>ERZ1740060.47-NODE-47-length-119358-cov-11.618777_pt1 | contig 119358 bp, 92 predicted proteins | sample MGYA00581743_ERZ1740060 | MGnify/ENA primary metagenome ERZ1740060 (study PRJEB43018, sample SAMN04849235) | marine metagenome | isolation source: floating plastic debris | place: Pacific Ocean | collected 2008-08-27 | study: EMG produced TPA metagenomics...
ACTTGATCGTTTCGGGCTTACTTTTACCTAAGTATTCATTAGGGTGCCCAATCCGGCCGTCCATCGCGCACATTAACTCACACAGTTGCTTAATGTGCCGCAGTTGAGAACCACCGCCTGTGATAACAATCCCTCCGGCCAGACGATCTTCGTAACCAGAAGAGATTACTTCAGCGTGAACTAGTTCAAATATTTCTTGCACCCGAGCCTCGATAATGTAAGCCAAATTTTTCACTGAGATTTCCCGGGGTGGACGATCGCGCAATCCCCGAATTGATACAATCTCATTAATGTTAGCTTCCTCAGCAATGGCTCGCCCAAACTTCACTTTCAGCAACTCCGCCTGCTCATGTAACACTGAACAGCCTTGCTTAATATCCGAAGTAATAATATTTCCCCCAAACGGAATAACCGCTGTATGCCGGATAATACCATCGTGGAAAATTGCAATGTCGGTAGTTCCACCACCAATGTCTACCAAGCAAACTCCTGCTTGCTTTTCTTCTTCGCTAAGCACGGCTAAGCTAGAAGCTAAGGGTTCTAAAATGAGATTATCAATCTCTAAACCTGCTTTACGCACACACTTATTAACATTGTTGATCGCGTTAGTTTGAGCCGTGATAATATGGAAGTCCGCTTCTAGTTTCACCCCTAGCATCCCTACAGGATCCACAATACCTTCCTCGTAATCAACAATATAATGTTGAGGCATCACATGAATGATCTCGCTACCGGGTGGGGTCACGATTCGATACATATCCTGAGTCAGCCGCTCTACGTCTTCTACGGTAATTTCCTCATCAGCAGAATTACGGGTGATGCCGCCGTGGTGAACCGAGCTACGAATATGTTGCCCGGCAATTCCGACATTGACGACATTAATTTCTACCCCCGACTGTTCTTCGGCTTGCCGAACCGCCTGTTGGATAGCCTGCACGGTTTTGTCAATATTACTGACAATCCCACGAATTACCCCGTCAGACACAGCCTTCCCCATGCCCATCACCTCAAGTTTACCGTACTCGTTCTTCCGGCCTACAATGACGCAAATTTTAGTAGTACCGATATCTAGTCCAACTACCGGTTGTTCGTTGTACATAGTTTTACTGGTTAGTCACAAACAATTTGATTTTCATAGGTCAGGTTGACCCAATTATAATGATTCCATCCCTTTCGGGGTAGAATTTGCTGATAAAATAGTTCTAGCTTATCAAATTTTTCGGAAATCTGGGTAGGCTTGCCAAATTTAATGGTTTGCTTACCTACTTGCGGATATAAAGTTACCTCTCCGGCCTTATCTATCTCCATCTGAGCAATCTGTGCTCGCCAGAAATCGTCTTGCTCGATATGTTGTGCCAAGGACAGAAACTGTTTTCCGAGGCTATCTTGCTCCCAATCTTTTTGAATTAATTTTGGGATGAGGTCGCCGCTGACCAGCATTACCCGGGCGGTATGTTGCTTAGAAAGAGGTAACAGTTTACCAGTTGCACTGACGTAAGCATCGGGTAATGTAGCATGTACCACCCGAGCGATCGGACGACTCTGCTGGATGGCTACGTGTATCTTTCCTTCCAAATCGTAGTGGATATTGGCATGCTTTACGTAAGGATTACCCTGTACCTTTAACTCCAGTTGCTTAAGCTCCAGAGCCATTAGTGGTAAGCCAATAATAGATGCTTCACTTTGTTTTAGTAAATTTCGTATTTCTCTTTCGCTTATAAAGGCCTCAGCCCCATCGTGTTTAATAGCAATGTCTATTTGCGTACATACTCGTTGCTGCCGACGGTACTCCGTAGCTCCTACGGCTGCTACTAAGAAAGTAAGCATAACAAGTATGTATATTGGTCTCTTTAGACGTTTCATTGCTTTTCCTCAATTAAGTTTACTACCTCCTGGGCAATATGCTCCGCCGCCTCAGGCCGTGCCCACTGCTGAATATTTTTCTGCAACTGCCGCTGCTGATCTTCGTTAGCTAGTAGTTCCAGTGTACGTTCTATAAGTAATGTGGGAGCCTCGGTGTCGGTAACCATCTTAGCTGCCTGAACCCGTACCAATGCTTCGGCATTTTTTCGCTGGTGATCTTCTGCCACGTTGGGGGAGGGCACGAAGATAACGGGTTTTTGTACTAATGCCAACTCTGAAATTGACAATGCTCCAGCCCGAGAAATTACCACATCCGCTACCGAGTAAGCTAAGTCCATGCGACTTAAAAACTCCCATAAATGAATACCCTCGTGGTTAGGAGTTACCTCTAATTGTTGCTTCATCTGAGGGTAGTAATACTTCCCACTTTGCCAAATAACCTGAACCTCAGCATCTACCAGTTTTTGCACATTGTTGATCACACTCTCGTTCAGCGTTTTAGCCCCCAAGCTTCCGCCGATCACCAGCAAAGTTTTCTTCTGAGGATCGAGACCAAAATATTCTAAGGCTTCTTTCCGGTTTTTATCTAGCCCCTGATGAGCAAGCTCCACAATTTCTTTTCGGATAGGATTTCCGGTGAAAACTAGTTTATCAGATGGAAAGAATTTTTCCATACCGGGGTGGGCCACACAAATTTTATCTACCTGATTTGCCAGCATTTTATTAGTCAGCCCTGCGTAAGAATTTTGTTCTTGAAGTAGTGATGGAATCCGGCGTATACTGGCGACATATACCAATGGACCACTAGCATACCCCCCTACTCCAACAGCGGCCTGTGGTTTAAACTTGTTAATGATTTTATGAGCCTTCCATGAACTAGAGACAATCTTAGCCGGAAACGCCAGGTTATCGACCGTTAGCTTACGTTGCAGCCCACTAATCCATAACCCCTCAATGGGATAACCTGCCTCGGGTACTTTCTGCATTTCCATTCGGCCTTCGGCTCCTACAAATAGAATATCAGTATCCGGGTGATTAGATTTTAAGGCATTGGCAATAGCAATGGCTGGGTAGATATGCCCACCGGTTCCCCCGCCGCTAATAATCACTCGATATGGTTTTTTCTCTGCCAATATTCTTATGCTGCCACCTCTTGGCGGTCGAACTCTTTAGTTGTACTTAAAATAATCCCGATGGCAATGCTAGTAAAAAGCAACGAGGTTCCTCCCATACTCACCAAAGGCAAAGGCAACCCAGTAACCGGAAGTAACCCTACGGCCACTGCCATATTAATCATAGCTTGAATGGCAATAGCAAAGCTCAGTCCCGCTGAAAGTAGCCCGCCAAATGCCCGTTCGCTACGAGATACTGCTCGCATACCTCGGTACAGTAATACGAGAAACAGCAGCACAACTCCTACTCCACCAATTACTCCGTACTCTTCTATAATGATAGCGTAGATAAAGTCGGCGTACGACAGGGGCAAAATGTTACGTTGCTCACTTTTCCCAATGCCTTTGCCCGATACTCCGCCCGTAGCAATAGCAATGTAAGCCTGCTGATTCTGAAAGGTTACCTGCTCTTCACTCATAAAAGAATCGATCCGGCTCATAGCAGTTTCGCCTCGCTGCCCCCAACTCATAGCGGCGTATCCTAGTAAACCTCCAGCGATTACCAGCATCGCCAAATGTTTAATCGGAACTCGCCCGATATACATCAGCAATAAGCAGGTAAAAAATAGCATAGCTGCTGAGGAAATATCGGTCATGGCAATAATTCCACAGATCGTTCCACACCATAGCATCACTGGCAACACAGTGCGGGTAAAATCATGTACTACTTGCTGGCGACGAGAGAGCATTCCAGCTAGATGGGTAATCAATGCCAGCTTTGCTAAGTCAGAAGGTTGAAAGGTCTGATTGATGACAGGTAATGTAATCCAGCGAGAGGCTTCGTTAATGGTTGCTCCAAACTTCCAGGTGTAGAGTAGTAATGGAATGGATAGCAGCAATAAGAACGTAGATAGCCGAGCAAAATATTGGTAGTTAATCTTATGAACGAACCACATGGCTCCCAGACTTAGCACCAGCAAAATAACGTGTTTAAAAAGATAATACTCCGTGTCGCCTCCGCGCTCGCGATACGCCAATGAACTGGACGTACTGTATACAACCAGCACTCCGATGGCTGACAGAGAAAGAACCACTAGCCAGATAATAGCATCCCCTTCTAAATATCGTTTAGCCCAACTGCGTACCATCGTTAGCGAATTTTAAGGGTTACTAATGAGAAAATAGCCAGCATAATTCCGACCAGCCAAAAACGGCTTACGATTTTTGCTTCGTGCAGATTTTTCTTCTGAAAGTGGTGATGCAGCGGTGCCATCGCGAAGATACGTCGCCCGGTACCGTACTTTCTCTTGGTATATTTGAAATAAGATACCTGGAGCATCACCGAAAGGGTTTCAATCAAAAAAATACCACAAATTAGCGGCAGCAACATTTCTTTTCGAACCGCTAAAGCCATTACCGCAATGATTCCTCCGATAGATAGGCTTCCGGTATCGCCCATGAATACCTGAGCCGGGAAAGCATTATACCACAAGAATCCGATACAAGCTCCCACAAAAGCAGTAGCGAAAATTACTAGCTCGCCCAAGTCAGGGATATACATGATATTGAGATACTGAGAAAAGAGCAGGTTACCCGATACGTAGGCAAAGATTGCCATGGTTAAACCAATAGTAGCCGAAGTTCCTGCTGCAAGTCCATCTAACCCGTCGGTGATATTAGCACCATTGGAAACTGCCGTGACAATAAAAATGACAATGGCTACGTATACAACCCAAGTCCAGGCATCAGGTAGCTCAACCAAACCGAAGGTGATAAATGAGAAAAAGTTTTTGTAGTCAGCCTCATTATTTTTGATGAACGGAATGGTAGTCTGGGTAGTCTTAACATCTTCGTAAGATCCTGCAGGTAGTTCCTGAAGAGCTTCGCTAACATTAGTCACGCTACTCATCAGTTCTTCATCAAACTGCCGCACCCGCACATCTTCGTGGAAGTAAAGTGTCAGTCCTACGATCAGCCCTAAGCCTACCTGCCCTACAATTTTAAATCGTCCGGCTAGCCCTTCTTTATTCTTCTTAAACGTTTTGATGTAGTCATCAATAAAACCTACGGTTCCCATCCAGACTGTAGCAATCAGCACCAACGCGATATATACATTATCAAGACGAGCGAACAGCAAAGTAGGAATGACAATCGCACTTAGGATAATGATACCACCCATGGTAGGCGTCCCTTTTTTCTGAAGCTGACCTTCCAGTCCCAAGTCTCGCACTACTTCACCAATCTGCTTCTTTTGCAAAAACTGAATGAGCCGCTTCCCAAATGTAATGGTGATGAGCAACGAAAGTAACGTAGACATACCTGCCCGGAACGAGATAAACTGGAATAGTCCCGCCCCTGGTATGTTAAATTCTTGCTCTAAATAATCAAACAGATAATACAGCATAATTATCGCTTGGTGCTAACGCTCACGTAGCTGATGGAAAATTTCGGTTAGTACTTGTTTATCGTCAAAGTCATGCTTCACGCCTTGTATCTCCTGATAGGTCTCATGCCCTTTACCCGCCACTAAAATTATGTCACCACTTTCAGCCATCATACTGGCGGTTTTTATGGCTTCTTTTCGGTTAGTAATAGCAATTACTTTTTTGTAATGCGAAGCAGGTACCCCAGTTTGCATATCTTGGATAATTGTTTCCGGATCTTCACTACGTGGATTATCCGAAGTCAGAATTACTTTATCGCTTAATGCGGTAGCAATAGCCGCCATCTTGGGTCGTTTGGCTTTGTCACGGTCACCCCCGCAGCCCACTACGCAAATCACAGTCTCGTTTTTAGTACGAACATTCTGAATGGTCTTCAGCACGTTTTCTAGAGCATCAGGCGTATGGGCGTAATCTACGATCGCAGTCACTCCGTCGGCGGAATGTACTTGCTCGAACCGCCCACTGGCCGGCTGCACTCCCGACAGTTGGGTTAATACTTCCTCGGATTCTTCTCCCAGTAGCACTGCCGTTCCGAAAGTCGCTAGCAAGTTGTAGGCATTAAAATCTCCAATAAGCGGAAACCACACCGACTGTGCCGCAATGGTATCACCACTGATCTCCAGTTCTAGACCTTGCAATGAGTTGGTCAGTACCTTGGCCTTGAAATCGCTCACTCCCTTGAGGGAAAAAGTTTTTACAGAGGAAACAGTATTCTGCACCATAATCTTCCCGCGCTTATCATCAGTATTCACTAAAGCGAAGCTAGACTTGGGTAGATCATCAAACAGCTTCTTCTTAGCTTTGATGTATTCTTCAAATGTTTTGTGATAGTCCAGATGATCGTGGGAGATATTGGTAAAGATTGCCCCAGCTACTTTTAACCCCGCCATCCGGTGCTGCACAATTGCGTGGGAGCTAGCTTCCATAAAAGCGTGGGTGCAACCCTGCTTCACCATATCCGCCAACAAAGCATTGAGTTGCACTGCGTCGGGCGTAGTATGGGTAGACGGAATAATAGCGTTGTTGATTTTATTATTTACCGTAGATAGCAACCCAGTCTGATAACCCAACCGCATAAATAGCTGATGTAGTAACGTTACTACGGTAGTTTTTCCATTGGTTCCGGTAACCGCTACTAGCTTTAATTTCGCGGATGGATTGTCAAAAAAGTTAGCTACCATCTGCCCCAGTGCTTGAGCACTGTTTGCTACCTCTACGTAGGTTACCCCAGCTTGTCTTTCATCCGGCATATGCTCGCACACTACTGAAGTAGCTCCTTTTTCAACCGCTACCTGAATATACTGATGTCCGTCTACCTGTGTACCTGATACCGCTACAAACACACTGCCTTCTTCTACCTTACGGGAGTCAAAGTGAACGGCATTCACCGATAAGTCAGTAGAACCTTCTACCGCCTTCAGCGAAACTCCGTACAGTATTTCTTTGAGTGTTTTCATTTTTTATTTTGTTTGGGCTGCTATACGCTCTGTTCGGGCGTATTGCGATACGTCCTTACCCTATCCTAGCTCTAGCCACACTTTATTTCCTTTTTTTAGTGAGGCATTGGGCTCAAGTGATTGTTTGGTTACCCGTCCAGTTCCCTGATATTCTACTTGTAAACCTTGTCGTTCTAGCAGGTATAGGGCATCACGCAAAGTCATTCCTTGCACGTTAGGCATTTGGTTTTCTTTTACGGCTTCTTCTTTCCACCGAATTTTTTGATTGATCGGCTGAGCCCGCAACCACTCGTTCATATCCTCATCAGCGTGTTGATCAATTTGTAGGGCAGCGCATATCTTTTGTAGGTCGTCACCGTAGCCTGCTTGAATGACTGGATACGTTCCTGCCTCTCGGGCAAACTGGGGCGATAACGGTTGGTGCAGTGATAAATCAGTCGCGTAGATTTTATCAGCAATATCTTTAAATACCGGAGCAGCCACATCACTACCGTATTGCTGGTAGCCCTTGGGATGATTGATGACAATGATACAACTGTACTTAGGGCGATCAGCCGGAAAATATCCCGCAAAGGACGTATAATAATTACTGGTATATTCTCCGTTTACTAAGATTTTAGCCGTCCCGGTTTTCCCAGCTACGCGATAGTACTCATTCCGAATATTATTGGCAGTGCCTTCTTCTACTACACTTTCCAGTAAGGTTTTTACTTTACGTAAAGTGACAGGTGAACAAATCTGATCTCGCAGCACCGCTGATTGAAACGATTGCTCTTCTTCACCTATTTCAGTCACTTTTTTTACCAGAATAGGTTGAATAAGCTTACCATCGTTTGCCACTGCATTGTATACACTTAAGGTTTGTAACGGAGTAAGCTTAAGTCCGTAGCCAATTGACATCCAAGGTAAAGTGACACCACTCCAGTTTTTATTGTTTGGATTAGGAATATACGGATGACCTTCCCCAGCTAGTTGAAATCCCAATGGTTCCGTCAGTCCCATTTTCTGTAAGTACTCTATATATCGATTCGGCTTCATACCGAAGTAGCGGTCTACCCAGCGGGAAATCGCAATATTCGATGATTTAGCAAAAGCTTCTTCCAGGTTAACCGTTCCAAAACCACCTCGTTTATAATCCCGCATAGTACGGTCATAAAAGCGATGTAAACCATCGCCCGTGGCAATAGTATCTTCCAGTTGCAAATTGGCCTCTTCTATTAGAGCAATTACTGAAGGCAGTTTAAAAGTAGAACCAGGTTCGGTTAATCCACCGACGGCGTAATTATAAATTTCCGCGTACTTGCCGTCCTTGCGTTTCGTGAGGTTAGATATGGCCTTAATTTCTCCGGTTTGTACTTCCATGACTACTGCACAACCGTACTCAGCATCGTGTTCGTACAGCGCATTAAGCAACGAAGCCTGAGTTACATCCTGAAGATTAATATCGATAGTAGTCTCAATATTCAGTCCGTTGACAGGCTTTATCTCCGAGCCATCGTAGACTGGCTTCCAGTGATTGCCTTGCATTTTCTGGAATAGCCCTTGTCCATTCTGCCCACTTAAAAATTTGTTAAAACTATATTCTAACCCCGCACCTTCTCCTTGAGCATTAACGAAACCGACCGTTCGCGCTCCCAGAAAACCGAAAGGTTTGTAACGTTGCTGCACTGGCTCGAAAATTATTCCACCTCGGTAGCGTCCCTCCCGAAAGATAGGCCACTGGGCTAATTTTTCTTTTTCCAGATGATTGATTTTCTTTCTACCCAATCGTAAGTAACGCCTTCCGTTTCTCCGGGCTTGGGTAATTTTCCGCTCGTAACTTGCGGCGGAAGAACCAAAGTAATTGGCTAGCTTCACACTTAGTGCCCGGATATTTTTTCGGAACAATGTATCATGGGCTACTTTAGGATCAAACGCTACACGATAGTAGGGCAGCGATGTTGCCAGCAAACTTCCATCGTCAGCGTAAATATTGCCTCGGGTAGCAGGTACTGCCCGATACTGCACCGTCACTTGCTTAGATAGCTCCCGCCAGCGTTCACCTTCTTCGGATTGCAGTATCGAGATTCGATAGACTAACAACCCTGCCACTACCAGGATTGCCAGAAAAGCAATGCGTACCCGCAGTAATATGGAGTTTTTAATATTCACGGCTTAGTAACAATAATCTTATAAGGTGGCGTATCACTCTCCATCAACCCCAAACGTTCCACTCGTTTAGCTACTTCTGACTGCTTACTTTCTAGCATATAGTCAGCTTTCAGAGTAGTATAGTTAGCGCGTAAGTCTTCTACCTCCCGCTCCAGTTGATTGCGCTTTCGAACCATGCGCTCAGCGTAGTGATTGTTACCAATGTAAAACAACCCAATAATTGTGAAGTACAGAATATAAGGAGCGAGGCGTACCGGAAGCCCCCGCTCAAAGGAAGTGTCAATACGAACCGCATCTTCCATACGGGAAAACAAACTACGACTGGATGAGGCATCCGACTTCGATACTTTTCGCATCCGATTTCGGGATGCTTTTCCCGATTTCTTTCTAGTTTGGTATTTGTTCTTTACGGCAGTCTTCATAGCCTCCTGTTTTAGCTTAGTATTCGTTCGGCAACTCGTAGTTTAGCACTTCGGGCTCGGTTATTATCAGCAACTTCTTTCGATGAAGGGACAATCGGCTTTCGGGTAATCGGCTGGAAGGGTCGCTGAATATTTCCGTAGAAATCTTGCTGCACCTCCCCTGACAAATTACCTTTAGTCATCAAATTCTTAACCAATCGATCTTCTAACGAATGGTAGGAAATAATAACGAGCCGCCCCTGAGGCAGTAGCACCTCAGCACACTGCTCTAGCATCTCTTCTAACACCTTTAGTTCTTCATTCACCTGTATACGTAACGCTTGAAACACCTGGGCGTAGTATTTAAACTCTCTACCTTTTGGAGCAAAACGGTTTAAAACCTGCTTTAGCACATCTACCGTTTGTAGAGGGGTTCGTACCCGTTCGGCAACAATAGCACCTGCCAGTGACTTAGCGTTTTTCACTTCGCCGTATTTACCGAGAATCTGGTGAAGGTGCTCTTCGGTATAGGTATTTAAAATATCAGCCGCGGTGACTGAACTTGCCGGGTTCATCCGCATGTCCAACGGTGCCTCAAAGCGAGTAGAGAATCCCCGATCAGGAATATCAAACTGATGAGAAGAAACTCCCAGGTCAGCCAAAATTCCGTGTACTTGTGATGCACCGTACAGCCGAAGATAACGCTTGAGAAATCGGAAGTTTGCAGGAACAAATGTCAGGTTCAAGCCTTCGGTATTTTCAGCTGCTTCTGGATCTTGATCAAATGCTAACAGCCGCCCCTTTGGACTCAATCGATCTAAGATTGCCCGGCTGTGTCCGCCCCCTCCGAAGGTAAGATCAACGTAAGTGCCGTCAGGATTCCAGACCAATCCCTCTACGCTTTCTTTAAGCAATACCGGCTGGTGATACATAACCGTTTCCATTAAACTCATCTTGCTGAACATCCAAGTATTTTTCTGCTAATTCCGAGTATTCCTCCGGCGTGTCGACGATGTACCTATCGTATACATCCGGGTTCCAAATTTCCAGTACGCTACCTGCCCCCACAATTAAAATTTCTCGTTCTAATTTGGCGTACTGCATTAGGCGTTTAGGGATTAAAAATCGTCCCAAGCTATCCATCTCTACATCTGAACTCACCCTAAAAAATGTGCGTAGTAGTCGACGCTGTTCCGGATTGTAGGTACTTAGTGTAGAAAACTTCTCGTGAACTTTAGTATACTCTTCTTTGGTGTAGATAGTGAGGCAAGGCTCGAATCCCCGAGAAAGTATGAATTCATGCTTAGAGCATTCGGGCAACCGACCTTTGATTTTGGCCGGCATAGATACGCGCCCTTTCGCGTCCATCTTGCATTCATATTCCCCAGTGAAGACTGCCATGTTATTTTCATCCGAGACAACTTATTAGAACAAAGCTACGAATTGTTTATGTAATATCCTCCACTTTCTCCCACTTTTCTCCACCAATTTCTCTTGTTTTCTTACAATCTAACCTTCGTTTTTTAGCTGGATTCTTTGCTGTACTTATTAAAAGTACAATTTGACACTTCCAAACCACTAATTTTTACTAGTGGGAAAATAGCAAACGTTAGTGCTTGACTAACTTTGTTACTTTTTTGGTTTTTATGAAAATAACAGGTAAAATAACTTGAAGTTATCATGATAACAAATGAGGGTGCTAGGGTAAATGATATAAATTTTATTTATTCTTAATAGACCTTTATCTTAGCACTTTTTATTGACTTTTTCAAACGATGAACCTACGTACCAAACCACTCATTTTTGCTCTTGCTATTGTGCTAGTTGCCTGCTCGACTTCAGCAGAAAAGCCGCCTACCGACACCACTTTGAAGACCGGAACCTGGCGGGCTACTCTAGAAGTACAAGGGCAAATTTTACCTTTTACGTTTAACCTAAAGGAAGCAGTAACCAAGCCAGAAATCGAACCTCAGTATGAGCTGTATTTACAAAATGCTGGAGAGCGTCTGCGAGTTGATGAATTCTACCTGGAGGGAGATTCCATTCGGATTCCGATGCACATTTTCGATACCGAAATCGTCGCCAAAGATGAGGGTGACAGATGGGTAGGACATTGGGTAAAAAACTATGAAGAAGACTACCGGCTTTCGTTCGAAGCTACGCAGGGAGAGGACTATCGATTTGTACCCACTGCTATTGAAATCTCTACAGACATTAGCGGAAAATGGGCAGTACAATTTGCTGATGATAGCTTGAGCGCAGTCGGTATTTTTGAGCAGCAAGGCAACCAAGTAGTGGGCTCATTTTTGACCTCTACCGGGGACTACCGTTTTCTGGAAGGTAACGTAGTGAATGATGAATTAATGCTTAGTACTTTTGATGGTGAACACGCCTTTCTATTCAAAGCGAAAATAGAAGGAGACGGAACTTTAAGCGGTGATTTCTGGTCGGGCTCACACTACCATATTACCTGGACTGCCGAGCGAGATGAGAACGCCAAACTAGCCGATGCCAACTCTCTTACTTATCTAAAAGAAGGCTACGATCGATTAGCTTTTACCTTTCCAAACCTAGCAGGTGACAGTGTTTCACTAGATGATTCTAAGTACCAAGACAAAGTAGTGCTAGTACAAATTTTCGGAACCTGGTGCCCCAACTGTATGGATGAAACTAAATTTCTGACGCAGTGGTATCAGGATAATCAAGACCGAGGAATAGAGATTGTTGGGCTAGCTTATGAACAGAAAGATGACTTTGAGTACGCCCGCAACCGAGTGCAAAAAATGGTTGACAAACTAGATGTTCCCTACGACTTTCTGATTGCGGGAGTCTCCGATAAAGAGAAGGCTGCCGAAACTTTACCGATGCTCAACCGAGTAATGTCATTCCCTACACTAATCTACATTGATCGGAACGGTAAGGTAGCCAATATCCATACCGGATTTAGTGGACCGGGTACTGGAGTTTACTACGAAGAGTTTGTGCAGGAGTTTAATGAGCGAATGGACGCATTACTTGCCGAACCAAGTTAAAACTTCAACAAAGCGTAGCCCTTTAGCTGATACTCGGTTTGTATAGTAAGGGCTGAAACGGAGATGGTAATATCTGAATGCAATGGTTTGGGGTAAAAATCCCGAGCCAATAGTGACTGACCGCAGACAAATAGACTAACGCCCGCTTCACTCAGAGCTTTTATCAATTCGTCATTCGGGTTATCGCAGCCAAACTTTTCTCGGTAGGCTTCATTAGCCAATACCGTAGGAGTAGCCTTAGAGTGAATTACGGCAACTACCTCTAGTTGTTCTTTAGTTACCCCACCTAACCCGTGTAGGTTTAGCATCCGGGCAATATTATTCAGTGCCGGGTTTATTTGATCAGGCTCGTCAGCTCCCAGAGTCACATCAATAACAATGCGGTATGTGAGTGTTGTGTCTGGCTTCTTTTCTACTTCAGGAATTTGATAGATACCGCCAAATTTGGGTACGATAGGGAATTGGGGTGGAAATTCCTGGGCTAATACTCCGAGTGGAAGCCAGAGAAAGAAAGCTACTTTAGTAACAAGTTTCATATTAGTGATTTGAAATCGACTGTAAATATAAGGAAGTTAACAGATACCAGTTTCTTGCTAAAATGGCTTCTAGCATTTAGCTAAACTTTGATTCACTTATACCTGCATTTTACTCGTACTTCAACGTTTCAGCCGGATTAGTAGCAGCGGCTCGTAGGGTTTGGGAGGCCACCGTGGCTCCGGCTAACAGCAGTAAAATAAAGACACTCAATAAAATAGAGCTTACACTAACATCGGGTCGGTACTTTAGAATGAAGGGATTCATTAGGTTGAATAATGCGTAGGTGAGCGGTACTGCGATAACCACCGCAATAGTTATCATCTTAAGATAATCTTTAGTGAGCAGAATAAGTATCCGGCCAGAGGAAGCACCGTGTACCTTTCGTATCCCTACTTCTTTAGTACGGTTCTCCACAGTCAGCACTACCATGCCCAGCAGCCCCAGGCAGGATACGGAAATGGCCAATAGCCCCAGAAAACCTACTATTTTTAGTAAGGGCCAATACCAACTGTAAGCTTCTCCAATAGTGTCTGACAAAAACTTAGCTGATAACTTACGATCGCTTAACTGCCCCCAGGCTTCACGCACCTTATACATGGTAGCGAATAAGTCAGTAGTACGCATTTCTACGTTGGCGTAACGAAACTGCTCGGGCTGGTAGCGGAAGAAGAACGGCTGGATGGAATCTTTTAGGGTAGCATAGTTGAAGTTTGCCGTAATTCCAATAATGCGGACTTCTTTTCCATCGCTAAGTTTCAGAGTATGATTTAGGGCATCCACCTGATTTCCGTCGAGCAGCTTTTCTACTAATTTATCATTAACAATAACCACAGACTCGTCGTGGGTAGCTGACTCAGGAAACGATTCGCCCACCAGTAAATTGATACCGTGAAGAGAGAGATATGACTGATCCACGAATTGGTGAAACACCTCGCTGGAATCCTGGGTATCCTCATTCATCACCCAGGTTTTATCCGCTCGGCTCGCCCCAATTATCTGAGAAGAATGAGCCACGCGTTCTACCTCCGGCATCTTCAGCAGTTCGGTTTCCAGCAACCGATAATCTATCCCTTGCAAATCAATATTCAGAATATTATCCTGGTTGAACCCCATTTCGTAGTTGAGGGTATAGCGGTACTGATCAATAAAAAATACCACCGTCATAATGAACCCCAATGATATCGTAAACTGTCCTACCAACAGTGCTTTCCTAAGCGAAAGCTTGTTTGATCGGGAAATGAACACATTTTGCTTAAGCGCCGTTAGTGGTTCTATTTTAGCGAAGTGCCAGGCAGGAAATAGTCCAATGGCTAACCCGGCCACTACCACAAATGCCAGAAAGAACAGCACGGTAGTGGGAGTAAGTTGTAGCGTTAGTCCCTGAGCCGAACCCGGAGCCAGAACACCGATAAACTCATCGCGAATATAAGTAAAGAGTAGGTACGCCCCAGCGAATGACAGTAATGTTACCAGTACTGCCTCCACCAAAAACTGATAGAAAATCTGCGACTTGCGACTGCCTATCGCTTTACGAACGCCAATTTCGCGAGCACGACTGAGCGAGCGGGCAATGGAGATATTAGCATAATTGAAACAGGCCGGTAACAGTATTAGCAAGGAAAGCACCAGAAAAATCATCATTGGGTAAAGCTCCCATATCGGACCGGGGGAATTATAAATTGTTCGGCCAAAGTTAAAATCGCGCATGGGCTGCAATAAGTAAGTCACCTTGGTATCTGGATTGATTGCCTGCTTTTCTTCACTGATGCGATGCAGCCCACTATTCAAGCCTGCCAAAGCAGATTCTTGGCTTACCTTCAGATACGTATATCGGTTGCGAAACTGATCCCATCGGTCGGCTCCCTTCTCCAGCACTCCCTGATTTTCCAGCAGAGGCACCTTGGCATAAGAGCCAATCAGATCAAAATGCAGGTGCGACTTCTTAGGGTGATCCTTCAAAATACCGCTGATGATAAAGTCACCCATTGGCTCAATGGATACAGTCTTGCCTATCGGATCATCGTAAGAAAAAAGCTTTCTGGCCTCCGAGGCAGTAATCAATAAATTATTAGGATGAGCTAAGGCTGTTTTGGGATTGCCTTCCAACAGCTCAAAACTAAAGGTTTCAAAGAAAGAAGGATCGGTGAAGAAGCCCGACATGGGGATAAACTTATTTTGGTAGTTTACTTCTCCGCTAAGACGCTTATCCAGCTGAACTACCGCTTCTACTTCCGGATACTCCTTCAATATATCGGCTAAGGGCACGGGCGATGAGGCGTACTCAGTCACCCGTACCGGATCGGCTACTCGGGTACTAATCCGATAAATTTGATCGTGATGAGCGTGGAATTTATCGTACTCGTATACATCGGCTATTACCGCGATTAGTAGCAAGCTAATAGACATGCCAATAGCTAGGCCGAGCACGTTGACAATGGTGAAGAATTTTTGTTTAGCTAAGCTACGATAGGCTACTGTAAAATAATTTTTTAGCATCACGATATGATTAGATGAGTTAGCGTAAGGGTGCCATGCGGCATCTTTCTTTCGCTTCTTTAGCGCGTAGGAAAAAATAAGACTTAACACCTCCTGGTAGTAGTACCCAGTAGCAAAAGTGATTGACTGATGTTTACAATGAGCGTAGAACTGTTCTTCCAGATCGCCTAGCAAATCCTCAACGAGTTCTGGAGAACAAAAGCGAGTCAGTAGCCAATTGGCTAATCTTGGAGGTTGATATTTAGGGTTGATCATTTGGAAAACCCAAGCTTAATTTGAGCCGAATGCCACAATTCATCCCGAAGCGATTTCATAGCGGCTAGTGCCTCTACTGCTTCCCGCGTCAACTCAAAAAATCGCTTTCGCCGCCCGCCCCGCTCAGCAGTTGCCCCACCCATGTAAGACGTCAAGAAACCTTTATCCTCGAGCCGGGAAATGGTAGCGTGCAAAGCACCAATACTAATTCGGCGGTTAGCCCGCTTTTCTAGTTCCTCCTTAATAGCTACTCCATACGCCTCCTTCCCCAAAGTTGCGATGGTAAGCAAAACTAGTTCTTCAAATTCACCAAGGTATCCCTTCATGAAAGCAAATATATTACTTTCTACTTTTAAGAACAAATAGACAAAAAGAGAGATAATTTATTTATTATTCTACATGGGCATAAAAAAAGCCTTCCCGGAAATATCTCTGAGGAAGGCTCTTTAATCTGTTTATTTATCACTAACCTAATTGTCGTACTAGAGTTAAAATTTTCTCCTGAGTATCAGCATCCATGTACGAAGGGTCTTCCAGTTTACCTACCCGAATACTCTTGCTATAGTATTCCAGCGCTTTTTCAGGCAACTTGTTGTGTACATAGTAATCGCCTTTTACTCTTAGGTTAAAGGCTGACTCATGAATTGCCAGCGACTTGTTTAACCATTCAGCCGCCTCCTTAAGATTTACCTTTTTGGCAATGCACTTCTCAGCCGCTTTAGCCAACGTATACCAATCATCAGGTGAGGCGTTTTCTACAGCTTCGCGAGCTCGCTGAGTAGTCTTATCAGTATTATTATTGGCAAATGCACCTAGCGATACTGTAAATAGGAAGGCTGCTGCAATGAGGGTTCGAGAAAAAATGTTCATTGTGTTTTTCATGATGTCTTGCTTTTGGATATTAGTAATGTTGTTCAGCATTAATAAGTCTAAAGGTATGCCGAAAACACAAACATCTGATTATCAAAATTTTATACGCAAGTCAAAAATACTTAACTGTCCGCAAATAACACAATAGTGTCCGTTAAAGAACACTATTCAATCTCTACACTATATCTGATTTCACTTCCTTGGCGAAGGTTGGAATTACACTGAGCTATTTTGGCTATTCTTGGTCGTTATATGAATATACAACATCCATCACTCATGCCAGCCGAACATACTAACTTTGTTTCTGACCTTTATTTCTTAATTTAGAGAAAATACTTGGATAAAAGTATTTTTTTACTGGCAAAAGTAAACACAGGAAGGCACTATGGAGGTGAATGACACATTACAAAATCAATTTGAGCTTAAAGAGCTGGAATTGAACTCGCTCTTGGAAGTTACGCAGGCAATTAATAATAACTTGCCTGAAGCATCGCTGTATAAAATTTACAATTTTACTCTGCGAGCCAACCTTAACATTAAAAAGCTGGCGTTGTACGTGATGCAAGAGCAGGAAGGACAGCCTGACCGATGGGAGTGTAAAACTAATTTTGGTACGGATACTGATTTTAATAAGGTACTACTTCATGAGCATTTTCTGCCCATTCAGCAGATTAGCTACGTAAAAGATTTAGACGAGCCGGGTCACTTTGCTGAGTTTGATATTTTGGTTCCAGTCTCTCATAAAGACCGAATGCTAGCCCTTGTTTTCGTCAGCGGACTAAAGAAGGATATTGATGCCTCTTCAACCCAAACTGGTACTACTTTTATCCAAGCTCTCAGTAACATCATTATTGTTGCTATCGAAAACAAGAAACTTGCCCGTCGCCAACTAGCCCAAGAAGCCATTCGTAAAGAGATGGAAATTGCTCAGCAGGTACAGCAGTTCCTCTTTCCTAAAAACCTGCCTCAGCAGCCGGGGCTTTCGGTAGAGGCAAGCTACGTTCCTCACTATTCAGTGGGGGGTGACTATTATGACTTCATTCGGCTGACAGCCAACTTCTTCTTGGTATGTATTGCCGATGTGTCAGGAAAAGGTATCCCGGCAGCATTGCTCATGTCTAATTTTCAGGCCGCCTTGCGAACGATTGCCCGGCAGACTATGAATCTTAAAGAGATTGTGCGGGAATTGAACTATCAGGTAATGCAAAGTGCCAATGGCGAAAATTTTATTACCTTCTTTGTTGCTATCTTTGATCAGGAGGCGCGAAAACTGTGGTACGTAAATGCTGGCCACATTCCTCCCCTACTAATTCATCAAAATCAAGTTCAGCAGCTAGACCAAGGAACTGTAATGTTGGGCAGCTTCCAACCCTTACCATTCTTGAACCAGGGAGTAGTTTATGATCTCGACGACTTCTTACTTTTCGCGTATACTGATGGTCTTACCGAAACATTTAATTCGGAAGGGGAGGAATTCGGTATAGAACGTCTAGGTAAATTACTGACCGAGCAAGTCTCGGCAAACCTACCTACTCTACACCAATCAGTATTTGACAGCCTTACCAATTTTAATGGTGGGCAGGCTTACGATGATGATATTACGTTTCTCTCAACCCGCGTAAACACCTCCAAACTGACTAGTGGCTAACCTACTCTAGGCATGAATTTCTTTAAAACTCCGTCGGTACTCAAACGGCTTTACCCTAGTCTAACTTGGGATAAATTCCAGGACGTTGGCTTGACCGAGGAAAGAAAGATTTACCTCACCTTTGATGATGGTCCCATTCCTGATCTCACCCCTTGGGTACTGCAAACCTTGAAAAGCTATCAGGCTCGGGCTACTTTTTTTTGTGTTGGCGATAATATTCGGCAGCACCCAGTACTGTACCAGTCAGTACTAGCTGCAGGACACCGGGTGGGTAACCATACTTACCACCACCTGAACGGCTGGGATACTGATAACTTTCGTTACTTAAAGAACATACTCCAGTGCGAGGCTTTGCTCCCTCTGGAACGTCAATCCGAAAAAAAACTGTTTCGTCCTCCCCACGGAAAAATCAAGTTCAAGCAAATTCAGCAGCTACTACCCCGCTATCAGATTATTATGTGGGATATTTTGTCGGGCGACTTTGATGCTGACTTTAATCATGAAGTTTGCTTAGAACGTTCTATCTACCACACCCAGTCTGGTACAATTATTATTTTCCATGATAATTACAAAGCTCAAAAGAATCTAATGTACGTACTGCCTCGCTACCTTGAGCACTTTACTGAACAAGGATATTCGTTTGAAGTATTATAAAGTGTTTATGTGCTCAAGTATTCAAGTGTTCATGTAAATTCGCGTGATCCTAATACTTCCCAACCTAAACACACGAATACTCTAACACTTGAACACTACGCCTATGGAATGGATTGATACCCACGCTCATATTTACGACGAAAAGTTTAAAGACGATATTGATGATATACTCAACCGATGCCAGGAAGTAGGGGTACGCCAAATTTATATGCCCAACATCGACCAAACCACTATTGATGCAATGTTGGAATTGGAGCACCGCTACTCAGAGCAGTGTATCCCAATAATGGGATTACACCCATGTAGTGTCAGGAAGGATTTTGAACGTGAATTATATCTAGTAGAAGATTGGCTAAATCAGCGAGATTTTGTAGCCGTTGGCGAGATCGGCCTCGACTATTATTGGGATACTACCTTTAAAGAGCAGCAACTAGAAGCCTTTCGCATTCAGATTGACCTTGCCAAGAAGTATAGCCTTCCTATTGTTATTCACACCCGCGATTCGTTTGAGGACGTTATTCAGATAGTAGAAGAATTGAACGAAGACAATTTTACCGGAATATTTCATTGCTTTACTGGAAGTGCGGAAGAAGGAAAAAGAGTGACCGAGGCAGGATTCTATCTAGGCTTAGGCGGAGTCAGTACATTTAAAAACGGTGGCCTAAACGACGTGATCCCGCAGCTTGACCGAGATAAAATTGTCCTGGAAACCGATAGTCCGTACTTGGCTCCTACTCCCCACCGAGGCAAACGCAACGAGCCCACCTACATTCCATTAATTGGTGAAAAGGTTGCTGAATTCACCAAAATACCTCTTGAAGAAATTGCCGAGCTAACTACCCAAAACACCCGACATTTGTTTGTAAAATAGTCATTCCCGACTTTCGTTATAATTACTCTCAATTGTATGTACCTTTGGGCTTATTGCCTACGGTTGCCGCGTAATGGAAAAGACGAAGTATAAAATAGTAAATATTAGTACAGCTACCTCAACTCAAGCCAAAGCGTCTATTCTGATTATCTACACCGGAGGTACGCTCGGAATGACCTATGATGAATCGGGAGTACTAGCTCCATTTAATTTTTCCCGAACGGTAGAGAAGATACCCGCCTTGCGGCAGTTTGATCTGCATCTAACGGTAATTTCTTTTCCCCAATTGGTTGATTCGTCCGATATTCACCCTCGGCACTGGGCAGACTTAGGCTATATTATACACGAAAACTACCAACGCTACGATGGATTTGTGGTCGTACACGGAACTGACACCATGGCTTACAGTGCCTCCGCTCTTAGTTTTATGCTGGAAGGACTGAACAAGCCCGTTATTTTCACGGGAGCTCAACTGCCCATTGGCTCTAAACGATCCGATGCCCAGGAAAACTTTATCACCGCACTGGAGATTGCCAGCGCCCAGGTAGACGGTCACCCGATTGTACCTGAAGTTTGTATCTATTTCGGCGGACATCTACTGCGAGGTAACCGGAGCAGTAAACGCCAGAGTATCCACTTCGATGCATTCACTTCTGAAAACTACCCCAGTCTAGCCGAAGCAGGAGTGGTTATTGATTATAATCTTCCAGCCATCCATCCGTACACCCCTGAGAGTCAACTTATCTATCATAAACAGGTTGATGAAAATGTCGTTATTCTCAAGCTCTTTCCGGGCATCAATCGAAAAGTAGTAGAAAGCGTACTACAAATCCCTGACTTGAAAGGGCTGATCCTAGAAACCTACGGCTCGGGTAACGCTCCTACCGATGCGTTTTTACTTTATACCTTAGAAGATGCTATTCAGCGTGGGCTGACCATTCTCAATATATCACAATGTTCCGGGGGACGTGTCATTCAGGGACGTTATAAAACTAGCAAAAGCCTGGAAAATATTGGGGTAGTCAGTGGCAAGGATATGACTACCGAGGCTGCTGTAACCAAACTCATGTTCTTGTTAGGTACGGAAACCTCCTCAGAGCGGATTCGTCATCGCCTTCCCTTATCTATTTCTGGTGAGACTTATTGATAGCTTATCTTCAATTTTTGTAAAACATATTTGGATGGTGGTAAACAGTTCTACAAAAGAGTAAACATTGCTAACTGTTTACCACTTTTCGTTACAATAGAAGCCTTTTTTGTAAGATCATCAAGATAAACGCTGTTGTAAATTTATTGTAAAACTGTCTACTACTAGTTGCACCTAATATAGCAAGTAACATTTTGCTCATTTTTTTATAATTTTAAAACAAAAAGCGTTATTTCATGAACTAATTATCAGCATATTCACTAGATATATTTATTTTTATCAGTAAAATCAGCACTTTATTCAAAAGTCATTATATGGTATTACCTTAGACTAACATTGCAAGCCGAATTGGGCAAATTACTTGCATATGGCATAGATTATTGATTTATTTGTATTTGGGCTGTGCCTAAACTGACGATAATCAGCCTACGTTAGGGAGAGGTGGCCGAGTGGCTGAAGGTGCTCGCCTGGAAAGTGAGTGTACCCCAAAAGGGTACCGCGGGTTCGAATCCCGCCCTCTCCGCCAGATTTCTAAAAAAGCTTTTTATTAAATTCTATCTTTAATCATTTCGTAACACTACAAAACTGACTACTGAACACTTATGAAAAAGTTATTTGCACTAATTTTCATGGTCGGCTTCCTTGCTTTCGGTCAAGCCAACGTACTACTAGCCCAAGATGCGGCCGAAGATACTACGGCGATGGCTGAAGACTCAACCATGATGGAAGAGCCGGAGCCAGAACCAGAGCCAGTACAAGAAGCTGCTATTGAGGATGATCCACTGACTCCTCCTGCTTCTGATCAAACTTTCCACCAAGCGGTGAAGGAGAAATTCATTGAAGGGGATTGGAAATTTATGACTCCCGTACTTCTCTGCTTGATCTTGGGATTAGCTATTGCCATTGAGCGTATTATTACGCTGAACTTGGCTACTACCAATAGCAAGAAACTTCTTGCCAACGTAGAGGATGCTCTGAATTCAGGTGGGGTTGACGCTGCTCTTGATGTTACACGTAACACTCGTGGTCCAGTAGCTTCCATCTTTACGCAAGGACTCATGCGTATGTCAGAGGGTATTGACATGGTAGAGAAGTCAATTATCTCTTACGGCTCAGTAGAAATGGGACGCTTGGAGAAAGGACTAGTTTGGATTTCACTGTTTATCTCTATTGCACCGATGCTTGGTTTCATGGGAACAGTAATTGGTATGATTGGTGCCTTCGATGCGATTGAAGCAGCCGGTGATATTTCCCCTTCACTGGTAGCAGGTGGTATTAAAGTGGCACTCTTAACTACAGTAGCGGGTCTAATTGTAGCGATTATCCTCCAATTATTCTACAACTACTGCGTATCTAAAATTGATGGTTTGGTCAATGATATGGAAGATGCTTCTATTGCTCTAGTAGACCTATTAGTTAAGCATAAGCTAACTAACAAAGCGTAAGCTTACCGGACTACGGAAGTAAATTGATTGACTAAACTTTGAAAAATTACTATGGCTGAATTTGTTTCAACATACGGATTAATTGCAGCATACGCCCTGGTAGGTGTTGCCTTGGTAGCTGCTATTGTACTACCGATCATTCAATCTATCAGCGATCCAAAATCACTGCTAGGAACGGTAGTTGGACTTGTAATCATTGCGGTAATCTTTTTCATAGGATTCTCTATTGCGTCTGATGAAGTTACCAATGTGTATATGAATAATAACGTAACCGAAGGAGCCACCTCTAAGATGATTGGTGGGGCTATCATGACTATGTATATCATGGTTATTATTGCTCTTGTCGGTATCGTTATCACCGAAGTCACTAAAGTTTTTAAGTAATATGGCTAGAAAAAAACGCAGCGGAGGCGAAGTAAGTGCCGGTTCAATGGCTGATATTGCCTTCCTACTACTTATTTTCTTCTTGGTTACCACTACCATTGCATCGGATAAGGGGCTAGCAATTTCGCTTCCTCCTAAGCCTGATCCGAATGAACCCCCACCAGATATTAAATTCAATGAACGCAATATCTTTAAGGTGCTAGTAAATTCTCAGGATCGGATGCTAGTAGAAGGCGAACCAATGGATGATGCTTCCCAACTACGGGATATGATACAAACGTTTGTTAATAATAACGGACGTGACCCGGAATCATCGGATAATCCTCAAAAAGCTGTGGTTTCCTTTAAAACTGACCGAGGTACCAGCTATGAGCGTTATATAGAAATATTAGATGAACTGCAAGGAGCTTACTACGATATGTACTCCAAGCGAATGGGGCTCACCGTTAAAGAAATACGGGAGATTAATGATCAAGAGCCAAGCGTTCAAGATGCATACAAGGAGTTAAAGAAGGAACTACCTATGAATATTTCCATTGCTGAACCATCTAAAGTAGGAGGAGGTAGCTAATGTCAAAATTTAAGAAAAAAACATCGGCCAGCCAGGATATTCCTACCTCAGCTCTACCCGATATTATATTTATGCTACTGTTCTTTTTCATGGTAACTACTGTTCTTCGAGAAACTGATATTCTGGTAGAGCAAAACTTACCCCGAGCTGAGCAGCTAAGGAAAATGCAAAAGAAATCGCTAGTAAGCTATATCTACATCGGTAAACCTAGGGATACTGAAAAGTACGGAAGTGAACCTCGCATTCAGACGAATGATGTATTAATTACTACCGATAATATTGTACAGTTTGTGGAAGCTGAACGTAGTAAACTCAGCGAAGCTGAGCGTAATCAGATAACTATGGCAATGAAGGTTGACGATGAAGCCAAAATGGGAATCGTCTCCGACGTTCAGCAAGAGCTTCGTGAAGCGAATGCCTTGAAGGTTCTCTATAATACGCCTCCTGAAACAGGAGCAGTAGAGTAACTTTATCCAACATGGAATATAAGCCTTCTTACTTCGGTGAGAAGGCTTTTTTCTTTTTGTAAGAAAAAATTATAAATAATATGGTTACATCCTTAACCGAAGCAGCTACTAATAGTAAAATAACCTTCAACTATTATGAAAAAGATTATTGTAATGCTTCTAGCCTGGGCGGCAATCTGCCTACTTTCAGTGCCCCGAACAACTGAGAATATTTCTGCTTCTAACGAAGAAGAAACATCATCTACCTCTTCACTCTCCCTGGCTGAAGTAAAGGCTGAATTGTTTAGTAAGTTGCCTTAGCCCTGCAAGAGCGATTAGATTTCTATATCAACATCATTGTACTCTAACCAGGACTTAATCATTCCTATATAGTGCTTCAGATAATTCTCAGTTAGAAAGATATTAGACCAATCGTCAAATCGCTGCGATTGCACCCCTAAGTAAAACATCCATACGGCCAGACCAGCCAGTGGTAATAGCTCTTTTTCTTCATCGCTCACAAATGCATATGCCCCATATCCCTCAAAGAACTTTTTCATTTTTATCTGAAATAAGTTTTTATCCGGTTCAGTATGAAATAGCTGCATGCAGAAGTAGGATAGGTCAAGTATTAGCCACGCATTACCGCAAAAATCAAAATCAAAGAGGGTAATAGTTGAGTCCTTGTCAACACTAAAATTATCATACCAAACGTCAAAGTGTACTATACCATACCGTAGCTGACTTACATTGGTTCGATCAAATCTTTCAGCAAGATATCCCCCAGCCTTCTTAAGAAACTTTATTTCGCTAAGCGATTCGGAAAAATGCTCAGTAATGTACTCGTAGGGATGTTTAGCTAAGGTTTCCATGCTGTAATTGGCTCTCTTTAAAGAATGTCCCTCTGATGTATTGTGCATTCTCGCCATCAACACTCCCACGCGCTGACAATGATCTTCACTCAGGTTTCTCAGCTTACGCCCATCAGCAAAAGAAAAAAGTACTGCATATCGCCTTCCTTCTGGAGCATCTATTAGCTGAATATAACTTCCTGAACTATCTGATAATGGATAAGAGACCTCGACTGCATTTGTCTTAAGCAGATTTAAGAAACGAAGCTCTTCTAGGATTTCTGTTTCTGACCGCCAACTATGACTATATACTCTCAGAACGTATTTCGTGCTTCCATCCGAAATAAGATAGCTATGATTGATTCCGGTTCTCAGAACTCTGCAAGTAGTAGAATCACTTAAATCATATTTTTTTCTAATTAAGGAAAGAAGTGAAGCTGGTACCAGAATAGAACTTACTACCGATAATTTTTTCATCTTGACCTCCAGTCTGGTTGAATACGCTCAAACCTAATTCTGCGTAAAAATCAAGTACTGCCAAGACTCTAATATAAGCGGGGCATCCGCTGATAACTCATAAGATTGACCCGTAAAGTAGTCAGAATAAATTCCAGCAACACTGGCATCTGTAAGTTGCAACTCTTGTGGTTCGCCTGAGAAATTCATCACCCCAATTACTGTATTATTATCTTTTTCCCTTTTGAAGGCGTAAACATCAGAACCTTCGTTAATGCGTTGTGGAAAACCTCCCGCATCGCTCGCCCACAAAGCGGGGTTCTCTTTTTTTAACGTTATTAGCTTAGTGTAGAAGGGTTGCAGCTGCTGAGGATCGCTCCAATCAATGGTATCTTTCTTGAAGAACTTTAGCCGCTTATCTAAGCCTACTTCCTGCCCACTGTACAGCATTGGAATACCATAGGCGGAGAATATAAACGCTGCAAAGGTTTTATGCCCATTACCATAACGTTCAAACACAGTTCCGTTCCAGGAGTTCTCATCGTGATTAGTCATCATTGTCATCCTTAGTGGTTGCTGACCATATTCCTGAAGATCCTTTTGAATCCAATTAGCTAGTGTATCAGCATTAGCCTCCCCTTTACCCACTTTATCAGTCAGATGCAGTAATTCCCAAGCATAGGTAGCATCAAACTCCAGGTGCATCCGGGCACCATTCCACTCCGCTAACCAAAATAAATCTTTTATGGGATCAAGCTCAGCCGTGGCTTCCTCCCAAAAGTAAAGTGGAATTTCGTGCCCAGCATGATCACAGCGAAAGCCATCAATATTAAATTCTTCTATCCAATACTTCATGTCAGCAATCATCGCCTGACGGGTCTCAGGATTGGTGTGGTCAAGTAACGCAATATCGGTCCAGTCGGCTTCATAAGTAATATTACCTTCTTCGTCTTTGGCGTAGTAATCGGGGTGTTCAGTAATCCAGGGATGATCCCAAGCAGTATGGTTAGGTACCCAATCCAGGATGAGATACATTCCCATTTTGTGGGCAGTGTCTACCAAGCGTTGAAAATCTTCAGCAGTACCGAACTCAGGGTTTACCGTCCGATAATCGCTGATTGAATAATAGCTACCTAACGACCCTTTACGATTTTTTTCACCAATAGGCTGCACAGGCATAATCCATAAAATACCGACACCCATCTCCTGCAATCGGGGCAGGTCGTCAATAAAGGCATTGATCGTTCCTTCGGGTGTATGCTGACGAATATTCACTTCATATACAGTGAGTGCGACTGCCTTTTCCGGAAATTGTTCAGTAGCAACGGGACTTTCAGAAGCTTCAGTTGTCGGACTTGCCTGGGGTTGGCAAGCCACTACAGCAATGGTTAGGATAAGCCCTAAGATAATAATCGATCTCATATCTAGTGTAGTATAATTCCTATCAGTACAGCAACATAACAAATATTTACTTGGAAAAATGCGAACTCACTCGCTAGAAGATCACCAAACCTTGAGACGTTCCTGACTCGAAATGAGCCTTTCAAATGAAATACTCACGGGAGTTCTGGTGATGCGCCACAAAAGCCTCGGCATAAGGACAACCATATTCCATACCCCGGAACTCTTCCATCTTGCCGTGGTCATTAAAATATACCCCCTCAATTTTCTGACTTACATGCGCAAAGCAGGATCGATGCTTTTTCTCTCGTACCGAGCTTATATCCAGATAGTGGGTAGGAGAAAAGTTCTGAGTCTGCCCACCCGATACTACTTCGTAATAGTATAGTGCTGCCTTCTGCCCAGTTCGTAGCCAAGCATCGTAAATTAACATTGAACAGACTCGATGATCGCGATGAGTGTCAATTGGCCAATGAGTGAAGATCATTTCAGGTTGCGTCTCTTGCAGATAATCGCCCACTTTCTGATACCACTGATTGTCAATCTCCGTACTGCCATCAATTTGCCCCAGAAAATAAGGCGTAACTCCCAGTATTTCGCAGGCGGTAACTGCTTCTTTGGTTCTAATTTCAGCAGCATCGCTAGCCGAGGTGTTGGGAATACCTGCTTCGCCCCGCGTGAGGTAACAAGAAATAATTTCATGCCCTTCTTCGGCCAAAAGAGCCATCAAGCCACCACAGCCCGTCTCAGGATCGTCGGGATGCCCGCCCGCTACCAGTATTTTTTTGACTGTTTTTTGGGCAGAGGAAGCAGTAGTAATACCGAATGTGGCCAAGGCAGACAAACCAGAAGTTTTTAGTACTTGCCTTCGGGATAGTTGTGCCATAATCTTTTTAGTAGAATGGCTAAAATACAGAATTCTTCTTGAATACAGTCTCCAATGAAAAGTTACTTCACCAAGGTTACTTTAGCCGTTGGTACGTTGACTAACCTTCGATTGCATTGATAAAAACTGATCTTGATTTTAGGATAACTATCCATTAATCAACCACAAAATAGAATAGATCCATCAGTAGGTAGGTGACGAAGGGGCTTTTGGGATATTTATCACCAATTTCCCCTTCTCTTTTTAAGAGCGGGATAAGTATACTAACCCGGCAATACCCAAAGCTACGCCAGCCACCAAGGCAGCAGCCATTCCTCGATGAGTTGTAGCCTCTAACTCTAGGCTATTTTCTTTCGCCTCATTATCAAATGAACCATGCGCTCCTCGATCTTCAGCAATAGGTTCCCAAAGATTATCTGGACGATTGAAGTTTTCAGGCTGGTCGGTTTGTTGCCCTGAATAACCAATCTTGGCTAAGATACGATCTAGTGTACCCGGAATAAACGCATTGCTAAGGGAAGTCTGTAACGGCGCCGTACCCACAGTTACCGAACGCCGTTTATGGTGGGCCGCATAATAAATGGCTCGAGCGGGTACTTCGGGTTGATAAATTTTTCCTATCGGCTTACTTTTCTTGGGTAAATAAGATTTCACCCAGTTAAACTGAGTGGTATTCACCGCTGAAGGGTGTACTATTGTAAGGTGTACGTCGCTTTTATCGTGAAGCAACTCGGCTCGCACTGAGTCAAAAAACCCGTTAGTAGCGTGCTTAGAGGCACAGTACGCTGATTGCAGTGGAATCCCCCGGTAGGCTAATGCTGAGCCCACTAATATAATAGTCCCCCTGTTGCGCGGTTTCATCCGTTTTAGTGCCACCATCGTACCATACACCATCCCTAGAAATGTCACATCCACTACCCTTTCAAACTCCTTGGCTTTTATCTGATCAAAGGAGGAAAACACATTTTGCATAGCGTTATTGACCCAAATATCAATTGAGCCAAGTTCCTTCTCTACTTGCTGGGCTGCATTTTCTACCTGTGTGTAGTCAGATACATCGGTTTTGATTACTAAAGCTTGACCGCCCAGTGCTTCGACATCGCGACGGGCACCTTCTAATCCTTCTTCGCCCCGAGCAAGCAGGGCAACTTTATATCCGTTTTTAGCAAATTCGCGAGCAGTGGCACGACCTACTCCACCGGAGGCTCCGGTAATGACTACTACCGAAGAGGCAATACGTTCTGGCATAAACAGCTAGATTATGTAAGTCAAAAAAATCTTATACGTAAAAATGTGCTGAACGGATATTCATCCGACTCATTTACTCGTGATCACCACCCTGACCTTGATCTTGGCTTTCGGGCTCCACAAAGCTTAAATTATATAGCACCATAATCAAAATGACCAAAGGCACTACGTGAAGCACAAAGTCCTGATGAAATTCTAAAAACAACAGCACATCATTCAAACTATACAGATTGAACCATTCCATTATACCAGAAATTATCTACCTACTGAATAAAAATACCTACTGACTATATAAGTAGTATATGGTATTCTGATATAAAAAGTTGCATTTTCGATCTAGTCTCTCCTAAACATATTGTAAGAAAGTGGCAAATTTATCGCAGTTAAAAGAATAATATATTGTACATAAGATCGAAAATGATTAAAATCAGAATAATATTCTGATGGCTATCAAGGGTTATAGGATATAAGTAAGGCAATAGACCTGTTTTCTAGTAATATTCTAATACTATAATTATCTATTATACAATATTCCAAATCTACTCTGTTTAGCTATAAAAATGGGCGAATGTACTATTTCACCAAACTTCCTACTGAAAGATCAGTCGCCCGGTGCGACTAACCACCTGGTTTTGTTCTCCGTAGAGGTAAAACCGATAGAGGTAAATGCCGGGCACTAATGTCTGTGGAACATCTGTAATTAGTGATCTACGAAAAGTTGACTCATCAATATCATTAGAAAAATTTTCTTCCCACTTGGTCATCAGTTCTCCCGTTGGGGAAAGTAAATGGACTTCAATACGATCAGGATCACTATCAGGATTCACCGAGAAATTAAATGACACTTCGTCAAAAGTTGGGTTAGGATAAACCGCGAAGGTTTCTAGGATAAATACTGAGTCAGGAACAATCGTAAAGTCCAGCGTTTGCTGAGTGGTATTCAAGTAATTGTCGGACGCCTGCAATATTAGACTATGGTTACCTGGTGGTAAGTACGGCAATGGAAACGTAATATGCCCAACGGATGGATCATCTAATTCGGTTTCGTACCAATCTTGAATTTCTTGCTCGGCTTCACCATCAATTGACAAACGAATGGCATACTCGCCTGGTAACGTATTGATTCCACTAGGGTCAGCTAGTTCTACTAGTAACATAGGTTTATCGTACACCACAGTAGTAGCTGGGTAGCTGATCTGATTTAAGAATAACTGCACTTTCGGTGGTGCTGAATCAGCGTCAGCTTCTAGAGGCAAACCTCCTAAACTCAACTCGTCAAAACGCCCCATAGCATCCACCTGCCGCTCTATATCTTCCGCATACATCCGAATATTACCGCTTCCTACTTCCGGTGAAAGATTCTTAGGAACACGAAGAGTAGCCGTGAACATCCCGCTATTTACACTAGCCTTTCCTTGAAAGATTCGAGCATCACGATCGTTATACTCCAGCACTTCCGTACCTTCGGTTCCTAACGTAGATTTGGGTTGAGGCTGGGCAAAAAAATCTATAAAAACAGTGCCATTGAACTGAGTATCCGTATTATTCTCATCTTGAATTTCCCCTTGTAAAGTAACTACTTGCAGTGGACGTAAAGTGTCACCCGAAGTGGGGTTTGCCTGCCAATCGGTAATCACTGCTTCTCGTTGAGGAATAGCAAGAGACATAGAAGGATCGCCCAGTAAAGTAAAGTTACGATTGGAGGTACCCGAGATACCTTGGTTCTTGGTTTCTCGAAAAATATCTCCTAAGCGGAATTGGCTTAGATCACTACTTACTAGCACTTGATAGAAGGCTGAGCTAATCTCAAAATTAGCTCCGGTAAATACCGGACGAGCCGTTGTCAGCATGGCAATCGCCCCCCCCTCCGGATTTAATAATGCTCGTTCGGCTCCCGATTGTCGTCGAGGATCGTCGTAACGCCCAAACTCACAAGTAGCTGTTAGGAAAATAGGAAGTTGATCGTAGTTCTCCCAGGCATCAATCATGGGTAAATCTAGAATACGCTCGTCGGCCCAGGCGGTTTCCCCACCGTGCCCAATAAAATCTACTAAGAATATGCCTTGCCTTATCTTTTGATCTAACTTGTTACGGATTAGTGGTGCTGACCGTTCTGCCTGAGGATAAGCATCCATGAACAATCGCTCCGCCTGAAAAACAGTTTGAGACTCTGCTTGTGAAGCCAGGAAATCGGAACGCCGTTGGTGCTTATTTTCATCGCCATCATCGGCCACAAACAGCAGGTGCTGCTTCCATTTACCGAGTGTTGCTGGATGAGTGGCGTAATGAATCAGTTTGTCTACCACAACCTTCGCCTCTTCCTGACTATTCACTGGAAGCCGTCCGATAGCTATATCTAAATCGTGGGGAAGGGCTTGAGTAGATTCCCGCCACTGCCCTTCCTGAGCATCCAGAAACCCAAAATAATCATCGGAAGCGTAACTGTGTACGTTGTGTAACGACTCGTAAGACTGATAGGTAGGCACCACGTTGGTATTCCCTTCCGCTTTCAGATAATTATAGGAAGCATCGCCAAATAACAAAACGTAGCGTAGCGAATTATCTTGATTGTAAAGATGCCGAATATAATTACGAATCGCGGTTACATCCTGCCGCCCGGCTGAGAATGTACGATAAACATCGGAAAGTAGTGAGACCTGTACGCTTAGTTGGTCATGTTCGCGCCTAAACTGAGCTAACCGTTCAGCTTCACTTTGTAGAGCTTCGGTAGTAATGATGAGTAATTCAGGGGCATCGGCGTTGAGTATGTCACGATGCGTTACTTTTCCGGTAAACGTCGGACGAAGCGTAACATCATCAGGCATAAACATGATATACTGACGAAGAGTGTCAGCAAACACCTGGAATGTGGCTCGTTCGTTTACTAAATTCCACCGCTGCTGCTCTACTTGCAGTGGGTCGGTAATATCCCAAACCAGCATATTGTCATTAGGTTGCTGAATTCGGAACTGCGAAATGCTCTGGACACTCATCATCGGATTGCGGAACAAGGCAGGTTGCCCTGCGTACCGAAGCGGATGTTCCAAATTCAACGTTACGTAGTCTAGGTAGCCTACTCCTCCATCATCAATTGAATTGATTTGCACAGTTGGCGAACCTAGCTCTTCACTCTCGAGACGAGCATTGTACTGAACAGTAGCAGAACGCCCCCGATAACCGTACAGCGTTTGCTGGGCAGCATTGGGTTCAACCGTACCGACAGCTTGCTGATTTAGAGAAACCTCGTAGCTAGATTTGGTGCTAGCAATAGATACGATTGATGTTTTTAGTTTAGCCTCACTTCCGGCTACCACCGCTGCGGTCTGAAAAGGAATAATCAGCGTAGGATTTTCTTCTTCAAAGGCTTCACCAAACCACTCTCTACCCGAACTCACAATGTTTGTTTCCTGCCTCTCGTGATGGTAGACACCCACGTAAGTCTCAACGGGTGAACCCCAGCCAAAGGCCAGACTGGGTTTCTTAGGAATGATATTCAGTGGTTTATCTTCAATTACCAAGAACAGAAAATTCTCTCGGGCGTAAGGGTTTTGCTGAATTTCATAAAAATTATTCAGTGGATCGTAGACCATCTGGTCAGGCCCTTCAGCATACACTAGAAAGTAGTCTTCTTGATCAAAGGTACTATCCGTAAAACCCAACGGATAAATAGCCAACTCGGTAAGCTGAGGTACTTCCATTAAATTACTCTGCGGTACAGCTCCCCCTCGTTGACTGTAAACATGAATCTGGTTTGGATCAAGCTGATTAACCGCTACACCAGCTTCTTTCAACAATTCATAGTCAATCCGGTATACGCCATCTTCAGTGACATGAAACTGATACACCTCTCCTGCGGGCATCTGCCCCCAGCTCGGGGTAGTTAGTACTAAAAGAAAAACAAAGATGTAAGGTAACGGCACGAAGAAAAAAAACAACGAGCTGCTCTCCCCCTTCTCCAAAGAGGGCAAGGGGGATTTAAAAAATTCGCAACTATCTCCTGAGCTACCCAATTACCCTATTTATTTTTAGTACGCACCGCCAACCTTGCGTTGGTTCCAGTCTTCGTTATCGGCAAAAGTAGGTAATTTCTGGGGTACTTGATTTACCTGAGCCGTATCTGTCAGGGACCCCATAAAGGCCACAAGATCAGCTTGCTCTTGGTCAGTTAGGTTGAGCGGATCAGGCGGCAATGTTTGGTAAGGCACATCCAATCCCATACCTTCCCCTCCACCTTGATTGTAGAAATCAACCACTTCTTCCAGCGTTTCATATACCCCATTGTGCATATAGGGAGCAGTCAGGGCAACATTTCGTATGGTGGTGGTTTTAAATGAGTGCTTGTAGAAATCTACATATTCCTTAATTACGCCTAAGGCCCTTCCTAAATCATCGTCCATCACCATCGATGCGGTATCCGTTGTATTAGGTACTCCCAACACTTCTGATTCTGACTCATGGTAGATTGGAGGAACTAAACCATTGAAAGTGGGAGCGAAGTGACAAGTACCACAAGCCGCTTTGCCCATGAACAAATTAAATCCTCGCTTCACTGAGGCATCCAGCAATTCTTGTTCACCCCGAACGTACTGATCAAAAGGAGATGATAAACTTTTCAGGGAAACGATGTACGTAGCTAATGCTGTCGTTAGCGTGTGCTTGTTTACTGGATCATCCTTCATTTCGGAAAAAGCCTCAGAAAACATGGCTAGGTAGTCTTCGCTTCGCTCGATTTTTTCAAATACCGCCAAGTAGCTGGTCTGAAACTCCCGATGATCGTAAACAACGTGATCCATCTGATCTTCTAATACTTCCGAACGTAAGTCGTAAAAGTAACGATCAGCGTAGGCTGCATTAAGCAAGGTTGGAGCATTTCGTTTTACGGTTCCCTCGCTGTTGGTTGCCAGACTTTTCGCCAGACCATCCGTAAAAGCTTTCTCCGGCTGATGACAAGAGGCACAGGAGCGTTCGTTATTATTAGACAGAATAGGATCAAAGAAGAGCGTTCGCCCTAGCTGCACTGTAGCATCAGTATAACTTTGAGAAGACATCCGAGTGTAGTAAAACGGGTTCAGAAAATCTTCGTCAAAAATATTTTTAGCAAAGTAGTTAATCGCGTGTTTACGGTAGGGTGAAGTAGTTTCGTAGTAGGTTTCAATTTGTAGCGCTAACTGAGCGTCCAACAGGTCAGCGTACAGCGGATTAATATAATCCTTTAGAAAACCAAGGCGATCAAACGTATTGAAATCTTGATTTTTTGCCAGATAATCTACTGCTTCGGCGACCGTACTTTCTAACTCTCGAGCAAGCTTAGCATCTTTCGCCTCTACCAACGGAATGTAAAGTTGAATAGCATTTTGCAACGAAATTAACACTCGAGAAGCCTCCGGTAATGAGTTAGCTAGCACCGGCGAATCAAACCCAGTCACTCCTAACGTAAATACCCGGATCAACGCCATGCGTGCGGCTTCAATTACCTGACGGTCGGTAAGATACGTTTGGCGCAAAAACGATAGCTCCTGAGCACTTCGGCTCAAGGCTTCACTATAAGCTACAATTGCTTCTTTTTCTTCTAAGGGATTATCGCTGAATAGTGTCTCTTCTAGTATCTGGAATCCCTCCGGCTCCACAATACTTAGCTGAGGAGCATTAGGTTCTAGCGACAATAGTGGCGCACCATTGATGTAGTTACCAATAAACTCTTCATCAAGATAAGCCGCCAGAAACTCAATGGTTTTATAAGCGTAGCGAGCTTCTATAAAATCCTGCTGAGCCTGCTCTAGGTTAGTTTCAGCTAACTGAAGGGTATTCTGATGCAGTCGCTCGCAAGCTGATTGGAAAGTACGTAGATCATCTAAGAACTGGGTCTTGATTTCTGCGGCTGGACTTAACACCTGCTTTTTTTCCGGTCGGAAAGAAGTAGTTAACGCACCAGCGAATATTAGTATAGATAGTAGTAGTAATAATCTTTTCATAGACGGATAGATTAGGAGAAAAAAAGGCTAAAGCGCACTACACTTTAGCCTTCCGATATGTCTGAAATGTTATTCTAAGATAAATTTAGCTCCTACTGCCTTCTGGGACTCGAGGCCATAAGCTTTCATGATGTAGGCACCCGGCTGAAGATCGTGAACATCAACCTCCGTTACGTTACGAATCACTCGTAGACGACGCCCCATCACATCGTACAATGCCATATCTACGCGCTCGTTAGTCCGAAGCACGCGCTGAACATGATCAGCCCAGAATTTTAGACCCTCTACTTCAGTTACTTGGTCGTCAATAGAAGTAATAGCAGCTACGGCATCGTCCCATCCGGTGATAGCGTAGGTAAGCGAGTTATTGTAGGGGAAAGGGTTGTCAGTAGATGGATGCTGAGAGTTCAGCAATAATGTTTTTCCATCAGGAGTAGCCTGAGCACCGGTTACTTCAGCACCTACTGGTACAATAGAGATACGAACCAAATCATCTACGGTAGGATTTGACTTATTCATATCCAGTAAAAATGCTTCACAGGTACGGTTATTGATTCCAGCGGGAACTCGGGCATTAGAAGTACCGTTCAGGTCTTCATTGATAACCATGTACGGCTGACCGTTTACCACCATTACGTTCAACCCATCAGGATTAGTTAGATGCTTATTGGGATAAGCAGCTACCTCTGGCGATTCTTCGTAGAAAGGTCCACCATCTAGGTAAGTTTCTACTTTGTCGGTAGCGATGTCGTATACTAGAATTCTTCCGTAGTAATCGTTAAAAAAACCAGCCTCAACAAAGTCCAGTACTTGACCGTCAGTCTTAGCTTCCAGATTAGGGTGACGAGCGCGCACCGGCTCTAGCCAGTGGTAATCTAAAACACCGCCCATAGCAGTAGCATCTACAAATCGGGTACCTAAGTTGTCGCGGCCTGTCTCGCTCATGTAGACTTTCCCATCGTAGTAAGTAAGCCACTCGAGCCGGTTATACATAGTAGCTCCTCGGGAAAGTGCTGAATCAGCAAAATACAGCATTTCATCGAGCGACATGTTATCCATCATGAGCCAGTTACCGTTGATGGTGTCGTTAAGATCATGTTTGTATACGTAAGTAGTTCCGCGAGTAAAATCGCCCGGAGTATCAGCTACAAATTTGGTAAACAGACCAGGAGTAGCATCAGCTCCCAGATAAACCGTTTGGTTATCAGGCAAGACAACCCCACCTTCAAACGGCTGACGACCCCAGTTATACTGCTTACGGATGGCCTTGGCTTCGCGGGGATCAATCTCTACCATATAATTGAAATTCTGGTACTTCTCAATAGTGGACCCAGCGAACTCACCAGGAAGATCAGTAGTAATCGTAAAATCCGATGTGTCGGTAACTCCACCACCGTCGCGATAAATTGAACCATTGCTGGTGCGGAACCATTCTTCGGCAGTCCAGATACGACCGTCGTAAGCCGAGGTGATACCACCGCAGTTCATACCAGTTTCACCCACAGTGTTTACGAAATCCACATTGAAGAACTTACCACTTCTTCCATCAGAAAGAATTTGTTCTACTATTTCTAATGTATCGGTATTCGGGTCACGACGTACTTTGAAAACGGTCATACCACCGCCGTCACCGATGCTATCGTTAGCTAAAATCATTTCATGGTTAACAGAAACCCAACCTAGATCATCACTATCAGGGTCAGGGGTAAACCCAATGAAATCGTGCCACTGCTTCGCCAGAGCTTCACCAGCAGCATTGCCATAGGTAGCAGTAGTTTGAACTTTATCGGACTGGCCAACAAACAGAACTTGATACTTGAGCGGCGAAGGAGGCATCACCACGGTTTCGGGCAGCCAAGTGGTGTCTACTTCAACATCGAAAAAAAACTGAGCGTGAGAGTTATAGCAGAAGAATACAACTGCCAAAAGAGACAAGTAATACTTTTTCATGATAAAAATTAAGGTTGTACTATTGATGAAAACTGGGCTCAATTTAGTACTAAGCCTCTGCCGAACAGTTACCTCAATTTTACCATTCTGTGAATGAATTATTACCTATGTTAACTGAATATTATATTTCAAGAAAATTTCAGACAAACTACTTACGACAAAAGTAAATTTGTGTTTAATCGGAAATACTTATTAAAAAAGCATGTATTACTCCAAGCTAATATTTGCCTAGAATGATCACAATCATCAATTAGGATCTGTATTTGATCGTGTGACTACAGAGATAGCTCGTCCTACTTCTTGTTCTTTTTCTTCTCGATAACATCACGGATACGAGCCGCACTTTGGTAATCTTCTTTAGCAATTAGTTTAGCTAGCAAAGCTTCCAGTTCTTTTAGTGGGTAGTCAGAGAAAGGTCCCTTTTTGCCTACTACTGCGGATAACTCATTAGTAAATCCTACTGCATTAAGCACCTCTGAAGTGGTATAAATAGGGCAAGTGAAACGCACCGAAAGCGCGATGGCATCGGAACTTCGGGCTTCTATGGTGATGGCCTTTCCTGATGAATTCTTTAGCTGGAGCTGCGCGTAAAATATATTTTCCTCTAGCTTGTATATAAACACTTCTTTTAACGTAACCTGGAGAGCTTCTAATGTTTGCTTAAATAGGTCGTGGGTAAGCGGCCGCTGAGGCTGCATATTTTCCAAAGTCATAGCAATGGCTTGCGCTTCACCTCTACCAATTACGATCGGCAAACGACGTCCATTAGGGCGTTCCTCTAGTATCAGGGCGAAATTACCTGGGTGCGATTCGCTATCGGTAAGTGCTACTACGTCTAAGGCTATTTTTTCCATAATCCGGGTTTTACGGTATCCGGAGTCTGGAAACTGGAGACCGTAATACTGTGCTTACTATTTAATTTTACCTTGATTACTTTTCCTATTTAAGGCATATTACCTGCTTTTTCCAATCTCCCGACTCCGGAAACCGGAGTCGGTCAATTAATCAACACCACTCGGTGATTTCCGGTATCAGCAATAGCCATTGTCTGCTGGCAAATAGCTATCGAGAATGGCCAGTACAATGCTCCATCCGTTCCGCTAATTGTCTCGGCATTTTCGCTGCCGGTAGTAAAATCTTTAGGCCCGATTAAGCTATCGGCCGGTTGATTATGTTGTTGAGGCAGTTGACTAAATCGTAGTAACCGACTATTACCGGTATCAGCTACCCACAAACCACCTTCATCAAAACAACTATCGTAGCACCAGTTTAGCGTATTGGCCTGAGGAAATAATCCGAACTGATTTTGACCATTACCTTCCCAGTTAGGTTGACCGATAATTACCGAGGCTGATTGATCAAAAGCCTCCTGCCAACGATCCCATAGTAGTACTCGATAGTACTGTGTATCGGTTATGGCTAATTGTCCCTGTGAACTGAGTTTCACTGAATAGGGCCAAATAGGTTGCGTGTGATCGTAGTCCCGTTCCTGAAAGTTATCCTTGCCAATCAACTTATCTGCCGAGGTATTATTTTTAATCGGAATTTGATCGTAGTACAAAACGCGACGGTTGCCTGTATCAGCTACCCATAAATGCTCTCCATCTGAAGTGAGACCGTAGGGCCAATATAAAGTATGTTCAGAAGGCGCACTTCCTACTCCCTTTTGGTTAGGCTCATTACTTGAGAAATCCGTTTGCCCCAGCACTACATCTGCTGGTTGCCCTGACTGAGTTGGGAAATTATGCCAAATGAGTATCCGGTGATTCCAGGCATCGGCTACGGCTAATATTTTTCCGTCACTCCATAACCCGGAAGGATATTGCAAAGTAGAAGCACTCGCACCGCTTCCCTGATTACGTTCAGTGCCTGTAGCTATATCCTGGCCAAGAACTATATCGGGAGGCTGAAACTCTTCGGTAGGTAGTTGGTTCCAGATAAAAACTCGATTCTGCCCGGTATCCGACACTAGTAATTTATTATCTAACAAGTGTACTCCACGTGGAGCCAGAAATGGACTGTCGGGTGCTCCCTTAAAAGTACGAAGCTTGGCGCTGGCATCAGGCAGATGGATAGGCATAGCTAACAGATTCGGGGTAGCTGTTCTCCAGCTAGCATATTCACTACTCGTCGGCCACCAATACCACTGGTGAGAACTACCTGACGAGGGTGTTCGCTGGTTACTTCACCAATACAGGCCGATCTTGAGAAACCACTGGCTTGCAATTGTTCTAATGCGGCTTGGTAAATATTGTCCGCCACGATTGCCAAAAATAAACCTTCATTGGCAACGTAGAGCGGATCCAACCCTAGTAGCTCACAAGCCCCGGCTACCTGTTCATCTACCGGAATATCTGCTTGTCGTAGATTAATGCCCAGATGAGCGCTGCGGGCAATTTCATTAAGTACAGTGCCTACTCCACCCCTAGTTGGGTCGCGCAGTAGGTGTACCAATGAACCAAATTCGTCTAAAAGGTTTTTCACGGGTTGATGAAGTGGTGCAGAGTCTGTCTGAATTTCCGTTTCAAACTCTAAGCCCTCCCGCACCGACATAATTGCCATTCCGTGATTTGCTAATGGCCCACTCACGATAATCTTATCACCTGCTTGTACACGGTTGATACCAATATCTGCTTGCGGGTGTACTTTCCCTATTCCGGCGGTGTTGATGAAAAGTTTATCGCCTTTGCCTCGCTCAACCACTTTAGTATCGCCGGTTACTACTTTCACTCCGGCTTGCTTACAACATTGCTGAATAGTTAAAAGAACTTCCCAAAGCTCAGTCATGGGTAAACCTTCCTCAATAATTAGGCTGAGGGAAAGATACTGCGGAACAGCCCCACACATGGCTAAGTCATTGATGGTTCCGTTAACTGCCAAATCACCAATATTTCCTCCTGGGAAAAAAAGTGGTGAAACCACAAAACTATCAGTAGTGAATGCGGTATTTCCTTCTAGCGAGAGCTGCGCTCCGTCGTGACGCTCACTTTCTAATTCATCAGAAAATAGGTTGAGAATAACATCATCCAGTAGCTTATTGGTTAGTAATCCGCCACTGCCGTGCCCCATCGTGATTACGTCGAAGTCGAGTTCAGGTAGCGGGCAGTTCAGTTGCATTCGGAATTGAGTCATAGCCGATAATTAGGCTTCCTGATAGTGAAAATAGGCCGCGCAGGCTCCCTCAGATGAAACCATGGGTGCACCGAGCGGAGTAGAAGGCGTACAAGCCTTACCGAACTGCGAACACTCAAAGGGCTTCTTCAGTCCTCTGAGTACCTGCCCGGCAATACATGCTGCACATTCTTGCGCGTGATGAATATTGACTGAGAACTTTTTATTAGCATCAAAAGCCGCTAGTTCCGGGCGCACCTCGTAGCCACTTTGCGGAATGGTGCCGATTCCGCGCCACTCTCGGTCCGCTATTTGAAATACCTGCTCAATGGCTTTTTGCGCGGCTAAATTTCCTTCGGGACGAACCACTCGTTTGTACTGATTCTCTAACTCATGCTGATTACGCTCCAACTGCCGTACCGTCATCAGAATACCTTGAAGCAAATCGACCGGCTCGAAACCCGTTACCACAATAGGAATTTGATATTTCTCAGCAATGGGGTAGTAGGCATCAATACCCATGATCGTGCAAACGTGCCCGGCAGCCAGAAATCCCTGAATCACATTTTCATCGTCAGCTAACACCGCTTCCATTGCCGGAGGTACCAGCACATGCGAAGCCAGAATAGAATAGTTGGTCAATCCGGCGCGTTGCGCGTGCAGTACCGAAAGCGCATTGGCGGGAGCCGTTGTTTCAAAACCTACGGCGAAGAAAACCACTTCACGGTCAGGATTTTCCTGCGCCAGCTTTACGGCTTCTAAGGGCGAATACAAGATGCGAACGTCCGCCCCCTTAGCTTTGGCCTTCAGTAAGCTACGTTCCGAACCTGGCACCCGCAGCATATCGCCAAACGAGCAGAGGATCACGTTTTTCTCCTCAGCTAGGTAAACAGCTTTATCAATTAGATGAAGGGGAGTGACGCAGACCGGACAACCGGGGCCGTGTACCATCGTAATTTCGTCAGGAAGCAGACCCAACAATCCGTTTTTTACAATACTGTGGGTTTGCCCGCCACACACTTCCATAATTGTCCACGGGCGAGTCACAGTTTTACGAATCTCTTCCAAATAAGATTGGGCTAATTCAGGGTCGCGGTATTCGGTTAGGAATTTCATAGTAGGTAACTTAAAATTATGGAATAACAGTCAAGGCGACTGACGCTTTCTAAGATTATCTTGAGACTCTATCTTTAAGATAGAAAAGAACCAAGTGTATTCAATTCAATGCGAGTTTACACTTCTGGGTTCAATTCATCCAGTTCGCCGACTTCTTTTAGGTACTGAAAGGTCTCCTTCGCTTCTTTCTCATCGACGACGCTAATCGCAACGCCTACGTGTACCAGCACGTAGTCTCCTTCTTGGGCGTGAGGAACCATCTCAAGCGTAGCTTCTTTGGTAATTCCACCGAACAGTACCTGCGCCATTCGCACCGTACCATCGTACTGCATTTCTATTGATTTGATCTTTCCAGGAATTGCTAGACACATAAGTTATTAATTGACAGTGGATAGTTGATAGTTGATAGTTGATAGTTGATAGTTGATAGTGTATAAAATACTACTTTTAAAATATAGTCGCTAGACTTCAATAGATTCATTCTTTACTATGGTAATCACCTGAGCTTTTTGTTGTATTTGATAGCAGGCTAGTTGGCCGAAAGAAATATTTTCATCGTTGGGCGATAGCTGTTGGTGGAAGAATAATTCGTAGTCATCCGCCATTAGTTTATAAATCATATCGACTAGCAGAGCATTCTGGAACACACCGCCACTCATTGCTACTTTTTTAATACTCAGCTTATTGGCTACCTGCCGAATACAATCAGCTAGTGAGTAATGAAAGCGAGCCGCGATGAATCCATTGCTATGCTCTCCCTTATCTTGAAGAATACCATCTGCCAAAGATTGATAAGATATAGTTTTCTCTACCTCAAACTCACTGAAGTAACTGGTTAGTTTCCCATAACCATGACGTTGGATATAATCAGTAGCCAATGTTTCTAGCAATAGCGCAGCTTCACCTTCATAGGTAGCCCGATCAATCAAACCTAAAACACTGGCTACGCCGTCAAATAAGCGACCTACACTAGAAGTTCGTAATCTATCGGTTTGGTGCAATTGTCGGGTGTAGTACTGCCATTCAATTGCAGAAAATTTCTCCTTAGAAACATCACTTCCATTGGTTAGGGATAGAGCCGACAGGCGAGGCTCATAAGCCATCTTATCGCCCATCAAATGTGGAAAATAGTCGAAGTGAGCTACTCGCTCGAAAGAATAGTTACTATACTGAAAGAACTCGCCACCCCAGATTTGTCCGTCGTCGCCTAAACCGGTTCCGTCCCAGATTACTCCCAGCACAGATTCACCAAGATCAATCAATTGGTTCTCACCTAACACTGCTGCGAAATGGGCTTGGTGGTGCTGAACGGTTGCTACGGATACTTGAAACTCCTCGGCTAACTGATTGCCGAACTGCGTAGAGAAATACTGCGGATGCTGGTCAGTTAAGATCACCTCTGGCTGAGTATCAAATAATTCAAGAAGATGAGATAATACTTTACGGTAGCTTTGTTGCGAATCATAGCTGGCTAAGTCGCCCAGGTACTGGCTAATGTATTGGTTTCCGTAGTGCGTGTAAGCAAAAATGCTTTTTAGGTCGCTACCCATCGCCAGCACATTCTTTTCAGAAACAGTTGACTGAGGTAGCACCAATGTAGGTGCCATTCCTCGTGAGCGTCGTAGTACAATTTTTTGGTGGGTTTCAGAGCTAAACCGAACCACCGAATCATCTTGGGGAATGACAATCTCCCGATTATACGTCAGGCGAAAATCAACTAATGAGGATAGTTGGCGTTCGGCATTTTCTTCAGTATAAATAATGGGTGAACCACTGATATTGGCACTGGTAGCAACCACTGGTTTGCCTACTTCCTGCATTAAAATTTCAAATAGCGGAGCGTAGGGCAACATTACTCCTACTTGCTGTAAGTCGGGGGCAACCTCTTGAAATGCCAACCGCTTTTTCACCGCATCAGTTGCCGGAAGCAGTACGATGGGTGCTACTGAACCCGTTAGTAGTTTCTCAACTTCATGATCCACAAACATATCCTGCTGCAACTGTGCCAACGACGGGTACATCACTGCAAAGGGTTTAGTCGGGCGATGCTTTCTCTTTCGTAATGTACTTATTGTTTTAGCATTGGTAGCATCGCAAACTAGTAAATAACCACCTACTCCTTTGATAGCGATGATCGCTCCACCCCGCAGCTTTTCAGCAGCCTTTTTAATGACTAATGATTGACCTGTCCCGGACTCCGTTCCGGGATGATTAGTGATTAAACTTCCTTGGGCATCGTAGAGTGTGAGCGTGATTGGACACTGAGAACAAGTATTAGCCTGAGCGTAATATCGACGGTCGACAGGGTTATTATATTCCTGCTGGCAATCCACGCATAATTCAAATGGAGCCATAGCAGTAGTGGCTCGGTCGTAAGGCAGTTCATTGATAATGGAGTAGCGAGGGCCACAGTGAGTACAATTCGTGAAGGCGTATTGGTGGCGGCGACTGTCTTGCTGGGCTATCTCAGATCGACAGGCAGAACATAAACCCAAATCAGGCGTGAGCAAAACGTCTCGGCGGTGGGTACTTTCACTGTGAACGATTGAGAAACTATGAAACTCTTGCCAAGCTATCTCTTGAAGGCTATGGTTAGTAATTTGGGCTACCACTGGATGCTCCTCTAGAATTGCCTCGAGAAATAACTGCACTACTGATTGTGAAGCATTTAATAAAACCCGTACCCCATCACTACGGTTACTTACCTGTCCGGTAAGGTTAAACCGTTGAGCAAGCTGATAGACAAAGGGACGGAATCCCACCCCCTGCACTTGACCTTGAATATGGATTTGATAGGTTGGCAAAAGAATTTATACAGCTGCTTCTTGAGTCTGACTTTCTTGTTTCTCTCGAACTTTATCCAGCAACCACTCACACCAGGCATCAATACCTTCGCCGCTGGTGCTAGAAATCTGGATCATTTCAATATCAGGATTTACCTCCCGGGCGTCCTGGGTAACCGCTTCTACCGAGAAGGGCAGATAAGGTAGTAAGTCAGCTTTCGATACTAGCATCAAATCGCTGGTTAGGAACATTCGGGGATACTTCTTCGGCTTGTCATCGCCCTCGGTAGTCGCCATCAGCGTCACCCGATAATCCTCTCCCAAATCAAAGGAAGCTGGGCATACTAGATTGCCTACATTTTCTACAATCAGCAGTTCTACTCCGTCCAGATCAACCTGATCCATCGCCTGCCATACCATTTGAGCTTCTAGATGACAAATACCTCCAGTTACAATTTGTAATGCATCTACTCCGGCATCGCGGATTCGGGCGGCATCTCGCTCAGTTTCCAGATCTCCTACCAGCACTTTCATTTTTACCTGGTTGCTAATACGACGAGCCGTTTCCTGCAACAAAGTCGTTTTTCCACTACCAGCCGACGAAGTGATATTAATCATCAGAATGTTCCTCCGTTGCATTTCTTTACGGATATTCTCGGCCACAAAGTCGTTAGCTTTTAATAGGTTAAGCGAGGTATTTTCGCACTGTACGCTTCCTCTTGCTCCCTTGCTTGATTTTTCTATTGCCATGATTGTTACTAGGTTTTGGGGGTTAAGGATTATGTGTTGTAGAACGGAAACTGGAGTCGGGAGACCGGAAAAGTAGATAGTAGCTAAATTTTCGCTTTCTGTCCTTTATCTTTTCCATCTTTCACTTTCCATTAGTTATTAGTCATTAATCATTATCTAACTTCTCATCTTTCATATCTCATATCTCACATCTCATATTTTCATTACTCATTGCTAACTGCTAACTGCTAATTGTTCGTCGAAGTGTACTTGATGAATCAGTAGTTCAGTTCCCTGAACTACGTTGTTGTTTAGTTGGCCGCATTCTTCGCACACAAATTTATACTGATGTACCTCTGACTTACGGTCGCAGGATGAGCAGTAGATGGCTACGGGCACGGTTTCAATCTCTAACTTTACTGCTTCGTACTGCTTTTCGGTTTCGGTTAGAGCTTGGAAGGCGTTTTGCATTAGAATAGGTTCTACATTCGCGAGCAACCCTACCTGCAAGTTTACTTGTACTAATCGATTCATTTTATCGGCTGAAAACTCATCTTCCAGCGTTCGAAAGATGCTACGAACCAAAGACATCTCATGCATAGCCTTCACTTTTAGCTTCCTGTTCTAAGCGAAATAACTCCTTCAAATGACGCTCGGCTTCAGCTAGTAAATCAGGAGCATCTACTAGCGACTTCACTTCTTGAGCTTTATTGAGCATATCCTGATACCGAACCTGATTAAAATCATCTTCTCCATTATCCAGAAACCAACTGGCTTCTAAATAATTGAGCAGCGTGATTGCCCGCTCGTAAGGGTACGCCGAGGTACGAACCGTTAAAGCTTCTTTATAAAAATCTAACGCTTTTTCGTAATTGTCAATTCGCAAAGCAGTTGGGTACTTCGTTAGAGCATTAGCGTAGTTGTTACAAACCAGTCCGTATTCATACGGATGCGCTTCTTTGGTAAAGAAACGTAAGGCTTCCTGAAATGAAGTAGCCGATACCGCTGCCCAAATCCCTTTTTTCTGCTGCAGATCTGACATTTCTGCGTAAAGCACTCCTAAGTGAGCGTGAATTTGAGCGAATGTTTCCGGAGCCTCATCCCGCTTGAAAACTTTTAAAGCTTCCTGATAGGTATCAATGGCTGGCTTATAAAACTGAGGATTACCGTTCTGCGCCCAAGTGTACAGCAGCGCGCCTTTTCGAAGCAGACTGCTTCCGGCTAGTTCAGGTAAATCCTGCGCCCGAAAAATATCTAATGCCCGATTGACATATCCTAGTGATTCCGAATAACTCTCAGAAATATTGGCTACTTCGGAAGCATCAATTAGTAGTAAGCCTACCTCCGCCAGTCTTTCCTGTCGCTCCAGGTACGTCAGTGTATCCCAAAGCAAATCTTTAAGGTCATCAATATGCTTCGGATCATAAGGAACGGACAATCGCGCCATCCAGGTACTAATTAGTACCGACTTCAGCGCGTAAGAAGCCTCTTCCGATAAATCTTGGGAGAGGTACTGCTGCAATAGTTTTTCCGCTTCTACCCCCTGGTCGGTGTCGGTATCCAGCAACAAAGTAGCGTACTGCTTGAGCGTAAAGGCATAGTGTTCATTATCAGGAGACGATGCTAACGCTTTCTGGTACATCTGCTGCACATCAGCCAGTGCTACCAAAGAAGGCCAAAGACCATACTGCTGAAGCAAAGCTCTGTTGTGTTCGGAACGATAATCTTCTTTATCCAGAGTATCAGCTACTTCTACTGGTAGCCGTTGATTGGTTTGTAAGCAACCAAGACTAACCACTTCATTGTAGAGTTGGGGATACTGGGCAAAGTAACGCTGAGCTTCGGCGTAGTTACCTAAGGCAATGAAAATGTAGCCCAGCAGGGTTTCAGAACTAAATGCTACCGGACTGTTCATTAGAAAAGGCGGGGCATTATTATCCCAATTTAGTGGCATGATGATACCTCGTTCGTCCACGATTAAATCTGCCACTAAAGCGTCTTCGGTAGTAATCGTTATTAACTCCGATAGCCGAGGCACCGAATCGATGATTTGTGCTACTTCGGTCTGATAGGTTTTATTTAGGTAGATGGTTATCATTGTTCTTACAAATTAATCTTCAAAATACCCGAGGTATCCTGAACAGTATACGCCAACTCACGATCCTCATCATCAAGTGCGTTGTCAATCAGGATTTCATGCAAAGCAATGGTTTTGTCTCCCTGCAAATTTCTCGTTTTGAGTAGATGCTGACTCGGCTTATGCATTTTGTAAAACCACTGTTGAGAAACCGGGGCAACGAGTAGGGTACCACGCTCGGCCTGATAAGCCAAATAAGCTTGCGGATCATCGCCAAATACTTTCGTGGCGATCTCACCTGGGATGTATAAATGAGACGATTTTAGGGTGATGCTATCCATGTTACCTCCTCTAAAATATATTCTACTACCCGGTCGCCCGCTTGTTGCACTACTTCGGACATACCTACTTCTAGTCGGGTGTTATCAATTGCAATTAAGTATACCTGAATATCCTCGGGGTACTCATCCTGCATCAGTTTCTTGGCATACGAAAGGGCTTGATCCCACTTGATGCTGTGCAGAAAAACCATAGGGTCATCTTGAGGTGCTTTTCGGACTTCCTCGGCCGGAACTCGGTACAATGTCCCTATCGGATCACCGGTATTAACTACCGCATCCACCAAGATAATTTGCTGGTGCCCTTTCAATTGAAAGAGCACCTCAAAGGCTGAGGTACCCATGTCAAACAGGCTAACGTCTTCCCTATCGGAAAGGGCGCGCTGAAGTTGCTGAATTACGTAAGTTCCCACCGCATCGTCGCTTCGGACTGGATTTCCGAAACCCATAATGGCGATACGGTGAGAGGTGCTTCCCGTCATAGTCATACTCACTACTTCTCGTTAAAGAAAATCTTCCGCTACAGAGCTACAGCTTAAAACGAGCTAATTCTTTTTCGTCTTTAGCATCGTGGGCGTGTACGGTACACACCAGACAAGAATCAAAGGATCGAGCGACCATACCAACTTCTACCGGATCATGAGCATCTTCGATCTCAGTTCCTTCTAAAGCTGCCTCAATCGGCCCAGGCTTGCCTTCGCCATCGTTCGGACCAACATTCCAGGTAGTAGGGGCTACTACTTGGTAGTTTTCAATCACACCATTCTTAATTTCAATCCAGTGCGCTAACGCTCCGCGAGCTGCCTCGGTGGCTCCCCAGCCTTTTCCATCGCGCTCTTCGGGTTTGATGTAGAATTCCGAATCCAGATCGATCTGGCCAAGCCATTCGTTGATATACTCGTAGATGCGCGGGGCTTCGTGCATTCGGGCTAAAGTACGAGTGAATACGCTTGGGCCTTTTTCTTTCATAATGTCCCCGAACAACGGATCACGGTTTTGGTGCTCTAAATTAGCCGGATTAGCTGCCATAATTACTCGTGATAAAGGCCCCGCTTCCGCCGCATGAGTCATATAGCGAGGAGATTTTGACCAACTGTATTTTCCAGTAAAGTCCGTTTCTGTGAGTATGGTAGACGTTTCTACCGGGGTGGGTATAGGCTCTTCCCAAGGATGCGCCGGAGCGTGATCCTTAAACCAAGTATGCTCCACGTGCTCAGCGATCTGCATATGATCAAGAGCATGATAGTTTTCACCATCATGAAAACCACCGGCACTAATCAGCGCATTATTACGAGCTTCAATAGTAGGGTTGTTATACATGTCCTTATGAAGGTAGGTTCCGTACGCTACGTATTTACCTACTCCCTGACCAAAGGTGTCTAACCCAAACTCCAGAGAAGCTCGAATAAATAACCCTAAATCACTATTTCGCTGCGATTCGTTTTCATCTACCCAAGCCATCAGATCATCCCAAGACTTAATCTGTAGGTAACGCTCAATGGAGCAACCTAGCCAAACTGGCTCTAACCAATCATTTCGGAACTGGTTCATAATGGCGTGCGCCCGAGTAATATCTTTCAGTGTCGGGGCACACATCACTCCACCCGGTACCATATAACTGGAGTGAGGCCACTGTCCACCGAATAAAGCATAAACCTCTACTGGACGACCACTCGCCGTTACTCCCGTCTGGAAAGAAGTACCTACGTAAGCAGCAAATCGCTTTACCACTTCCTGATACAAAGGCTTGCTGGCAAACTTCTTATTCGCCATATCGGTGGCGAAGATCGCGTAAAACCAACGAGGGATACTTTGAATAGTTTCGGTAGCCTGACCGATTGCTCTCAGTAATAAAGCATTAGGAGGAAGCTGTGTTTTCCAGGCAGTATCCAGTGCCGAAGAAGCACAATAGAGATGCGAGCCCCCGCAAATCCCACAGATACGCGGAGTTACAATCAAACCTGACTGAGGATCTTTACCCTGCATAATTTTCTCAAAGCCCCGGAACATAGCGGCTTGTGTATGGGCACGGGTTACAACCCCATCTTCCATGTACACCTTCACATCCAGGTCACCTTCTACCCGACCTACGGGCGAAATATTTAATTCTTTTGATTCCATAATATGCTCGTTATTTGGATGTTACAGTAAGTTCTTTATTCGTCGGCAGTATTTTTTCCCAACCGGCGCGAGCGTAGTACATTAGTTTAGATTGCCCGGTAGGCACATCTTGGGGGAATACGCCCAGATACTTCATAGTATTGAAGACACTACCCTTCTGTAAATCGTGGTGAGGGAAGCCCGGCTCGGTACAACCCAAACAAGGGTGATTTGCCCGAGTCTTACTTGACTGACGGTTCCAAAGAATACGGTTACAACTGGCGTGAGTCATCGGCCCTCGGCACCCAACTTCATAAAATAAGCAGCCACCCCGCTTACCGAAGTGCCCATCAACCTTCTGAGCGAAGTTATTCACATTAGGGCAGCCACTTTGTACAAAATCAGTGAAAAAGGTTTTAGGACGGTGATAATCATCTAGCAGAATATCTTTAGCCCGTCCGGTAGCAATTCCGACCAGTATTTGGGTGATCCAATCGGGGTGAGCTGGGCAACCCGGAATGTTGATTACGGGCAGTCCGGCTTGCGATTTGTAGTCGGCTCCTAAAAAGCCACCTTTGCTTTTCTTCAAAAACTGCATTCCGGTAGACTCACTGGGGTTAGGTGGTACGGCAGGAATCCCTCCCCAAGTAGCGCAGTCGCCAATAGCTACGGTAAATTGGGCAACTTCGGAAAGCTCTTTTACCCAGTCTTTCATAGGTCGGTCGGCAAAGTAGTTCATCGTGCCTTTTCCGTTAGGTCCCTGAACAATAGAACCTTCAAACACTAATATGTCAAGCTGGACTTTTTTGGAAATACAATCTTTAAGAAGATCCGAGACTTGTTCGCCTATTTCTAGACCGATGGAGGGATGCCAGAGGATATTGATGCCGAAATCGGTCACCAGTTCCACCACAGTGGGTTCTTCAGCGTTGAGGAACGACATGGTGTTGCCGCTGCAAGCTCCGCCCTGAAGCCATAATACGTTAATCATAATCAAGTAGATTGGTTGACAAAAGGTAGCAATTTACTGCTCTTGTTTGAGCACTATTTTTAACGAATTGATAATATATAGGAAAGCTGCTTAATTAGAAAATATTTTCTAATTTTTCTAAAGTCTGTATTGGTTCTAAATAAGAGAAAATTGTTCACTACTACTCTTTTGGCGCAAGCAGGGGTTGTATTAACTCATTGTACTCAGCTAGCCCACGAGAAGTAAAATAGGGCAGGAACTGACTCCAGATAGCTCTCTTATATTCCTTCTCATTGTCTGCTAACTTACCCTGTAATCCCCGGTACAACGGCCATAGAGTAACCGTCATACCAATCGTTTCAGCTACTACTCGATAATCGCGCTGAGCAGTATCGGGTTGGACAGCTCCACGTTTACAATGAAAATCGAACCGCTTTTGAATTTGGCACACCAAACGAGAAAATAGCTGCGTTCGTAAGCGTTGAAGTTTTTTTTCAGGCCAAGGAGTGTTATCGGAGAAATAAAAGGCATATCGTTGCTGAAAGGAAAACCATTTACCGAGTTGCTGATCAAAATCTAAAAAATCAGAGGATTGTCGAAATACGTTTAGAATCTGCCTAACCTCATCCGTTAGCTTTTGAAATACGGCAAGGGTAATTGCCTCTTTGTTCTTGAAGTGATAAGCCAAATTTCCGATACTCAATTCAGCCGAGTCGGCTATTTGCTGTAGCCTTACTGATGCTACACCGTGGGTATTGTAAAGTTCGGCCGCAGCCTGAATAATCTTTTGCTTGGTATTGACCATTGATAATAGGCGATATTAGGTCATTTTCTTGGTTGTGAGCCAAAAAATCAAATTGGGCATTGGGTACTTTCTCTAATCCAGAGCTGCTGGAACAGCTTAGTTACCATTATATTGAAATAGATTTTTATCTACTTGTAATGTTCCACGCTGGTCTTTAGCCGCTAACCGTCTCATATAATGCGCACAGGTTTCAGCCTTCGATTTACAAAAGCAGCTGGTAATCTTACGTTTAATCAGACGATAAGGGTTTTTATAATGAGCAAACACTAAATACACTTCCCATTCCCCCTTAGCAAATCTGATATTCTCGATAACGGCGGAGTCTTGCAGCCAGTAATCGTCGTACAATAAATTGAAATCTACCACTCCGCCCACAATTTCGGTAAAGTGCATATTATTGCAAGCATCAAGCAGTACTTGATACGCTTTTTCGTCTAAGTAGAAATCAGCGTTCATTCAAAATTAGAGATTTCCCAACTCTAAAGGTAATATAGAGAAATAAAGTCGGGTTCCGAATTATTCAGCGAATCGGCTTATTGGTTTTTTTTAATCTTTGCCCCTACTCCACCAAGCGCGCATAAATTAATTCATCGACCGTGCGTCCCTCTTTAGTAACACTTTGACGAAGGCGAGCCTCCAAGTGATAACCAGTTTTTTCCAGCACCCGGCTCGAGGCTTTATTGTAGTCAAACACTCCCGCGTACAAACGACAAATATCAAAGTGTTCTAATACATAGTCAGAAAGAGCTTGCACCGCGCGGGTGGTAATTCCTTGTCTCCAATAGGCTTCACCTAGCCAGTAGCCAATTTCAGCCGAACGGCGATACACATCATCTTTAAAAATCACTCCTACCGCTCCCACTACTTCCTCTTCAACTACAATAGCCAGATTAATTGCCATAGGATCTTGATTTGCTATTTGAACCCAAATCCGAGCATCTTCCATTGTATACGGATGAGGAAATCGATCCCGAACATTTTTCCAGATTTGATAATTATTACCGTGATTTACCAACCCTTCTTCGTCACCTTCCTGCCAAGGGCGTAGCAAAATATCACCCAAATTCAACTCTACTAGGGTTAGTTTTATGTTTTTGTTCATTATAATAGTCGTGCCATCGCTTTCTAGTTATAGAAACGGGTTTGACTAAGAAAAGATGGTCAAACGCAAAAGCAGTTTCAAGTTTCCAGGAAGCTCATATCTGATACAACCATTCTTTTGGAACTGAAACATATTTCAGCAATTTTTGTAATGGTGAGGAGGAAATAAGCTCCCACATCTTTTAAAGATCATAGTACTAGCTAAACCGTATGGAAATTTTTGCCAGTGGCGAAGCGTGGATTGCCTTACTGACGCTCGCATTTTTAGAAATTGTGCTTGGAGTTGATAATATTATCTTTATCTCCATCGTCTCCAACAAACTTCCGGTCGAGCAGCAAGCTAAAGCTCGTAATTTAGGGCTGATTCTAGCCCTCATTTTTAGAATTGGCTTACTGCTGGGTATCACCTGGATTATCGGATTTACTGAGCCTTTATTCACTCTGCTAGGGTTTGAAATCAGTGGTCGTGATCTTATTCTTGTGGCTGGTGGTATTTTTCTGTTGGCGAAGAGTACTACTGAGATTCATCATAAAATTGAGGGCGAAGAGGATACCGAGGCGGGCAGTGGCCGTAAAGTATCGTTTTCCGCTACTATTTTGCAGATCATTCTGCTGGATATGGTCTTCTCTTTTGACTCAATCCTGACCGCCGTCGGGTTGACTGATCAGGTATTGATTATGATTGTGGCCGTTATTATCGCTATGGCAGTAATGATTACGTTAGCGGGTAAAATCAGCGACTTTATCAACAAGCACCCTACGTTGCAAATACTAGCGCTTTCTTTCTTAATACTTATTGGATTTATGCTGATTGTAGAAGGGCTGCATTTCCATGTACCGAAGGGCTACATCTACTTCGCCGTCGGGTTCTCACTGCTGGTAGAAGTACTAAACATGCGGTTGCGCAAAAGCCGAAATCCCGTACAACTACGTGGTCAGCGGATGCCTACCAGCCCTGAACAGGAGAAAGTAGCAGAAGGAAGCTAAAAAGTAGTAACATAGCTATGTACTAATTACTAAACCTGGGATTGTTTTCTCACGTAATACCATGCATCTATTAATCAGTTGCCATGTTCGGATTTTTTAAGAAAAAGAAAGAAACCCATACTCCTATTCTCGCTGACTTAAATAATGAGCCTTTGCAAGAAGGGGATATCGTTGAATCGCTGCGCTATGACTTAGGAAAGTGCCGGGTAATTGCTACCGAGAAGGGGTTAGCTTACGAATCAATGGAGAATGGTAAAGAAGTAGGTTGGCACCTGATGGTGGATGCTTCAACTGATCTACAAAAGGTCAAAAAAATCACTCAACACTAGTAACTGCCTGCTAAGATCATCTCACTCACTTAGTATTGTTGATTCTTCTGTAACGGAGAGTTCTCTCGGCTCATCACCTTGAGTAGAAAGAAGCTCCTTGAGATGATTCAGTGCTGCTATGTTTTTTGGGTGGCGAATATTCTCAAAAATATTATTTTTTTCCCGACTAGTGAGTCGCCAACTGAGTGAAGGTCGCTCCAGGGTACGCCGGTTCGGATTCAGTAACTTCCAGCTTTCCGGCACTTTTGAAGTGTATTCTAAGTAAACACTGTGTAGATTTACATCTAGCCAGGCCTGAGCCAGCTCAATTCGGTCATCGTTACTAATATCCTGAATGTTGAATAAGTTATCGTAGAAAAAGCGGAAAGGAGCAGTCATTCGCTCAATGAGAGATGCACTGGTCGGGCCCTTCACTCCTTCAATTTTTTCCGAATCGCGAATATTAAGTAAAACGACCCCGGAGGTGTGGGTGTTGATCCAATCCCGGAAAACGAACATAAACCGCAGGGCATCGGATATGCCAAAATTATCCGTCATACCGGCATCCATAATTTGAATGGCCGGCGAAGTAGGTAAAGTCACGTTCGGTGTCACATAAGGAAACGCAGCGTTCATCCGTAGAGCGGTCAGAAAGCGTAGGCTATCGGCCTGCTGCTCGTCCAACAAACGGCGAAAGTCTACGCCTTTAATAATTGAAGGATGATTGTGACTTTCATGAGGTAAGCGGATGTGCATATACGATACATGCTGAGGTGAGATGTACAGCTTACGACCATCATTTACAATAGCGGGTGTCAGTAGAATCATCGGAATTTCAGCATTTCGTTCGGCAACTCGATAGTCACCCAGTCGCTTATCTAACAGATGATTAGTATTCTGATTGAACTGCTCCTCAAAGGCATAACCTCGATCTTTAGTATAGGTAAACCCTCCGTAAGAAAAGCTCTGATTGCGTACTAGCAGATCATTAACCAGTAGAGTAAGGATAATTGGGTTTAAATTATCCTGAGCAATCATTCTAGCATAGAAAGGATCATAAATGGATCGAGAGGAAACTTCTTCCTGCCGGGCTAGTACTACGGGAGGGGTTGCCTTTGGGTTAGGTTTGTGCTGCCAAGCCAATTCCCGAAAATAAGCTGCCCCAATCAGCCCTCCCGATGCTCCGGTAAACATCCGAGTATGATCCATCAATTTTCCCTGGGTGATGCTATCGGCGTGTTGTAGAGCTACGGTAGTCCACATCGCCGAACGAAGTCCGCCTCCACTTGTGCAAACTAAGACCATTTTAGGTAGGTTCTTTTCAGTGTAACCGTACTGATTATGCATCCGCTCCGACCAGGTGTCTAGGATTTTCTGAGTAGCCTCGTAGTCCTGGTGGTAGTAGCTAGTATCGTTTAGAGCCTCTAGACGAGAGAGCGAATACTCAGTGGATGGTATAGAATAATCTAGCCCAAATGCTCGGTACGAATTTTCCCCCCACTCGTAGCGAACAAACATATTTAGCAGAAAAAATCCGACAATTACTGTGGTGGTAGCCCAACCCTTTAGCCAGAACGATACTGCTCCTGCCCCCATCATAATCATCGTCATCAGAAGTAATCCGCTCGCCGCCGCTGGAATCTGAAAGAAAGGAATGCCACTGAAAATACCCAGGACAAGTATTAGCACAAAGATGAACAGCTCAATAATTACCGAATTGAGATGGTTCTGATTGAATACCTGCAGTACTAGCGTTTTATCGTGCCGAACGTCTGGCGCTGGGCGCAAGCGCAATCCTAGATCAAGGTAGTAGTCTACCCGGCGGGCTCCCTTCTTGGCTTCCTTCCAGTTTGACATGATACGAACCCGGGAGAAACGAGCTTTCTTTAACTTCTTATTCACCGTTGATGCCAGTATCCGCACAATGTCTTGGTTCGTCCAACGGAAATACTCAAAGGTCAATAAGATGATCAGCACTAGTCCACAGAAAAACCCTGCGATTTTCTCAGCAATTCCCCAAAACGTATTGTACTCATTAGCCAACTGAAAGTTGACCACATAGAGAAGGTACATGCCTACGAAGAAAATAGGGATCACACTGTTGTTAAGAGCAAATTTGGCAAAAGGGCGGGATAGTGTACCGACAAACCCAAAACCTGGTCCGTCAAGAATATAACAGGTAATGTGGTAGGCCATAGTAAACCCCCCAAAAGTCATACCTACCCACAGAAAGCTGAAAAAATTAATTTGCCCTAAATACTCAGGGTCAAGAAAAAGATAGGGAATACCCAAGCTCTTGCCAAAGTATCCCGTGACGATAGAGATTAGCAGTATCCAGCAGAGCAATAGCAGTTGGTTCTTCCGCAGATGCAGGATGAGTAACTGCATCGGAAGTGAATAATACACGGGCTCTACTATCGTTTTAAACAACTTTTTCACTACACAGTGATAACGTGTCTCTTATGGCTTGAGTATTAATTTCTGTAGCAGGTTATAAGTTTAGAGATTACAAGTTTCAGGTCAGTTTGGTCGCCTAACTTGTAACCCGCAACTTTAAACTCTTAGCTTCAAGAACTGTACCCTACTTACTGCCAGTATATAATTCGTACTCTAAAAGCTGAGAAGGTAACTTTCCATTAACAAATTCTTGCTTTTTACTAGTTTTCAGGGCGATTTTTTTAGCGAGCGCCTTATTCGCGGTAAATACGTAGCCGTAGTAGCCTGCCCCTTGTTGCTTGAAAAAATCCCCGATACGGGCATAAAGTAATTCTAATTTACGCTCCTCGCCCAGTCGGGCACCGTAAGGAGGATTAATAACAATGGCTGGTTTCCCCGCAGAAGAATTTGTGGTATCAGGAATTGGGGTCTCCGAAAAATCACTTAGTTGAAACTGAATCAGATGGCTTACTCCTGCTGCTCGGGCATTCTTTTTTGCTGCGTCAATTGCGTCTGGATTATTATCCGTGGCCACAATGTTTCGCTGAGCATCTCGTCGCGATTGCTGATCAAGCTTCAAATCTTGCCGAAGTCGCCTCCAGATACCGCTTTGGTACGATTTCAGATGCATAAAGCTGTAATTTCCTCGAAGCAATCCAGGAGGAGTACGCTGTTGCATGAGCGCCGCCTCAATGGCAATGGTACCACTACCACACATGGGGTTTACTAGCGGTTGGGAGGGATGCCAATTGGTAGAAAGTAGCAAAGCCGCTGCCAATGATTCTTGCATAGGTGCCGCTACGGTTACCTCCCGGTAGCCGCGTTTGCTCAAACTTTCACCAGAAGTATCTAAGTAGATGGCTGCTTCCTGCTCAGTCCAGTAGAGAAATAGTACTGCCTGCTCGCTTTTGGGTCCCGAATCAGGCCGCCGCCCAAATTGCTTCATAAAACGATCAGCTATTGCATCTTTCACTTTCAAGTTAGCGAAACGGTTATCAGTGATTGAGGGATGGTTTACGTAGGACTGCACCGAAAAATAGCCATCGAGTGGAATCTGATTTTCCCAGGGATAATCGTAGATAGTCTGGTAAAGTTCGTCAGGCTGATTGACCGAAAACGTTTGTAGTTGGTAGAGTACTCGATGCGCGGTGCGTAGCTGGAGATTTAGCTTCATGGCATCTAGCAAAGTACCTTCCGTTTCCACATCCAAACGATTTATACTTTTCACTGGCATACCTAGAGCCTCAACCTCCTGAGCCAAAATCGAACTAATAAGGGGAGCACAGGTTACTACTATTTTTCGGGTGTACGACATATTTCCCTACTTACGGAAAAAATCATTAGTTTTCCCAACACAAAAGATTTTTTATGAGAATGTTTCGCAATCTACTCTTAACTACCCTATTGAGTTTTCTATTTTTTCCTCAGTTAATATCTGCCCAAACTGAGTGGCAGATCAGTACTGATTCTCTAAATAATATAGCAGATGACCAGCAACGTATGCACCAATTATTTGAGCACTTCATGGACTGGTATTGGCAGCAGCATCCAGAATCAGCCACCCGGGCTGGTATCAATCAGTACAATGACCAATGGACGGATTTGTCCTTATCGGCGTATGAAGTTCGTAGGCAGGATACGGAAGCGTTTCTTCAAATGATCAATACCGTTGATACTACTGACTTTCCTGCGGATGATCAGCTTAACTACACCCTATTTCGCCAGACACTCGAGCGACAACAAGCCAGCTATTCTTATCCCGATCATTTGATTCCGCTCAGCAACACTGTGTTCTTGGGAAAGCATCACTATCTCACTACTACTCTGTCCATCCAGTCAATTACATCTCAAGAAGACTATGAGCAAGCAATGATGCGCCTCCAACGCATTCCCATATTTATCGATCAGCTTATTGCGCTGATGAACGAAGGGCTGCGTCAGGGCATTCTACCCCCTCGAATTACTGTGTCTGATATTCCCGATCAAGTGCAAGCTATCATGGGTGAAGTTGCCCAGGAAACACTACTGTCACCCTTTCGGAAGCTACCCAACTCTTTCACTCAGTCTCAAAAGGAGAACATAAAGAATAACGTCGACCGTATTTTTCAGCGAGAAGTAAAGCCTGCTTATCAAAAGCTACATGATTATCTGATCGACACCTATATTCCCCAAACCCGCAGTACAATTGGATTATCAGCACTACCAAACGGTCAAACCTGGTATCAGCACAACATTCAGCGGTATACCACCACTTCTTTGACCGCCGAGGAAATTCATCAGATCGGGCTATCTGAGGTGAAACGCATTCGAGAAGCCATGGATAGCGTAATTCGAGTGAGTGGTTTTGAGGGAAGTTTTGATGAGTTCACGCAATTTCTTAGAACCGATCCCCAATTTTATCATTCTAGCGCCGAAGACTTGCTTGCACACTACCGGGATATTTGCAAACAAATTGATCCTCAACTAATCGGACTATTCGGTAAGCTTCCGAGAATGCCCTACGGCGTAAAAGCCATTCCCGAATATACTGCCAAAACAGCTACTACGGCGTACTATAATCCAGGATCGTACCGAGCAGCCCGTCCAGGATATTTTTATGCCAACACCTACGATTTAGCCAGTCGTCCAATTTGGGAAATGGAAGCACTAACGTTGCACGAAGCAGTACCGGGTCATCATTTACAGATTGCCCTTAGCAAGGAGTTGGATAACGTACCAATGTTTCGAGAAACCCTTTCTTTTACGGCCTTTGTAGAAGGCTGGGCGTTATACGCTGAAAGCCTAGGCGAGACAATCGGGCTTTACCAGAATCCCTACTCAAAATTTGGGCAGCTTACCTACGAAATGTGGCGGGCTATACGACTGGTGGTTGATACCGGTATTCACGCGAAAGGCTGGACACGCGATCAGGCGATTGATTTTTTCCAGAAAAACTCGGCAAAAACTGAGCACGATATTGCAGTAGAGGTAGATCGCTACATTGCCTGGCCGGGTCAGGCGTTGGCCTACAAGGTTGGAGAATTAAAGATCAAGGAACTTCGCTCTCGGGCAGAAAGCCAACTGGGCGAAGCCTTTAACGTCAGAGTATTTCACGATGCTTTATTGGAAGAAGGAGCATTGCCTCTCGACATGCTAGAAGCAAAAATACTGCAATGGATTGAGAATCAGCCGTAAGTGAATTCACCTCATAATTTTCACCCCAAGCATGCGGGGATTTAATTGGTAACCCGTAGATTTGCTGCCCTTTTGAAGAAGATTGACTGAGTGAATAAAAAAAGTACCTATTCAAACATTCATTCTATAAACTATCAATTATCCGTTTTCAACTGTCAACTAACATGAATACCTGGTTTACCTGCAAGATTAAGTATCAAAAAATAGATGAGAAAGGAAAAGCGAAGAACGTATCAGAAGCCTACCTGGTTGATGCAGTTTCTTTTACTGAAGCTGAGCGACGTATTTACGAAAAAATGGAAACTATGATCCAGGGTGAGTTTTACGTTACGGGTATTGCCAAAGCCCGTCTCTCAGATGTATTTTACTACGAAGACAGCGATCAGTGGCACCGCTGCAAAATGACGTACACCCTGGAAGAAGAAGGAAAAGGCAAGGAGAAAAAAATTACCAATTATGTTTTACTCACCGCACCCAATGTGAAAGAGGCCTACGATAGAATGTATCAAAGCCTGAACAATATGCTGGTAGATTTTCGGGTGACTGAGATTGTAGAAAGCCCCATTATAGAAGTATTTCCTTACGATTCCGAAGAAGAAGACACTAAGTTTCAAGAAGCCCCCGATAACTACCGCCCTCTTTCTGAAGTAAACGAAGATCAGTCAGTGTAGTCTTTAATCCTTTAAGCTGGTTATGCTAGTTGCTCTCTAAGTGTCTGGTTATCTCCTACTTTTGCGAGTTTAGCATTAATCTCATAGACTTTATCTTCAGAAGATACTGTATTGATACGAAAGGAAGTAAAGATACTCATGATCTTTGCTCCAGCAACAATCAACTTAGAATCTGTTACCAACCAGATACTGTCTATTTGCCCCGATAATTCGGCGATAGTTTGCTGCCAAACCGATCGAGCAGAAGGCTCGTAGTTTATCATCTCTAGGGCGTCAAATATAACTTTTATCCGTTGCTCTGGCTTAGCTTGAAACTGCTCTTTCCACTGCTGACTTGCCCACTCTGCATCCTTGTAAGTGAAAATACCCACGAAACTAATCTTCAAATATTCTATATTTTCTCTCTGAATCCACGTAATATTTGTCATTCCCATAATATCTCGGCGTACAAGTATATAAACATTTTATAATGTACAAAGCATGTACCATGCTTCTTTTGAATAAACAATTATGTGTGAAATCTTATAGTATTAATAATGATTAAGCACTTGACTATCAATCCAGTATTGGCACAGCAAAAACTATAAACAGTTATATTTTTTGAAAATATGGATTAATTAGTGCTGGTGGGTAAAATCCCAAAACGGGAAATTATATATGGCTTTTCCCAAATTGAGTTATCACTTTACAAAGCTTCGGCTAGTTTACTCAATCACTAATTTCCTTAGAAAAACTTTATTATCGCGTTGAAGACGAAGCAGATACAAGCCGGAGCGCAGGGGTTGAGTCAAGCGAGATAAATCAACAGGTAACGGAAATTCAGTGTAGAATAGCGATTGGTGGAGTATAGTTTGCCCATCAGGCGAGAGCAAGCTGACCATAATATTCTTTTGATACCAAAGCAAATTTTCCAGGTAAAAGGTACTTTGTACTGGATTAGGATAAATTTTCAATGCTCGATCTTCGGGGTCATAACGAACACTCGTCACACTGCGTACCGTGATTGTTTTGCTAATCAGGTTGGTACAACCGTCGCTGCGAGTGGCTAATAAGCGGACAGTATAGATTCCGGCTGAGTTAAACTCAGGAATAATACGCGACGATTGATGCGTGAAAGTACCACTGCCCAAATCCCACTGCCAACTAATTGATGAATCATTCTCGTCAAGTGGAAATGCCTGGAATACTGCCATATCAGGCTCAGAAAGATAAATCGTATCTGCCAGGGTTTTAAAGTCAGCGAATTGATTAATCTCTACCGCTACGGCTACGGCTTCACTCTCTATAAATCCGTCTACGTTGGTAATGTAAACTGTGGTATTCATCACTACTGAATCCAGTAGCAAGGCTCTTCCTGCGTATATAGGATTCGTGAGATTAGCATCCTGATAAAAATAAAACACATCTCCATTGGTAGGCGAGAGAGTAACGGCTTCTCCCTGGCAAATTCGCAGGTTAGTCAAATCTGGTTTAGTCGCCGGACTACGAATAATCGTTTCTTCCATTGTGTAGATGCAACTCAGACTGGCTGAATCTAGAGAATACTCCAACTTTATCTGCCAATCTTTTTCTGATAAGCCCGAAAAATCATAAGTGAAACTAGTCTCCTGACTGACTTCGGTATCATTCACTGACCAGGTATACTGACTAATGTGGCTGGTATCACCAATCAAACTTATATTCAAGAGGTACTTGGTCGCCAGGTCAGTTGTGTCTAAGGCATAAGAAATTTGCAACCCAGGTTGCCATACTTCAATTGTCACGGGTTGGGGTCGGCTATCATATTCCTCGGCAACATTGACCATATAAAACATGGTATCTTGAGTAATCTCTCCGGTGATAAAGCTTGTGCCCTGATACAGCAGGTTGCTCAAGCTATCGTCAGCGTAGACCGCGATAGCATCAGTATTTGTCGCCTGTAATGTGACCGTTTCCCCGCTGCAAATGAGCTTGCCTCTCACTTGTGGCATAACTGCCCGCTGCACTACCACAATTTCTCTAGAAATAGTCGCCTGACAACCGGGCGAACTGCTTACGGTTAATTTCAATGAGTATGTTCCAGGCTGAACGTAGGATGTTTGTGGGTGTTGCTGTGTACTCGAGAAGCCATTGCCAAAATTCCACTCCCAGGCTATGGCATTCATACTTTCATCTCGGAAATTCAGCTCATAATTGTTAGTCTCATCCAGAAAAAGTGTATCATTCTGCCAACCCATATTCAAACTGTCTACTACCGAAAAAGCAGCGGTAGGCTCACGAATCAGAATATCTATTTTCTGAATTCTTCCTTCGTACCCGTCAGCAAGCGACGCAGCATAAATCGCAGTATCTTGGGTAATAGTGGTTGTGATCAATTCGTTGCTTTCAGTAATTAGATCAGTACCCAAGGCATCTTGGTAAAATCGGTGTTCATCAACTAATTGAATAGTTGCCGTGCTATCATTACATACAAATATCGCGGTGAGTAATTCAGGTTCCTGTCGATAGGTCTCGTAAAATTCCTGAGCTTTTTCTACGGCTGCCTGCAATTCAGCTAAACTATTTCCGGCTACCCAAACAAAAGCTACAGTAGCCCCTCGCTCGCTGGAAATATTGTCTATCGTAGCAGCTAGTAGTTGGGCTACATCGTTTCCATCACCATTAACTCCAGCTTGCGAACCACTCACTCCCTGGGAGGCCCAATCGTACTTTTCTCGCTCAGATACTTCTTCGCCAACATCGGCTGTATTTCCATTCAACCCCTGAAGGTTTAAGGGTTGGTGATTAACTGCTTGCTCCGTCAACAAGGCTAACCCAGCATACGTGTCTTCATCTGAATTATAGGAATAAGCTAGCGAACGGGCAGCATCCCAACCTGTGCGATTTTCCAAAGCTTCATCTAAATCCCAATTAGCAAATAAACCAACGGCAACATCCGAAAGGGTGCTATCGGTTCGGTTAACTACTCGATATTCAGACACAATATAGTTTTCAGTATGAGTAGTGTCAGCCAGCCAGGTTTGTTCTATTCTTAAACTAAGCGGATTAGTGGCATTCGTGTCTGAAAAAACTGAGCGAAGCTGAAGCGCTGGGACTGCCGCCGACGTGAAACGAATATCTTCTTCTACCTGAAAATCCTGTTCTCTATTGAGCTCTGAGAAATCATTGATAAGATTATCGGAAACGTAGTTGGAATCTACTCCTACCATCAGTCCTGCTCCAGTACTGATTACCTGGTTCTGATAGCGGATATCTCCCGTAGAAAAGGTGGTAGGATCATGAGCAATTTCGCCACTACTGCCCACGGTAATTTGCAGGTCATTATTAGTAATCACCGGATTGCCCGAAGATGAAACAATAAAGAAATACTGATAGTCTCGATAGCTACCATCTTCCATTCCTAAACGAAAGTATAGTTGCTCGAAACTAGGGAGGTTGTCACTCAGTACCACCCGAAATAGCTGAGTAGCATTAGAAACCGTTCCTAAAGAATCAATTGCCCCGGGGCGAAATACGGAATCCAGTACCGTGGCGTATTCAGAAACTGAAGATAGGGTAATCTGGGTATTAGCAGCAGAAGCCGAAAGAAAATTCTGTATATCTACGTTGATGGTAATCGTGTCGCCGTAGTAAGCGTACTGTCCCGCTTGGTTCTGATAAGAGAACGCTGTCATCCGCAATGCCGGAGAATTGATTGGCTTTAGTGCTTGGGCAGCTTGCAACATTCCCCGCCCCAGGGTTTCATCGTAACCTTGGTTGTCAGCTAGGTCGCTTACATCTTTGGCTGATAACCGCAAAATCTCCATTATCTGCTGGGCACTTAATTCGGGATGCCTGGATCGAACTAAGGCAGCGGCTCCCGCAACCAAAGGAGCTGAGAAAGAAGAACCGGAACTACTTCCGTAGCTATCACCATTTCTAGTAGTATACACTCCACTTCCGGGAGCCACTAAATCTACCGAGTAACTGGAAGTGGTGTTCGCTACCCGATTACCGTCATTATCAGACATAGCTACTGAGATCACATTGTCAAATGCCGCCGGATAAAAATCTTCCTGTTCACCACTGTTGCCAGCGGCAGCAACCACTACGGCATCTTTTTCTAGTACCGCGTAATTAATCATATCCTGACCAAAGGCCGAATAAGCATCAGCCCCTCCCCAAGATAAGTTAATTACTTTACAGCCTTGGTCGGCGGCGTAGGCAATTGCTTCATAACCAAATCCAAACAGATTATTATCAGACTGGAAAATCTTGATGGGCATGTAGGATGCGTTAAATCCTAATCCGGCCATACCCACTTGGTTATCAGCACTGGCACTTCCCATACCAATTACCAATGTTCCATGTTGGTTTTTATCAGCAGTAGGGTCGTTGTCATTGTCAGCAAAATCCCAGCCTACGTAGTTATCTATGTAACCATCACCGTCATCATCAATCCCGTTAATAGGATCAGCCTCGTTACGGTAGAGATTATCCGTCAAATCTTCATGACCAAATTCTACTCCAGTATCCAGGTAACCGATCAGCATATCTTCACTACTTCGTTCAATCGCCCATGCCTCATAGGCTTGAACACTTTCCAGATAATCTTGCTGTCCATTCTCCGCCGCTTCGGGGTCGTTAGGAATGTATTCGTTGAGCGGTTTTAGTAGGTAGTAGGGTTCGGCATACACCACACCCTCCAGTTGCAGTAACTGATTAATTGTAGCTATTATATCTTGGTCGGTATGCAAACGATAGATTTGAGCAGTAGATTCTTGCCGCACTAATGGGCTCACCTTGTTCGCTGGGCGAAGTACGGACGTCATCTGGTTAGCCTGAGCAATTTCCTGTACTTGCTTTATAACTGATGTTGATGAGAGTCGGGCACCGGGGCTACGTTCTGAACGTACTTTGAGTACAATTATACCGGGAATGTAATCTGAATCGGAAATACCACCAGGAAGACGAAAGGTACGACTCTGAGCCTGAGCAAAATCTGCCTGACTCAGAGCAATGATAATTAGAATAAATGAGATGAGTATTGGATGACCAACCCGCCGGAGAATTCCCATAATTTCGCTGCGACTTTCCTTATCTTTTTACTAGCGAAAATTGGGTCAGTAATGTGCCACGTGGCTGACTCTTTAAGGCAAATACTACATACGACATTTTTGGAAGTAAAACGAAGATTTCAGATACTTAGAGTTTAGGGTTTTGAGTTATGTTAGCACAAACTCAAAACTCAGAACTCGCAAACCTGAACACCTTAATACTAAAACACTCTAACTCAATAACATCTAAAGACTCATCAAGGAAAAATGCCTCGAGAAGTATAGGCTGCAGCAATTTTTTCTATGGAACTAATGAACGAAGCAATTCGTAGGCTACCGGTCTCTTTGGTCTGCATAATTTCCCAAATGGTATAATAGGCGTTCATCATCGTTTCTTCCAAACCGGAATTAACAATATCAATCTCACCAGCTCCTCGCACTAGAGCGCTTCGTTGTACTTCCGAAAGTTGGTGACCCGTAATCTCTTCCATTGCTGCCACCATACTCCGGTTAGTTAGTTCTTCATAGCGTTTATCCATTCGTCCGAAGGCCACATGCGAGAGATTTTTAAGCCACTCAAAGTAAGAGACTGTCACCCCACCTGCATTCAGGTAAAAGTCGGGCAGTATCCGTACACCTTTTTGCTGAAGGATATTGGCTGCTTCAGTGGTTACTGGGCCATTAGCAGCTTCACCGATAATTTTAGCTTTGATACGCGGGGCATTCTCCGCCGTAATCTGATTTTCTAATGCAGCTGGCACCAAAATATCACATTCATACTCTAACAGCTCAATTGAGTTGGGAATATCTTTGGCATTCTTGTAACCCAGAATTGAGCCTTTCTCCTGCTTCAGTTGATGTACTTCCTCTACATCTAGCCCATTAGGATCGTAGATACCACCGTTGTACTCAGCAATTCCTACGATGATAGCTCCGCCTTCTTGTAGATATTTAGCTGAGTAATAGCCTACGTTACCCAATCCCTGTACGATAATTCGTTTGCCTTCCAAACCTGGAGTTAAGCCTAAATTCTGCATATCCTCAGTAATACAAACTGCGGTGCGGATACCATAAAACACCCCACGTCCGGTAGCCTCAGTCCGACCGCGGATACCGTGCAGAGAAATAGGCTTTCCAGTAACACAAGCTAGCGCATTAAGCTCGCCTGTATGCATAGATGAATACGTATCGGCAATCCAGGCCATTTCTCGAGCTCCGGTTCCATAGTCAGGGGCAGGTACATCTTGGGCGGGACTAATAAAATTCTTACGAATTAGTTCGGTGGTATACCGCCGAGTAATTTTCTCCAATTCACTCTCGCTGTATTTACGCGTATCAATCTGCACTCCTCCCTTGGCCCCGCCAAAAGGTACATCTACTAAAGCACACTTGTAACTCATCAGAGCTGCTAGAGCCTTTACTTCATCTTCGTTCACTGCCATACTATAGCGGATACCTCCTTTTACCGGAAGGCGGTGGTGAGAGTGCTGGACCCGATAAGCCGTGATTACTTCGTAGTGACCATTATCCAGCTTAACTGGAAAGTTAGTTTGGTATACACTATTACACTCTTTAATCTGATCTAGAAGTCCTTGAGGTAGTTCTAAATGACCCGCTGCCTGCTCTACAAATTGGTTAACGTTGTCAAAAAAGCTGTAATTTTCCATTGGTATTGGTTAGTTGGATTAATGTAGCTGGGAGCTAGGCGAATGGCGCAGGGAGTTGCTAAAAATTACTCCAAGCTCTCCGCCCCCTGCTTCTCGCCCTTTAAGGTAGATAAAAATCAAAAACAATATCGTGCATACAGCGAAAATGTTTCTTAGGGCACTGCTGATAGCCTATTTTGGAACAAGGGCGACAATTGACTCGATTATTTTCCAGTATCGTAAACTTGGTGCGGTAGGGATACATTCCAAACGATGGAATAGTATTTCCCCAGATGCAGAAAATATTCTTCTTAAACGCAGCAGCAATATGCATTAACCCCGTATCGTGCGTAAATACGTAGCGAGCCTGTCGCACAATAGAGGCCGATTGATTAAGATTAAACTTCCCGCAGGCATTCCAGATTAGAGCTTTCTTACCCAACTCGCTTAGTTTTTCTTCATATTCATCTGAAGATTCGTTCCGGGCGAAAAAATTAGCAACTTGCTCACCTGTTTCCCAATCGTTTTTGTCACCTAATAAGATAATTGGTTTATTAATACGATCGCAAAGTTCAATCATCCGCTCAACAGGTAGCTTTTTGGTATTATACTGCGCTCCAATAGCGTAAGCCACGAATTCTTGACGGTGAGTTTCCGGCAGCCAACCGGTTTCTACTTCATCAGCATCCGGAATAAAATAGTCTAACCCCAAACTATCCATCTTTACGCCCAGCGGCTCTACCGTTTGCATGTAGCGATCCACAATATGCACATTGGGTAATTTATCAATCTTAAAATTGACAATGAGCCACTTTTCTACATTCAGTTTGGGAAAACTATAACTCTTCACTCCCATTCTCCATTTGATCATACGAGTACGTAAGTTGTTGTGCAGGTCAATAATATAATCGTACTTCTCGACCTTTAGTGCAGCAATAAGCGACGATAGTTTACCTTCTAATAGATGAATTTTATCAATGTAGGGGTTAGCTGTTAGTAGGGATTGGTACTGAGGTTTGGTAGCGTAGTGTACTTCAGCGTCCAGTTGAGTTTTAAGAGTACGAGGTACAGGAGTGGTGAGCACAATGTCACCAATGGAGGAAAAGCGCAGAATGAGTACTTTGAGTTGTTTCGCCATGTAGCAAATATATATGATGATGACTAATGAACGCTGATTAATGAGTAATGACTGAGAATTATGTAAATCGTATTTATTATTCATCAATCATTATTCATTGGTCATTAACATTCCGTTTTTAAATTTTTTCAAAATTCCGTAAATTTCTTTAGGTATTTTTAGTGTTATATAGGCGAACAGCTTTTCCCTCATCCTGATTTTATGAAGAACTGGATTTATACTATACTGATAATCAGCTTTCTAGCTGGATTTATGCCAAGTTTAGCCTTGACTCAAATCGTCCAGCCTGAGCGGGTTGAGATTGAGATTGATAATAACAGCGATAACTATGTTGTCGTTTCAGCCGAAGAGCGAGGCTTGATGTTATTTCGGGAGACCGATATTCGGCAAAAGAATGGCACTCGTTTGTGGGAATTTATTCATTACGACACTAATCTTAACGAGAAATGGAAACGAACCTATGAGCTGAGCAGTCTGCTATCTCTGCGGGGATACGACTATGATCGGGGACAGCTATGCATACTTTTTCAGAAAGGGCAGTATCAGGATAAGGCCATGGAAATGATCAATATGAATGTTTTCAGTGGCGATACTTCTTACCATACTGTCAGACGTATTGTGCCCGTTAACTTAGAATTTTTTGAGATTATCGGTCAAACCGTAGTGCTCGGCGGAAACGTTAACTACCGCCCGGTAGTCATGCATTATGATATGCTAATGCGGAAAATCAACGTTTTGCGAGATATATACCGGGAAAATGGCGAGATCATCGACATTATTCCCAATAAAAGAGATAACACCTTTGATGTGCTAATTGCTGAGGTAACTCCTGAGAAAATCAAAACAGTAACCGTAAAGTCTTACGACCAATACAGTAATATGCTACAAAGTGCGCCGCTCAAACCTCAGGGACGACGCAACCTACTGGATGCTCAGGTTACTGAATTTGATGGCCAAAAACAGTTCTTGGCGGGGACGTATGGTCCCAAACGCTCTCGCTACTCCCGGGGCTTGTTTGTGGCAACCCTCAGCCCTAGTGGCGATCAACAGATGCGCTACTACAGCTATGCTGACCTGGAAAATTTCTTTGGCTATATGCGTGAACGACGGGAAGAGCGGGTAAAACGCCGTTTGGAGAAAAAAAAGCAGGAAGGAAGAAAAATCCGCCTTAATTACCGAATGGTAGTACACGAACTAATTGCCGATGGCGATAAGTATATTATGCTGGGTGAGGCTTACTATCCTAAGTACAACAGTTACTATTACAGCGGCTTTGGTGGATACGGCTCGTACCGTGATAATAATATGTACTTTGATGGTTACCGCTACACTCACGCCATTGCGGTATGTTTCGACAAAAAGGGGGAGCTACTGTGGGATCATGCGTTTAAACTAGACAATGCTAAAAGTATGCAGCTCAGGCAGCTAGTTCATGTAAACTCTCAACAAGACCGAGTAGTACTAATGTACTCCTTCGACGGTGAGATTACTTCTAAGGTCATTCAGGATAATGGCGAAGTGCAGGATATAGCCACCAGCGAGGTAGCCTTACCCAGCCCAGAGGATAAGATACGCCGGAATGATAAAGAGGTTTTTGGTATCCAAAAGTGGTACGATGAATACTTTTACGTGCATGGCACCCAAGATATACGCTCTATTGCTGATTCCGGCCTAAGTTCAACTCGTAAAGTATTTTTTATTAATAAAGTGGCTTATAATTAGCCCCTCGCACTTTAGAGTTCTTAGCCGTTTCTTTATTCGTCCCGCAAGCAATCCGCTGGATTTATTCGGGCAGCCTTCACGGTTTGTAGACCTACGGTAAACCAAGCGATTAGTAAAGCGACTAATCCGGCTCCGGCAAAATACCACCATTGCAAACTGATACTGAAGGCAAAACCTTCTAGCCACTGCTGAGCGATGAAGTAGCTAATGGGCAACGCAATCACAATAGATGCCAACACCATCTTGGTAAAATCAGCCGATAACAAACGAACGATACCAAAATCACTAGAGCCCAGTATTTTGCGGATACCAATTTCCTTTAACCGGCGTTCAGCGGTGAAAGCAGCTAAACCAAATAAGCCTAAGCAAGAGATAAGAATGGCTAGTCCGGCAAAATATTTGGACAGCGTAGAGACCCGCTGCTCAGCCACATAAAGTGCCTGATAGTCTGCATCTACAAACTGATAATCAAACGTGTAACCGGAATTAAAGTCCTGATAAAACTCCTGAAGCTGAGCCAAAGTTTCTCGCTCTTTGCCAGCTTCTAGCCGAGCCACTACGCTCATCATAAAACTAAAGTCTAGTTTAATGAAAATGGGTTTTACTTCCTCGTGTAGCGACTCAAAATGGAAGTCTTTTACTACCCCAATAATCTGTCGGTCTTCTCCCCAAAGATTTACAGTAGCTCCAATGGGATTTGATAACCCCATTAATTCAATGGCTGTTTCGTTGAAGATGATAGCAGAGCTGTCAGAACCAAGCTCTCGAGAAAAATTACGCCCATCCATTACATTCAACTTCAGGGTTTCAATCATATCATAACCAACACTAAAGTTTTGGAACTTAACCACATCATCCGGATTTTTTCCGTCCCAGTCAAGTCCAGTCGTAAAACTGCTATTGCCGATAATATGCCCTTGCATGGCTGAAGCATTGATTACACCCGGAACTCGCTTCACTTCAGACAGAAAGGTCTCAGGATTCTCGGCTACCTTTCCTTCTATTGGCAGAGAGATTAAGTTACTCTTATCATAGCCTAAATTTCTGTTCTGCACGAAGGAAATTTGCTGGTATACTACCCAAACCGATACAATTAAAATGACTGAAAGCACAAACTGAAATACCACCAGTCCTTTTCGTGCCCACACTTCTCCTACCGAGCTTTCTAATTTGCCTTTGAGCACTTTCACCGGATTGAAACCTGAGAGATACAAGGCTGGATAGCTACCTGCAATCAGGCCAGTCACCAGAATAATACCCAGCAAGGACACAACCAAAGGAAGGGAAAATTCCAGTGATAACTGTTTACTAGTAATCATATTGAACTGCGGTAGCAATGCACTTACTAGCACAATAGCGGTTATCAGCGATAAGATTGACATCAGGAATGACTCACCTAAGTACTGAGCGACTAGTGTGGAACGGCTGGCACCAATGGCCTTTTTAACTCCTACCTCCTTAACTCGACGGGATGCTTTGGCCGTGGATAGGTTCATAAAATTGATACAGGCAATAATTAGGATAAAAATGGCAATGATGGAGAATAGGCGGACATATTCAATTCTCCCCCCCCCTTGTACTCCATTCTCGTAGGTTCCGTACAAATATTTCTCGGAGTAAGGACGGGCGAACAAGGTACGAAACTCTTGATACTCCGCTTTAGTGCTGACAAAATGCTCAATCTTATCATTGAACTGATTAACATCCGTACCTTCCTGTAAAACCAGAAAAGTGTTAGGCCCCATATTGCCCCATTCTACTACTCCTGGATTAATCTCCTTAAACGCTTCAAAAGACAGGACAAAATCAAACTGAGGGGTTGAGTTATTCGGAATATTAGCAAATACTCCAGAGACGATGACTGGCTGCGAAAAGCTTAGTATATTCCACTCAAGTGTTTTACCTACTGCATTATCTGCTGTGCCGAATAAGCGACGAGCCAGATCTTCGGAAATGACGATAGAATTTTTCTCCATCAATACCTGACTGGCCTCGCCCTGCAACAAATTGTAAGAAAATATAGAAAAGAAATCTTCACCGACGAACTGTCCGGGAGCTTTCACATTTTTCTCAGTCAGCGACAGCGTAAAATCACCAAACCATTCAGCCGGAGCCACGGCGGCTGCGTATTCTACCTCTGGCATTTCCTCAGCCAACGATTCAGCTAGTAGCCCCGAGGTATGATCTATCACACTAATTTCATTAGCATGTTGCTGCCGCTCCATAATTCGGTAAAGACGAGCATCTTTCTCGTGAAACTTATCTACCTTCAATTCATCGTTTACCCAAAGAAAGATAAACAGCGCACAGGCTAAACCGGATGATAAGCCGATCAGGTTGATAAAGAATGTACTACGGAAGCGTTTGAAGTTGCGGTAAATGAGTAGAAAGGTGTGTCGAAGCATAAGTATTAGTTGTTTACAACAACCCTAGTTCAATTCGTATGCCACCTATGGTAATAGGCTTCAATCCTTCAATATGCCGATTGTTGGATCGTCACCTGTTCATCAGCGACCACCCTTGTTCGAAACCGGACATAGATTCCCACTTATTGCCGGATGAGGCTCTGCAAATTCCGGCATCTCCTACCTTACTATGTGGGAGACCCCGGAATGCGCTACCGCTTATCCGGGGATACCTTTTGGGACTAATAACGCCAACTAGTCAAGTCAGCTCCGGCGGGGGCACTTTCTTTGATACGATCTAGGATTTTGGGTACGTACATGGTGTTATATCGGAGGCGAGAGATGGCGTTGGGTTGCTCGGGGTCGCCGTTCCAGCAGTGTTCGGCACCGTCGCCGTAGGCTACTTCCCCGTCGTAGTGGGGGTTCTCAGTGTTTACTAGAAACTCTTCCATTAGCATCACTGCGTTGTTGAGGTAATAATTATCCATATCGCCGCAGTAGATATGAATTTTCCCCTGTAACTCAGAACCGAGTTTATCCCAATCGCGCTCTAGAATATGACGTAGATCGTAGTTCTCGCGCCAGTAAGCGGCTACGGTGGGGTCAATCGTTCCAGTCTTTTTATTCCAGATGGGTTTGGGATAGCCATTTTCACCGGCCGGGGAATACACTGCTTGCCAAATATCCCACTGCTGCCCCGAACGACTGTTGGTTCCCAACACCAGTTCGCGGTGGTTCATATCTTTGAGTGTGGAGCTTACGTGACCTAAGTAATCACGACGACCGGGGCGAGGAGTTTTTTTGTACTTGCTAGGCAAGTAGTAAGCATTCGTATCCTGATAAATATCGACTACCGTATACGCTCGAAAATCAATCGGATCGGGACAGGCAGCGAAGCAACCATTATATTCCTCGGGATACAGTACCTGAGCGGCTAAGGCTTCCCATCCGCCAGTAGAGCCTCCGTACAGAAAACGCGCCCAACCCTCGCCAATTCCGCGAAATTGTTCTTCAATGTAGGGAATAAGCTCGTGCGTAATCGCATCACCGTAAGGACCGAGGTTCGCTGAGTTTACTGCGTAGGAGTCATCATAGTACGGGTTCTGATGCTGAATTTCAATAATGATCATCCGAGGGAAATCCGGTCCTGTCCAGGTCTGATAAAAATTGTGAGCTTCCTGCTGCTGAATACGATTATAACCCTCTAACTGAAAGCGTTCGCTAAAATCCGGCACTAAATCCGGGTCAGGCGGGTCTTCACGAAAACCTCTAAAGGTATAAGGAAAATGCCCGTGGAAAATACAAATAGGATACTTAGCTTCCGGATGTTCGTCAAACCCTTCCGGCAACAATACATTAGCTCCCAAATACATTGGTCGTCCCCAAAACTCGGTGAGCTTCTCGCTCTGCATGGTTACGTGCTTGATATACTTCGTATCTTCCGGCTTCTCAATTGGTGGTATCTCTTGGTCTAACGTGATATAGAAGGTTTCATCGTCTTCAGGATCAAAGGTGATCTTCTGTGGGGTGCTGTATAGGTTGCCGGGCGATCGGTTCCAAACCTGCCCTTCGCCCTGATCCATTGGTAACTTTACCGTATGGCCGTTTGCCAGATTGAAAGTTTCATACTTATGTAGCAGTGCTTGCACGTAGTATTCCCCCGCCGAAATGTTAGCCATACTTTCTAGCGGATAGCCAAAGACGGTATCGCTAAAGTAAGCTTCTTTACCCGGTTTTAATTCATTGACATCTATTCCGTATACCAGTTGGGTATTGGGACCATCATTAATTTGAAAGCGAGGCTCATTTTCGGTGTTATCTGATATTAAGAGCAGTAAGCGCCCATCTAATGATTCTTCACTGAGAGATTCAGGAAATGAGACAGCGAACCGTCCTTCATCGCCACAAGAAGCAAGCAAGAAAAGTAAAGCGATGCATATACCGAGGTGGGGTAAAGAATACTTCATAGAATAGGTAGTGATTGTAGATAGTGCGACATTGCGTACTTGAAAACGCTAGAATTAATGAGCTATGTTACGCTATTTTTCTCATAAACTCGAGGGTTGATTGGCAAAAACAAGGTTTTTTCAACTGACTATAAATCATTCAGGCAAAATTTACTTCCAACGGCTGGTTTCAGCGAAGGTCTTGATCGCCTCATTACGGGTAAGCAATAGTTTGGCAAAGTGGTTCTTCAGTACGACAGCATTCGCCCAGCGTCCGAGTATTCCCAATGGGGAAACAAAACGAAACTTATCGATCATCAGCGTATGCTCACCTAGCTCTTCAAAGTAATGTTCATGCGCCATTGACTGAAAAGGACCCGACACCATTTCGTCACAAAAATAATGCGGTCGCTCATAGTTAGTCATCCTAACGGTCATAATAAACCATATCCCTAGGTGCTTCGCCCGCCAAGTGACTTCTTCACTACGTTGCATCAAGCCCTCAGTTCGCCCACCAATCGCTTCCTCCTGCGTATGTTCTACGGACTGCTTATGCAGATCAATGCTGGTAGACAGATCAAAGCAGCGTTCTATCGGAGCATTTATTTTGGTTTTAAGGGTAATTAGAGGCATAACAGTAATGAATGATGATTGATGAATAATGAACAGAGTCAATTATTAGTCATTAATCATCGTTCAGCAAGGATAAATCCAGTGAGAAACCGGGCAATATATCTTCTCCAGAAAGAGTTTGATCAAAGCCTTCTACTGATTCAACTGCCCGATCAGGCCGATATACATAGGCTTTCTCTTCATCCGGATCAATCAGCCAGGCTAGGCGGCAGCCATTACTCAGCCACATCTGCATTTTCTTCTTGAGATCAGCTATATCATCCGTATCAGATTTGAGTTCAATAACAAACTCGGGGCACAACGGGGCAAATTTGCGTTTTTCAGCTTCAGTCAGTCGGTTCCAGGCTTCGTTAGATACCCAGGCAGCGTCCGGTGAGCGATTAGAGCCATCGGGCAGCTTGAACCCAGTAGATGAATCAAAGGTTCTACCCAGTTTCGCAGTTTGATTCCAAAGATAAAGTTGGCTAGAGATAATATTATTTAAATATCCTGATAGTGATCCAGTAGGAGACATAATAATGATTTCTTGGTGTTCATTGCGCTCAATGCGTAAATCACGATTATCCTGACAGAAGTGGTAGAACTCTTCATCAGTCATCTGATGCATCTGGCGGCCTCGTAGTACGAGATAATGTTCCATTTCCATAGAATTCGTTGGTTGAATTGGTGAGATTATTAGATCGTCATTAGCCCTTTGTCATTATTTATTTTCCACTACCACCTTTCAATTAATAAAGTATACGAAATTTCAGACATTCGTTTACCGAGTACTGAGTGCCGTTTGATTGGTAGGTAACTCATTCAAGGTGTAGAATAACCGCTTATTTTTCAGCTCGATACCCTCGGTACTAGCCAATTGACCTATTTGCAGATCGTATACGTAACCCGGAATCATCTCGGCTAGAGTTAATAGCACTTCCTTGCCATCTTCCGAGACTTGAACCTGCTTTACGGCTACTGGCTGCTCGTCCATGCGGGGTGAGCCGTACTCTTGGTGATAGGCGTAGTAATAACGACTGAACTGGTAATTATCTGGCTTTTCGGCCATGTTTCGGTCTACCGGGCGGGTAAACGTTAACTTAAAGCCCTGGGGAGTTACATTCATCTGAAACACATCCATCGGCATGCCCCCGTTGTAGCGAACACGCTGGATACCCTGATCACCTACCCAAACGTAAGCCGATTTACCTACCCACAAACTACCATCTGAGCCGAAAACCATCCGGTGGTTTCCGATAGAAAGCCCAGCCGAATCTAGAAATGAAGTGCAAGCTCCCTGGAATTTTCCGTTTACCTTCTCCAGCATTACCCGCATAATCCTAGGAAAGTCCATTTCTCCTACCAGCAGTTGCCCAGCAAACGGGCCAAAGTCACTGTCCTCGGGGATAACCAATGGCTGCGTGGGTGAATTGGACATAATATTGTGGGGAAACAGTACGGCAGCTCTCGTTCGCATACTGTCCAGGGTAGATACTGGAGTTGCTTCGGGATCGCTGTTCCAGTCTTCTCGCCAGACTAAGCTGGAAATCTGACCGTAAAAATTTCCTTCCTCAATGTGGTACAATTTGCTAGTCCCCAACCAATCGCCCTGATTATCCGTCACAAACAAGTTTCCTTCCAGATCAAAGCCAATACCATCGGGCGAACGGAAACCGCTAGCAACGGGTTCTAGCACTCCGTCTTCCCGCAGCTTCATTACCCAACCCCGGTGCTCCACCGCCGAATACATCCCAGCAACCTCTCCCAGCATATTGACTTCACCTCGTACTTCATCCCAGATTCCAGCGTTTTTAGAGGCACAGTTCAGGGCGATATACAAGTCTTTTCCATTGTAAGCTGGCCCGTACGCGAACTCATGATAGTTACCCGATATGCCGAAATCATCGGTAGCTACGAGATACTCCTCCGCTTCTCCATCATTGTCATTATCGACTAGACGAGTGAGTTCAGGGCGTTGCATCACAAGTACTTCCCAATTGTTTAAAGCCAGTATTCCTAGCGGATCGTGTAATCCTTCGGCAAAGAGCTCCCAGGTTTTTTCCCGGGAGTCATAGGTCATCACTTCACCCCGATGGAAGCAGACAATCATCCGCCCGTCGGGCATAAAGTCCATACCGCCTATCTCGGCAGTTAATCCTTCGGGCAATGGCACATCCTCAACTGAATAGAAGCTATTGATACGCTGATCATCAATCATGCCCACTTCCTGTTCCACGGGCTGAAGAGTACACCCAGCTACGATCCAGATCGTAACAATAATTACCAAACTGTGCCTTCTCATATCTCGCTCATATTTTCGGTGATGGTTATCGTAAATTTTTGGGCTTCCTCTGGGCTGAGGCGCAAGGTTTTCTTATCTTTCCACTCACCCTGATTACTGTAGTACATCACATTATCCTGGCCTTTTAAAAACCACAGGGGCTGGTCTAGCCCCGAAAAGGTGAGCATTCGCTTGATGCCCGGAGTTTCAAAAGTAGGCACAATACGTTCGGTAACTTCCACATCATTCAGGCGGTACTTAAATGTAGGATAGCGATTCTTCATCTCGTAACCCAAAAACTCTACGGTAGGAGTTTCTTGATCTTCCCCTATTCGGAATGGAAATTCGGTGCTGTCGCGATAGAAGACCATTCCTACTATTTCTGCTAACTCCTTACCTTTACCTGACCAATGCTGTTCTAAGTCAATAAAACCTCCCTTCCAGACATAGCGTAGTCGGCACTGCCCGGCATCCCAGCAATAGCTAATGTCACCTAGCAGTCCGACAGCAATACCCGCCGGGCCACAGTTAGGCATAAAGGTGCGGTACATAGCGGGAAGAATATCGGGATAAGGATGTTTAGGTGATTTTTCCTCAGCCACGTTTTCATCGTCTCGGCGACTGGCTGGCACATTCTCATCAGTTGCTAAAGGAGGCAACTGATTATTAGTCACGTACATAGCACCGTACATCACAGCTCCGTGTCCCGGATAAGTACACACGTAGGGATAAATTCCTTCCTGCTGAGGTGCTTGAAATGAGATGGTATATTTTTCCTCTGGCAATATCAACGGAATAGCTTGTAGCACCTTATCAGATTCTGGAACATAATCGGTACTACCTTGCTTCGCCAGTTCCAGCGACATATCCACTACATCTTCCCGCGCATTGGGTTGGGTCATAATCCAGTTATGCGGCATCTCATCCGTATTCATCAGAGTAAGCTCTACCCAGGCAGCAGGAGGCATACTAAGCCGCACCTGATCGTACTGCAAACCTGATATGGCTTTGAGAGTAATCCGAACCGTATCAGTTTGAGCAAAAGCGGTTAGAAGAGTACTGAAAAAGATTACCAGAAAGGACAGGATAGCTCGTAGCAACATAGTGTGTAGATTTACTATCGCTCAATATAGTAAAACCTGTTGGCAATGAACAGTGAGCAACACTTGGCGTCCAATTGAAAGGTGATAATGGTAAGAGGCTGGGTGCGGAGAAAGAAACAATTCTGCACCAATTTTAGTATCTTGCATATTGTGATTTATGTATACTATGATTTATTCTAAATATATCCAAAATCTTATCTACTGTTGTATTCTGGGTAGCTTATGGTGCTGTCAGCAAAAACTTCCCGAAGAAGTAGCTCAGGCTTATGAGACGCTGCCGGAAACGATTGATTATAACTACCATGTAAAGCCTATTCTGTCGGATCGCTGCTTTGCTTGTCACGGTCAGGACAATAATACTAGGGAAGCCGACCTACGGCTCGATACCGAAGAGGGTGCTTACGCTGCACTCAGCAGTGGCGAAAAGGCACTTGTACCAGGCAGTTGGAGTAAAAGCCATGCCTTACAGCGTATCCTATCTGATGATCCCGAAATAGTAATGCCACCGCCCGAGTCTAACCTCAGTTTGACCGACGAAGAAATAGCTACTATTGCCAAGTGGATTGAGCAAGGAGCCGAGTACAAACCCCACTGGGCGTTTATTCCGCCGGAAAAGCCCGAGTTACCCGAAAGTAAGCAGTTTGCTGAGTTTGTGAAAAACCCTATTGATAACTTTGTAGCAGCTACGCTAGAAGCTCGGGAACTTTCTCCTTCCAACCCAGCTGATAAGCAACGTTTGTTACGCCGAGTGACCCTAGATTTGACTGGCTTACCACCCACTATTGAAGAAATGGATGCTTTTCTGGCCGATGAATCGGAAGATGCTTACGAGAAAGTGGTTGACCGACTACTAGCATCGTCCGCCTACGGCGAACGAATGGCGATGGAGTGGATGGATGTTTCCCGTTATGCAGATTCCCACGGTTTACATGCCGACGGAGCACGAACCATGTGGCCCTGGCGCGATTGGGTAATCAAATCGTTTAGCGAAAATATGCCCTACGACCAGTTTGCCACCTGGCAACTTGCGGGCGACTTGCTACCAGATGCTGACAGAGACCAAAAGCTGGCTACTGCCTTTAACCGCAACCACCCCATGACGGGTGAGGGCGGAGTAGTAGACGAGGAGTTTCGGCTAAAATATGTATTTGACCGTTCCAGCACGACGGCTACCGTATTTTTAGGACTTACACTAGAATGTGCCCAATGCCACGATCATAAGTTTGACCCGCTTTCTCAGAAAGACTACTACAGCATGGCGGCTTTCTTTAATAACGTCCGCGAGCTTGGCATGACCGGAGATGATGGCGACTATGGTCCAATGCTTCTCCTTCCATCTAACCAGCAAAAGCAAACGATTGATTCACTCGATCATCTCACGGAAGAGTTACGAGGCGATTTAACCGAAATTGCTGAACAGAAAGACGAGCTCATTGAATACCTTGACGAACTATCGGATAAAAGTTCGGTAGCTACCCCCCAGCCAGTCGGTTACTTTCCAGTAGAACGAATATCTTCTACCAAAGATACTAAAGGGAATTCGTACCAAATAATTGATCGTAACCGCAAAACCCGCATCGCCAGCGAACCACAGCTAATAGACGGCATTAGAGGAAAGGCCCTTCATTTTGATGATGGCTACGAAACCCTCGCACTGGAAGAAATTGGGCAGTTTGAGATGAATGAACCCTTTACGGCCTCGGTTTGGGTGAAGCCAGATGTAGACCAGAAAATTCAAACAATAATGGCTACTGCTGGGGCTAAAAATGATTTCTGGCGAGGCTGGGAATTTTATCTGGATAGTACCAATCACCCGGCAGTAAAGCTGATTCACTCCCGCCCCCACAACATGGTTCATACTAAGAGTCTGAGAAATATTCCGATCGGGGAGTGGTCGCACGTAGCCTTCACTTACAACGGTGGGGGGAAAGCAACTGACGTAGAAATTTACGTGAATGGTAAGTCCGTCGCTACCAACACGCTCTACGACCGACTGTATAAATCCATCAAAACGGTAGGTAGCGGTGCTCACCAAGTAATTAACCGCCCCATCCAACTGGGCAAATCGTACCGAGGCTTTACGGGTGAGTTTGGCATTTACAAAGGAGCAGTAGATGAAATTTACGTCTTTCATCAAGATTTAACTCCACTAGAGATTGCTCAACTCTATGCCCAAACAGCAGGTGAAAATATTACCAATCTGGATCTTCCCGAAGAAGCAAAAGTGGATCACGTACTCCAAAGAAATCATCGCCAGTATCAGGAAAAGCAACAACAATTAAGGGATTTGGTACAACAGCAACTGGAAGTGGTAAATGATGTTACCGAAATCATGGTAATGGAAGAAGAGCCCAAACCCCGCCCCATGTATGTATTAGCTCGGGGAGCTTACGATGCTCCTACTGAGCAGGTGCCTCCTTCTACTCCCGGAAGTGTATTGCAATTTTCCAAAGACCTCCGTCGCGATCGTTTGGGCTTGTCACAGTGGTTATTTAGTGAAGAGAATCCGCTAACGGCTCGAGTGACTGTTAATCGCTACTGGCAACTCATATTCGGTCGAGGAATCGTGGATACTCCTCACGACTTTGGTTTTCAGGGCAGTCTGCCCACCCACCCGGAATTACTCGACTGGCTGGCGGTTACCTTCCGGGAGTCGGGCTGGGATGTGAAAAGCCTAATAAAAACAATGGTCATGTCCGGCACCTATCGGCAGGCTTCGGTGCAGAATGAAAATCAGGTAAAAGATGATCCGGACAATGTTTGGCTGGCTCGGGGCCCTTCTCAGCGGCTTCCTGCTGAGATGATTCGAGACAATGCCTTGGCGGCTAGTGGTTTATTAGTAGAAAAAATAGGTGGGGCTAGTGTAAAACCTTATCAACCCGAAGGCCTCTGGATTGAGAAGGGCAGCTTTTCCCATGAACTACTTCATTACAAAGAAGATGAGGGCGACAGTCTTTATCGGCGTAGTCTGTACACATTCATTCGGCGAACTAGTCCTCACCCGGCTATGGTAGCTTTTGATGCTCCTAACCGGGATATATGTACGGTAAAGCGAGAAAATACTAACACCCCATTGCAGGCGCTGGTGCTACTCAACGATCCCCAGTTTGTAGAAGCAGCCCGGGTGATGGGACAACGCCTACTCGCCAACGGAGGGGAAACGACTGACGAAAAAATTAACTATGGATTCCGGCTGGCTACCGGACGAAAACCTACCGAAAAGGAAGTAGGTATCCTAAAAAACCTATTTACCGAAGCCAAAGAACGGTTTACTTCGTCGCCCGCTCAGGCTGATTCATTGTTGGCAATCGGTGAGTATCCTGTAAATCGTCAGTTGAATGAAACTGAAGCTGCCGCCTGGGCAATGGTGTCGAGCACATTATTAAACCATGATGAGTTTTATACCAAGAGATAAAACTATATTACTATCATTGAGAAAAAAGGCTAGAGAAAATGGATCACTGTCATAATTACGAACAACAATATTCCCGTCGGGACTTTCTGACTAAAACCTCACTAGGACTAGGAGCGGCTAGTCTCGCCTCTCTAATAAATCCGCTAAAGTCATTGGCGAAAGAACAAGGCGGTATGGGTTCGCCTTATTTTACTCCTAAAGTGAAAAGGGTAATCTACTTGTTTCAAAGTGGCGGCCCTTCGCAATTAGAATTATTTGATCCTAAGCCGCTACTCCGAAAAATGAATGGCGAGGATTTGCCCGCATCCGTTCGGGGCGAACAACGGCTTACGGGTATGAGCTCGGGGCAATCTTCTTTTCCTCTAGCGGGTTCTCAATTTGACTTCGCCCAGTTCGGGAATTCAGGTGCCCCCGTCAGTGAACTGATGCCGCATACCGCAAAAGTTGTAGATGAGTTATGCTTCGTAAAATCCATGTACACTGAAGCGATTAACCACGATCCAGCGATCACGTTTATTCAAACCGGTTCACAATTTCCGGGTAGGCCAAGTATTGGTTCCTGGCTGAGTTACGGGTTAGGTAGCGAGAATGAGAACTTACCAGGGTTTGTGGTGTTGGTGACCAAAAATAAGCTAGGTCAGCCGCTTTACGCCCGCCTGTGGGGCAATGGATTTTTACCTTCTCAGCATCAGGGTGTACAGTTTCGGGCAGGAAAAGATGCAGTATTGTACTTAAACAACCCTTCGGGGGTCAATCCTAATGACCGCCGGATGCAGCTTGATTATCTGAACCAACTTCAGGAAGCCCAGCATCAGAGTTTAGGCGACCCAGAAATTAATGCCCGAGTAGCCCAATACGAGATGGCTTATCGAATGCAATCCAGTGTTCCAGAAATTATGGATACTTCGGGCGAGCCAGATTACATCTACGACATGTACGGAGAAGATGCTCGTGAACCCGGTACGTTTGCCGCCAATTGCTTACTGGCTCGTCGCCTAGCCGAACGGGATGTCCGCTTTATTCAGCTGTACCACCAAGGCTGGGATCAGCACGGCAATCTACCCAATGCTATTCAAACTCAAGCCAAGGAAACCGATCAGGCATCTGCCGCTTTAGTGATGGATTTGAAGCAACGTGGCTTGTTAGAAGACACGCTCGTCATTTGGGGTGGGGAATTCGGCCGGACCAACTACTCTCAAGGCAAATTGACTAAAACGAACTACGGGCGCGATCATCATCCCCGCTGCTTTACCATCTGGATGGCTGGGGGCGGAGTGAAAAAAGGCTTCACCTACGGAGCTACCGATGAATTCGGGTACAACATTATTGATAAGCCCGTGCACGTACACGATTTTCAGGCGACCTTACTACACCTACTGGGCATCGACCACGAGAAGCTCACGTTCAAGTTTCAGGGACGTCGCTTCCGGCTAACGGATGTACATGGGCACGTAGTGAAGGATATCCTTACTTAGTATTTTTAATTGCTGCTTATGGCGACCTAGTGAATGTGAATATTGAATCGGCAGGTAAGCAGCACTACCCTAACTAAGATGAGAAGAGCCATCATAATTTGTTGGTATTCGCTAATGTGCTTCGGGTTGACGAACTGCGGAACCGATATGCCCAATGACGTTCAGCTTGCCTACCAAGACCTTCCCGAAAAAGTTGATTTCAACTTTCATGTGCGTCCTATTCTGTCGGATCGCTGTTTTCACTGCCACGGCCCGGATGAAAATGCTCGGGAGTCCGGTCTTAGACTAGACCAAGAAGAAGCAATTTTTGCCAATATTCCTGAGAAAGAAACCTTTGCGGTAGTTGCGGGCAATCCGCAACAAAGCGAGCTGGTTCACCGAATTCTGAGCGAAGACCCAGACATGGTAATGCCCACTCCCGAATCTAATCTAAGCCTTACCGCTGAAGAGAAAGCGGTTTTAATCAAATGGATTGAGCAGGGAGCCGAATGGAAGACCCACTGGGCGTTTAATGCTCCGGTTAAGGTAGAACTTCCGGAGGTTGAACGTACCGACTGGCTCCGAAACGAAATAGATTACTTCGTATTGGATAAGCTAGAGTCTTTGAGTTTAGCACCTTCAGATGAAGCTAGTAAAGAGACTCTGCTTCGTAGACTGTCTTTTGATCTTAATGGTCTCCCCCCAACTCCCGAAGAAATTAGAGCTTTTAAAGAAGATACTTCCGAAAAAGCCTACGAAAATTTGGTAGATCGTCTGTTAGCCTCTCCTCGCTACGGCGAACGTTGGGCTTGGGAGTGGCTAGATGTGGCTCGCTACGCCGATACCAACGGCTTTCAGGGCGACCCTACCCGAAAAATGTGGCCCTGGCGCGACTGGGTCATCCGAGCTTTCAACGAAAATCTGCCCTACGATGAGTTCACAGTCATGCAATTAGCGGGTGATCTTAAACCTGCTCCTACTACCAATGATATTCTGGCTACGGCTTTCAACCGCAACCATACCTACAATGGCGAGGGCGGACGCATACCCGAAGAGACTCGAGTAGAAAATGTACTGGATCGGGTGGAAACCACCGGAACCGCCTGGCTGGGATTGACCCTAAACTGTGCCCGTTGCCACGATCACAAGTTCGATGCCCTCACCCAAAAAGAATATTATCAGTTCTACGACTACTTCAATCAGACATCCGAAGAAGGCTTGGGCTACAACGGAATGATTCCTCCGGTACTGGATCTGAGTCCGCCCCAGGATCAGCAGGAAGTGGCCGAATTACAGAAGTTTGTTTATGCCTTAGCTGAAAAAGTTGAAGTGACTGAGCAGGAGAAGTTTCCGCGAGAAACAGGGCTACCTGCTTCTGAGTCGAGTGCAGCGGAGGGGTTGGAAGGAGTAGCCAGTTATGCCCTCACCTATGAACCCGCCGATAGAACTTCTTATTTTCTGAGTCAGCTCGGAAACTTCTTTAAAGATAAAGACCCGGCTTACTTCAAATTAATTAACGATCTGAGAGCCGCGAAAAGTAAACGGGATCGCCGGGCTTCCGCAAATTTACAGGTGATGGTGATGGACGAACTGAAGTATCCGCGAAAAACCTATGTGCTAGAGAAAGGTGGCTACGACAACCCTCGAACGGATGAACAAATATTTAGTGATGTACCTGCATTTCTACCGCCGCTACCAGATGATATGGAGAACAATCGCTTGGCCTTAGCCCAGTGGCTGGTATCCGACAAGCAACCGCTCACCGCTCGGGTAACGGTTAATCGCTACTGGCAGGCTTTCTTCGGAAATGGATTAGTGAAGACGATTGAAGATTTTGGCGTGCAGGGAGCCTTACCCACTCACCCCGAACTACTGGACTGGCTGGCGGTCGATTTCCAGGAAAGCGGTTGGAATCTTAAAGCCCTATTCAAGAAAATTGTGATGAGCGCTACCTACCGACAATCGTCAAAAGTAACCGATGAACTGCTAGAGATTGATCCGGAAAACAAACACCTAGCTCGGGCTACCCGAATGCGGATACCCTCCTGGATGATTCGCGATCAGGCGCTTTACGTAAGTGGCTTATTGGTAGATTCTATCGGAGGACAGCCGGTAAAGCCCTATCAGCCGGAAGGCATTTGGGAAGAAGCCACTTTCGGGAAGATAAAGTATGAACAGGATCACGGCGATGCACTCTACCGCCGTAGTCTATACACTTTCTGGAGACGTATTTCTGGTCCCACTTTTCTGTTTGATAACTCGGCTCGTCAGGTTTGTAATGTCAAGATGCTGAGCACCAACACTCCGCTACACGCTCTCACTACGCTCAATGACATTACCTATACCGAAGCCGCTCGGGTAATGGCTGAAAAAGTGATTACCGCTAAAACTGATGATAGTGACCGATTAGCGTCTGCCTTTGAATGGGCTACTTCCCGAAAACCAGGTTCGGAAGAGCTAACTATTCTCAACAGCAGACTTAGTGATTTACGAACTGAATTTGCTAACAACAAGGAAGAAGCCCAGAAGATCACATCTATCGGCGAATACCGGGTTAATCAGGAATTAGATATGGTTGATTACGCTGCTTACTCCATACTAAGCTCGTTACTGTTAAATCTAGACGAAACAATCACCCGACAATGAAGGAAACCAAGAGAATGCACCCCTTTGAAGAATATCAGGCCGGAATCACCCGAAGGAACTTCTTTGGAAAAATGGCGCAGGGCATTGGAGTGGCTGCGTTGAGTTCCATGCTGAACCCTGTTTCTTCTCTAGGATCAGCCACAAATGTTGGTGCTCCATCGGGTAACGGTTTAGGGTTACCTCACTTTGCTCCCAAAGCGAAGCGGGTTATCTATTTGTTCCAGAATGGTGCTCCATCGCACGTAGATCTTTTCGACTACAAGCCCACCCTCCGCAAATGGCACGGCAAGCAAATCCCTGATTCATTAACTGAGGGTAAGCGTTTTTCTACCATGACTGGCAAGCAAACCGCTCGTCCGGTGATTGCGGAGATTAGTAACTTTGAGCAGAGGGGGCAGAGTGGTGCTTGGGTCTCCGATTTTATGCCAGAAACCGCTAAGATCGCCGACGAACTTTGCTTCATCAAATCCATGTACACTGAGTCTGTGAATCATGCTCCGGCCATCACCTTCTTCCTTACTGGCTCAGAGCAACCGGGTCGACCTAGCATGGGTTCCTGGCTCACCTACGGTTTAGGAAATTCCGCCCAGGATTTGCCCGATTTCGTGGCGATGACTTCCCGAGATAAGGAAGCTAGTTGTGGGCAGATTTTCTACGATTACTACTGGGGCAGCGGTTTCCTCCCGACCAAATTCCAGGGAGTTAAGTTTCGGGGCGGGGGCGATCCGGTGCTGTACCTGAAAAATCCTGAAGGAATGAGCCGACCGATGCGCCGCAAAATCCTAGACGATATGCGAGCACTTAACGAAATCAATTTGCAAGAATACGGCGACCCAGAAATTAGCACCCGTATTGCTCAGTACGAGATGTCGTACAAAATGCAGATGAGCGTCCCTGACCTGACCGATTTCTCGGATGAGCCTCAACACATTCTAGATATGTACGGATCTGATGTACACCGCAAAGGCAGCTTCGCTTTTAACTGTCTGATGGCCAGACGACTGGCCGAGCGAGATGTTCGGTTTATCCAGTGTATGCACGCCGGATGGGATCAGCATAAAAACCTGAATTACCAACTAAAGATTCAGTGCCAGGATACTGATGCGCCTAGTGCTGCTTTAGTTAAAGATTTGAAGCAGCGAGGGATGCTCGAGGATACTTTAGTAATTTGGGGTGGGGAATTCGGTAGAACGCCTTTTCTTCAGGGCAACATAGAAGATACCCGCAACTGGGGCCGGGATCATCACCCCTACACCTTTACGCTATGGATGGCGGGGGCAGGAGTAAAACCCGGTTTCTCCTATGGAGCCTCCGACGAATTTGGATTCAATGCCGTAGAAAACAGAGTGCACGTCCATGATTTCCAGGCTACCGTAATGCACCTACTAGGCATCGATCACGAGAAGCTCACGTTCAAGTTTCAGGGACGTCGCTTCCGGCTGACGGATGTACATGGGCACGTAGTGAAAGATATTCTTACCTAGTGTTTCAAGAGGATGAAAATCTATTAGTTGTATAACCTATCAAGAACAATTCAAAAGCCGACGAATGCTCACTATTAAGCCAAGTAAATGGGGTGAATAAAGTATCCGTAGAAGGGTGCCGGAATTTTTACCCCTCTTGGCAGGTATTACAAATTCGTTAAAATTGAAACCTTTTATCATCCAGCAATATGAAAATGAATAATTTCATACTATCTTTTTCAAAAAAGTAATTATTAAGTATAATAGCTTCATGACAGCCTGAAAGATGAAGCAACAACCTAAACATACGGAAGACTTTATATTGTGGCAATCGTTTAAACAAGGTGATCGCAAGGCGTACGCAACTATTTACCACCAGCATGTCCAGTTTCTCTTTCAATACGGTTGTCGCTTATGTTCAGATCGCGAATTGATTAAAGATGCAATTCAGGATGTGTTCTATTATCTATGGGAGCACCGCTCAGGTTTAAATAATGTCCATCGCATACAATACTATCTTGCTACAGCCCTCCGGCGAAAGGTCATGGAGCAAAAAGAGAGATTCTCTTTCAGCGAAATAGACGACGATGCGATTATTATACCCTCCTTTGAAAGCGAACAAATAATTGAGCAAAGCAAGTTAGATAGTCAACGTCACTTGAACCAAGGGCTGGATCAACTGACTGCACGCCAGCGAGAAGTAATTTTTTTAAGGTACTACCAGAATGTGCCAATCCAGGAAATCGCTGAGATTATGAATATTCAGCGGCGAGCTGTATACCAACTTTTAAAGAACGCTATCAATGCACTGGCAAATAGCTGGCCGAAGAAAATGCAGCGGATTATTAGCATAGTAGGAGTAGGGTTACTATTTGAATTTTTCAAAATAACTGCCACAATTTTAAACATAAGCCCATTTTTTTAGCCCTTCTTTGTGAAAAGCATAAATAAATAAAAATAGTTTCGTTGGTACGTGCACAAAAATATACTTTATCCCTCTTATTAATAAAGGCCTCACAAAAGAAGTGCCTGCAAATAAATGCTAAGAAAATGAATGCGACTTTTTGTCGAGTTGCTACTGGATAGCTTATGTACGAACGCGATCAAATGCTAGAGAAGCTTCTGCTGAATGACAAGTTTATCACTTGGGTGAACTATCCAACGCCAGCCCTTGATCAGTACTGGCTGGAGTGGCAAAATGAAAGTTCCGAGCGGGAAGAAATCTTGTCCGAGGCTCGGCAACTGGTACAACAAATGAATAGCAGTGGACAAGCAAAACCTTTGAGTGATCAAGAAGTGCAAACAATGTGGCAAAATCTACAGAATCAAGATAATCCGAGTCGGCCAAATATTAAAATGTACTCACGAAAATATTGGATAGCTGCAAGCATCATATTTTTTATCTCTTTTGGAATATTTCTGTACTTAAGACAGACCGAAAAGGTCTTAATAACGCACCAAACTACTTACGGCGAAACCCAGAGCATTGTACTACCAGATAGTTCTTTAGTTATTCTTAATGCAAACTCTTCACTTGTCTACACTAAGAATTGGGGGGTGTCATCCGAGCGCAAAGTAATCTTGGAGGGCGAAGCCTTTTTCGATATTCGTCATACATACGATCATCGCCAATTTTTTGTGAAAGCCAACTCGGTAACTATCGAGGTATTGGGTACTTCATTCAACGTACATAATCGGCGCGACCGTACTCAGGTAGTTTTACAAGAGGGGAAGGTAAGCCTGTACACGGATAAAGATGCATCACTACGGAGTGAAATTACTATGCAGCCTGGAGAGTTGGTAGAGATAACGGACACTGATTACATTCAACGAGAAGTAGATGTAAATACTTATACCGCCTGGACCCAAGACGAACTGATATTTAGTGGAACCAGCATTGCTGATATTGCCCGAATGCTAGAAGATAACTACGGTCTAGAGATACACATTCAGGATAATAGCCTGGCTAACAAACGATTTACTGGGCGAGTAGCATCTGGTGATTTAGATGGTTTGTTTGGGCAGATGAAAAAGGTGTTTCAAATTGATATTCAGCAAAATCGGCAACAGGTGATTATAGGGTCAAACAGTCGTTAGTTTAAGTTTTATTTTTATACCTAATATAACAACTATGTACAGATTACTACTCTGGTTAGGGTTCGTCTTAGCCACTACCTCAACCTGGGGGCAGGTACAGTTAGCCGAATTGTACCGTGGGGCAACCCCATTTCGCCAAGATGCACCCTCTGAGCTCATCCAAGTACTTAATCGTTTGGAAGAGCAGTACAATACCCGGTTTAGTTACGATCAGGAACTTCTTCAAGGCAGAAAAGTGACAGCCCCTCAACCTAATTCATCGGTACAAAAGAAAGAAGCCTTAGAGGATGTTTTGCATCGTTTGCTCAGGCCTCTTCGGTTAACCTTCGAGCAGTTTGATGAAAAAACCTATGTAATTTACCCCGACGGTAAAGCCTTGTCGCCAAAAAAAGTGAAAAAGAGTGTCCTTGAGGGTACTTCTACCCCCTTACCTCCTATCTTGCCGAAAGTGAGTACTCGTCCGACTACGACCAATAAGACGATCGAGCAAACCATCTCCGGTAAGATAACTGACGAAGAAAGTGGGGAGTCTCTTCCGGGAGTAAATGTGCTGGCTAAGGGAACTTCTACCGGAACGGTAACGGATATTGATGGCAATTATCGTTTAACGGTGACCGATGAAGTAACCTCTTTAGTTTTTTCTTCTATCGGCTACAGAACAATAGAAGAAGCGATTAACGGCCGTTCAGTTATCAATATTTCATTATCTCCCGATATTCAGTCGCTTTCAGAAGTAGTAGTAGTCGGCTACGGCACCCAACAGAAAAGAGATTTGACTGGCTCAGTCAGTAAAGTAGACGGCAGCGATTTACGAAATATTCCGGCAGCCCGAGTTGACCAAACTCTTCAAGGCCGAGCGCCGGGAGTACAAGTTACACAGATTAGCGGGGAGCCAGGTGCGGCCACATCTATTCGCATTCGGGGTGGTAACTCTATTCAGGGAAATAACGAACCGCTTTGGGTTATTGACGGAGTGATTGTCGGTCAGAATTTTGACCTGAACAATATCAATACCAACGACATTGAGTCTATTGATATTCTAAAGGATGCGGCTTCGGTATCTATCTACGGAACCAGAGGAGCCAATGGAGTTATTTTGGTAACGACCAAAAGCGGAGCTGGTGCAGGAGCGGGCACTCCACAAATTACGCTCAACGCCTACACTGGAGTTCAATCCATATTAGGAACTGCCGATTTCTTAAACGGTCCTCAACACGCGGCTTATGCCAACGAAGATGCTGAATTCCGTAGTGCAGCCTTGCCATTTCCGGATGTTAACGATGTAGCTGATGTGGACTGGGTTGATCAGGTTACGGAAAACGCTCCGGTACATAACGTTGACCTTTCTATGGCGGGTACTTCTACCGATAGTAAGATTAACTACTATCTTTCGGGTAACTATTTCAACCAAGAGGGCATCATCCGCTCTTCAGGAATTAAGAAGTACATATTTCGGGCTAACCTAGACTATCAGGTTTCTGATATGGTAAAAACTGGGTTCAGGTTCAATGTATCTCGGTTAAAAAGGGAAAATAATAAGGTGAATATCAGCCAGATATTCCAGTCAGTAGTACCGGCTCGGGCCATTTACGACGAGAACGGAGAATTCACCAACGAAGACCCTGTGTCTACCTCTATTCAGCGCAATCCCGAAGCCGATGTTCAGTTGAAGGTAGACAACAGTGCTATTACCAACTTTTTGGGAAGTTTATACTTGGAAGTTGAACCTACGGATGGGCTAACGTTTAGAACTACCTTTAGCCCTGAAATTAATCAAGTAAAGCGTAATCGCTTTAATCCGGGCGTACTACCTGAGAACTTAGTAATTAACGACGGGGGTGATGCCCGAATTGATATTAGATCAGACATTGGGTTTATTAACGAAAATACGCTTTCGTATTCCACCAGTTTAGGCCAGGGACACGATCTTAATGTATTGGGCGGGTTTACGCTACAACAGTTTAATCAAGAAACTGTATTATCGCAGGCTTTCCGCTTTTCAAACGATGTAACGCAATTCAATAATCTAGGCTTTGGCTCCGACCCCACCCGAAACACAGTAGGCTCCGGCTATAACGCCTTTCAGCTAGTATCGTGGTTAGGACGAGCTAATTACACCTTCCAGGACAAATACCTAGTAACCTTAGTAGGGCGCGTGGATGGCTCTTCCCGCTTTGCTCCGGGCAATCGCTACGCATTCTTTCCTTCCGCTGCGGTAGGTTGGAGATTATCGGATGAGCAATTCATCAAAGACCTTGGGGTATTTGATAATCTTAAGCTTAGGGCAAGCTACGGAATATCGGGTAGTCAGGCGATAGAATCATTCCGAACATTCGCTATTCTAGACGATGCCAACACTACTTTTAATGGCGTAGAGCAGGCTGGAGTCGTTTTAGGACGTCCGGATAACCCCGATCTTCAGTGGGAAACTACGCAGCAGTTGGATATTGGACTAGAAGCTTCTTTCTTGAAGGGTCGCCTATCTTTTGAACTAGATTATTACGATAAACAAACCGAAGATCTTTTACTGAACGTACAGATTCCTCGTCAGACCGGATTTGTAAGCAGGTTGCAGAACCTAGGAAGGATACAAAATAGAGGAATAGAACTCATGGTCAATTCTGTCAACGTATCTACGCAAAATGTACGATGGTCTACTTTACTTACGCTATCGGGAAACCGGAATAAGGTACTCGATCTGGGAGGAGTTGATTTAATTGATGTTGTCTCACCCGCAGATCAGGGAGGGGTGAATGGTCGTTTGATTGTAGGGCAGCCCGCGCCGGTTTTTGTTGGGGTAAACTACCTGGGTACCTGGAAATCTCAGGAAGAAATTGATGCTTCAGGGATTGCCGGACAAGATGTTGGTGGTCCAAACTTTGAAGATACCAACGGCGATGGACAGGTAAATGAAGAAGACTTTATTGTTCTAGGTCATCCTCAGCCCGATTTCATCTTCGGACTGCAGAATGATATTTCTTACAAGAATTTTAGTCTTGATTTTTTCATCCAGGGTACTTACGGAAACGAGGTCTTTAACAGTATCACTCAAACGGCTTTCTTTGGACGAGCGGAAACTACCAAATATGCCGAAACTATAAACCGCTGGACTCCCGAAAATCCCACCTCCGATATTCCTCGGGCCGGAGCGATTGCCGCTTTATCTGAGATCAAGAGTAATTCTGAAATGGTAGAAGATGGCTCCCACCTTAGGCTAAAAACGGTACGATTATCCTACAATTTGCCGACCGACCGATGGGGCTGGAAAACCATAAAAGGGATCAATGTATACTTTGCCGGAAACAACTTGTTTATACTATCTAACTTCCGGTTGGTAGATCCAGAAACCAGTTTATTTGGACAAAGTGGCAATGACTTAGCCCGCAATGTAGCCCTAGGTTTTTCCGAAGGGGAGTATCCCAGTGCCCGAACGGTATCTTTCGGATTTAACATTACGCTCTAGTCACTAATTTTTGAAAATCTTTACTTAGAGAAAATCATGAGAAATTTTCGATATAAATCAGTTCTTATTATTCTACTTCTTTTTGCATCGTTTGGCTGCGAAACCTTTCTTACCGAAGAGCCACGCGATATAGTTTCGCCTTCAAATTTCTTCAACTCAGCCGCCGAAGTTAAATCAGCCGTCAACGGACTATACGACCTCTATCATAATAACTCGCTCCACAAAAAAATTGGCTTAGATCGCTTTTACGAAAATGGCGCCGACGTTATTGGGCCGAACCGGGAGTTTGGGCAGGTAGAAGCTATTCAGAGTTACACCTTGGATGAAGGTAATATCAGTGCTATCTCCCAGGGTGGCGGTGCTCCCCTCACCTGGCAAGATCTGTATCAGGCAATTCAGAATGCAAATATCATTTTAGAAAACCTAGAAGATAATCCGGCCATTCGAGAAGAGGACCGTAATCAGTTTATTGGCGAGGCGTTATTTATGCGATCGTATTCTTATTACCACCTTACTAACCTTTGGGGCAATGTTCCTTACTACCGGGAAGTGTTACCCATTGAAGAAATCAGAAGCTTAGGCCGTACTGATAAAACGCTAATTCAGAATGAAATTCTAGTGGATTTTCAACAAGCCCAGGACTTACTACCCGATAGCTACCCCGATAGTGAACAAGGGCGAGTTAACAAGTGGACCGTGGCAACCGTAATGACCAAACTATATTTAATTCAGCAAAAATGGCAGGAAGCTCGTGACAAAGCTTTAGAAATCATTAATGAATCACCGCATCGTCTGCTGGATGATTATGCCTCAGTATTTGATCCTAACAATGAATACAATGAAGAGATTATTTGGGAACTTGATTTCGTGAAAGATATCAATGCTGATAACTGGGTAGACCACTTTACTCCTCGCATTCGAGACGAACCTAAGAACGCCGACGAACGACCTGCTTTAAGTGCGGCTCTTGGAGATAGAAACGAAGGGTTCACCGGGTTTGGCCTTTCGGTTCCTCTACCTGATTACGTTAATAAGTTCCCGCTAGATGATTTGAGAAGATCTTCGAACATCGTGGAGACATACTTAGGCTTCGAACTTAATTTTCCCTACATGCCCAAAATGTGGAACCTGGATCAAATTAATTCGCCTCGCGGAAACCACGGTGATAATAAGATTATTTTCCGGCTATCCGATGTGTATTTAATGGCTGCTGAAGCCGAGAATGAGTTGAATGGCCCGGGGAACGCTTTCCAGTATATTAATGCAGTACGAGAGCGAGCTTATGAACCAGACCAACCCTATTCTAGCTTGTCGCAACAGCAACTGCGAGAAGCGATTTACGATGAACGCAAATGGGAACTGGGCGGTGAAGGCCACCGCCGATTAGACCTTATTCGCTGGGGGATACTGATGGATGTAGTGAAGAACACCGAGTATCGGGTGTACGATCCAGCTCCCAACATTCAGCCAAAACACGTTTTGTTACCGATTCCGGTTGAAGAGCTGCGGTTGAACCCGGCGTTGCTAGAATCAGACCCAACGAATAACGGTTATCGGTAGTATCTAATTTATGATAGTAGGCGGAAACAGAAGATCTTCGCCTACTTATTTATTATTCATCCCCTCCCTTTACCAATGACTAGAACTGTATTCATTCTACTTTTCTTCCTTGTTCAAAATCCTGGACTTGCCCAACAACCCCCAAATGTAGTCTTCATCAACGTTGACGATCTGGGCTATCGTGATTTAGGAGTGATGGGAAGCAATTACTACGAAACACCCAATATTGATAAACTGGCAGCGGAAGGTATGGTATTTACGCAGGCATACGCCGGAGCGGCTAACTGTGCTCCCAGCCGGGCTTGTTTGATGTCGGGGATGAATACCCCTCGGCACGGAATCTATACGGTAGGCAATTCAGACCGGGGTGATACTCGCACTCGTAAAGTGATACCGGTAGCTAACCAAACAGTACTTACCGACTCTATTTACACCTTAGCCGAGATGTTTCGCGATAACGGGTATACTACCGGTACTTTTGGGAAGTGGCATTTGGGAGATGATCCTACCACCCAAGGTTTTGATGTGAATGTAGCAGGAAGTCACCGGGGTAATCCGGGCAAGAATGGTTACTTCAGTCCGTATAATGTTGATTATCTAACTGATGGGCTGGAGGGCGAATATTTGACCGATAGATTAACCGATGAAGCCATTCGCTTTCTAGAAGAAAATCAGGAGAAACCCTTTTTCCTGTATCTCCCCTACTATACCGTTCACACACCTATCATTGGTAAACCAGAGCTAATTAAAAGATTTGAAGAAAAGGAAACTGATGAAGGGCAAGATAATCCGGTTTACGCTGCCATGATCGCTTCGTTAGATGAAAATGTGGGACGACTGCTATCTACTATTGATGAGCTCAACTTGAAGGAGCAGACTTTGGTCGTCCTCACTTCCGATAATGGCGGCATTCGTGATGTCTCCTATCAGGATCCACTGCGAGCCGGAAAAGGCTCCTACTACGAAGGTGGTATCCGAGTACCCTTGATTGTCCGTTGGCCCAAAAAAGTTGCACCCCAAACGACCTGCAATACCCCAGTAAGTAACCTCGATTTTTACCCTACTTTTCAAGGCATCCTAAATATACCATCACCTCATCAGCAACCTCAAGACGGAATCAATATTCTACCTTTATTGCAGGGCGAAGAGATTGCTGAGCGTCCACTGTATTGGCATTTCCCAATTTACCTTCAGGCTTATAACCCTAAGGAAGACAAAGGGCGCGATCCTTTATTTCGTACTCGCCCCGGTTCGGTAGTTCGGCTAGGTAAATGGAAACTACACCATTACTACGAAGATGATTCACTAGAGCTTTACAATCTAGAGAAAGACCTGGGTGAAACTAATAATGTTGTTAATGACTATCCCGAGATTAAGAAAAAGCTACAGCGATTGCTTACCGACTGGCTGAAAAGCCACAATGCTGACTTATCATTTCCCGCAAATTCAGCTTACGATCCCAAGTTTGAAAACCAACGAAAACTAAAGGCTTCGCAATAAACTGCTAATTTGAACCCAAGTACGTTCCCTGGTCGAAAGTAAAGACTGGAGAAGGAGTACGAGCGTTTTGCAGTATCTCCTTCATTTGATCAACCACCTCCGGATGTTCATCAGCTACGTTGTTCTCCTCGCCAATGTCTTCGGCCAGATTATATAATTCCAGCGGACTGTCGGGGTCTTCCAACACATCGTAGCGTACCGCTTTCCAGTCGCCCTTCCGTACGGCTATCCTCCCACCCCGCTCGTGAAACTCCCAGTAGAGATAGTCGTGCTCAGCTTGGTTACCTTCGCCCGTTAGCGTGGGTGCAAACGAAACTCCGTCTCCGTTCGGAGATTCAATACCCGCCAATTCAGCTACGGTGGGGTACATATCCCAAAAAGCTGACACGTGCTCACTTTTGCTTCCGGCTTCAATCTGGCCCGGCCAGTAGGCAATCATGGGTACTCGGATACCGCCTTCGTATAAATCACGCTTGTATCCTTTGAGCGGGCCATTGCTATCAAAGTAATCCGGATCAGCTCCGCCTTCCTGATGAGGCCCGTTGTCGGAAGTAAAAATAATCAGCGTGTTTTCGGCCAAGCCCAGCGAATCTACCATCGCCACAATCTCCCCAACCTGCTTATCGAGTAGTGAGATCATCGCTACAAAAGCCGCGTGAGGTTCCTGCTGCGACTCGTAGGGTCCGGTACGGTAATCTTCGCCCTCATCTAAGCCCTCGTAAGGAGTTTCGGGCGGATACTTACCTTGGTATTGCTGCATTATCTCGTTGGGAGCCACCAGTTCGGCGTGGGGAATGACGCTAGGTATGTAAAGAAAGAACGGTTCCTCTTGATGATCTTCAATAAAACCTAGTACCTCTTGATGAATTAGGGAGGGAGCATAACTGCCTTTATTAAATCCAGTATTTTCCTCCAGTATAATAGAGTCTTGATTATGCCAGAGGTGACGTGGATAGTAATGGTGCCCGTATCGCTGACAATTATAACCAAAGAATTCATCAAAGCCCTGCCGATTAGGATCACCTTCTGAACCAGGATAGCCTAATCCCCATTTACCAAAGGCTCCAGTGGCATAGCCCGCTTCCCGCAATGATTCCGCTAAAGTCTGTACACTATCGGGCAATGGATGCTGCCCTTCTGGTCGAACTTCTTTATTGCCCCGAATGGGAGTATGCCCTGTGTGCAGTCCCGTCATCAACGCGGAACGAGAGGGCGCACAAACCGTATTACCGGAATAGTGCTGGGTAAACCGCATTCCCTGCGCCGCTAGTTTATCAATGTTGGGAGTAGAAAATTTGGTTTGCCCGTAGCAACTTAAATCGCCGTAGCCCAGATCATCGGCTAGAATGTAGATAATATTAGGCAGATTGGAAGATTCACTATCTGGCTCGGATACTGTTTCGGGCTGAGGCGAGCAGCTGACAATAAGCAGTGGCAGAAAAAACCAAGTAACCTGACTTCTGAGGTACTGATGAGTTAAAATCATTTTTGCTAGTTATTCTTTCGCGCTTCCACTACTTCCAGATAAGCTTCTAAAAACTTCTGGTTGTTTTCATCGCTATCACCGTATTGGTCACGTAGTTCAGTTAGGCGATTGTGTAGCTGTTCCTGTATTTCAGCGTACTCAGGGTCATCGTATACATTCTGCATTTCGTTGGGGTCTTTCTCCAGATCGTACATTTCCCACTCATCAATATCGTAGTAGAAATGCATGAGTTTGTAGCGGTCAGTAGCCACGCCGTAGTGCCGTTTTACCATATGCACCGAGGGATATTCGTAGTAAGTGTAGTACACGGCATCCCGCCACTCGTCAGTTTCTCCCCCTACAAGGTTACGGAATGATTCACCCTGCATGGCTTCAGGGATTTCAATACCTGCGTAATCCAAGAAAGTAGGAGCTACATCAAGATTTTGAACCAGAGCATCAATCTCCGTTCCTGCGTCAATTTCTTTAGGATATCGTACCAGCAGTGGGGTGCGGAACGACTGCTCGTACATAAAGCGTTTATCAAACCAACCGTGCTCGCCCAAATAAAAACCCTGATCCGAAGTATAAACCACAATCGTATTATCAGCCAACCCATTTTCATCTAAGTAATCTAACACTTCGCCTACTCCGTCGTCTACCGATTTAATGGTTCGCAGATAATCCTTGATATACCGGTTAAATTTCCAAACAGCAACCTCTTTCTCTCGATCTTGATCAAACTCAAGCTCCTCTCCAGAATAGTAGGTCTTCAGAAATTCTTGATTCTTAGGTTCGTAGGCAGCGTTCCACTGCGCTAACTGCTCTTCATTAAACCTCGCCAGATGCCTTTCCATCAGGTTGGTGCTATCGCCATTGGGGTCAATCAGTAATTTAAAATCGTGTCCCCACTGAGCATGACCATCTACCTCCATCTCCTGTTCTCTAGCAGCAGCTCCCATGCCGGAGTAATCATCAAAATAATTGGATGGCGGATCAAAAGTTTTATCGTCGTAGAGTGTCAAATACTTCGGAGCTGGTTGCCAATTCCGATGCGGGGCTTTTTGGTGGTACATCAGCAAGAATGGCTTTTCTGGATTGCGCTGCTCTTTTAGCCACTTCAGGGTATGTTCCGTTGTGATCTCAGTGACGTAACCCTCAAATCGCTGACGCTCACCGTTTACTAGAAAATCTGGATTGTAGTAATGTCCTTGCCCGGGCAAAACCATTGAGTGGTCAAAACCCTGCGGTAACCCATCCAAATGAATTTTACCAATCAGTGCGGTCTGGTAGCCATTGGCCTGTAGAAGCTTAGGGAAATTATCCTGATCCCAGTCAAAGGACTGAATATTATCTACTTTACCGTTCTTGAAACTATGCTTACCCGTAAGCACCACCGCCCGACTAGGCGCACAAATAGAATTAGTGACCGTGGCTCGGGTAAAAATCGCCCCTTCATTGGCAATCCGGTCAATATTAGGAGTTTCATTTAAACCGTATCCGTAGGCACTCACTGCTTGGTAAGCATGGTCGTCGCTCATAATAAAGACAATATTAGGCGGGCGATCTTCTGATGCCTTCTCCGCTGGCTGGTTACAAGCTGAAAAAAGAGGGCCTACAGCAATGAGTAGAATGTAGTAAGGAGATAGATTCATTGTAAAAGGTTGTAGTATTCGTGATAAAGCTGGTTTAAGATAGGAGCTTTACTATGAGCTTACAAATCCACCATGTAAAAACTCTTCTCATAGTATTTCTTCCATAAAAAAAGCCCTTCACTTGGAGGGCTTTATCGTCAGTCTGTTGAAACAGATGATGTCTACTTAACTTTTTCTACGATGGCTTTAAACGCTGTAGGATGATTCATCGCTAAATCAGCGAGCACTTTGCGGTTCAGGTCAATACCAGCCGTTTTGATCGCTCCTATAAATTTAGAATAGGACATTCCGTGCTCACGAGTTCCGGCATTAATGCGCTGAATCCATAGTCGGCGAATTTCACGTTTCTTTTGTCGGCGGTCGCGGTAGGAATACACCATTCCTTTTTCAACCGCATTTTTAGCAACGGTCCATACGTTGCTTCTACGCCCCCAATAGCCTTTAGCTTGCTTGAGGACTCTTTTTCGGCGGGCGCGTGACGCCACATTGTTTACTGATCTTGGCATTTTTGTTTTGTTTTTTTGATGTTTGGCGACTTTTCGTACTTACTAGCCAAACCTCGGGTGAAATTAATAAACCAGAATAATTGTGTTAATGTACGCTGTATTCATGTGTTCATGTCTATACTTGAACACATGAACACTCGAACACAGTCTTTAAATGTTGAGCATTTTCTTTACTCGGTCTTTGTCTGACGGATGAACTAGGGTCATCTTAGTAAGATTGCGCTTCTGCTTGGTCTCCTTTTTAGTAAGGATATGGCTTTTGAAGGCATGCTTACGCTTAATCTTGCCCGTCCCGGTCAGCTTGAAACGCTTTTTCGCGCCTGACTTGGTCTTTGCTTTCGGCATCGTTACATTTATTTAGTTAAGTTAGACATAAGAAATCCTGCCAGAAGGGTGAATAGTTCCCTCACTGGCAGGATTCCCGAAAATTTATGAGATATATTTTAACTCTTTTTTGCGGGTTTGGGGGCGAGCATCAGAAACATCCGCTTACCCATTAGCTTAGGCATCTCTTCAACTTTCGCTTCCTCTTCTAATGCCTGAGCAAAACGCAAAAGTAGCATTTCTCCTCGTTCCTTAAATACAATAGATCTTCCCACGAAGTGTACGTAGGCTTTCACTTTCGCTCCGTCTTTCAAAAATCCTTGCGCGTGCTTCAGCTTAAAGTTGAAATCATGGTCGTCAGTATTGGGACCAAAGCGAATCTCCTTCACCACTGTTTTCTGTGACTTCGCCTTAATCTCTTTCTGCTTTTTCTTCTGTTCGTACTTGAACTTAGAGTAATCTATGATCTTACAAACCGGAGGATCGGCTGACGGTGAAATTTCCACCAGATCTAATCCCTGATCCTGCGCCATTTGCAGTGCTTCTTTTACATCGTGAATCTCGTTGTCGGCATTTTCTCCGACTACCCGTACGTAGGGAGCGCGAATGCGCTGATTGACCTTGTAAGGTTCTTCCCGTTTGATGGGCCCTCGTCGTCGTTTAAATTTGCTAATAGTTACCTCCTGGTTTAGTGAATATTTTGAACCTGCAAATATCGGTAATTAATCATTCTATCCAATATTTGCTTACTATTTATACCGAAGTATCCAGGAAAAAGTTTTAAGCAATTCTGACATATTGATTCCCTACAATACAGAGCGGAACATTATATCAGTTTTTTCACCAAAAAAAGAGGGCTACCTCCTTTTCAGAAGGTGCCCTCTTCACTCACCAACCTATATCTCCACTTATTCTATCCGGGTGAAAGAGTAGGTGTAATCACCCACTTTCTCCCAATCAATTTCAGTCTTACTTAAACTCCAGCTTACTTCTATCTGGCTACTCAGTGCATCTACCTGAGCTCCGCTCACTTGCACCGTTCGTGTGCTACTACCATCGCTAGAGGTGAAGGTAATCTGAGAACTGTCTTGTTGCCAAGTGCCCTGCTGACCCACAGTTGGGGCTGCTGGGTGACTACCCTTCACTTCGTAGTCAGATGGTGTGCCTGACGCATCAAAATGTAGGGTAATAGTGTAAGCAGGCATAGGAACTATGGCCTGCCCGTTAAGCGTAGCTTCGGTTAACTGAAAATCTACCGCTTGCGGAGCAGGCTCTTCACTTTTCTTACAAGCTGCTACCGCCATGAGTCCTAGCAGTAGTATGGATATAATCACTTTATTCATTTTTCTATATTTTAATAAGTTCACTGTTCTATTTCTTGATGACGAGGCGGGTACTTACTCCGTTGTCTAATTGCAAGAGGTAAATACCCGGCTTCAGCGCTTCGGACTGTAGCTGGTTCAAGCCTCCCTTCAGCGAGAAATTACGAATTTGCTCACCCTGGGGACTAAACAGGCTTGCCGACCGAATAGAGGTGTTGGCTGGTAAACGCACCTGCCACTGATCCACTACCGGGTTGGGATAAATGGAAATTCCCTGCTTTTGGAGATCAGCAATGGAAGTCACACCACCTACGGTAAAGGCCGTATCTACCGAGCAGCCATTTCGGTCAGTCACGGTTACGGAGTAGTCATTGGGTACTAAATCGCTGATAGTTGCAGTGGAATCTCCGGTGCTCCAGACGTAGGTGTAGGGAGCTGCTCCGCCCATTACAGCCAAAGTGATACTACCATTTTCAGGGTACTCGGTAGATTCCGTTACTTGTCCAGTTACTTCTAAAGCAGCAACTTGCCCTACTACGTGATTTTCAGTAGCTACACAGCCATTGGCATCGCGTACATACACGGTGTATTCTCCAGCGGCAACTCCGTCTAATTGATTACTTTTCTGATAATTTTCTCCATCTAGACTGTACTGATAAGGTCCGGTTCCACCCTGGGCGGTAACGGCGATAAAGCCTGGTTCGCAGGTTTCATCTTTCCCCGTAGTAGAGAATGATAAAGCGTCGGGCTGACCCACACTTGCTTCCGCCCCAGTTACGCAGCCGTTGGCATCTCTGACGGTGATAGAATAATCACCCGCAGTAAGCTCTGAGAAGATACTATCTGATTGGAAGGTAACACTGTCTAAACTATACTCATAAGGAGCGATACCACCCGTTGGGGTTACGGTTATACTGCCATCATTACTACCATTACACTTTACATCAGCAACATTCACCGAAAGTTGAATATCGCTAACCGTTAGCGTGAACGATACTGAGTCCGTTCCACAGGCATTGGTCATAATCGCCGTGTAGGTTCCGGCATCAGTTGCAGAAACTGAATTTATCGAAAACGCATCAGATGTAGCATTGGCAATGACTACTCCATCCTTTTTCCACGCATAAGTAGCTGTATTTTGAGAGTTCAAGATTACTGACCAGGATTGTCCAGCACAAGCGGTCATATCCTCGGGCTGAGTAGCCAGTGGCGCGATACATACCACCAGCGCTTGAAAAGAGTTTACTTGTCGAACAGCCATTAGCTCCTCAAAGGTATCAGTTGATAGATCGTAGGCATAGATACCCCGAGGACTGCCTGAACTAGTTTTATAAAAGCTACCGTAAACTCTTCCGTCGGTTCCTTCGCTAATCTGATTGGAATATGACTGGTTCAATGCGCGTATTCCTTGAGTGTTGAAGAAAAACTCAGTAGTAATTACATCAGTACTCGGATCTAGTTCTAGTAAAGCACCAAAGTTTAAGTTGTATGTTTCCAGGTATAGTTTACCGTTAGAATGAAGCATGAAGCCAGATCGGGTAGCTCGAGCATCATTATTAGCAAAACCTTTAACGATTACCATCTGGTCGTTAGCAATATCGTACTTGTAGATAGCCCCGTAACCATTAGCGGCTCCAGATTGGGTTAATCCATACAAGTAGCCATTCACCAACACTTGCTGACGAGGATCACGCCCGGTTGTGGCATTGTCAAAGTCTTGTAATAACTCGTATTGCTTGGTTTGTAGATTGAATCGAAAAATCCCTCCGTAATTATTTGCTCCACCATTGGTTACTACACCGTAAAGGTTATCCCCATCAAATTGATAAGCATAGCGAGAATAGTCTCCATCTACCGTGTTAAAATTTAGTAGAGTATCTAGCTCATACGTATCTGGATTGAAAGAAAAGAGGTACCGAGCATCGGTGGAAGGGCTACTACTACCTCCACCACCACCTCCTACCAGCAAAGGATTTATTCGAGAATTGATATTCCCGTTGCCATCGTAGGCTACTGCTCCATACAGCAAACCATCAGACCCTGCCGTCAGGTAATAGTTAGACAAATACAGACTATCGTAGTTAAAATTGTAGCGACCTACTACCTGCCTTGTGCTGGGCAAGTATTCGTAGATAGTTCCCCCATCATACCTTCCACCGTCATCGGTTAAACCAAAAAAACGATTATCACTCGTTTGAACTACCCTCCCCCTCGGATCTTCTCCAGCTGGATATTCATTGAATACCACTTTTCCGCCAGCTTCTCGTGTAGTAGAATTCACCGTAATAATCGCCCCATCCTCGAAATAGTCACCATCGCTACTGGCGTAGATCAACTGACCATCAGGTGCGAGCAATACTTTACCTTCTCCCCAGACGATATTTCTATCAAAAGACAACACCTGATAAATCGAGTCTTCAGTAGAAGAGTATCTAAAAAGTACTCCTCGCCCTTCATCTCCACCATCATCATTAGTCATCCCGTAGATGTCGCCATTAATCAGAGAAAGCTCATACACTCCATCACCAATATCGTCTCTGTCAAGCTCCGCCTTCAGCAAAAATTGGTCAGTAGCTGGATTAAATGAGAAAAATGCATAAGGGCTGCTATTAGAAACCCTTTCATTCAAGCCTCCTCCTCCACTACTACTAGTGTTTTGTCTGATTATACCGTATAATAACCCGTCAGGTGCGATAACCAGATTCGTTTGAGGATTGCTGCTGCTCACGCTACTATCAAATTCATACTCTAGTGCAAATGCTCCGGTGGTAGGGTTAATGCTAAATAGTACCCCATCATCATTGGCCCCGCCAGATCGAGTAACCCCGTACAGTAGACCATCACTAGCCTGTACTAGTTCAACACTAGGCCGCTCGCCATCCGTTTCTGAAAAATGGTGCAATACGGTGATAACGTTACCTACCGGATTAAGCTCAAAAACAACTCCGTCTCCATTATTACCACCCTCACGAGTAGTACCATAAATTTTGCCATTGGAAGCCAGCATCAATTGCTGATAAGTATCATTACCCCCACTGTTGCCCAACTCGGAAAAGGTATTGGTTAACAAATTGTAGCTAAATAGATCACCATTATACCAAGTACCGTAGAGCGTATTTTTCGGTCCCGCGATAAGCGCCGTAGGATTATTATCTACAAAATCGTGCAGTACGGTAATACTATCGTTGGGATAATCATAACGATAAAGTGTACCGTTATCATAAATTCCGTAGTAATCGGTGATACCGTAGTAGCTACTATCGTGTTGGATAAAACTGATCGGGTAACCGCCCCGGTTTCTGGGGGAGAATTCTACCGTTTGCGTTAAGCCTAAACCATTGAGTTGAGCTTCATAAATTTCACCATCGTCGTAATCATCAGTAATGATGAGTTTGGACTGGGCGGGGAGTTGATAGTACACCACCACGCCCAATAGCCAAAGGAGAACCTTCTTCATTTGCATAAATGTTTGAATTGTTAATAATTGATTCTGATAAAATCTGGCAGGTAGGTGGTGTAAAGAAGGCAGTAATCAGGTTAGACCTCTCGATCGGGTTATGGCTCGACCACAAGGCGGACACTGACCCCACTATCTAGTTGTAGCAAGTATACCCCTGGCATGAGCTTTCCTGTGTTCAAGCGGTTGAGCCCACCCCGAAGTTTGTACCGATCAACTAGTTCTCCACTAGCCCGGTAGAGCGTAGCTGACTGGATGCGAGTGTTTGTCGGTAATTCCAAGCGAAGCTGATCTACCACTGGGTTGGGATATATTTGAATGCCCTGCTGCTGCAAATCGGCGATAGAAGTCACACCACCCACGGTGAAAGTGGTATCCACCGAGCAGCTATCACGGTCGGTGATGGTTACTGCGTACTCGTTGGGAGCTAAACTGCTAATAGTTTCGGTGGTATCACCGCTACCCCAAAGAATATTGTAAGGAGCATTGCCTCCGCTAATGTTGAGCGTAATGCTCCCGTTTTCGGGAAACTCGGTAGACTCACTAATGGTCGCCGTGACCGAAAGTGAGGTAACCTTCGCGACAGTATGCAGTTCGGTAGCTACGCAACCATTGGTATCGCGTACATACACCGTGTACTCCCCAGCGGCAACTCCTTCTAGTTGATTACTCTCTTGGTAATTTTCGCCATCCAGGCTGTATTCATACGAACCCATCCCACCCTGAGCAGTTACCAAAATAAAAAACCGTTCGCAAGTCTCATCTTTACCCGTGGTAGAGAGCGATAAAGCATCAGGCTTGCCGATAGTTACCGCTAACTCGGCAGCACATCCGTTGGCATCTCTGACGGTGATAGAATAATCACCCGCAGCTAGACCCGTGAAGGTGCTATCCGGCCGAAAGGTCGCATTATCGAGACTGTATTCGTAGGGTGCTGTACCTCCGGTGATCTGACTAATTGTTATCTTCCCATCATTTGAGGTAGGGCAACTAACGTCCTGGGCAGACGCAGTAGCGGTGATGTTGATACTGTTTTCTATGGTAAAGGACTGACGGGTAGAGCAACCGTTAGCATCTTTTACCGTAGCGGTGTACTCGCCCACAGGCAGTTGTCCAAATAAAGTACTATTCTGAAAATTCTGCCCATCCAGGCTAAAGCTGTAAGGCGATGTACCTCCACCCGCTGTCAGGGTAATGCTGCCTGCACTTTTTCCATCGCAGCTATTATCAGTTATGGTACCACTCAGTGTGAGCACATCTGGCCCTGAGATAGCAACGCTATCCGTAATCTGGCAATCGTTAGCATCCTTAAAGTAGATCGTTTGGGTTCCTATCGGTAGGCTATCCACCGTAAAGGTCAATCCACTAGACGATACCGCTCCGGCGTAATCAAAAGTAACACCATCTCGGCTGTAGTAGTAGCCTCCTGAACCGCCTTCTAAGGTTACCTCGGCAGAGCCGTCGGCAGTATTGGCACAACTGGTGAGAGAATCTTCCAGTATGCTAGTGACGATCAGGGCAGTTGGGTCATTGAGTGTGGTAGGAAACGTGCGTTCACACTGCCCGTCAGTAATGGTTAACTGATAGCTACCTGCTAAGAGACTGTCGAACACCGGACTGCTTTGAAAATTTCCTCCATCAATAGCATACTGATACGGACCACCGTTACCCCCGCTGGGTGAGTCAATAGTTAAGCTGCCCGTTCCGCCGGGACAGGCAATTTCTTGGCGGGCGATGGCAAAGCTAAGGGGTGAATTTTTGGTGACAGTAAGTTCTATTAGCGAGTCCAGCCCATCTTGGGCAGTAAAAGAGGCAGTATACGTTCCAGCAGTGGAGATCGTCTGTCCGTTGAAATCTACCGTCTCGCCAAAGCAAAGGTGAGCAGTACTACTGGAGAAGTACTGCTTTTTAAAGTAGTACACCACTCCGCTGTCCAGCCCCGTAGCAGCTACCAGCAGACGATCTCCACTGCTGGAACGTACTGAAGCTCCAAATTGAGCTTCATTAACTGTATCCGAAGGAGTAATAGTTTGGGTAAGGGTAGCCCCGCTAGTAGTAAGGTCATATGCCATTACCACTCCGGGTCTTAGATTGACATTAATCGTACTTGACCGAGCTAGCCCGTAAAATAGCCGACCGTCATCAATATCCATCCCAGTGTATATTGACTGACCGGGGAAGTCAGGTTCAATAATACCCGGAAGGCTGACTGAAATTAGATAATCTTGATCTTGAAGAGGCGCACTCGACCATCCCCCCGCAGGTTTCACAAAAACGAGTACCCCGGCGTTGCCTATTCTTGATGACACTGCCACAAAATCGCCTTCAGCCGCAATCTTTCCACCAAAATCTTGATTAGCGGCTCGGTTACTGAACTTGAATGTTACATCACCGCTATTTTTAGATACCCAGCCACTTCCTTTCTCAAACATATGAATAGTACCAGCATCTCCACCCGTAGCAGCTCCGGATACTAAATAATCATCAGTTAGTACCAAGCTATTCCCCAATCTATCACCAGTTACAGTGGGATGAATGAAGTCAGCCTCCAATGTAGCAGTTGTCCAACTAGCTGCTACGCTTTTGGTATATATAAATATTTTACCTGAGCTGGTAGTATGCCCATTGGCAAGGGGAGTAGCTACCGCTATGGTATTGCCTTTTAACTCGACACCCTGACCGAAAAAGTCACCCACTGAGGCTCCAGGTTTGGTTAGCGAAGTAGTTTCAGTAGCATCTGCCCAACCTGACGTTGGTTTCTCAAAGATATATACTTTACCTGCGGAAGAAGAAGTACTAAACGCCTGCCGAGGGGCACCCACCACAATTACATCGCCCTCAATCGCCACATCGAACCCAAACTCACCCTGACCTGATGCGTCGGATGCAGTAAGTTTGGCGCGTTGTACCCATTGGTCATTAACTAGTTCAAATACATAAGCAGCCCCTTCCTCCCGGGGATTAGTGTAGTAGCCCGTCGCACCTACCACGGCGAAATCACCGTCTACATCGATAGACTCGCCAAAGCGAAAACTACCGGAAACACTGGGAAGATCGTTGGCACTGAATTTCTGAATCTCGCGCCATTGCTGTGCCCGCGAGGTTTGGAAAATAGATAGCAACAGCACAAGGGTGATTGCGTACCTGATAAATTGTATCATCATGACTGTTTGTTAAGTGAAGATAAACTTGTCAGGCAGGTGGTGTAAGAACCGCTAGAATTCGTAGATTTTTTTACCTAGTAATTCCGGGTTTCTAGAAAGGTAGAGTAAGAGCTATACTACGCAAGGGCAGATGGATAAGCGTACCCGATGGGTTGAGCAGCGAAGCTTAACCGGAATAAGCGTTTTGAGGAGGAAGACTACCCTAGTTGGGAGAGCCGATGTACTAAATGTTCTCGTTTTCGCACCGAAACAGGCAAAGTGCTGCCGTTAGAAAGGTGAAGCGTACCACCATCGGCCTTGTCGAGGCGACGTATTTTCTGTAAATTGACCAGGTGAGAGCGGTGGACGCGGAAAAACTCTTGCGGTTCTAGTAGGGTTTCGTATTCCTTCAAATGCTGAGAAACGGTGATTTTGCTACCATCTTCCATATGAAAAGTGGTATAGCTACCATCGGCAGCGCACCAGAGAATGTCAGCGAGGTTTACCACGTGTAAACTTTCACTCTCCCGCAGCACTAGCTTACGACTTTGGGAGGATACACCTTGAGCATTCTCCAGTAGCACCCGCAATTGCCGATCTGCCTGATCCTGCTTCAGATGTAGTAGCGAACGTACCCGCTCTACAGCAGCTATCAGTTCGTGGCTAGCGACAGGCTTGAGCAGATAATCTACCGCACTAAACTTGAAGGCTTCGATAGCATATTGGTCGTAGGCCGTCACGAAAATGACCTGAAAATTGCGTTCGGGGCAACGGCGGAGCAGGTCAAAACCGCTTCCCTGATGAAGCATAATATCTAAAAACACTAAATCGGGTTGATGAGTGGCAATCTTTTCCAATCCTTCATCAATACTTGAGGCTTTTCCAATAACTTCTACCGAAAGGGCTTCGCCCCGTAGCATAGCCACCAGATTTTCAGCAAAAGCGGGTTCATCATCTACCACCAGTGTACGGATTTTGGTATCATCCATAAATCAGGGGTAGTAAAAAATTAACTCGAGTGCCACTCGTTTGGCCTTCTTCCCGTAAATCCTGAATCCACAGGCGAGCTTGCTTCTTTAGGCTCTTTCGTAACATAAGTAGCCGATTTTGGGTAATAGTCGTAGCTAATGACTGATGCGGAGCCGTATCGGTTAGGGTGGTTGCCATCGCAATGCCCACACCATTGTCCTCAATTACGATCTGTAGTTGCCCTTGCTGCTGGCTAATCTTCAGTAAAAGATGTCCCGGTTCGGATTTTTGGGCTAGTCCGTGTTCAATAGCATTTTCCAGAAAGGGTTGGGTAATCATAGGGGGAATGCGCAACTCGTCGATTTCTAGCGAATCATCTATTTCAACTTCGTAGGTAAAAGGCGGATCGTAGCGCATCCGTTGCACTTCCAGGTAGTTCTCAATAAAGCTTAGCTCCTGCTCTAGCGAGATAAACTCATGCTGATTGAATTCCAGTATCTGGCGAGTAAGCTGGGAAAATTGCGCCAAACAGTCGGCGGTCTTCTTACGGTCGTCGTTCCAGTAAATTAGCTTCTGAATGGCGTTGAGCGCATTGTACAGAAAGTGAGGATTCATCTGTACCCGCAGTAATTTCTGCTGTAGTTTCAATTCGTCTTGTCGTTTTCGTAATCGTAACTGACGATAAGCAATCCAGCCTAATAGCAATAAAAGAGCACCCAAGGCTAAACCCGTAAATAGCCAAATTCGCTGCTGACTAATTTGTAGTGACTGGATTTGACTTTGCTGTTCTAACGAAGCAATTTGAACTTCTTTTTGCTCGGTCTCATACTCTGCCCGTAATTTCTCAATCTCCGCATAGTTGGCTTGGGTGACCATACTATCTTTATGCACAATATGCTTCTCGTAAGCGCGTAGTGCAGCCTCAAAATCGCCTTGTTTTTGGTATAAAGTGTGCAGATGATCGTAGGCATTAGCCGCAATCCGAAAGTTCTGAATGCTATCGGCCAAGCGAGCAGCTTCTGTGGAGGAAGCTATCGCCATCGGAATATCATCTTTAAGCTCATAAATATTTGCTGAACTAATTAGGGCGTTGGCTTTGGTGTAAATTCGTCCGCTGCTGTCGGCGTACTGAAGCGTGAGTTTATTATAATAAATAGTTGAATCAATATCCTCGAGATACCTAAAGTTAAGGGTGATTGTCCGCAATGACCGTACTGATAAGGGGAAGAACCGCACTTCTTTTGAACGCTCAAAAGCCTTTTTTAAATAGTAATTGGAGGTATCATACTGCTCTTTGATAGAATAGTACGTACCCAGATTACCATAGCAAATACCCGCACTTCGGCGATTATCGGCCTCAGCTAGTACGACTGCTTTTTCCAGATACTGCCGGGTTAATTCATCATAACGGATACGATCAGCTTCAGTACCTAACTCGTTATCTGGCGAGGAAAGCTCCCCGTACAATGCACCTAAATTGATAGCCGTTGCCATTTTCTCATACGGTAAATCGTTGGCTTCGGCAACCCGTTCGGCCTCATGACCAAAACGCAAGCCTTTTTCGTAATTGCCCTGCATGTGGTGAATACCCGAAAGAGCTACTAAAAGCCGCGATCGCACCTGATTGAGATTAAAATAACTGAACCGTACGGTTTGCTCCAGGTAGTCTAACCCTTGCTCAATAGCATCTTCTGCTGCCCGATAGTTGTCCTGCTTTCGGTGAAATACTCCTATATTTTGCCCCGCTTTAGCCGCTAGAGGATAGTCTCCTGACAAAACTGCTTGCTGTTGCACCTGCTGAAAAATACGAAAAGCCGTTGTGTCCTCTTTTACTAAAAACCCATTGAAGTAATCTAGATATAGCTGAACATTTGGCTCATCGGCCTGGTACGTTTCTATTTTTTCCATTAGCCGCTGGAGGCTGTCTTTATCTTTGCTTCTGATATCGTAAGCCTGTTGGATAAGCTTCGGCAAATCAATAGAAGTGTCAGAAGATTGAGAGAGCAATGGCCAGGCGAACAGAAGGAAGGCACTGCACAACGTCAGCTCTCGCCAGCCTTGCCAAAACAGATATGGTATCTTCATTAATTAATCAGTCAATTGAAAAGCAGTTTGTATTCTTTACTTTTCAATATAGCTGATTAGAGAAAATAAATGCAACCAATTGACAAGCGTTACATTTAAAACCATGAACGTATGTTATTTTACAACGATCGAAAGTAAGTGATTACAATTATCCCGAAAAAATAGCTGATAAAATTGAGAGAAACTTCCACTACAAATGCCTTCTTCTGGGCTTTGTCTGTTCGTGAATAACTCTTATGGCAGTACTTATCTGTTTTTCAATATCTTTAATCTTATTAATTGAGTGAATCACGTGACGCTTTTTACCCAATGAGAGCTTTTTAAAAATAGCTATTAGGTCGTCATCTTGTTCTAGGAGAGCTTCCAAGACTTCGGGCATTTCAACCCCTAACGGATTTGGATCTTCATGAAGAGTGAAATGCAATGTATCGCCCAATTTCTTATTAGCAGCTTTTAGATTTTTACTACCCAGAATGATAAAGAAATTTCCATCACCCAAGTGATTCAATCCACACTGAAATGTCACGTTTTCTTCAAGGGTACAGATGAAGCGGGTGAGGCGTTTGTTCTCCAGCCGATTGACAAACTCAGCCGGAATAGTGAGGTAAAAGTATCCTCCTTTTCGCTTTTCTAACTGCTGTATTATCTGCTTTTCCTCAAAGAGAATTTCTTGTTTCGACATATTGCTTTAAACCACTAAGATCCTTTAAATGCATTCGATGTACCCACTTTATGATACCTCCAAAATAAGCAATAAGGAAGTGAGGTTTCTTTAATAGTTCATTGAACCATAAACTGACTTCGGTACGCTTATCGGGTAGTTCTTTAAGTATAAACGAAAGACGAACATCATCCTCGAAGGGAGCTACGTAGCTCTTGAGATAAAAGTCTACTTGCTCATTCTCAGTTAAACCCGTAACTTCTTGATAACCAAACTCTTTTCCATTTTTTGAATATACTGTTTGGGCACCAATGATACCATCCGTATTTTTCACCAAGCACTCCGATTTGGTTTCGGTAGGCCAGGCACTCCAATCCATTAGTTGCTCCTGAAAGCGAATGGCATCGTAAACTTTTGAAATCGGAGCTTGTACGATAATGGTCTCAATGTACTGAATCCGATTGGGAAGAAAGATAGTAAGTAGGAGGAGAGCTACCACAATACCTCCGCCGACTGCTAGTAGAATTGTCAACACCATTTTTTGTGCTTTAAATTTTATTCCAAATTTAGGAAGCACATTGCTAGCAAAATTTGCCATATGACAAAAAATTAGCCTTTCTTTGCCCGTAATCGGCTCATGGAGCTTTGGGTAATACCGATAAAGCTGGAAATATAGCGGAGTGGATAGCGGGAAAGCCAGTTTTTTTCTTCTTCTACTCGTTTGTATCGTTCTGCCGCTTCATCGCTCTGAAAGGACATTACATTTTTAGCGAGATTAACGAAAGCTATTTCCACCGTTTTTCTCAGCAAAGTATTGTAAGCATTGGATATTTGTGCTAGTTGATCGCTTTGCTGTTTAGAAATGACATAAACCACAGTTGGCTCAATAGCTTCAATAATAATTCTGCTTTTCACTTGATCAAGATAGCTTTCCAGATCGGTAAATATCTGTCCAGCAGTAGCAATCCAAACCGTATAGTCCTGATCGTTTTTATGATAGTACAGCCGCATGGTACCACTTTCTAGAAAGTAATATTGCTTACAAACTTGGGCAGCCTTCAATAAAAATTGCCCTTTGCGTAACTCAACTTTTTCTAAATGCTCGAGTATTTCATCTACCTCTTCAGCACTAGCTTGAGAAAGTGTTCTTACTTGGTCTTTGATTACTTGCATCTTGGTTTCTCTGCGAGGCCATTATTGCCAGTCGCGACAACCTACAACTGCTCCGAAAAATAATTGATAAAATCGGGTAAACTGTAGGTTCCCACATCGCCCTGCCCGTGGCGACGTACTGATACCGAACGGTTTTCGGCTTCTTTTTCACCTACAATTAGCATAAACGGAATCTTGGTTACTTCCGCATCTCGGATTTTTCGGCCAATTTTCTCATCCCGATGATCTACCGCACCTCGAATATCTCGTTCTTCCAGCATCGCTAGCACTTCATCGGCGTAATCGGCGTACTTTTCGGAAATGGGTAGGATAGCAAACTGTTCAGGAGCTAGCCACAGTGGCAGATTTCCCCCGGTATGTTCCAGTAAAATGGCTACGAAGCGCTCCATAGAACCAAAAGGAGCGCGATGAATCATTACTGGCTGGTGCTTTTGATTATCAGCACCGATATAGGTCAAATCAAAGCGTTCGGGCAGATTATAATCTACTTGGATAGTTCCTAATTGCCACTGCCGTCCGAGCGCATCGTTTACCATGAAATCTAGCTTTGGCCCGTAAAAAGCCGCCTCGCCGTATTCAGTAACGGTTTTTAATTCTTTTTCAGTAGCCGCTTCCACAATAGCTCGTTCAGCAAGCTCCCAGTTTTCATCAGTACCGATGTATTTTGATTGGTCTTCCTGATCGCGTAGCGAAATTTGAGTGGTAAAATCCTCAAAACCCAATGAGCCAAAGACGTAGAGCACCAAGTCAATTACTTTTTTAAACTCATCCTTCACCTGATCGGGTCGGCAAAAAATATGGGCATCATCCTGAGTAAATCCTCGAACGCGAGTCAGTCCGTGCAATTCGCCGCTTTGCTCGTAGCGGTATACAGTACCAAACTCAGCGTAACGGATAGGCAATTCTTTATAGGAATGTGGTCGGCTCTGATAGATTTCGCAGTGGTGCGGGCAGTTCATTGGTTTCAACAAAAACTCTTCACCTTCGTGCGGAGTGCTAATTGGCTGAAACGAATCTTTGCCGTATTTCTCGTAGTGACCGGAGGTTACATACAAATCTTTGTGGCCGATGTGGGGGGAGATTACCGGAAGGTAACCGGCTTTCTGTTGGGCTTTTTTAAGAAAATTCTCCAACCGCTCGCGCATGATTACGCCTTTGGGTAGCCACAGCGGCAAACCCTGCCCTACTCTTTCTGAAAAAGTGAACAGCTCTAATTCGCGGCCCAGTTTGCGATGATCGCGCTTTTTGGCTTCTTCTAATAGCTCCAGATACTCCTTTAGCTCTTTCTGCTTCGGAAAAGTGATGCCGTAAATGCGGGTAAGCTGCTTGTTTTTTTCATCGCCCCGCCAGTAGGCACCCGCCACATTCATAAGCTTAATCGCCTTAATAAATCCGGTATTAGGAATATGTGGTCCCCGACACAAATCCACAAAATTTCCCTGCTGATAAAAGGTGATTTGACCATCTTCTAGCCCGTCAATCAACTCCAACTTGTATTCATCACCCTTTTCGGTGAAGTAGTCAACCGCATCAGCTTTACTAACATCTCGTCGCTCATACGTATTCTTCTGGCGAGCTAGCTCCTGCATTTTGGCCTCAATCTTAGGCAAATCGTCCTCGCCTAGTGATTGGTCGCCTAAATCTACGTCGTAGTAAAAACCATTAGCGATGGGCGGACCAATACCGAATTTTATACCCGGATATAAACCTTCTAAAGCCTCGGCTAGCAAGTGAGCTGAAGAGTGCCAAAAGGCTGATTTACCTTCCACATCGTTCCAGGTAAGTAGCTGTAGCTGGGCATCGTGATCTATTGTACGAGTAGCATCCCACACCTCGCCATCTACTTTTGCTGCTAGTACATTGCGAGCCAGTCCTTCGCTAATACTTTGGGCAATTTCCAATCCAGTAACACCTGAAGGATACGATCGTTGGCTTCCATCAGGTAAAGTAATTTGTATTTCTTCGGCCATGGTTAGGGATTCGGTTTTTCGGGAGTGATCGATTGAATTGACGGCACCCCCTGTTTCATTCGCTGGAATTCCTCTTCCTGCTTTTTGCGCCACAAATATGCAACTTTTCCCCGTAGATCATCAAGCTCCTGTTGGGCTATTTGATGAATGTTGTACTGCTGCATGGAATCGAGCTCTAAAATTTCTTCGTACTGCTTAATTGCCCGCGAATAGTTATAGCGCTTATTCTGCACCCGAGCCAACGTTAGCATAGCTTGCTTATCGTCAGACCGGGTATTCAACAATTGGCGAGAATAGTATGCTGCCGAATCGTAACGACGATCTTGGTAGTGTACGTTTTGCAACTCCCTTAATACCACCGGGGTTACTCCCTGAGTTTTTATGCGGTACAGTACCATACGAGCACTATCTTCGTAGCCAGTCTGGCGTAAGATCCGAGCTTGTTGCAGTAGCAAACGGCTGTCTTGAGCATTTTTAGGCTGCTCAAGAATTTTATCCATATAGGATTTTGCCCGGTTGTAATCACCAGTATTTACATAAAAATCTACTAACACTCCGTACACTGCCACGGCATCGGCTCCCAACTCAAGACTTTTTAGTAGGTTTTTTTCAGCCGCTAGAGTATCGCCCAGCATGACTTGAGCTTTGCCCTTACGAAAATAGTTTTGAGGATTCTTAGGGACGTACAGCAGAGCACTATCACTGTAACGCAGAGCATCTTCAAAATAGTTACTATTGATACTGGCTTCAGCCAGAATATCGTATATTTCAATTAGGTCGCCCCCCTTGCTGCGGGCAAGTTTTGCCGCCCGTACTGCTTCACGATTTTGCCCCTTCAAGAGCAATGCCCGGGCACTTATCAAATGGTAGGCAGGAATATCTTTATCAATCTCAATAGCTTTCCGAATACTCGCTAGTGCATTGTTAGTCTTATTTTGCTGGAGCAATAGCGCAGCTCGGCGGTAGTACGCTTCTGCATTATCTGGCTCATCCTGGATGACCTCATCTACCCATGCCAGGGCGTAGGTATAATATTCCTCATCAAAGGTAGGCATTTCAGGAATATGGTAAGCCTCCTGGGAAGTGCAAGCTGCTAATGCACCTAGAAGTATTACGAAGCATCCGAAAATTAGTCTCGCTGAAATTGTCATTTGTGGTTTGTTTCTTGACGTGTTCAGGCCACTGTGGAACAGTGTTAAAGTGTTCAAGATTATATCCTACACTAACACCTGAATACACGAAAACGTTAGCACCTCTTTTCAAACACAATTTTCCGAAAAATCATTGACAAATTAAGAGTAAAAACTCTCTACATCTTTCATCTGATTGGTTCCTTCAGCATATTGGGCAAAATTGAAGCCAGGGTGTAAACTGTAGGCTCCTATTTCTCCTTGCTTACTAATTGCTAAAAACCCAATCTGAATATCTTTCGCATTTTTTTGTTTTGAGATTCGGCGTACTGCTTTTTCGCAGGCTTGTTGAGGCGAGTTACCCTGGCGCATAAGCTCTACAATCAAATGGGCACCACATACTTTAATAACTGCTTCGCCCATGCCAGTAGCGGTAGCGGCTCCAACTTCATTGTCTACATATAGTCCTGCTCCAATAATAGGCGAATCGCCAACCCGACCGTGCATTTTGTAGGCCAGACCGCTAGTAGTACAGGCACCAGATAGGTTTCCATCGGCATCCAGAGCCACCATACCAATAGTATCATGATTTTCTACATTGATAATTGGCTTGTATTCAGCCTCCTCCATCCATTCTTTCCAAGCTTTCTCAGCTCGCTCAGTTAACAGGTTTTCCTGTTTAAATCCCTGATCTAAGGCAAATTGTAGGGCGCCGTCTCCCACCATCATCACATGAGGAGTTTTCTCCATTACTGCCCGCGCTACCGAAATTGGGTGCTTGATCCCTTCTAAAAACGCCACTGCCCCACATTCGCCGTTTTCGTCCATAATACAGGCATCTAACGTAACGTGACCGTCACGGTCGGGCAAGCCGCCGTAGCCTACACTCAAGTTATCTTCTGCCTCTGTGATTCGCACTCCAGCCTCTACCGCATCTAGCGCCTTCCCCCCTCGTTCTAATATTTTCCATGAGGCAGCGTTGGCATCAATACCGTGTTCCCAAGTAGAAACCACAATTGGTTTAGTAGTGGATTTAGCTAAGGAACGAGAAGTAAAAGCCGATACGGCAGCAGCCCCAGCACTAAGTCGTTTGAGAAAATTTCTACGTCGAATCATCAGGTTTAGTAGTTTAATTAAGGCAATAAAGTAACAAACTTGCCCGATAACCTACAAGGGGGCACTGTTTTTCCTGAAAAAGTGTTGCCGACTCAAAACCCGATCTTGTTCGTATGAATTTTCGTTTTGGTGCCGTCCTTATCTTTCTTTTAATCAGCACTTTAGGCTCAGAAGCTATCCTTGCTCAACGCAATCGCCCCCCCGAACCACCACGACGCTCTACTTCTTCATATACATCAAAATCGAAAAAAGCCATCCAGTATTACGAAGATGCTTTCTCTTTTTTTCTACGTCGGCAGTACGGTCAGGCACTGGAGTTACTAGAATATTGCTTGAAAAAAGACCCAGCTTTTACCGAAGCACAATTGCAAACAGCTAAGATTTACGAAGCCCTCTCCGACATAGCCCGGGCTGAGTATCATTACAAAAAAGTAGTAAAACAGCAGGCGGGAAACCCTAAGTTTGTAGAAGCTCCTTTCCAGCTAGCCAAACTCTACTTTCGGCAGGGCAAATATGAAGATGCTCATAAACAGGCAACGCTCGCACTAGAAACTCCCAAAGCAGCCGGAGTAATTCGAGAAGAAGCTCAAATGTTACTAACAAATATCAACTTTGCTGAAGAAGCCATTCAACAGCCAGTAGATTTTCAGCCCCAGCGGGTGGGAGGTCAATTGCATCAGTTCCCATTGCAGTACTTTCCAGTGCTTACTGTCGATCAACAAAGCCTGATTTTTACGGGAAGGCGCGGTATTACGCCCCGCTACGACGAGGATATTTACATAAGTGAAAAAAATGAACAAGGAGAGTGGCAGGCTCCCGAGTTACTTTCGGAAAACATTAATACAATGCATAACGAGGGCACTTGCACCGTTTCTGCCGACGGGCGCACGCTAATTTTCACCGCTTGTGAAGGGCGCAAAGGTTACGGAAAATGTGACTTGTTTGTAAGCTATAAGAAGGGTGATACCTGGTCGGTACCGAAGAACTTAGGAGCTGAGGTAAACTCATCGGCTTGGGAATCTCAGCCTACACTATCCGCCGACGGAAACACCCTCTACTTTGTATCGGATCGAGAAAGCGGATTCGGAAAGATGGATATCTACCAAACCCAACGCCAAACTGAAGGAACTTGGACGAAGGCAAAAAATGTGGGGGCAGATATTAATACTACCCGTGATGAAGTATCCCCCTTCATTCACGTGAATGGGCAAACGTTGTATTTCGCCTCTAATGGCCGGCCAGGTTTCGGTGGGTTTGATTTATACGTGACCGAACAGCAAAACGGGCAGTGGAAAGAGCCAAAAAATTTGGGGTATCCCATTAATACCTTTGAGGATCAGGCTTCATTATTTATTACCGCTGATGGTCAGGATGCTTACTATTCTAACGAAGAGCAACGACAGGGTGAATATGTCCGCAGCGAAATCTACATGTTTACAATTCCGACCGAGATTCGGGTGCAAAACCGTAGTAACTATGTATTTGGTAAGGTGTACCACGCTCAAACGAAAGAACCGCTAGAAGCGGCTATTGAGCTTATTGATTTACGCCAGCAGCAACGGATCTCATCTGTAGCATCTGATCCGGTAAATGGAGAATATTTAATGGTTCTTACCGAAGGCTCAGAATACGCCCTTTACGTAAACAAAGAAGCTTTTCTATTTAAAAGCTTAACATTTAATTACGTAACTCCATCCGAAGCGTACCTACAGCAGCCAATTGAAATTGATATTTATCTTGATCCAGTAGAAAAAGGTCGGGAAACCGTGCTGAATAACGTTTTTTTCGATACCGATAAATACGAAATCAAAGAAAAGTCGAAATCAGAGCTCGACAAAATCGCAAATTTTTTGCAAGAGAATCCAGATATTTCCGTTTCTATCAATGGGCATACTGATAATGTAGGCTCAGATGCATACAATCAAACCCTTTCTGGTAAACGAGCCAAAGCAGTATACGACTATCTAATTCAGGTAGGGATAGCTGCCGAACGATTGGCTTACCAGGGTTACGGTGCCGAAAAACCTATTGCTGATAACAACACTGCCGAAGGTCGCCAAAAAAATCGGCGGATTGCATTTGAAATATTATAGTAATGCTTTACCTTTTCGCTTAAATTAGATGAATTGTGGAATGATATTTTGTCGCTATTTTCCAACTGATACTGATTGCCGTGAAGCCTCTATTTAGGGTGCAAGACTACAGTCTCGCGGAGTGGATACCCTTCTTGCGGTTAATATCGGTTCCCTTCATTTTGCTACTAATTGGTCTAGAAATCAGGCTTTTAGCAGCTTTTGCGTACTTTATTAGCTTCTGTAGCGATGCGCTAGATGGGTTTGTCGCCCGCACCTTTAACATGGAGTCAGATCGCCGGGGTCGGCTCGATTCTATTGCCGATGAATTTTTGTTATCCGCCGGAGTTATTGGACTTTACGTTTTTGAACCAGTCTTTTTTTCTGAGAACTTTTTCTGGATTTTCACAGTCATTGGACTTTATATTTTTCAATTGCTGTTTGCCTTAATTCGTTACGGCACCTACTCTAGCTTCCACACTATTTCGGCTCGGGCAGCCACGGTGGTGCAAGCAATATTTTTTATGAGTATGCTTTTCTTTGGACCTCAACCCTGGCTATTCGCCGTGATGATCGGTTTGTCATTGGTAGACTCTCTAGAAGAAGTTATTCTGATTGCTAGCTTACCCCAGTGGCGAGCTCACGTAAATGGCATTTTCTGGCTCAGAAAAGCTCAACGAGCCGGAAATCAGGAGAAAATTCATCATTAAAGTACCTGGAGCGGGGCGCATGGTGCTTAGAGCCATATGCAGGTTCATCGTCCGCACTTGAACCGCGCATCGGCCGTAATCGATAAAATTACCACTCAATCCGCTTGCCATCGCGGAAGAAGCCACCAGTTGGTCCGTCTTTAGGGAGGGTTGCCGCCCACACAATGCCTTCAGCACCTTCTGCCACGCTACGCGGAGCTTCTTTTCCGCCCATATCGGTGCGAACCCAACCCGGGCCTACTGAATTCACTAAAATACCAGTACCTTTTAGATCGGCAGCAAGTTTAATGGTCAGCACATTTAACGATGCCTTGGAGACACTATAAGCTGGTGTACCTCCTCCCATACCGTCCAGCGCACCCGCTCCACTAGAAACATTGACGATTCGTCCGTAGCCATGTTTTCGCATCAGAGGGATAAAGGCTTGGCTCATCCGCCAGGGCCCGAGCACATTCGTATCAAATGTTTCCTGAACAGTTATGAGATCAGCTTTCTCAGCATTTTGCCAAGTATCATAATTAATACCCGCATTATTGACTAAAACGTCTAGCCGTCCGTAGCGTTCCTCCACGTAGCTTTGCAGTTTTGCTACACTATTGTCATCCGCTACATCCAGTGAGTGATATGATATACGGTCATTATCTAATTCTTTTATCGCCCTTCGCCCTTTCTCTTCATCACGACTGGTTAGAATAACTTCGTAACCCGCTTTGGCTAACTGCCGACAAACTTCTAAACCAATTCCCCGGTTGGCCCCGGTTACTAATGCAATCATTGAATTCATAGATTATCTAAGTGTTTAAGTGTTCAAGCCGCCGTGGAGCGGTGTTCAAGTGTTCAAGTGTTCAAGTGTTCAAGTGTTCAAGTGTTCAAGTGTTCA
>ERZ1740060.48-NODE-48-length-118469-cov-23.607327_pt1 | contig 118469 bp, 112 predicted proteins | sample MGYA00581743_ERZ1740060 | MGnify/ENA primary metagenome ERZ1740060 (study PRJEB43018, sample SAMN04849235) | marine metagenome | isolation source: floating plastic debris | place: Pacific Ocean | collected 2008-08-27 | study: EMG produced TPA metagenomics...
GGAGAGGGCGATCGCCATCCTCTACATTTTGTGGATATTGCGATCGCGGCCTCTACGGCATCGTCAAAGACAGCGGCAACCCGGCTTTCCCTTTCAGCTTATAGACTAATTGACCTTACACCAGCCATAGAGGCCGCTTCCTAAAAGCAGTCAGCCAGAGGCAAATTTTGGCAACTTGACAATGTCGTACCCAACGTTCAAAACGGAAAGTCAAGTCAACAGGGCTCTCCAAATATAGTAATTTCAACTAAGCATGAGAAGCTGAGTATCCTCAAAGCCTTGTATTGCAGTCAATTTGGTTCTCAAATTCATTTAGGGTCACTATAAATCTTTTTCAATGGCGCTGACTCCAGACTGATTTTTCGTATCTGCAAAGACATTTCTGGGGTGATTTCAACGATAAGCTTCGATGAAATTTATTAATCCTAACGATATAAAAAAAATTAAGCGAGTAGTCCTAATTATCGTGGGGTACGTCATCGCTTGATGTGGCGCACTAAAACCAATCCCGGCGGTGCGTTGGGCTATCGTCACCACACCCTCTTCAGCATCGTTTAATTAAGACTTTCTACGTGATCAAAAAACTGAGCTAGATGTCTGGATGATCGAACAGCTTTCGTCCGGAGCAGGATTATTTTTTGATGATGGCGATCAGCAGCGATCGTTCCTTTTCCAATCTTGCCGATGAAACCAGTTATGCCTTTAAGACGTTTAACCAAGAGTTCTTGGGTGCTGTGAGAGAGTAGGCAACGCAATCGTTAAAGGATTTTTCGCGAGTTTTTCCAACTTTTGACCCACCTATCAGACAGCTTTGGAGTTTTATCATGACCGTTGCCCAAGAACCGACGACATCCCCGGCCACCGCTAGCGTTAGTCATCCTTTAGAGCCGCTGACCCCCGAGGAGATCAAAGCCGCAGTCTCTATTGTGAAGACAGAAAAAGCGCTGACGGACAGCTTTCGCTTTGCCACTGTGACGCTCAAAGAGCCAGAAAAGCAGACGGTGTTGAGCTTTCGTCTGGGCGACCCGATCGCTCGCGCAGTCTTTATGATTTTGCTGGATAATGCCACCGCGACAACCTACGAGGCGGTGGTTTCCCTTAATGAGCGGCGCTTGGTTGCTTGGGACGCAATTCCAGGCGTGCAGCCGCCCATTATGTTGGACGAATTTGTGGCCTGTGAGGCGGCGGTTAAGGCTTGTCCAGAGTTTCAAAGGGCGATCGCTAAGCGGGGCATCACCAATCCTGACCTGGTGATGGTCGATCCTTGGTCAGCCGGTCACTATGGCATCGCCGACGAAGTGGGTGTGCGACTGTCGCGGGCGCTGTGCTGGGTCAAAGCCAATCCCACCGACAACGGTTATGCCCACCCGATCGAAGGCGTCATCCCCGTGGTCGACCTCAATAAAATGGAAGTGATTCGCGTTGAAGACTATGGCGTGGTGCCTCTCCCCCCTGAGGATGGCAACTACATCCCTGAGTACGTCAAAAATTACCGGCAGGATCTCAAACCGCTGGAGATTGTGCAACCCGACGGTCCCAGCTATGCGGTGGACGGTCACGAAATTAGCTGGCAAAAGTGGAAAGTTCGCGTTGGCTTCACCCCTCGCGAAGGTCTCGTACTCTACGACGTGACCTACACCGACAACGGTGAAGATCGCCCCATTTTTTACCGGGCTTCCCTCGCCGAGATGACTGTTCCCTACGGCGATCCGCAACCCAATCACTATCGCAAAAACGCCTTTGACGTCGGCGAATACGGCATTGGCTCCCTCGCCAACTCGCTCAAATTAGGCTGCGACTGCCTCGGCGTCATCCACTACTTCGACGCCTTCATCACTGACTCGCGGGGTGAAGTCGCGCAGATCGAGAATGCTGTCTGCCTCCACGAAGAAGACTTTGGCATTCTCTGGAAGCATATGGACTGGCGCACCGAACAAACCGAAGTGCGTCGCTCTCGTCGCTTGGTGATCTCTTTCATCGCGACCGTTGGTAACTACGAATATGGCTTTTACTGGTACTTCTACCAAGACGGCACCATTCAATATGAGGTGAAGCTGACCGGCATGGTGAGCACAGGAGCCGTTATGCCGGGTGAAGTGCCCAAATACGGCACGCTGGTGGCGCCCCAGCTCAACGCCCCGATTCACCAGCACATCTTTAATGTGCGGCTGGATATGAATATTGACGGAGCGAACAATTCGGTTTACGAAGTCGATATTGTGCCCGAAGACGACGAGCACAACCCCTATGGCAACGCTTTTTATGCTCAATCAACTCTGTTACCCACCGAGAAAGCCGCTCAGCGCCTGATCGACCCGATGAAAGGGCGCTATTGGAAAGTGGTGAACCCGGCCAAAACCAACGCGATGGGCTACCCAACTGCTTACAAGCTGATGCCCGGAGAGAATACCCTACCGCTGGCCCGACCCAGCGCCAGCGTGATTAACCGGGCGACTTATATGACTCAGCATCTATGGGTGACCCCCTACAGCGCCGACGAAAACTATCCCGCCGGCGACTATCCCAATCAGCATCCCGGTGGTGCGGGACTGCCCCAGTGGACAGCGGCCGATCGCCCAGTAGAAGACACAGATATCGTCGTTTGGTATACCTTTGCCCACAGTCATTCGCCCCGCGCTGAAGATTGGCCAGTGATGCCAGTCGCCACGATTGGGTTCATGCTCAAGCCGCTGAATTTCTTTGATGAGAATCCGGCCAACGACGTGCCGCCCTCCGTCAGCAAGCATTCTTGCTGCGGTTAGCGGGAGATATCGCGCTGGGTTCAGTCAGCAATCTGCATCGGGGTGTGAAGAAGCCTGAGTGATGTCTGTTCTTGTTTTAACGCCAGTTCGGGTTAAGCCAAACCCCGTTGCTTTCCCCTCTGGGGAGGGGCTAGTGGGGTAGGTGGAACACCTCTCAGCGGGAGGATCGACACCCACCCCGCCTTTGGCACCCCTCCCCAGAGGGGATTGTCGCTTCAACCGGCGGGTCAGCGTGCCTGATGCCCTTATCCCGAACTCAGGTTGTTTTAGACAGGTGCTCGTTTTAGACGGGCGCGATCGCGGGGCTAGAACAAGGCACTGAACACAGCGCTAACCAAGTGTGGGCAACCTGTTCGGCAAAGGCCGCAGCGCCCTCAGCATGGGCGGTGATCTGCGCTTGAATTTGGCGATCAAGACGGGGATAGTGGGCATCGATCCAGTCACTTTTAGCCGCTAGCCAATCGGCAATAATGGCGGGCGTGACCTCTAGATGAAACTGAAAGCCGTAGATGTTGGTGCCAATGCGATAAGCCTGATGCGGGCAAATATCGTTGGTCATGAGCCAGGTGGCGGGCTCCGGCAGCTTAAAGGTGTCAAAGTGCCACTGCATGATGTGCAAATCTGCTGGGCAAGCCTGCAACCAGGGTTCTGTTGCCGCCGGCTGCACTACCCGCAGGGGTGAGAACCCCAGCTCCGGCTGACTGTGCGGATAGACGTGAGAGCCGAAGGCGCGGGCAACCAGCTGAGCCCCCAAACACACACCCATAATGGGCTTGTGCTCGGCATGAAACTCGTGAATCAGCGCGACCACCCGCTTGAGATGAGGATATCGCTCATCCTCGTGGGCGTTCATGTGTCCCCCCAAAATAATCAGTCCCGCATAGTCCTCTGGCGGTGGAGCTGGCTGCTGTTCTGGCAGCCAAGTCAACAGCTCCGCCCCTGCCTTGACCAGGTGCTCTCCTAAAATCCCAACGGGATCTTGACTGCTGTTTTGAATGACGAGGATTTTCATGACGAACGGCGATCGCCCCCCTAATGTGACGTCAGCCCTGAGCTGACCTGCTTATGCTAGCGACATCTCTCCGGCCAAACTGTTTGCCAGCGGACGGATAGGCGACCTAAATTATGCTGCTGTCTGGATGTCGCTCCTCCCGCTGAGAGTCGTTCAACCCACCCCATTCGCCCCTCTCCAGAGGGGAAAGCAATGGGGTTTGGCTTAAACCCAAACTGATGTTATTGGAGAGCCAACGGCAGGGACTCTCGCCCGTCGACTGATCGCTGCCCGCTACAGGCTGCACTGTCCCAAAAAGAAGCGAAACTGCTGTTGGGTTTGCCAAACATAATCTGTTGGCAGCCACAAATCTCGCAGGCCGTAGTCAATGTGCTGCGCCGAGACGAGATTGTCCCGACGTTCGGCCCGCATCATGCGCTCCAAGATCCAGGGGTCGCGAGAATATTCGGGGTGGCCCGAAAAGGCCAAAATGTGACCGCCGAGCATCCAGCCGAGATATTCCGTCACGCCGCTAGTGCCCAAAGACGCCGCTTCCGCCGGGAGTTGAATAATGCCGTCATTGTGGTGAACTTGAATCGCATAGGCGGTGCGGTCAGTGCCGAAATAGCTGCGAGCGGCCTCGCTGAGCTGAATGGTGACAACCGATAGCTCCGTGCCAGGGGGATTGCGATCAACTTTACCGCCTAATGCCTGGGCCAAAATTTGCGGCGCAAAAGAAAAGCCCGACAGCTTGATCTGGCGCTGATGATAGTTGCGCAGCACGGCCTGCAATTGCAGAATCCACTCGTCTTGGTCGTAAGCGCCGCTAGCCGTGCCCGAAATCACGATGCCGTCTAAATCAGCCAGCTCGGCATCGCTCGGGTAGTGACCTTTGCGCGGTTCAAACTTGATCAGTTCGACGCTTTTCAGCGTTGTTCCACCCAGGTCGTCGGGCTCACTCTGGGCACAGACTTCGGCAAACAGCTGCTGGTGCATTGTGTAGAAGCCATCGGCATAGCGCTCCAAAATTTCCGGTGCCCACCAGCGCAGGTCATCGGTGCCGACATCAAAACTCGCCAGCCGCAGGTTTTTTGCAGTCATAGCATTCGGTTCGGGGTAAAGGATGCAAGGGGGGACGGAGTGCGATCGCTTAGCGCTGCGATGGTTACGGAACCAGAGCATCGCCACAATAATCGGCCAGAAAGGGGGTACGGTAGCCGTCCTGACTCCACAAGATCGGGAAATAGCTTTCATCCATTGCCAGCGTTTCGAGGCGACGATAGCGGCTAAAAATGAAGCCTTGGTCGCTGTGGGGCTGAAATTTGGCTTGGGGATGCAGAGTGCTAATGGCCAAACTACGCCGGGTTTGATGGGTTGTCTGGTTGCGATCTGAACCATGCCAGAGCTGGCCGTGAAAGCAGATGGCGCTACCGGGAGATAACTCGATGGACTGAATCTGGGGAGCATCTACCCTGGCTGCTGTTGCTGCCTGCCAGAGGGGAGCCCGGTAATCTTCGCGCGGCGCATGGAGAAAGCGGATTCTATCGGCGCTGGGCCAATGGTGGGAGCCAGGTACGATTTGCAGGGTACCGGCGGCTGAGGTGGCATGGCTGAGGGCGATCCAGCAGGTGACGACACTGGCCGGGTCGAGGCTAGCCACGTAAGTGCTGTTGCGGTGAAAGGACACCGGAGGAGCCGCCGGCGGCTTGAGCCAGCAGGCATCGAAGCCGTAGCGGGCGGCGGGCCAACCCATCAGGCTGGCATTGAGGCGGGCGATCGCCGGCGACAGGGTAACGCTAGCCAGGGTGCGATCGCACCGCCACAGTCCGGTCATTTGGCGGGTGGCGTTGGGCTGACTGAGGCCAGGTCGGCCATACCACTCGTCTGGATAGATGCCGGTTTCAAACTGGGTGTCAAACAGCGGCTCAAACCGCCCCACAATGCGCTCAATCTGGGCCGCTGACAGCACATTCTCCAGAATTAGGTAGCCCTGCTGCTGAAACTGGTCAACCTGGCTGGGGGTAACGGGCGGATAGTCCTGACGGGCGGGGGGCGATAGATTCTGCATAAATTTAGAAAGTCAGACAGGCTGGGGGAACGTGTTCCAAAAAAGCGTACCGATCGTCGGGGTTTAACACGTACATGTTTAGCAAATGCTTTGTGGATCTCCCTTAAATCCCCTTGAAGAGGGGCTGCGAGCCAACATTTACATAGCCCCTTTTTCAAGGGGGCGGCGACAGCGGGGGATCACACAACTACGCCAAACAAATACTTTGACACTGCCAAACCCCGACGCTAGTCCACCAGGGCATCGCCGCAATAGTCGGCCAAAAACGGCGTGCGGTAGCCGTCTTCGCGCCACACAATGGGGAAGAAACTTTCATCCATGGTGTTGTCTCCCTGGCGTTTGTATTTACCCGCGATATAGCCACCGGGCACGTAGGTGTCAAAGTCTCTAAAGCGCGCCTCGGCGGGGATATAGGACAGCACCAGACTGCGACGAATAACGTTCATCGTATTCGCCCCCGAACCATGCCAAGCATTGCCGTGGTGAAACACACAGCCCCCTGGCGGAATGTCGAGCTGGACGACTTCTGGGCGATCAACCCCCGCCCGCTGCGCCGCCTGCTCCATATCAGCCAGGTAGCTTTTGTCCTGGTTGTGAAACGCGGGGACGGCGGCGGACATCTGCCAACGGTGCGACCCGCGCGCATACTCAATGGTGCTAGCCCCGGCCATCGCGTGGCTGAGGGCAATCCAGCAGGTGACGGTGCCCGGCGGGGTGTGGTAATTGATATACATCGAGTCTTGATGCAGGGTCGTTTCTTTGGCCCCCGGCGGCTTGAGCCACATCCCATCAGCCAGAAACCGCGCCCCCGACCAACCTTCTAGCATGGCGGCAATGCGACCAATTTTGGCGGACAGGAGGACTGCGGCCAGGGTGCGATCGCACCGCCACACCCCGGTCATTTGCCCCGCTGCGCCTGGCTTACCCAAATAGGGATTCCAGTGCCATTCTTCGGGGTAAACCCCGGTTTCAAACTGGCCCGCAAACAGCGGCTCAAATCGCTCGACTAGGGGCGCGACGAGAGCCGGGGCAATCAGATCTTGAACCACCAGAAAGCCATCTCGATGGAACTGGGAAATCTGCTCTGCAGTGATCGGGGCTTTGACTTGAGTTTGCGTCACAGATTAATAAACCTCCAGGTATTCGGTCTTTTCCCAATCGGTAATGTGATCGTGAAACCGGGCCAGCTCAAACTGTTTCACCGTGGTGAACAGCTGACAAAACTCTGGGCCGAGCATCTCTTGCATGGCGCTGTCGGCCGCGAGCGCCGCTAGGGCGGCATCCAACGTTTTAGGGAAGGGGGGCAGGCTCGGATCTTCTTCGCTGGGGCCGTCTACCATCGGCTGTAGCTCCCGCTGCTCTTTGATGCCGAGCAGTCCGGCGGCGAGGGTGGCGGCGGCCGTTAGATAGGGATTGCTGAGGCCCGAACCCGCGCGCATTTCCAAATGGGTATCTTCATCCCCGGTGGCCTTGACCCGCACCATCGCCGTGCGATCTTCGATGCCCCAACTGATGTTAGAAGGCGCAAACGTGTGGGGTTTGAGCCGTCGATAGCAGTTGGGCGTCGGCCCAATCAGCGGCATCATCGCCGGAGCATGAGCCAAAATCCCTTGAATAAACGATCGCGCCGTGGCCGACAGGCCGTGGGGGGCATCCTCGTCTAAAAACAGGTTGGTGTCCCCGTCCCACAGACTCAGGTGAAAGTGGCAGCAGCAACCGGCCATCCCCGCAAACGGCTTCGACATAAAGCTGGCCTGATAGCCCAAGTGATGAGCGATTTCCTTCACCGCATTTTTGAAGGTAAAGGCTTTGTCGGCCCCCTGAATGCCAATGCTGGGGCCATAGTTGATTTCAAACTGGGAAGGCGCGTACTCGCAGTTGTGGGTAATCACGTCAATGCCCGCCGCCTGCAGATAGTCCAGCATTTGGCTGATTTCTGGCACGTACTGATTGCGAATATGGTTGAAAATGTGGAGCCCGTCAAACAAAGGCTGTTGCGTCTCGGCATTGAGCAGGTAAAACTCAAACTCGTGGCCCATCATCACGTCGAAGCCGAGCTGTTTAGCGCGATCGAGCAGTGACTTCAACACGTAGCGGGGCGCTCCCAACAGCGGTTCTTCCGGCCCCCAATAGGCATCACAAACGACCTTCGCGGTGTGATCCATCCAGGGGACGGGGGTGCAACTGCTGAGGTCAGGAAAGAGCAGATGGTCGCGATAGCGCCGCTCTTCGTGATAACCGGACGTGGTGACGACTGATGAGGCCGTGTCTAAAGCCAGGGTGCCGCCGTAGAAGTTAAGACCTTTGCGGGCGTAGCCTTCGACTTTGCCGATGGGAATCACCTTTAAGCGGGAGACGCCATGCAGGTCGGGCAGCTCGAAGCGCACATATTTGACGCCCTGCTCAGTTAAGGATTCGACCCAGCTGGCGATGGTTTCCGGCGCGGCGGTGGTGACGACCATTAACGGTTGCTCCTGATGAACATGCCCTAATCTCTCTAAAGACTTGGGCCAATGCTGTATCACTCGGGACAAAACGGGGCTGGAGAACCGTTGTCCCAAGGCTCAATGTGTAGACCCGCTCGTGTGATGGCGTCCGCTAGGCGCGATCGCCAAGCCGTCTCCACAAACAGCGCGAGCCCGCCCTGATCGCTCTGCTGGGGCCGCGCCAACGATTGGGACACCGCGATCGGGGGTTGCAGATGCAGGCCCTGCCAGCCGAACTGGGGATAGGTATCCAGTAGGGCGTAGAGAGACTGGACGGGCCCTTGCAGTTGTCCCGCCAGCAGGGCAAAATGGCCGACGCGCCAGTCGGGTGGGGGCGGGGGGATAGTGCCTCCTGCGAGATAGGTCATCGCCTGCAGCGGCGTGAGCTTGGAGCCCCAAAAATAGCTCGTGTGGACATTCAACAGCGGAATCGCCTGATACTCTGGCTGCGCTTGACACAGTTGCCAAACGGTCTGCAGCCCCGCCGCCCAATCATCAGTGGTGAGCGGCAACAGCGAAAATCGGCCCTGGCTGAGTTGCTCGGTCGCCTGCATCAAGCCGATGATGGCCGTCCCGGCGGCGTCAACGTTAGGCACCGTCGGGATCTGGTCGTAGTGACGGCCCTGACGAGAGGTCGCCCCCGCTGGCAACCAGTCGGTCGGGTTGCCCTGACTGGGGAGCACGGTGGCGGCGGCGATCGCCACCTCAACGGCGGAGACCGAGATGCCGTAGGTCTGTAGCAGTAACCCAATCCAATAAGGCCCACACAGGTTGTCGGGTTGGGCACCGGCCTTTGCGTGCAGCGGCAACAGTGATTTGAGATAAGGCAGCAGGGCTAGGTCTAGCATCGCGAGAGCATTGTTGTGGAACCACCCAACCGGCAGGGATGCGGGCTTTGTCGGCGTCTTGTCAGGATGAACTGAAACCTGACCAAACCCACCCTGCCGGCAACGGCAGATGTGTTCTCAAAAGTTGAACTAGTGCCGGGTCAAGCTGGAATTTGTCGGTTGGGTCAGTGCTGACGTAATCTAATGAAACCCTCTCTAGCATTGGGGTTCACTCGATTCAGCCCAGCCTACAGGGATACCGATTTTTTGCCACTAGGCGTAAATCTCACTCCCCGGCCCCTCGGCCCCCCGGCGGTTGCCCGATCACATCAAGCGTTCGAGCACTGAGAACGGGTATTGCCCACACATCGAAAACTGACAGACCACTAGGGCAAACAGTCCATATACATATCCGTATCCCAGTCCGTCGCGGTGGCCAAGAACTTCTCCCACTCGTCTCGCTTATACCAGTGGAAAACGCGATACATCTCGCCGGGCATCGCCGACTTAATCACCTCATCCTCAGACAAGCGCTGCAGCGCGTCACCCAACGACATCGGCAACTTCTTCACCTGCTTACCAGCTTCCATCGCCTCGTATAGGTTGCGCTCCTCCGGTTCCCCCGGATCCAGGTCGCGTTTAATGCCATCGTCAAAGGCTTTGATAATGGCTGACGCCATCAGATAGGGGTTCACCATCGAATCGACGGCTCGATACTCAAAGCGTCCGGGGGCCGATACTCGCAAGCCACAGGTGCGGTTTTGGAAGCCCCAGTCGGCATAGACCGGTGCCCACAGTCCCGTATCCCACAGGCGACGGTAGGAATTTACCGTTGAGCAGCCGATCGCCGTCAACGCGCCCAAATGCTCAATGACGCCGCCGATCGCCTGCAAACCAATCGGCCCCGGCTTCCTTGCATCCAGAGCCGGATCGGGCAGAAAGGTGTTTTTGCCGCCTTTGCGATAGCTAAAATTAGCCGCCATCCCCGGCAGCTGCTCTAGCCCCAGCTCGTTGATCTGATCCTCGCCGCCGCGCCATAGCGACACGTTGTGGTGACAGCCGTTGGCCGAGAGCCCCATAAACGGTTTGGACATGAAGCAGGCAATCAGCCCAAATTCGCGGGCGACCTGAGAGCAAATTTGACGATAGGTGGTGAGGCGATCGCTAGTGCGCAGCGCATCGTCATACATAAAGTTCAGCTCGAGCTGACCGGGGGCATCCTCATGATCACCCTGGATCATATCCAGCCCCATGGCATGGCAATATTCGATCACCTTCAGCACCACCGGACGCAGCTGCTCAAACTGATCGATGTGATAGCAATAGGGCTTGGTCGCGCCGCCATCCGGCTTGCCGTCGGCTCCCTTCTTCAGCCACATCATCTCCGGTTCGGTGCCGTGGCGCAGATGTAGCCCATCGTGGTCGGCCTGAAACTGCGCGTGAATGCGGCGCAAATTGCCGCGACAGTCTGCCGTCAGGTAAGCACCGGGGTCTTCCGGTTCTTCGCGGTTGCGGAAGCAGGTGCAGTAGACCCGTGCCACTCGCGGATCCCAGGGGAGCTGACAAAAGGTGTCAGGGTCGGGAATGGCCACCAGCTCTGAGGCTTCTGGCCCATAGCCGATATAGTCGCCGTAGCGATCGATCAACAGGTTAGCCATGGCCCCATAGACCAGCTGAATCCCTTTTTCGGCAATACTTTCCCAGTGAGCAGCTGGCACCCCTTTACCCGTAATGCGCCCCGTCACTGAGACAAACTGGTAGTAGATATATTGAATGCCCAGATCGTCAATCTTGCCCCGCACCTGCTTCACCCAGTCGGCCCGCTCCGGCTGCGCCACGTAGGCTGCTAAGTTCGTCAGGGTTTCGGGTTTGGAAGTCGCTACAGTCACAGGAAACCTCTATCAAAATATTGGGCATTGGCAGCGCCAGGAAAGCAGACCTTGGTACGTTCTGAATGGCGCTGTCTTGTGGTTAGTAAATCGGGCCTAACCGCAGGACTCTGTAGCCGCAGATACCCCACCGCTGAATCGTCGTCGATTTAGTCATGAAACGTTAGTTTGAGAGCCCCCGGTACGGGATCTTTGAGGCCGCCAAATGCAGGACGTCTTGCCTTAAGCCATGGTCGCGTTGTTGCGGGCCGTCGACATTCAGCCGCCATTAGGTGCCGTTTGCTGATCAATGCTCGAACTCTCGAGGCCATCTTGAAAACGCCGGGGGCCTCAGCGTCCCGCCCCCATCAATCCAGCAACTGAATGGGGTCGCCAGCTTTGACCACGCCTTCAACCAAAACCGCACCGTAGACGCCCGCAAACCCTTCATGGGCCTGGGAGACATGCTTGATAATTTCAGAATTGGCGGCAGCAGTGTCCGGATCAAGCGTGATCATTTTGCAGCGGGGGTCTCGTTCCAGCACGTTGATTTCCAGCGTTTCACCGATCTTGAGGCGTTTTCCCACGAGCTCAATTTCGTAGGGTTTGTCTTCGTGCCAATCCACATACAGATTGGCGCGAAAGCGGCGCTTGTCAATCGTCGTTTCTAGTTCCCGCGTGAGGATAGCGCCGAGCTGCAGTGAAAATAACGCTAGGGGCCGACAGTCATACTGGCTGCGCTGGGTAAATTTCAGGCTGAGGGACTGATCATTCGTCACCGTTTTCAGGTGTTCTAAAAACGTGCCGTCTTCCAGGTTATAAAGTTCACCCTCGGGGGTTGCTATCTCAACAGCAAACTGCTCGGCGGCGGGATACAGCGGATTGATGCCGGGGGCCATGCCCTGGGCGGCGGCTAAATGTTCGGGCTTGAGTGTGGCGCTGTGATGTTTATAGCGGGGTTGATAGCGCAGGAGAGAGGCTTGCTCGCGGCCTGTGTGCCAAGGAAAACCGGGGTTGCCATGGCCCTTGACTACGCCGTAGAGGCGATCGCCCATCAGACCGGCAAAGGCGACAAAGGCCTCATCGAGCTGTTCGCCCTTCATGCTTTTGACCGGATAGCGCCAGATACTTTCTATCGTGCCGACTGTAGACATGGGAGAGAACTCCAGGGCAAAAGGGATATGGGCAAACTGCCTAGCGTCTTGGCTCACTGACTAACACAGGGCTCCAGGCTTCTTAAGCCTGGATGGGCTGCTTGTCTAAAAAACCGGCCATAGAGTCATCCATCGCCTCCAGCCAAGGGGTGTGATGAATGGGCGCTTTTGTGCCCGTGCAGGGGGAGACAAACGACTTGTCGCGATAGCCGAGAATGCTGTGTTCTTTGTCGTGCTCCCATGCTTTGAACAAATCCGTTGTCATCTCCCAGTCGCAGGGGGCATAGTCCACCAGCTGGGCTAAATCGACAATGTAGTCTTTTTGGAAATCGATCTGCTCAAAGGCATCCTGCAGGGCGGCTTCCCGCTGCTGCCACAGGGCCATGTCGTGGGCGATCGCGGTCTCATTGGGCAGCTCAATGCGTCCCAGCACGACGTCGCGAGCGTACCAGGCTTGCACGTCAAACATGCTGAAGGTGTAGAACTGATCCTGCATGCCCAAATACATCAGCTTGGGATTGGTTTCCCAGAAGATGCCTTTGTAGAGCGCGCCGGGATAAAGACGATTCTGAGCCTTGAGCCGCAAACTATCCGCTAAGAACGGGAAGTGATGCTGATAGCCGACGCAGAATACGATCGCATCGACTAACTGCTGGCTGCCGTCTTTGAAGTGGGCGGTGGGGCCGTCGAGATGGGTCAGCAGGGGCACCTCTTTGATGCCCTCGGGCCAGTCGAAGCCCATGGGGGCCGTGCGATAGCTAATCGTCACCGATTTAGCCCCGTACTTATAGGTTTGCAGAGCGATGTCTTCTGCCGAATAGCTGCTGCCGACCACCAACAAATCTTTGCCGGCAAACTCTCGGGCGTCGCGGAAGTCATGGCTGTGCAATAGCCGTCCGGGGAACTGCTCAATGCCCGCAAACACCGGCAATTTGGGCACAGAGAAATGTCCTGTACAGACAATGACGTAATCAAATTCCTCGGTGTATTCGCGATCGCCCTGCAGGTCTTTTACCCGCACTGTGAACGTATCGCTAGCCTCTACGTAATCCACATAGCGCACCACCGTGCTGAAACGAATATAGCGCTCCAGATTGCCCTTTTTTGCCCGTCCCACAATGTAGTCGTAGAGCACCTCGCGCGGCGGAAAGGAGGGAATCGGCTGGCCGAAATGTTCGTCAAAGCTGTAGTCAGCAAACTCCAGGCATTCTTTCGGCCCATTCGACCAGAGATAACGATACATGCTGCCGTGAACAGGCTCACCGTGTTCATCCAGGCCGGTGCGCCAGGTGTAGTTCCACAGTCCCCCCCAGTCGGCTTGCTTTTCAAAACACACCAGCTCTGGGATATCGGCCCCGGTCAATCGCGCCTGGGCAAATGCGTGAAGCTGTGACAGGCCACAGGGACCCGCACCAATAACGGCAATGCGAGAGGGCATGGGCAACCTTGTCTAAACTCTAAATGTTGTAGACCTTATACCCCTTTTTGGCCGGGTCTTTTGCTAATCGGTATACCGAGCACTGGAAGCGAGTGCATTCTCAAACGCTGACAGAGCAGTGTCGGGCCATATGACGGCGGGTCAGGTGATCGAGATGAGGTCGTTCTCAATAGTTGAACTTCCGATGCCATCTTGGCAACGCCGGGGAGCTGAGGGGCCGGGGAGCCAGATCTGTCGCCTTGTTTCAGAGCATCGGTATAACCCCGTGAGTCGAGGGTAGCGATGTGTCGCCGTTGTGGGCGGTCAGGAAATCGCGCTTAAACAATGTACCAATGTACCGGTAATACCAGTTCTACGAATTACAGCTACACAAACAAGGCGGCTTTCCCCAGTCGGAGACAATGCTTGTTGGCCTGGCCTGCCCATCGGGCTGACGCCGCCGCTCAGCCGACGTTCCTTGAGCGGAGTCGAAAGGAAGATCTGTATCCCAGTTTCAGAGAATTGGTATAAATCCGGTTTTCTCCGCAGGAGACGCTCCGCGTAGGCGCAGCCAGCCCTCGGGCTTACGACTCCGCTCAACCGACGTATACCGAGAGATCGTCGGGTGTGGCATCGCTTAGCGTGACGCCCCAAGGCCAACCCTGGCAGTGCGTTGGGCTGTCGCCCCAACATACCCTACAGCAATATTTATTTGTGGCGACCTAACTCAACGGGCGCAGCAGTACCTTAAGCCTCGCGATCAAAAGCCGCCTGAACCGACTCGATATCGACGCGGGCAGTTTGGATCAAAAGCCGGGGGTGTTCTGGCCAAAGCTGGTGCCAAGCCAGGATCGCCGTGCCGTCAATTCGGGCAGGTACGGCGCGGTGGAGCGGCAAGGGTGACAACCGAAAGCGCGGTTTGGTGACGGCAACCTGGGCCAATCGTTCCAGTCCAGCCGCGGCGGGCAGTACCAGATTCGCCGTCTGACAGGGCTTGACCCACACGTTTGACGGCAAAGGCGTGAGCGCCGCCCGGAAATCCACATTTTCCGGCAGGGCCACGCGAAAGTTGTTTTCGCAGAGGCGGAGCACCGTGGCGGGAGCTGAGTTGAGGGAAACTGCGCAGGACTGAAACGGCGCTAAGTGGGAAACGGCGGCAGAAAAAAGGGCGATCGCCGTCTGCAATCCATCCACACCGGCAAAGTCCCACAGGCGACAGTCCAGTTCATCCATCGGCGATGAAGCGATCGAGACCGGGGCCGCAGCAGCCATAATTTAAGCCCTCGCTCGACTTTTGGTGGGGTCATAGAGTGATAGTGGCCCGACTTCAGCCGGAATCCGGCGCTTCAACCCGTCCAGCAGGCCGACTGCGAGCACCGTGCCCGGTGCCGCATACTCGGGGGCCACCTGGGCCAGGGCAATGCTGCGGTTGAGCACCGGCGAAAAGGTGCCGCTGGTGACATGACCGACGCGCCAGCGTTCCTCGACCGGATACACACACTGCCCGCCACCGGTCACTTCGTTCCCTTCTAGCAGCAGCCCCACCGCGACAAAAGGCGGGCGATCGCGCAGTTTTTCTAACGCGGCTCGGCCGATGAAGTCTGCCTTGCTTTTCAGCGCCACGCTCCAGCCAATGCCCGCCTGATAGGGCGAAATCAAGTCGCTGAACTCGCGGCCAGCGGCGAGCAGTCCGGCTTCAATGCGGGCACGATCGAGGGCCTGCATCCCCAAGGGCAGCAAGTCATAGGCTGTCCCTGCCTGCATCAACGCATCCCATAGTGCCGCCCCCTGCTCAGGATGCACGAACAGTTCATAGCCCAGTTCGCCGGTGTAGCCCGTGCGAGAAATCAGGATGGGGATGTCATTAAGCTGGCCGGTCACAAAGCGAAAATAGGTCAGCTCATTGAGATCGGTCACATCCCACCCAGCGTCAATCGCCACGAGCGATCGCAACAGCTCGCGCGACGCTGGCCCCTGCAACGCTAGGTTGTGCCAGCGGTGACTGCTGGGCTCTACCGTCGCCGCCCACCCCTGGCGCTGCGCCACCTCTTGCAGCCAGAGCCCATCGGTGTCGCAGTTGCCGACATAGCGATAGCGGGTGGCTCCGAGCCGAAACACAATGCCATCATCAATCATGCCGCCGTGGGGGTTGAGCAGACAGCCATAGGCCGATTGGCCCACGTCCAGCTTGGCAAGATTGCGGGAAAAGGTCCATTGCAGCAGTGCTAAAGCCGCTGGCCCGCTCACCTCAAACTTGCGCAGGGCCGAGAGATCCATCAGGGCCACGCGCTGCCGTAAGGCCCAATATTCCGCCTGGTCGCCCTGGTGTGGATAGCTCAGGGGTACCCAAAACCCGCTATATTCCGCCAGGTTTTGAGTCAGAGACCGAATGCGGGGCGTAAAGGCGCTGTCTTGTGTCAGCCGCAGGGGCAGTGCGCGCGCGACGCGACGCCCGATCGTGGGCCGCAAGTCGGCCTCGGCCCCATAGATCCGCACATGAATTGCGGTCGGTCGCCAGCCGTTCGCCGCGTCAATATCATCGGGACAGGCCGAACTGGCACAGAGTAAGTCAGTCTGGGCTTGCAGCACCACATAGTCACCCGGACGCGACCAAGATTCGGCTGAGGTGATTTCCCCCGTGGCTGCCGCCGCCGTATTGAAGAAAAAGTTCACGGCAGGCCAGCCCGCTCGCGGCGCGATGCCATAGTCAGCCAGCACCTGGTTAAAGTTCTCACTACAGCTGGGATGGCCGGGATAGCCCGCATCTTCATAATATTGAGCGGTGCAGGCCAGCATAAAGCTGTCGTGGCGAGCACAGGTATCTTGCACCACGGTCACAAGGGGACGCATGGCCTGGGAGAAATAGTGGCTGTGTAAGCCGCCAGGCTGGGGCATCGCCTGACCCAGTAGCGTCCGCGTCACGGTGCTGTCAAGCGCTTCTTGATGGCGATCGCCCGCAAAGGCCAAAAAGTCAGAGCACTGACTGCCTTCAATATCGATGATTTGAATGTACTGTCCCGCCTTGACCCGGTAAGCGATCGCCGTGGCAGCGGCGATCCGATACTCGGCCATCACGTGACCTAAGGGCGACGGCACGTCGCGGTGGGGGGCGAGGGGGGGTGAACCGGGGTGAACCTGCATCTGTACTTAATCCAATGCCCGCTATTCGGGCGGGCCGGCACGGCATGAAGCTTTACGTAAAGGGAAAGGGCTGCCAGGGAATCCATTGGTGCCAGAATTTGGCGAGGGTGCCATCCGCTGCGAGCTGATCGAGGGTCTGATTGAGCGCAGTCAGGAGCCCGGTGCTGTCAGGATGCAGGGCGATCGCAAATCGATGGCGACTGGCCACCGTGAAGGCAAGCCGCAGGCTCGGATCAGCCGCCGCTGCTGTAATTAGCACCAATTCATCATCCACCAGCGCGTCAATTTCCCCGGCCCTGAGCGCCGCCAGCATCTCGGGCAACACGCGATCGCTGCCAGGAAACGGCACTAACTCAACGTCACCCCACTGTTCGCCCAGCTCAATGTTAGTGCTGTCCGCGAGGCCGCCGAGCTTGAGTCCTGACAAATCGGCGGCGGTGTGAATCGAGCTATCGGCCCTGACAATCACCGCTTCATTAAAAATTCCATAGGGGCGAGTGAAGCGGCTGTGGGTGAGGCGCTCATCGGTAATCGCCTGGTTAAACCAAACGATGTCACATTGCTGAGCCTGCAACTTGGCATAAAACTGCTCCATTGGCAGGTTGAGCCACACGGGCGTGAGTTCCAGCTGGGCGCAAACGGCCCGCGCCACATCCGGTTCGTAGCCCAAGCGCTGACCGCTCTCAACATAGGTCATTGGCCGCGCATCAAAATCGCTGGCCCCAATCGTCAGCTGGCCAGGCTGGAGAGTAGAAAAATCCATGCAGTTGAGTCAATTTAACGAATAGCTTATTGTCAAGACTCAGGAGCCTACCCGTCGTAGCTCAGAGCACAAAGCGCCCCCGCGCGTCGAACGCTGACGGGGCTGAGGCGCATCGCTGTAACGGCCAGTACAAACCCTGAGACGGATCGGCGGCACTATAAAACAGTCCCGGTCTTAAGAATTTAAAGGGTTAAGGTGTTGAGTTCTCCCATGTCCTACCAGCCGCTGCAGCTGAATGATCGTCAGATCCGGCAGTTTCATGCCGATGGCTTTTTGATTTTAGAGACCTTCCTCGGTATGGATTGGGTGCAGCGCCTGCGCGATCGCATTGAGCCGTTGTTTCACGGCGACTTCGAGACGGGCATCTATCCCGATGAATGGTACTGGCGACCCGGCCTGAGCCTGCCCGACGTGACCCGCGAAATTTGCAATGCTTGGAAATGCGATCGCACCATTGCCAGCGTGGCCCTCTCCTCAGAAGTCGGGCGTCTCAGCGCCCAGTTAGCGGGCTGGCCCGGCGCCCGCATTGGGCAAGACAGCTTGTGGTATAAGCCGCCGGGCGGCGGCAAAGAAATTGCCCTGCACCAGGATGGGGCCTACATTGACTACCTCACCCCGGCAGAAATGGTGACCTGCTGGATCGCCCTGGATGACGTCAACTTAGACATTGGCACCCTGCAATATGCTCGCGGTTCCCACCGCTGGCCCTTAGTGTCTGCCCTCACCGGGGAATTTCACGCGCCGCAAAAAGATTATCGCTGGGCCATGTTAGAAACCGCCAAAGCCGCCGGTGTGTCTGACCCAGAGATTGTCCCTGTCACCATCCCGGCTGGCGGGTGTGCCTTTCACCACGGGCTCACCTGGCACGGCTCGGGCAAAAATCTTAGTGCCACCCGGCCGCGCCGCAGCCTCGGCATTCATACCGTCAGTTCGGCCACCCAGTTCAGCGAGCACCCGGCAGGCTACATTTACGGGCGCTACAAACACGTTGGCGATGACAAGATGGACGAATCTTTCTTTCCCATTCTCTGGACTGAAACGGGCGATCGCTCAGCCCATTTAGCCAATTATTGCGGCGATGCCCTCGCTCCCCTGGTGACCGCCTAGCCGCGATCGCCAGTCTGCCATTGATTAAGCTTTCGCTCGCGTGGGGCTGCGATGCTAAGAGTCTGCCAAGAAATAACGTGTCCAAGAACCCGGTTTCTATGAAAACTTGCCGCAGACTGTTGAGCTGTTCCCAGCAACCGGGTTCTTCTGGCGGGATATTTTTTATTTGGGATTGCTCTAATACTCGTTCTCAATGATCGAACTCTCGATGCCCTCTTGACAACCCGTGGGGCAGGGGAGTTAGACCTGTCGCCTTGTTTTAGAGAATTAGTATGACACCACCCTACCAGCGATTAAATGCTTTTTTGAAAATCTCCTGAGCGGAGAATTGAGGTCGCTCTGAGCGCAAAATAACCGGCGAACTCATCGGGGATGATATCGCCTCAGAGCCGCACTTTAAGTTCCTGATTGGCGATTCCCCGATTCTGGTAAGTGAGTAGCCCCCATGATCGTAGGGGGCGTCAGCGCTTGGCGTGACGCCCCAAAACCAATTCAGGCGGTACGTTGGGCTGTCGCCACAACACACGCTGCACTTAAATGCCGACCATAATCAAGGGGGAACGCACCCATCGATACGTCCCCCCTGATGCCAATTACCGATACCGGTGTTTGGCCGTTAGCGATCGCGCAATCGCCGCCGCTTCCGAGGCCGCTGCCGCCCGGTCAGGCCCACCAGACCCGTCATGCCGAACACAGCCAACGGCACCTTGCGAGCTGTCGGCTCAGCCACCTGTGACTGCCCTGGGCGAGCCGTCTGCCGCACCGCTTCTCGCTCCATCACGCCCTCGTAGAGCGAGGTCATGGCGGAAGCTGCCCCGGCCACCAGTAACAGGCCCAACACAGGTGGGCTCTTGGGGGTAGAGCGGCCACTGCTGATGTGGAACGATGCGTAGATGAAATACAAAAAGATCAGCGCTGCTACCACGATCATGATGCCGATCAGGATAGGGCGATCGGCAAAGGTATAGATCGCGCCCCCCGTTGGCCCATCAATCGCCCCTTCAAACGCTGCCCAACCGTTAAACGGGCTGGCGGCTCCAACTATCCAGCTAACCATAGGGGTGTCTCCTCAAATAACGTCAGTTGTCGTTGTGGTCGAACTGCCCGGCCCAGCATGGATGGGATCTAATAGGCCATCCTCATTGAGCAGGGGATATTCCGGATATCCTCTGAGGCCAAAATCACCCAGGTCGAGCCCTTCGATTTCTTCCTCGGGGGGGACGCGCAGCAGGTTGAGCTTTTTCAGCACCCAACTACAGCCATAGCCAGGAATCAGCCCCAGCACGATGGTGCAGAGGAACGTGCCCACCAGCTGAGCGATAAAATTGGTTGGCGGGTAGTCCCCAATGGCATAGCCAGTGCCCATGACGCCCACCGCCATCGAGCCAATGACACCACAGTAGCCGTGGACAGCAAATGCACCCACGGCATCATCAATGCCTTTCTGCTCAACAAACTTACCGACGAAGGGCATCGTATAAGCGCCAATAAAGGCAATCAGCAGCACCAAGGGCGGCGCATACAGGTCAAGCCCAGCCCCGACTGAGATAATGCCGGCCAGCCCGCCGGAAATGGTGTAAAAGGGGTCACCCTTAGAGCCCAAATAAGAGCCGATAATCCCAATGCAAAGTGCCAAGGTGGTGTTGACCCCAATGGAGGCCAGCGTCATCGGCGTGCCATAGATCGTCGTTTCTACGGTGGCTCCGGGGAGGAAAATAACACAGCCTGCCAGGAAGGCATAAAACCCCACGAAGATGAGCATCAGCCCCACCATGGTCAGCGGCAAGTTGTGCGGCCGAATGTCGCGGGCTACGCCCCGAGAATCAAACTTGCCAATGCGCGGCCCGAGATTGATCAGGACGCCGAGCGCAAAGAAACCGGAGACGCCGTGAACGACCGCCGAGCAACCAAAATCGTGGTAGCCCATGGTGTTGAACCAACCCCAATAGTTCCAGCCCCAGGAAGCCGCAACCACCCAAAGGAAGCCCCCCAAAATGGCGGCCAAAATTAGGTAAGCGCCGAGCTTGATGCGCTCAATGACCGCTCCCGACATAATTGAGGCCGTGGTCATGGCAAATAGAGAGAACGCAAACCAAAAAACGCCCGTCAGGTTGTCGGCAATGTTCGGCCCCATCGCCGGCGACCAAGGATAGGTGGTCGCCACAAAACCCAGCAATCCTTCCCCATCGAGGGTGCCAAGGTTTTCGGGCAGGGCCGTGCTCCAGGGACCCAAAATCGGCCCAAAGCGCGGAAAGATGGAAAAGGCCGCGTAGACCCACCAACCAAAGAAGTAAAACGACAGTCCGACGACTGAGAGGGTCAGCAGGTTTTTGACCATCGTTGCCAACACGTTTTTAGCCCGAGAGGCGCCGCCCTCATAGGCCAAAAAGCCAACGTGAATTAGCAACATAAACACAGCGGCCCAATAGTAATAGACCTCTGAGACGAAGACTCCTAAAAATGCTTGTGCATCAGGCTCCATACTCAACTCCTAGTAACAAAAATGCAGCTGAAAAAGTTCAGGAAAAGGTGACAAAAACCCTCTCCATGTGTCAAGTTCAAGGCAGCATTTGCCTAAAAATGTACCGAGAACTACTGACTTGAACTAAATCAGATGCTAAGGGAACAAAGAAAAACGAAGAAATTCACCCGATGAGCGCTTGGTTTTTGGGCCTACCAAACGATTGTTGCGGATCAAAAATCCAAGCCGTAGCTTCAAAGCTTCCTGACATCAGCGTGTCACAAAGAATTTCGTTGCAAAGAGTCTGCATTCTCTGACTTTTGAAGGATGTATTGACGGCTACTAACTCAACAGAAAAGTTACTTAATTGGGGTGCGAATCCAGGCGATCGCTCAGATTGAGGGCTTGCTATCCGGCCCAACTTTGATTTTTGTGACGGCCTAAAAATCTAGCGTTGCCCCCGGTTAACCGAGATCCGGTTTTCTTCGCAGTGAGCCATGAAGAACGGTCGCCGCCTGTGGCGTTGCATTTGTGTATCGAATCTCACAATAAAAAGCGAGCCTGACGACAAGGATGAATTGACAGCTGAGTGACGCGATCAGGCGATCCATTCAGAGCGATCGCGGCTGCCCTTAGGTCACTCTTGGGGACGCTCAGGCGACTCCGCCAGCGTCATTCAGACAACACGATCAGCCTTTGCTTTGCCCCGCTGATCATCCCCAACGGCCTCACCCTGAGCGGATTTTGATTGAGAACATGAGCCCCCATACCGATGGCTAACCCGATTTACACCTATGCCTTTCCGACCACAATTCACTTCGGTGCCGCTGCTCGTCAGCGGTTACCAGCCGTCATCGCTGAGCTCGGGATGCGCCGCCCCCTGATTGTTAGCGATCGCGACATTGCCAACCTGCCCTGGTTTGCCGATGTGGTGCAGCTGGTCAACACCCCCACGATGCCCTATACGGGGGTGGGGGGTAATCCTGTGTTGTCTCAAGTGGAGGCGGGGCGAGCGGCCTTTCGCGAGCAGGAGGCGGATGGCATTGTGGCCGTGGGGGGCGGTGCGCCGATGGATGTGGCCAAGGCGATCGCCCTGATGGCGCATCATCCCGGCCACCTGTTTGATTATGAAGACGGCCGGGCCGATGCGCGCCCGGTTAACCAGCCGGTGCCGCCCATTGTCGCGGTGCCCACCACCGCCGGTACAGGCAGCGAAGTCGGTCGCAGCGCGGTCATTTCTGATGACGCCACCCATGCCAAAAAGATCGTGTTTGCGCCGCAGTTGCTGCCTCAGACCGTGCTGGCCGATCCGGAATTGCTGCTGGGGCTGCCCGCTAAAGTCACGGCTGCTACCGGCATGGATGCCCTGACCCACTTGGTCGAGGCTTTTTTGGCGAACGGTTACCAGCCGCTCTGTGATGGCATTGCCCTAGAGGGGCTGCGGTTGGTGGCCGAACACCTAACCGATTGCGTCACCTTTGCCCGGCGATTACAGGCGGGGGATGCTCTGAGTGAGGCCGAATCCGTCGCCCATCTAGCGGCCCGAGGTGGCATGTTAAATGCTTCTATGATGGGGGCGATCGCCTTTCAAAAAGGACTCGGCGTCACCCATTCCTGTGCCCATGCCCTCTCGACCGTATGCGATACGCACCACGGCTTAGCCAATGCCATCATGCTGCCCGCTGCCATGCGATTTAATCTAGCAGCTGCGCCGGCAAAGTTTTTGCGCCTAGCCCAGACGATCCAGCCAGCAGCCACTAGCGGCCAAGACTTCCTTGACTGGATTCTGGCCCTCCGGCACGCGATTGGCATTCCTGAAACATTGACCGCACTGGGCGTCTCTACCGCTACCACCGATCAGCTCGTGGGGGTGGCGCTGCAAGATATCTGTCATCAGCTCAACCCGCGTCCGGTGACCCCCACCGATTTCTACGCTCTGTATCAAGAGGCCTTTGCCGCCTAAGCGTTATGCTCTCGATCATCAACCCAGCGACCGCAGCGCCAATGGCTGAAATCGCTGTCGACAACGCGACGGCTGTCCAACGCAAGGCGGCGGTCGCCCGCGCGGCTCAACCGACCTGGGCAGCGCTTCCCCTTACCGAACGGATCAGCCTGATTCACCAATTTCGTCAACTCCTGCAGCAACAGCAGTCACGCCTGGCTGCCATCCTCACGGCTGAAACCGGCAAGCCCATTGCCCAGGCCGAAGCCGAGATTGGGGCCACCCTAGAGCGCATCGACTTTTTTACTGCTCAGGTGGCAGCAGTCATAACGCCCACGATCGCCCATCAAGATTGCTCCAGCGTGCCCGGTAGCGCCCGGTTGGAGGAAGTGATCACCCACGAGCCCCTAGGCGTTGTCGCCAATATCTCCGCCTGGAATTACCCTTATTTCGTCGGTGCCAACGTATTCATCCCCGCCCTGCTAACCGGAAATGCGGTGTTGTACAAACCGTCAGAATTTGCCAGCCTCACTGGCCAGGCGATCGCCGATCTCTTCCACACTGCCGGGGTGCCGCCAGACATCTTTGTGCCAGTGATGGGCGGGGGGGCGATCGGTGCCGCGCTGCTTGAGCAACCGCTGGATGGCGTGTTCTTCACGGGCTCCTACGCCACTGGCAAAAAGATTGCGGCAGCAGCAGCGGCCCAGCTCGCCAAAATGCAGCTCGAACTCGGTGGCAAAGATCCCGCGTATGTCTGCAATGACGTGACGGATGTGCCTGCGACCGCCGCCGCCTTGGCCGATGGCGCTTTCTACAACAATGGTCAAAGCTGCTGCGCGGTCGAGCGCATTTACGTTCACGCTGAGATTTATGACGCGTTTCTGACGGCGTTTTTGGCGGCCGTGCAGGCCTTTAAGATGGGCGACCCAACTGACCCCGACACCTACCTGGGGCCGCTGAGTCGGCAGCCTCACTTAGAGGCGCTAGAAGGCCAGGTCAAAGACGCGATCGCCCAGGGCGCCACCTTGCAAACGGGAGGGCATCGGGTTGAGGGCACGGGCTGGTATTTTGCGCCTACGGTGCTCACCGAAGTGACTGCTGAGATGGCCGTTATGCGAGCCGAAACCTTTGGTCCGGTGATTGGCATTCAAAAGGTCACCAGCGATGAAGCCGCGATCGCGCTGATGAACGACACCGACTATGGTTTGACGGCGGCTGTCTACAGCCGTGATCGTCAGCGAGCCCAGGCGATTTTGAGTCAGGTAAAAAGCGGCACCGCCTACTGGAACTGCTGCGATCGGGTGAGCCCCCGCCTGCCCTGGTCAGGACGCGGCCATTCCGGACTGGGCACCACCCTTTCGCTAGAAGGAATTCGTACCTTTACCCAATCGCGGGGCTGGCATTTAAAGGCGCCTAGCAGCTAAGAGAGTAATTGAAAAATAGCCTCCCCGATCGCGGGGGTGGGGATGGTCCGGAGTTGTCTAACCTGAGTTCGGGATCAGGGCATGAGGCTCGCTTGCCCGCCGGTTGAGGCGACAATCCCCTCTGGGGCGGGGTGCCAAAAGCGGGGTGGGTGTCGATCCTTCGGCTGAGTGGCTCAACCCACCCCATTAGCCCCTCCCCAGAGGGGAAAGCAACTAATCTATGGCCCGTGGGCGTAGCCACCCTACGGCAAGTCTGCTCTGCCGCTCGGTATTACCGGCTCGTACCTCTTGCCGGGCTTGCAAGTTGCGGGCAGTCTGCCCCTCTCGCCAGCACCAGAGGTTTCCTCTTTCCTCGCAGGCCCGGACTCGGGATGCCGGCTCGGTGAAATGCCCCGGCCTGTGAAAGCTGAGACTTGACATCTATCTACTGATAGGTAAGTATAGTCGTATGACTAGCTCAACTGCTCAAAAAATCTTGGATGTGGCTCAAGATCTCGTGCGTAATCGAGGGTATAGCGCCTTCAGTTATGCCGATATTGCTGCGCAAATTGGTATTCGTAAGGCGAGCATTCACTATCACTTTGCCTCTAAAGAAGAATTGGCCTTGGCGTTAGTGCGGCGTTACCGGATGACTTTTTTGCAAGCGCTACAGTCGATTGAGCAGGCGATCGCTGATCCGCCAGCGCAATTGCAGGAGTTTTGCGCCCTCTATCGGGGGGGGCTCATCCATCAGCAAATGTGTTTGTGTGGCATGTTGTCGGCTGAACTGGTTGTCTTACCTCAATCGGTACAGAGCGAGGTGAGAGACTTTTTTGGGGAGATGACTGCTTGGCTGCAGGCGCTGTTAGAGCGGGGGGTGGCGAGCGATCGCTTCCAGATTCGGGGGTCAGCGGCTGATGAAGCGGCGCTGCTGTTGGCTACCGTCCAGGGGGCACAACTCCTGGCACGGGCGGCGGCAGACAGTGAAGCCGAATTTGATCGCCTGATGCACCGATTGTTTTTAGCGCTTTGCCCCGGCGGGTAATTTTTTTGCTCATTTAACTACCTTCTAGTAGGTAAAATCTTTTTTATGACCAGGAGGTCTATTGTGATGTCTCAAGAATTTGTCGGACAAAAGCTCATCGTGATCGGCGGTACCAGTGGTATCGGCAAAAGTGTGGCGCAACTCGCCCTCAAGGCGGGTGCCTCGGTGGTGCTGATCGGCAGGCAGGTTGATAAGTTGCAGGCCGCTTTTGCCGAGCTGAGTGCGCTGGGCAAAGTCTTTGGCGAGCAGGCTGATATTACTAGCCCTGATGGGCGACAGGCTTTGCTGAGTCGTCTGCAGGCTCATCATGCCGACGCCACCTTGCTGGTAAACGCGGCGGGCGTCTTTGTGCCCAAATCGTTTTTGGAACATACCGCTGCCGACTACGATCGCTATTTAGAGATCAACAAGGCGATCTTTTTCATCACCCAGGCCGTTGCAAAAAATATGATTGAGCAGGGCCAGGGGGGCGCGATCGTGAATATTGGCTCCATGTGGGCGCAGCAAGCGGTACAGGCCACGCCGTCATCCGCCTATTCCATGGCGAAGGCGGGCTTGCATGCGCTGACTCAGCATCTGGCGATGGAGTTGGCTAGCCAGCAGATTCGGGTCAATGCTGTGTCTCCAGCGGTGGTCGAAACGCCCATCTACGAGGGATTCATTCCTCCAGCGGCGGTGCACTCGACGCTAGAGGGGTTCAATACCTTCCACCCGATTGGTCGAGTGGGGCAGCCTCAAGACGTGGCGGAGACAGTGGTCTTTCTGCTCAGCGATCGCACGAGCTGGGTAACCGGGGCCATTTGGGACGTGGATGGCGGCGTCATGGCGGGGCGTAATCAGTTTTGAGATGACTGCTCGCCGGGTCTCTAGTCAGCCGCCATGCCCGGCAAGCGCGAAAGTTTTGGCTCGGCGGACGGTGCTATGTGACCCCACCTTGATATTTCTTTTGATTGGAGCCTTATTCCCATGCAATTACTCGCAGATCTCAATGAACGGGCCGTGGTCGCAACCCACGATCTCGCCTGGAGCGACTCTCCCATGGCCGGCGTTGAGCGCCGCCTGATCGAACGCGACGGCGCCGAAGTGGCCCGCGCCACCTCGATCGTTCGCTATGCACCCAATCGCCATTTTTCTGCTCATACCCACGGGGGGGGCGAAGAATTCTTCGTTCTCGACGGCACCTTCTCGGATGAGCACGGTGACTATTCAGCAGGCACTTATGTGCGCAATCCGGTCGGGTCAACCCACACGCCGTTTAGCCAGGAGGGTTGCACCATTTTGGTCAAGCTCTGGCAAATGCACCCAGATGACCAGCAGCGAGTGGTGGTAGATACCCGCACGGCGGCTTGGCGGCCTGGCTTGGTAGACGGACTGGCCGTGATGCCGCTGCACCATTTTGGGTCGGAGCATGTGGCCTTGGTGCGCTGGGCACCGGGCACTCAGTTTCAGCCCCATGGTCACTGGGGCGGCGAGGAGATTTTTGTGCTGGACGGCGTGTTTGCCGATGAGTTGGGCGCCTACCCGCAGGGGACTTGGCTGCGCAATCCGACCGGCAGTCGCCACACGCCCTTTAGCGAGGCGGGAACGCTCATTTATGTCAAAACGGGTCACCTGCCCGCGACCTTGAGCCCCACGTCAACCCCGGTAACACTCAGTCGATAACGCGATCGCCGGTCAAGCTTCGAGGTTTCTGCCCCATGATCGGCTAAGCCCGTCGCTCAATCCGATCGATAAACTCTATGGACTTGGCGGTTGAGTTCTGTACGCTAATGTGGACAAGGATTTGGCTGATTGAGCCGGTAGGGCGATTGCAGTTCCCCTTCTTGATCAGCCAGATAAACTGCTGTTGTCTAACGCGTGACGCCCCTACTATGTCCGTGACTGCTGAAGAGTTGGCCTCTCCACCCGCGATCGCCCCCGTGCCTGACTACATTCAAGCACGGCGATCGCTCGTGTTCCTCGTCCTGTCGGGGCTATTTCTCGGCACCCTGGGGATGCTGAACATCTTGGGGATTAGCCGCTTCGTCCAGATTTTTGCCTGGCATGACGTGGTGGTTACCGTGGCCGTGGGGGCGCTGCCGTATCCGTTGACCTTTCTCTGCACTGATCTGATTTCCGAACTCTATGGCCGCCAGCGGGCCAATCAGGTGGTGTGGGTGGGGCTACTGCTCAACTTTTGGGTGGTATTGGTGGTGTGGCTCGGGGGCGTGCTGCCGGGGTTTGAAGCGATTGATCCGGCCAGTGGAGCAATCATGCGTGATGCGGCCGATCGCCTGCCCGTGTTTTTTGAAATTCGGAATTTGACCTTTGGCACGGTGACCGCCTCGATGGTGGCGTACCTGATGGCTCAGTTTGTCGATGTGCAGCTCTTTCACTTTTGGAAAACGCTGACCCAAGGTAAATATCTCTGGCTGCGCAACAACGGGTCAACGCTGCTGAGCCAGCTAGTCGATACGGCGGCGGTAGTGCTGATTGCTCACTTTTTGGCGGGGGTGCTGCCTGTGGTGGCCGATCAGCCGCTGTGGCCCCAACTCGTCGCGTTTATCGGTTACGGCTATGCCTTTAAATTTGTGGCTGCGCTGCTCGATACGGGGCCGTTTTATCTCTGTGTTTATTGGCTATCCAATTATTTACAGTTAGCTTCGCCGGTCTTTGCGGCTCGTCTCAACCCCGCTCCGCCGTTAGAGGGCGAGATCCTCTAGGGCCGCTTTTCTGAAACGGGACGCAGTCAGGCCTCATCAGGCTGATCCCGATGGATGGACGAAAAAAAAGCGGGGTGTCTAAGGGGAGGGCAATCGCCATTTTTAGGCGGCCTAACCGTTAGGAAAAACCCGTTGGGTCGGCTGCCTAGCCTGCCCCCCCGCCACACACAGGTAGCCAGTCCGTCACCGACTGCCAAAGAACGGCCAGGATGGCCATCAAACCCGTCAGACAAAGGCTAGAGAGTTGAGCCGTGGGGGCTGGGTGGCGCCACCGTTGGGCGTATCAGGTTTGAATACAAGCATCCCACGGACAATTTCGGCCACCCTGATCGCGGTTGACGTCGGCTCACATCCGCTGTCGTGATATAAACTGGAGTCTTTCTACGACCTCTAGTTGACTCTTTATGACCCGCGTTGTTGTTTTGACATCTGGTAAAGGCGGCGTTGGTAAAACGACTTGCACCGCCAATCTGGGGATGGCCCTAGCGCAGAAAGGGCGACGGGTGGCGGTCATTGACGCGGACTTTGGGCTGCGCAATCTCGACCTGCTGCTGGGGCTCGAAAACCGCATCGTCTACACCGCGCTAGATATCTTGGCCGGGGATTGTCGGCTCGACCAGGCGCTGGTCAAAGACAAACGCCAGCCGAACTTGGCCTTGCTGCCGGCAGCGCAAAATCGGTCGAAAGAATCCATCACCCCAGAGCAGATGACTGAGCTGGTGGCCAAGCTGTCGGCAGCGGGCTATCACTTTGTTTTAATTGACTGCCCGGCGGGGATTGAGGGCGGCTTCAGAAATGCGATCGCCGCCGCCAAAGAAGCTGTGATTGTCACCACGCCGGAGATTTCTGCCGTGCGCGATGCCGATCGCGTAATTGGTCTGCTCGAAGCCAACGACATCAAGGCGAAGCGGCTGATCATCAACCGTCTCAAGCCCGCCATGGTGCAAGAAGATCTGATGATGTCAGTGCAAGATGTGCAAGATATTTTGGCTGTGCCATTATTAGGCGTTGTGCCCGATGACGAACGTGTGATCGTCTCCACTAATAAAGGTGAACCCTTGGTGCTCGAAAAGAAACTCTCCCTCGCGGGGGTCGCCTTTTCTAACATTGCCCGGCGGTTTCTCGGTGAAAAGGTGCCGTTCTTAGATTTGACCGCCCCTCACGATGATCTGTTTTCGCGATTTCGCCGCATGTTTCGGGGCTAAACCGTTGATCACCCGTCTAGTAATCTGTCTTGTATTGATTTGCCCATGCTGAGTGAACTGTTAGATCGGCTCTTTAACCGCGGTCGCCCTGAAACTAGCCGCACCGCCGTCAAGCGCCGGTTGCAATTTGTATTAGCCCACGATCGCGCTGATTTATCGCCGGACATGGTGGAGCAAATGCGGCAAGAGATTTTGGCCGTGGTGTCTCGCTATGTTGAGATTGACACCGAGGGATTGGAATTTTCTCTGGAAAATGACGATCGCATGACTGCCCTCATCGCCAACTTGCCCATTCGTCGCATTCGACCCACGCCAATCGCCGCTGAGATGCCGATCGCCGCTGAGACGCCGGTCGCTGACGCTGACGCTGCAGAGGCGACTTCAGAAACCGTTGCCGAAACGGCTACCGCGACCGCAGCAGTGGCTGAAGGCCCGGCAGGCGATCCGGAAACCATCGCAGGGGCCGCTGCCGCGACCGCTGACGCCGCCCCCCCCAGTGATGACAACAGCGACGAAAAACCGCCCGCCACCGCTGATACACCGGTGGAGTCTTGACGCATGACGGAAGCCAAATCGCCGCAGACGGCTCTGCAGCAAGGGGCTGAGGCACTGCATCTCGGCGCGATTTCGCATCACATTTTGCTCTGTGCTGATCAAACGAAGCCGAAATGTTGCGATAAGGCGACCAGCCTCGTCGCGTGGAACTATCTGAAGCAGCGGCTGCAGGAGCTGAATTTGACAGCGCCCACGGAGCAGCGCTCTGGCTGTGTCTTTCGCACCAAGGCCAATTGCCTGCAGGTCTGCCAGCAGGGGCCGATTTGTTTGGTTTATCCCGATGGAGTGTGGTACCACAGCGCCGACCCGCCCGTGCTGGAGCGCATCCTTCAAGAGCATGTAATCGGCGGCAAAGTTGTTGAGGAATACGCCTTTGTCGTAAATCCTTTGCTACCCTTAGGGGCAACTGACGAATAGACCGTCGGTGGCGAGTACAAGTCTGAGGCGAGTATTAAACCCCTCAGCCAGCAGGAGGAATCGGTCGGCTAGTGCCGCTACTGAGCGCTAACAGACGCTTCACACGGATGGCTCACTGTGATCACGCGATCGGGCATAAATGCGTAAGTAAATAAACGATACGAAATTCGGGAATTCAGTAATCTTTCGCCCTGTCCGTATCCTATTCCGTGAGAGTGGGTAACCTGTAGTAGGGTTAATTGACATTGATTTTTCACACAAGCAGGTCAGCATGAAAGACGGGAATGCGGGGGATCAGAAGACGCTACTGCTCATCGATGATGATCCCAATTTGATCTTGCTAGTCAAAGATTATTTAGAGTTTCGGGGTTACAGCGTCATCACCGCCGAAAACGGTCGAGAGGCGTTAGATATCTTGAATAGCAACAATCCTGACATGATCATCTGTGATGTGATGATGCCAGAGATGGATGGCTATGCCTTTGTCGAGCATGTGCGCGACAATCCCGAAACGGAATGGATTCCCGTCCTCTTTTTATCTGCCAAGGGGCAAAGCCAAGACCGGGTCAAGGGCCTCAACACCGGCGCTGACGTCTATATGGTGAAGCCGTTTGAGCCAGAAGAACTGGTGGCTCAGGTCGAGTCATCGCTGAAGCAAGCGTCACGGTTGATTCGTCAGCAGGTGCGAGGAGCCTCTTCAACGCCCACCATTAGCGTGCCCTTTGATGTCGAACTCACCCCGACGGAACTCAAGGTGGTGCAGTTTGTAGCCCGAGGCATGGCGAACCGCGAAATTGCGGAAGAGCTGCAGGTGAGCCAGCGCACGATTGAGAGCCACGTCAGCAATATGCTCGGCAAAACTGGCCTGCACAACCGCACCGAGCTAGCCCGCTGGGCGATCGAAAACAGTAAGGCGTAAACGGCACATTCGCCGCGAAATCGCTGACTTAACGACAGCTAGTTTGATATGCTAGTTGTCCGATGTGCTGGTGTAGCTCAGTTGGTAGAGCTGCTGATTTGTAATCAGCCGGTCGCAGGTTCGAGTCCTGTCACCAGCTTATTTTTTAACCTATATGAGACAACGCTTGGTCTTGGCGGTGATTCTGTAAAGCGCCAGGCTGGTCAGGCATAGTTTGTGCTGCCTACATCGTGACATCGCCTTCAACATTGCCCACAACCTTACCCCCAAACACCTGGCCGATGGTCTGATTCTTTTCTCCGACAACGTTCTGGACGATCTGGGTGCCGGGGGTCCCATCCGCTGTCTCTTCTTCCATGATTTGAGCGATCGCCGTCGCTAAATCGGGATCTTCGCTCAAGAGCACTGCTAGTTCTTCTTGCAAGACGGCTTGCCGAGCAGTGCTATCCGGTTTAGTGGCAACTTGAGTGGCCGCGACCTTGAGATCCTCCTTCTCTGCCACTTTGGGCCGGAGGCGCTCCCAAATCCTTTGAGCCTTGGCCCAAGCTGCCTCACCAAAATTTTCGGACACGACGTCGGTGACTGTGCTGGTAGCTTGCCCCCCGAGCTTTAAGAGATGAGGAAGAAATGGAGTCAAAAACGCTGTTACTAGGGCGATATCCATAATTCCTCCAGAAAATTTACAGAGATGGCAATGTCGTCACCGCCTTTACTTTAGCGTTTGCCTCACCATATTTTTGGCCAGGGCAAACACGCTCTGATTAAGGTGTCTTGATGCCTCGGCCAATCATAGTGAGATTCACAACAGGGGTTCAAGGTGTCTAGCCCCATATTGGAGAGTTGTGAGGAGTCCTGCCAGCTGCCACTGCAGGCATCATCAGTCTTGAAAAGGAGACACATTAAGTTATGTGATTGCTGAGGTGATTTATCTGGAAGCGCAATCAATCAAATGAATTTAATTAGCGTATCGAGCATTTTTGACATCACCGATTCTGATATAGGCTCTGCTGCATGGATCTTCGTTCAAGATCGCTACTGCCACCAAAAATCTTTGCTGAAGCAGTAGTGCGCTCCCATAGTGGCGAATCATTATTGCGTTCATCCAGGCTCATCACCAGTGAGAACGTGGCGTTATTTCACGCCACCCCCAATCTATTGGGTATTGCGGCAGAGCGGCTGCGAGCAGCAGACTTTGAGGTACTGGATATTGGCTCGTCATCGATTAATATTGCTGCTGCCCCCGAGGTTTACGCACGTGCCTTAGGAGCCAATCTAGAAGTTATCGAACGCCCTGTTACCAAAGATCTGGGCCGCCGTGAGATAGCCGACTTTATTAATTCGGCAGATCCCGCTCCGCTGGGGGAGATTGATATTTCCCAGACTCCTTGGAATGACATTCTTGATGGGGTCGCCATCAGCGAACCGGCATATTTTCTGCAGCGGGCTCAACTCAGTGCCACACCGCCACAAACCAATACTCGATATTTAAACGTTCCTGATGAGTTAGCGATTGAGTTAGGGGCTACAGAAGCGCACGCGCAGGGAATTACCGGAAAAGGTGTCAAAGTCGTCATTGTTGATTCAGGCTGTTTTACAGAGCACCCCTTCTTTAAACAAAACAACTACGACATTGATGTCGTACTGGGACCAGGTTCAGTAAACCCCAAAGCGGATGTCAGTGGCCATGGTACGGGAGTGGTGGCAAATCTCCTCGCGATCGCCCCCGATGCCGACCTGACGGTACTCAAAGCTGATATAGCCTTGCGAAATAAGTCTCGAAACGTCAACTCTGTTGCTGCCTTTAGGGCTGCCGTAGCGCTCAAGCCGGACATCATTTCTTGTAGTTGGGGCTCCGATTTGCGTAACCCCTATGAGCTATCGTCCTTCCATAAGGTGATGGCCGCCGCAATCGCCGATGCCGTGCGCCAGGGCATTGCCGTTTTCTTTGCGGCTGGTAATGGCCAATGGGGCTTTCCATCTCAACATCCCGATGTAATTGCAGTGGGTGGCGTCTTTAAACATCTGGAAGGATCTCTCAAGGGCCGGGTGGAAGCCAGCAACTATGCCAGCAGCTTCATCAGTGCCATCTATCCCGGCCGTCGAGTTCCCGATGTCTGTGGCCTCGTGGGTCGCCTGCCCAACGCCGCTTATATTCTGTTGCCCGTATCCCCTGGCAGCAGCATCGATCAGGTATACGCTGCGGTAGACGATGAAACAACAGCCACAGACGGTTGGGCGGCCTTTAGCGGCACCTCCTCGGCGGCTCCCCAACTAGCAGGGGCTTGCGCTTTGCTAGAGCAATTCGTCCCGGGACTAGGTCCCCTTAAAACCAAGCAAATTCTGCAAGAAACTGCCCTCGACATTCTCGAAGGCAGCAGCAATCCAGCTAGTGGATCGAGGCAAGCACGAGCAGGACCAGATCTGGCCACCGGCTATGGTTTAGCTGTTGCATATAAAGCTATTCAGGCTGCTAAAAAACAGAAAGAGTCGCAGCGTAATCGATCAAGTAAGTTTGATCAGCCTCTCGAATCAGCAGTGCTGAGTAGTACTCAAGATTCTCACCAAACGTTAGCTGATTTCTGTAAGTTCAACTATCAAGAGATAAACACCATGTCTACATTAGATGATTACACTTTACGGAAAATCAGACAGAAAATAGATGAAATTCAGATCGACTTAAACTCATGCTTAAAAGAAAGACATGCTGACCTAGCCAATGAAAATATTGAATTAGTGATTCATGAAGGCAACTTCATTGAACGGCTTCCTGAGTCTGAAGCCACTTCCTATCTTCTCGAGACACTCAGGTCTGTTTTGAATAGTAAGGATAATGAGAGTAAGATCAATCCTGCTCTAATTGAGAAGAGACATGTTTTTGCAGCTGAGAGTCTCTTGAAAAAAGGAAAGTGTATATCCTTGGCGAAAGATGTTCTTGTTGCAGCTATGAAACTTAAGGGTAAGCATTATAGATATATAGTAGCCATCGATGGCAGGACATTTGAAATCTTGCCAGAATACTTCTCAAAACTCATATTAAGTTCATCAGAGAACTTCACCCTGATCATCAATACCGAGGCCAAGGCCACGGTAAAAGGAATTAACCTCGAAGGAGAAGTGGAAACAATCACCTCACAAATAAAGAATAAGGTTTTGACCATAGATATAGTAGATCGAGATAGGATTTCCGAATTAGCTGCTGAAGCAATAGGAGAAATTCATAAGGTTAGCTCTCTGGGTCCCTTCGGTTTACTAGGTGATAAGGTATGCGATGATGAAGTTTGGCTTGAAGTAAGCAACGGTTGGGTCAAACAGAGCGATCCAGAACCAAGGACAGTGTATTCAGCGCCTCCTTGTTAGTTAAATAACATTAAAAATATTGGCGGTCACAGAAATCTTTGGATATCTGCACATGCCGCGATTCCTAACCAGACATAGCTGCAGTCAGTGAAGTTCAGCTTTCACACAACAGAGAATTGCTTAATTTATTTTGTCACAATCTCTGTTGTCAACATAACCAGGCATCTGAGTGTTACAAAAATAGGCTTTCTGTATATTGATTGAGTCCCTAAGAACAGCACCCTCGAGATTGACATTGGTCAGGTCTACACCTTCAAAGTTCACTCCTGAAAAATTGGTGTTCTGCAAGATAGCCATATGAAGATCTATCCCCTCTACAATAGCTCCTGTGAAATCAGCATTTGTGAGTTGTGCATTTTGGAAATCTGCATCTCTGAGATAAGCATTTTGAAAATTACTTGATATCAGAAATGAATCTTGAAATTCTGCAGATTCCAAAAGAGCTTGCTGAAAATTAGAATCCGACAAATCGGCAAAGGAAAAGTTAGCCTGCGAGAGGTTATAATTTGAGAAGTTAATTCCTCTAAGAATCTCATTACATAAATTTATGGCTCGAAGTTCTTTTCTCGCTGTAAACTTTAGGTAATTGACAAGCAATCCCTTTTCAGGATTTCTGTCGCAACCTGGACTCCATAAAATCGAATAAGCTCGACTTGATAGATAAAAATGAGCTGTTGTTGCCATCATCAATAGCGGCAAGGCAACTGCAAAAACAGTGAATAGCTTTAAGGATAGAATGAATAGACGCCACCTTTTTTCTTGCTTCCAGCTAGCTTCAATATAATCTGTTGCCAATGACGATAGCTTGACTGGCTGGCTAGCTATATTTAAGAAGTATTTGGCATCTTCTGAACGATCTCCTCTTAATAAATAGTCTTTGCTCTTTCCTTGAGATTTCCACTCTTGCGCTTCATCTTCAATTTTTGTCTTTTTCCTTAAGTCCTCTCTCCACTGGTAAATCCATCCTTGAAACTGACCCCAGTTATTGATCAGAGCTTCATGAGCGAGCTCAATCACCTCGCCATCTTCTTCAGTCAAAAAGGTAACTAAAAAGCGAACTCCAGGAGCAGCAAATTTTTTGATAATGGATTCTATTAATGGAATTTCGTTCTTGCTCGTGACAAATTCTGCCTTTCTGGCTCGGCGACGTGTTATTTCGCTCCCTTCATTAACTTGCACCAAGGCGACAAAAATTCTAGGGGCGACTACTTGCTCGTCTTTGCTGAGAGAGTTGTAGAGCTTTTGAGCTTCTTCTGCCAATGCGCCGCCGACACCACCAAGGGTGTTCAACGTCTCTAGGGGCTCATCGCCTTCTTCCAGTTCTTCCCAAATGCGCTGTAGGGCAAACTGCAAGAGGGGGAGAGCACCTTGATATCCCCGAGTTTGTTCGACCAGGAGTTGCACTGTGGCGGGGTCAAAGTCATAGCCAGCCTGTTTAGCAGGTTCGGCAATGGCGGTGGCCAAATCGTCCGGCTGCATGATGGGCACCAGAAACCCTTGGGTTGAAAAGAGCTTGTTGAACTCGGGATATCGTTGCGTGTCCCCCAGAAAATCACTGCGGCAGGTAATGATGACTGACACATATTGGGAGCTATCTGACGCCGCAAACAGCAGATTTTTGATAAAAGCATCCCGCCGCGCAATAAATTTTTCCCGCTTTTGTTGATCGTCAGTGCCATTGCCTTTCGGTTCGTAGGCATAAATTTCCTCAAACTGATCCACGAGGATGATTAGGGGAGACGTGACAATGTCAGGGAAGCCAAAGGCAATCCGCTTGAGGCCAGTAAAGTCCCCGTCATCATCCGCTTCCTTAAGCAAGGCCTCAAAATCAAGTGCCTTCTTAACTGGATTCGGGTCTTCGGTGGCAACTTTAGCGAGGGCCACTGCCAGAGAATAGAGCGAATCACTCCCTGGCACCAACACCGCCACACGAGCCTGCCCCTGGCCCGGTAATGGGCGTCGTCCTAATTCTGGCAACAATCCTGCCCGAGCCAGGGATGACTTACCCGAGCCGGAAGGACCATAGATGGGCAAGAGTCGGGGTTTATTTTCAGCGTTGTACAGATCACGAAACGTGTTCCACAGCGTCTGGATTTCATCTGCCCGGCCAAAGTAGCGATCGCCGTCGGTCTCATTAAAGGCTAATAGCCCCTTGTAGGGATTCGGCCCCAGAGTCCGAGAGGACTGTGGGGCGGGGGTAGTGACAGAGCCATCAGCCGAGTTGATAATGGCTTGCCCACCGCTGACGTAGACCACAATGCCGCCATACACCTGACCAATGGTCTGGTTGCGATCGCCTTGAGTCGTTTGATTGATTTGGTTAGAGGTAGAAGCGTCCGGCTGTCCAGACATGTTGCACCAGCGTCGATATCGTGATGTGGCAAGAGAACTTGCCCATGACCTTATCATCAAAACTTAGTCGATGGTCTGATTGCGATCACTAGCAAATTATCGACCGCTTTAGATCAGCGATTTTTCGTGGATCTTGGCCCGAATGTGACCCAGCTCACGTGAGTTCAGGTTAGTTGACGGCGACACTCAGAATTCTCAGGGAGGGATTAAGTCAGGCTTATTTGACGGTCAGGGAGGGCTCAGGGACGGGCCGCACTATAGAAATCAAGCTGATGAAACAACTAACCCCCTTTAAGGAGTTCACACACCATGAAACGCATTGCCCTCGCCCTGACTGCTTTGACCGCTGTTACCCTCGCAATCGCTCCCGCTAGCTACGCCGCTCCCGATTTTGACGAGCTGCGTCAAGAGAACCTCGATAAGGATGCGGTCAATTTCGATGAGCTGCGTCGCGAGAACCTAGAGAAAGACGCCGTCACTGAGATTCAAGTCAAAACGATTCGCTTTGACGACTTGCGCCGCGAAAACCTCGATAAGGACGCCGTTGATTTTGAAGAACTGCGTCGCGAGAATCTCGACAAAGATGCTGTGGTTGAGGTTTACGTCAAAGGCGTTGACTTCGATGAGTTACGTCGTGAAAACCTGGACAAAGACGCTGTTAACTTCGACGAACTGCGTCGCGAGAACCTCGACAAGGACGCATTTGTTGAGCTGCAGGTGAAAGGCGTTGACTTCGATGAGCTACGTCGCGAGAACCTGGATAAGGATGCGAGCAATTTGGACGAGTTGCGCCAAGAGAATCTAGAGAAAGGCCGCAAGTTTGATGAACTGCGTCGCGAAAACTTGGATAAAGATGCCATTGATGGCGATGAGCTGCGCCGCGAAAACCTCGACAAAGACTAAACAACTGGCTTGATCGGCGACGCTCTTAGCGTCAAAACGTTTTCCTCACACACCTGTCGCCCCCTTGATTGTTTGATTGAGGGGGTCTTATTGTGGTTGGCGATGAGGGCGCTAGTCTGGTCCTCACCGGATTGGTGACGGCTGTGATGCCGCGATCGCCGCTCAGTCATTTCGGGCATGCCCGCTCAGTTATTGCAAATCGAGCACCTGGCGGATTAAGACCTGATCGCCCGCATTCAGACTAAACCGGCCTTTTTCAATATCGCGGATCCAGCTCTGGCTTTTGCCGAGCCGATCAGCCAGGGCTCGCTGGGTTAGTTTTTGCTGCTGGCGAGCGGCTTTGATCATGCTGCCTGAGAGTTGCTGACTGGCGCGTTCCGTGCTTTGAGTTTGCGACTTGCGACGACGACTGGGCGGGTTACGCTTGGTGATTTGCTGCCAGCCCTCCGGCGATTCAAAGCCGAGCAGGCGAGCATTGAGTAAGCGCTGCCATTTGTCGCGGGGGGCGGTGTTGGTCAAACTCTGGTGACTCTGGGCGTCATCAGTCCAAAAGGCGAGCGCCTCGTCGGCATCTTCGGGAATCGTGGCCAGCTTAGTCCACAACGGTTGAATTTCGGGCGGGTAGGTTTCGGGGTCAAATATCGGCTTGAGGCCGTAGTGATAGACCGCCTCCAAATCGCCCTCAAAGGTTTTGAGTAAACGCTTGTGCGCGCCGCGAATGGTGGTGGCTTGGGTGAGACGGTCTTCACCGTAGGCGATCCGCAATAGCGTGCGAACGGTCATGCGGTGATCGCCGCCAAGGCGGAGCTTAAACGAGAGCCACAGCATCAAGCGCACCGCGCCCTCATGCTGTTGCCAGTTGCTCATGACCTCTGATAGCAAGGCTTGGGGCAGAGTGCCGTACTGATAAAAAGCGGTGTGGTGGCGGTAGTTTTGTTTGTTTAAGAAGCGTTCGGCCCAAAGGCCCCCTTGAATAGTAAAACTGAGGCCAATCAGGTGGCGATCGCCTGCCGCATCTTCTTCAAAAAAGTATTCTGTATCTAGCAGCTGCCAGACCGCATGCTCTGGCAAGGTAAAAGCGGGGACTTTGCCCTGGCGCGGCCAATTCATTGAGACCAACAGCCGACAACATTGATAGACCCACTCTTTAATTAGCGTCAGTTTTTCTAACTTGGTGAGGTCTTTGCGTTTGTCGAGCCCTAAATACTGCTCAATTTGCTGGTCGTTAATGACGAATGACTCTGCCCACGGGCGATCGACGGTCACGGCATAGGCGGCAAAAATCAGATGCAGGCAGGCGGCCCGGATATCAAACCGCGATAGAGCGGCTTGGCCTGCTCGCATTCCCAAGGGTTGGGGAGCGACCTGCTCCGGGTCGGCATCGAGACGAAAAGTCATGTCGCCGCGCCCCCGATGCACGAGTCGGCGATAACAGAGTTTGTCGTCGGCATCGGCCTGCCAAGATAGCGCCTGCTGCTGCGTTAAGACATTGCAGGTTTCCCAAATCACCATCGAAGAGGCAAAAGGGGTCGTTTTGCCATTGAGAAAGATCTCGGGAATGGCGGCGGGGAGCAGGCTACTTTTACAGCGTCCTTTTTTCGGTTGTAGGGGCGCTAGGGACTCAACACTGCAAACGGTGACACAACGCGGCACCTCAACATCAGGACAACCATTGCAGAGAGTGGGATCAATCCAGTAGCCATCACTATCGCTGTTGGGCTTGATGGCCCCCTCTGGACAGACTGGATGACAGCTCTCACAAACAATGCAGTCATCTTTGATGGTGTAAACCATAAGTAGTAGCCCTCGGAGTGATCGGGGGTGCGCATAACAGGCAGAAACGGTGGCAGTGAATTCTCAGCTCTGATGCAAATTGCCATGCAATGGCCTCGACGGCACTCGGTGAATGCGCCGCAACCGCAGGCTGAATTCTGCTAGCTCCTGACTACAGGGATAACAATCCAAAATCTTGGTTTTTATATCATTCAATACAGTTTAAGTGTCTCTTAATATCTGAAAAAACCAGAAGTTTTAGACAAACTTTCTTTCACTTTAAAGTGTCGCCAAATTGACCGTTCTGGAATTTTGATTTTCGGCAATTCCTGACATTATTTTGATGTTGTTACAATGTTGGCAATTGTTCATCTAACTGTTTATCTCTTGATTTTTGTGTGGCTTGCCAATGGGTTAAAATCAGTGGCGATCGCTGTCGTATTTGCTTGAGATGCCCTGGTGGAAAGGGTTTTAGGTAAAGGACGGAGATCCTGATGCGGAAGATCTAGCCGTTACATCAAGCACCGAAGCGAGCAGTTGCCAGACGTCAGCGGTGAACTTAATCCATTTCTTAAAAACCTATCGTAATCATTGACAGGCTCGATGTAAAGCCTCGTTAATAGCTCTTAAAACTTGTTTTCTAAGTGCTTTATTTATCGCTTGAGGGTTGAACTGTACGGATCTTCGAGCACGAATATTTGCTAATATTTCAGTAAGAGAGTGTGCTTGTTGAAAACCGTCGAATCCCCAGTCAACACCGATTGTTTAGGGCAGGTTTTGCCTGGTTGGCTGGTGCGATCGCCTCATTCAGCTTGTTTGTGATGCCACACTCGTCAGCTTTTTTGCCGTTTTTATGAGTGGTGGCTGCCTTGCTACCAATGGCAGGCGTTTCTGTGCGAGAACGTCCGGCCAATGGAGTCGCTGGTGTCATTGACACTGCGATCGCCGGCTGACACTGCAATCAGGCAGGGCAGTCCTGCTGGGTCATCGCTTTGCCCCAGTGGTGGAGCGGTGGGGCGTGATCGGGCGGGGGCTGATGGCGGGTGAGCAAAAGCCGATAGGCCTAGCGGCGCTCATGGTGACATAACGCCGCTGCCGTCTGGCTCTGAGGGCAGAGCAAGCATGGCGACCCCGTTGATCGATTGTCGAGGAAACGATGTGATGACCACCGTAGAGTTTTACGAAAAGCCGGGATGTGTAGGCAATGCCAAGCAAAAGCGACTGTTGCAGGCGGCGGGCCACGAGCTGCGGGTGCATAACCTGCTGACTGAACGGTGGACCGCTGAGCGACTGCGACCGTTTTTTGGCGATCGCCCCGTCGCCGACTGGTTTAACCCCACCGCGCCGCCGATCACTCAGGGGCAGGTTTTGCCGGCGACGCTGCTGGCTGACGAAGCCCTAAGCCTCATGGTGCAACAGCCGATTCTGATTCGCCGCCCCCTATTACAAGCCGGCGATCGCCAAGTTGCCGGATTCGACTTGGCCGCGATCGATGACTGGCTGGGCCTGACTCCCAGCACCGACCTGACGCAAGACGTGCAGACCTGTCCGCACACTCACTGAGTTCCCGATCACGGCAAGCGGAGGAGCCGGAAGTCAAAATTTAGTCAAAACGAAATCGAGATGCTTGTGAAGCATTACGCGCACCAACCCCATTTGCCCCGCCGCTCCCCTGCTCCCCTGCTCCCTTGCTCCCTTGCTCCCCGGCTTCCTCTACTCCCAACTTCCTCACTCTTTAGGAGACGATGCCCCATGATGACCCTACAAACGGCTGATGCAAAAAGCTCTGCCCTAACGTTTTTAATGGAGGATTTAGAAATTCCGGCGGAAGATCAGGACTTCTTTGCCGTGCTTTCAGTGCGCGAATCGGGTAGCGAATGGTACGTGGTGGAAATCGGCGTCGAAGGTCTGCCCGATAAGTGGATTTTGCAGGTGTTTGATACGGGTGTGTGTGACCCCTGCTATACCTTCGTGTCGCCGATGCCCAAAGGCGAAGATGCTGACCTGGAAGAGTTTCCGACAGAGATCGCGGCGGCGCTCTCCGCCGAACGCAATGGCGGCAGAATTTGACCGTTTTTATTTTGAGATAGTGCTATGACCTTTACGCTTCCGCCTGAAGATCAACCCCCAGTCGCCATCACTGATGTCGATGCCGCCCTACGCCGACAGCTCGAACTCTCAACCCGCAAGCATTTTTTTGAAGCCTGCGACGGGCCGACCCAGTCTCTCTTGATGGAATGCCGATGGCTCATTAGCCTCTCTGAGGTGTTGATACTGGTGATTTACTGCCCCGATGCGACGGTCAACTGGCGCGTGCTCAATCGCATTGCCACCATTGCCGCCACGGTGGCGCAGTTCAGTCCGCTCGCGAAAATCCGCGTGTGTCCGCCGATGGGGCAGGGCGGCCCCTTTGATATGCGCGTTGACGAACGCTCGGAATATCGCGATCGCATTGAGGGCGATCGTTAGCCCAGCACTGCTCCTCAGACAAACCATCGTGAACACCTCGGGTAAAGGTGGCAAGAATGCAGGAAATAAGAGTATTCCAAGAAATAATCTGTCCAAGCACCCGGTTTCTAGGAAAGCTTGCCGCAGACGGTTGACCAGTTCCTAGAAACCGGGTGCTTCAGGAGGGTTATTTTTTCTGGCATTGCTGAATCGAAGTATGGATCTATGTGAGTTGCCAGTTATCTCGCCCCCTTTTTTTGTCTGCCCGGAGGGCTGTAAGCCTCCAATTCTGGGGGACTTTGAGAAATCCGGCTCCCCCAGAGTTGGGGGCTGGGGGGCAAATTCATCCCGTAATTCAGCAACGCCTTTTTTCTTTGGGATTGCTCTCAAGCTGATATCGATGCCTTGATAAATCAGCATGGTGAGCTAGCGCCTGAGTCCAGCTGCGTTCGCTGTAACGATGATTTGGCGGTGGTAAAAGTCATTGGTGATGGCTCAAAGTCACCGGCAACGATGGGTCAGGCATCAGATTTCTCACCCCGCCTGCGGCTACGCCGATACTTGCTCTGATACTCCCGCCGCTGTTTAGTAATCTCATACAGCACAATGCCCGATGTTGTGCCGAGATTGAGACTTTCAATCATGCCAAACATGGGAATGCTCACGCACATTTCACTCCGCGCCACGGCTAAATCGCTGATGCCTCTCGACTCGTTGCCAAACCAGACGGCTAGCCTGGTGTGGGTGTAGTCGGCCTCGTGTAGGATGACGTTTTTCTGTCCCTTGACATGGGGAGAAGTCACAATCGACACAAACCGATTTTTCTCTAAGTGGTCGAGGCAGGCTTCTGTGCTGTCGAAACGCTTGACGAAGCTCCACTTAATCGCTGAAACAGACGTCTTAGACAGCGATCGCTTTTCTCGCATCTCTTGCCAATCTTCCGGCAGTGCTTGTCGAGGGTCCACCACGTAAGCTTTTTCTACACCCAAAGCGTTGACGTTGCGGATCACGGTTCCGATATTTTTGATGTCGTTGGGATCTTCCAGCACAGCAATCAAGTTTTTACATCTATAGTCTTTGATTTCGTCGGCCCGCTGCCGAACTGTGCTCTTTTGCACCGGTGTATCCAGTGGTTCTGCCATGGTGTCGCCCTCATGCCTCACACTCAATTGGATCAATGGTTGCAGTTTTTGTGAAAGCGGTAGGTTGCACCTCGGGATGGCGACTTGTCTGTTATCGCTGACGCCTACGCTCAACATGGCAAGGATATTTGTGGCGAAGCTTGCACCGATATCTTAGCGATCAATGATGCCAAATTTCGCCAGATTGATCGCTTTAATGCCCGTGTTGGTTCTGGGCATCGCTACCAATCGCGCCATTCCTCCGTAACATCTTCGGTGGTCGTGAGGCCGCATTCTTGGGCAGCGACCAAAATTATCTCGCCCAAGTCTTCGCGCTCATCTGTTTCGATCAGTGAGCCGCCACAACGATTATTCAAGTCATTCAGTTGTAGAACGGCTTTCTTGATGACAAATCTGAGTTGATCTTCGTCAGGATCGGTATTTGCGGCGATGTCTGCAAGGTAAGCGTCCACAATTGCCGCGCATCGGTCAATATCCGCTTGAGTGTAATCGCAGTCAAAGTCAGGTTCGTTGTCATTCCCTTCCATAAACGAAACCATGCCTTCGAGAAGACGCTGCCGCATTTCAGTCACAGGTGTTGCAGGCAATTCAGACATGATTTTCTCGCCGCAGAACGTCTATTCAGTCGCTAGGCGAACGATTAAAGGTCCTCATCAATGCGTCTGACTGAGCAGAGCGATCGCCTCTCGCTGCTTTAAATACTCGCAATAGTCGGCCAAGTTATCGAACTCAATATAGCCGAGCACGAACTCGGCGGTGAGCCACAGGCAGACTTCACAAATAAAAGGGCACAGTTTGAAGGACATGGGGTTAATTCAAAGTGGCGAACTTAGGCGCAAGCGCTTTGCAAGCCGCGCATGTAGTCGAACAGTTGCCAACAGTATGTTTCTGGCAGTTGGCAGGTGACCGCGCCTCGCAGTACCACGTTGAAATACCAGTCATTGGGGGGAATCTCGGTGGGCGTCTTTTTGACCACAACATAGGTGCGGACGCCGACATATTGCTGGGTGTCGCAGGCGATCGCGACGGACTCGTGGCGATATCCGTTTTGCTGGACGCCTTCGCGCTGGTCAAGGCGATCGCTCAGGTACCATGGCAGGCGATACAGCACCCCCTGAACGGCACTGTGGGCATCGGGCAAAATATCGAGCGCGCCGCACTGCCGCTGAGCTGAGTAGTAGTGAAAGCCTAATCGGTAGCCCTTGAGGGTCGCTGGGCCAACGACGTAGGGATGGGTGTTTTCGCCCAGCGATCGCTTCAAATCAACCGGACACATGCATGAACCGTAGGCGAAGTAATAGAAAAATGGGGCGATCGCGCCAGACTCACTCACGGCTGGCGCGATGGTTGAAACTAGCTCAGGCTCAGAGGTCAGCATGGTCTGAAGCAATGGTGAGGGGTCACTCGGGGATACAAAAGTGTTCTGCAACCAGGGCGGAGAGGTCGTCGGGGTTGACGCGTTGATAGCGATGTTTGCCGGGCATCACGGTGAGATTGGGCGCTTTAGAACAGGTCTTTTGACAGCCGGTGTAGCGAATCTCAACCTGGTCTTGCAGGTTGTAGGTTTGCAAAATTTGTTCTAAAGCGGTGACCATTTTGCGACCGCCCCGCTTTTGGCAGCCTGACTTGCGGCAGACCAAAATGTGGGAGGGTTTTTTCGCGGTGGCCACTTTGGGGAGCGGTAGTGGAGCCGTCTCCCTGGGAGGGCCTGCGGCTTCGGTGGCGGTGGCGGTGGGGTCAGCTGGTGCGGTGGCGGCAAGGTCGCGAGGGGAAAGGAAAAAGACCTGATAGGCCTGCAGTTTGACTACCCCGGCTTTGAAGTCGATTTGGCTGCTGCCGATGCAGTGTAGGCGATCGCCCACTCGGACGGCAGACCGCATATAGCTGCGCAATTCTTTGGGGAGCTTGATCACCACTTCCTCTTGCTCAACTTCCAAAATGATGGATTTGACTTTTCGCGCATCGCCCCCGACAAAGCCCAGAAAGGTGCCTTCGAGGTTGAAGATGCGAGGGGGGTGGGGATGGCCGTTGGGCAAGGGATAGTTCATGGGAGGAGGGGGAGTGAGGAGTAGGAGGAGTGGAGGGGAGAGGGAGCGCGGGGGCAGGGGGTGCACTGGAGGGGCGAGGCGTTTTGGCATTAACTTATCGGTCAAAGGAGCAATGTGACTTGCCAAAATGCCTCGCCCGTACGGATTCTCTGGGTTGCAAAATCCTGGCCCGTACGCTCCAAAAGGCCTCGCCCGTACGGGTTCTCTGGGTTGCAAAAGGCCTTGCTCGCAGGAGAGCCGCATCGTTTAATTGAGGCGTTTGGCGTTGACGGTTTGGGGGAGTTTTGGCGGATCGGTGAGGCCGCTGATCGAGAGTTCCCAGCCGTTTTCGAGGGTGACGAGGGTGGTATCGCCGTCGCGGCTTTGGCTGACGACGTGCTCTTCGAGATCTTTTTTGGGCACGTAAACCATTAAGGAGCCGTTTTCGCCGCTGTGGAGCATGATTTTCATATCAGAGCCTCGGGTAAGTGAATGGCAACGGTCAGTAAAACATCGGCAGGGTGAACAAGAGAAAGATGGAACCGGCGTTGAGGGGGCGCGTACCAGGCGGCGGTCGAATGTGCCCTCAACTCGGTTCCACCGAGGCGCTACCTCGTCGCTCCAAGGGTCATTTCTTGGGCCGCGATCGCAAACAGTTCCTCCGGCGTGAGGTTGCGCTTGAGCTGGGTTGAGCGATCGCGCACGACATCTAAAACGGATTGGCCGTGATCGGCGTCGAGCTGCAGGCCGTAGTCTTGCAGCACCTGATTGAGCAGGCTGCGACCAGAATGCTTGCCGACCACCAGGCGACGCTGCCAGCCTACTTCTTTGGGGTCAAAGGGTTCGTAGGTGCTGGGGTTTTGCAAAACGCCGTGGGCATGAATGCCGGACTCATGGGCAAAGGTGTTTTGGCCGACGATCGCCTTCCACGGCGGCACGGGGCAGTTCACGGCCTTCGCGACAAAGCGCGACAGTTCTAAAAAGTGTTGCGTCTGCACCCCGGTTTTGAGGCCGTAAATTTGCTTTAGCGCCATTACCACTTCTTCTAGCGCCGCATTGCCCGCCCGTTCGCCCAGGCCATTCACCGTGGTGTTCATTGAGGTGGCCCCCGCGCGCACACCGGCTAAGGCATTGGCGGTGGCCAGCCCCAGATCGTTGTGGGTGTGCATTTCGACGGGAATTGTTAAGGACGCCACCAGCTTTTGCACTTTGGCAAAGGTCGTGAAAGGGTCAAGAATGCCGACGGTGTCGCAAAAGCGAAAGCGGAAGGCCCCCCATTCCTGCGCGTATTGGGCGGCGTCGATCAGAAAAGTTTCATCAGCGCGGGAGCTATCTTCACCACCGACACTGACTTCCAACCCGTGATCGCGGGCAAAGGAGATGGCATCGCGCAGCTGCTCTAACATGCGCGCCCAGCGGCCGCCAAACTTCACCTGAATCTGCATGTCAGAGACGGGGATAGAAATGTGTACCCGCTTGAGCCCGCAATAAATCGAGGCTTGAATGTCGGCGATGTTGGCGCGGTTCCACCCGAGCAGTTGGGCATTGAGGCCCAGATCAACGATTGCTCGAATGGCTTGAGCTTCTGATTGCCCCATGGCGGGGATGCCCACTTCGAGCTCTTGGACGCCGATGGCGTCGAGAAATTTAGCGATCGCGATTTTTTCGTCTAAGCCAAAGGCCACACCGGCAGCCTGTTCGCCATCGCGTAGGGTCGTATCGTTGATGTAGATTGCGGGAGTGGTCACGGCAGCCTCCGAAAAAATGTGGGGTAGTCGAGATCAGGGAACGCAGACGGCATGAGCGGGACTGCTTAGGTGCCGGACTGCTGCTTGAGGGAGTCGTAGCGGGCTTTTTTGAGGGTTTCGATATCGGCAGCCATCATCCGGTTGAGGAAGATCTGTTGCGCCCAAGCCAGGCCAAACACAAAGCTAATAATCATGAGGGAAGACAACATGGGAGGCGGCTCCTAAGTGAAAGAAGATGAGGAAACCAGAAGCCAGCTAGTGGCAAGGTGTGTGCTAACTTCTGGTGCAAATCGTCACCGAGGCCCTACTGCACAAAGGCCAGTGTGAGGCTGTCGGCAGTGAGGAAGTGGTCGAGGTGGAAGGCGCGCTCTTCGGTCGCGAGCAAAATTTGCTCGTAGAGATAGCGAGTGGCGCGATCGCCCACACTTTCGGCCTGGGAGGAGAGTCGCCGCAGCAGAGCGATCGCCGATTGTTCCGCCGCGAGATCGTTTTCGATCATTTGACGGCAGTTGTAGATGCCGTCGGGCTCAGGCTCAAAACAGCACAGATCGGCCAGTAGCGCAAAGCTGCCAGCGGGCACGCCGCCCAGGCCGTTGAGGCGCTCGGCGACATCGTGGGCATGGCCTTGAGCCGCCTCATAGCTCTCTTGCAAGAACTCGTGTACCGAGAGAAATTCAGCGCCTTCCACCACAAAGTGATGCTTTTGGTACTGCAAATAGAGCGCTTGAAAACTGGCGTATACCAGATTCAGCCCTTCGCAGACGGCAGCGGTGATCTCGGTTTCGAGGTTGATGGGGTTAGTCCCCACTTCACCAAAGGCGCGGACGAGAGTTTGAGTGGTCATATCATTTGCTCCAGTAGGTCAGAAAAACAACGGTCAATCAGAACGACAAAAGGCGGTTGGCCTGCTAAGGGCGGTCATCAGCTAGCGACTTAATGTCTGTACCGCAACGGTTTCAGCCCCGAGCTGGGTAGGTGGAGCGGGTGCGGTAATGCCGGTTCCACAAGGGTTGGGCAACTCACTGATGACGCGCCCTAGTGATTGGTTTGGCAAGCTACCTGGGTTTCCCAGCAGCGCTCTAGCCAATCCACCCCGGTCTGGCGAGACGTGGTGAACTGACGAATCGTGCTGCGGGCTAACACCAACGCGGTGGCATGACTTACCTCGACTCGCAACGTGCCGTCAGCGGGACAAGCACAAGGAATATTGAGTTCTTGCAAGCGGCGGTAAATCGACCAGCGATCGCACCGCTGTACCGCAACGACTTGACCCGGATTAGGGGTGAGGGCAGCACATTTATTCATGGGATGAAAACTCCAACTGTGAGAGAGGTGTACGAGAAAGCTGTTGCACTTCGGCCTCTAACGCTTCGATGCGATCAAGTAGGGTGCGAAATGCGGTTGCCTGAGCCGCCGGGAGTTGGGCATGCTCCAACGGTGTGGCGGTGGTGTTGCAGCGGCAGACGTTGCGGTTGGGAATGCCGACGGCGGTGCAGTTAGCGGGAACGTCAGTCAACACGACAGAGCCCGCGCCGACCCGGGCCTGGTCACCAATGTGAATATTGCCGAGAATTTTGGCCCCGGTGCCGATGACGACGCGACTGCCCACGGTGGGGTGGCGCTTGCCAGTTTCTTTGCCGGTGCCCCCCAGGGTGACGCCTTGGTAAATCAAGGTGCCGTCGCCGACAATGGCCGTTTCGCCAATGACGACGCCCATGCCGTGATCAATAAAGAGGCCGCGACCCAGTTGCGCACCGGGGTGAATCTCAATGCCGGTGACGCAGCGAGACAGGTGTGAAATCAAGCGCGGCCAAAAGCTGACTTGGCGGTTGTGCAGCCAGTGGGCTAAGCGATGCGCCGCGATCGCATGCAGGCCGGGGTAGCAGCACAGCACTTCGAGCCAGTTGCGGGCGGCTGGGTCATGCTTAAAGATGACGGCGACGTCATCAGCGAGAGGTAACTGCTGCCGCCACTCGGGGCGGCGCAACCAGCGTTGAATTGAGAACCTGGGCAGAGACAGCGACATGGCTTTGGGGGGCTGTGTTTCTCTGCTTATAGCAAGGGCGATTTCGGGGCGGCGATCGCTCCGGCCCAATCCAGATTTACTAGAACAATTAAGGCTGCACTCAACCGCTGAAACGCTTGTAATTAGTCGCTGTTTGAATTTCCTAGAGGAGGGGGGACTGGTATTTCCGCCCCTGGGCTCGGGTATTTCTAAGGGATGGTGCAAGTATTCTGCACTCAAGTAAAAACCCTTACCTATAAATAGATAGAGCTAATTTGAGCGGACAACTTAAAATCACGCTCGGCTGTACTCAAAGACTGATTTTGCTCAGTCCAAATTTTGTAGCGATCAGTGAAACGGTAGCAGATGCTGCAAAATCACCTCTATTTAATTCAGCATTCCTTAACACCGTCTCGGTCGGCGTTGAGGAACTGCGATCGCTCCCATCTCGATGCCCCCGTCAAAACCGATGAGTTCTGCTGTTTAGAGACCGCCTCCTGGCTTTGACCGCTGCTGCTGACAGATGCTCAGGACAGGACTCCCGATGCCATCCTGGGGAGCCAATACCAATTCTCTGAAACGGGGCTACAGACGTTCCTTGAGCGGAGTCGAAAGGCACGTCGGCTGAGCGGAGTCGTTCGCATCGCGTCTCCCCGAGGGAGAAAGCCGACTTGTCTGTGTAGCTGTAATTCGTAGAACTGGTATAAGGGGGCGTCGCAAAACAGTGATGCCCTTTCAATAAGTGGGTGCAATAGATGAGTCAGTGAGTGCAATAGATGAGTTTGCTTCTAGCGGAGAGAAGCTGATCTGCTGGAATATCGTTGCGCAACGACGCCAAACGCCTCAATCAAACAACGCGACGCTCCTCCGGTGCCCCCCCGGCCCCCGCGCTCCTCATCTCCCCACTCCCTACCCTCCACCCTCTACTCTTCTCCCGACCTCTTCAAGAGCAGCTGTGAAATGGTTGAAATCAACGCCGTTTACATTGCTTAATCGCAAAACGTAAAATTCACTACTTATATATAGAGGCGATCAGAAAGTTCGATACATCGGCAATTTTGTCTCTTCAGAGAAAGTTTGGATTTTGGTATCAGGTTTAGCAAAATCGGGCTTTTGAGTACTCAATAAAATGTACTTTTTAATCGCCTCAAATCACATCAATCCCTTACCCAAGTAGCGATTGCGCTGAGTGCAGAAACACCGGGCCGGGCAACAAAAATGGTAGTGCAGCCCGTGATTAATACCAGTCCCCCGATCTTGAAAAAAGATTCTATCCCCTCAGGGCCAGGGTTGTAGCACTTGAGTGCACGGCTAATCATCCAATAAATCCTATCGCGATCGCTCCTCAGTCTCGCCGATGAGCCATTGATATAACTCTTTCAACGCCGAACGACGAGTCTTAACCCAACGAGCGATGCGGCGAAGTCAACAAAAACCTGGACAACTTCAGCTCAGTTAGAGCGTGCTCAAAAGCCCGAAGCCCAGTTTTTCTGATTTCAACGACCAGCTCTTGCCAAGCGATGCGATTTCAGGCGTATTCACCCTTTGCGGCTGTCCTCAAGCCCTCTCGTAGAGCAAACGAGCACAGCCCCCACCTTATACACCTAGGAAATTGCTGTTTAGCCCCGAGACTCTGACCCTCGGCCACCATCACACTCTCCTGAAAGCCAGGACGTTGCTTTGATCGCTATCACATAACTGGTTCTATTCCTGCTCTGGCAGGGGCTTAGAACACCCCCCTGTGTTTACAGGGTTGATGCCATCGACGCAACGTCCTCTTTTTCTTACCGGTCTTTCTTGAGAGCTGAACTCCGACCCCCACCGCATCCAGTTCCTCACTCTGTTGATCTCTTCCTCCTCTTAAATTCCTTTCTGCCGCTCCTGATTGCTCTCCTGCCGCTGCTGAATCCTTCGACGCCCGGTTTAGCCTTGCTGAGTTCTGCCCTTTACACCGCCAAACCCATGACGCCACCGCCACCTCCCTCTGCCCTTGCTTCCGCGCCTACTGCGACGCCCGAGCTGGACATTACCTTGACCAAAACCAAAACCCAGGTCAAGAAGTCTGGCGGCGGCTGCGGCTGCACCAGTAAAAAAGACGAATCTGCTACTGGCATGAGCGAATCGATGCAGGCCCGCATCGAAAAGCATCCTTGCTATAGCGAAGAAGCTCACCACCACTATGCTCGTATGCACGTGGCGGTAGCTCCGGCCTGCAACATTCAGTGCAACTATTGCAACCGCAAATATGACTGCGCCAACGAGAGCCGTCCCGGTGTGGTCAGCGAGCTGCTGACCCCCGAAGAAGCGGCGCACAAAGTGCTCGTCGTTGCGGGCAAAATTCCGCAAATGACGGTATTGGGCATTGCTGGGCCGGGTGACCCGCTGGCGAACCCCGAAAAAACCTTCCGCACCTTTGAGCTGATTGCCGAAGACGCCCCAGATATCAAATTGTGCCTCTCGACTAATGGCCTGATGCTGCCGGATCACGTCGATCGCATCAAAGCTCTGAACGTCGATCACGTCACCATCACGATTAATATGGTGGACCCCGCCGTCGGCGAAAAGATTTATCCCTGGGTGCACTATCGCCGCAAGCGCTATCGCGGCATTGAGGGCGTCAAAATTCTGCACGAACGGCAGATGGAAGGGTTGGCGGCACTGCAAAATGCCGACATCCTGTGCAAAGTCAACTCGGTGCTAGTGCCTGGTGTCAACGATGAGCACCTACCCGAAGTGAACGCCGCCATTCGTGAGCGGGGGGCCTTCCTGCACAACATCATGCCGCTGATTTCCGCTCCAGAGCACGGCACCTACTTTGGCTTAAATGGTCAGCGCGGGCCTAACCCTAAAGAGCTGAAAGCTGTACAAGACAGCTGTGCTGGCAACCTGAAGCTGATGCGCCACTGTCGCCAGTGTCGGGCTGATGCCGTGGGCCTGCTGGGTGAAGACCGCAGTCAGGAATTCACCAAAGAGAAGTTCATGGAAATGCCGGCGGACTACAGCCTTGAAGCTCGCCAAGCCGTGCACAGCGGTATCGAGCAAAATCGGGCGGCGGTCGCTGAGAAGAAAGCGGCGGCCAAAGCGGCCAAAGCGCCTCCAGTCGATAGCCCGAAGATTCTCCTAGCCGTGGCGACTAAAGGTGGGGGCTTGGTCAATCAGCACTTTGGTCATGCCAAGGAATTCATGATTTACGAGGTGGATGCTACCGAGGCCAAGTTCATCGGGCACCGCAAAGTAGCCGACTACTGCCAGGGCGGTTACGGCGAAGAAGCAGCGCTGGACGGCATCATCAGCACCGTCGCCGACTGTAAGGCCGTGCTGGCCGCCAAGGTTGGCCCCTGCCCGCAAAAAGAGCTGAAAAAAGCGGGCCTGCAGGTCGTGGAAGCCTACGACGTGATCGAGACTGTGGCTCGTCAGTTCTACGACGAGCATGTCTTGGCGGCTTAGCTGCTTCGAGGACTGCACTCCGGTGCAGTCCGTCTGCCTCAATCCTGTTCACCCCAAGAGGAATCGAGCCATGACATACGCCATCACCAGTGACTGTATTAGCTGCGATCGCTGTCTCTCGGCCTGTCCCACCGGCGCGATCGCAACGAATGGTACGAACGTGTGGATTGAGGTTGATCGCTGTAACCAGTGTGAGGGGGCCTACGGAGTTCCCCAATGCTGGTCGGTGTGCCCCACCAACGAAGGCTGTGTGCCCCTGACCACTGGGGTCGCCTCGGTGGCCCTAGCGGCTGCCGGTGCGCCGACCAACGATTACTGGACGGCCTGGTTCGCCAAATATACCCAGATGGTAGAGCGCCTCAAAGGGACGCCGCAGTCGGGGTATTGGCGGCAGTGGTTTGACGACTACGCCCAACGGCTGCAGCAACTGCAGGCCTAAGCCTCGCCAGTCACCGGTCCGGAACTGTCCGTTTGCCTCGAATGCCTGACCCCCAAACCTTTATTGCTAGCGCGGAGATTGTGATGGTTATTTATTTAGACAACAACGCCACCACCCGAATTGACCCAGCTGTGGTGGAGGCGATGCTGCCTTACCTGACCGAGCTGTATGGTAACCCTTCGTCAATGCACAGCTTTGGGGGCCAGGTCGGGGCCTCCGTGCAAGATGCGCGCGAAAAAGTCGCCGCTCTGCTCGGGGCCGAAGATACCGAAATCATCTTCAATAGCTGCGGCAGCGAAGGCAACAACACGGCCATTCACGCGGCACTGGCGGCCCAACCCGAGAAGCGCCACATCGTCACCACCGCCGTTGAGCACCCGGCCATTCTGAATGTGTGTAAGCACTTAGAAAAGAAGGGCTACACCGTCACTTACCTCTCGGTAGATGGGCGCGGTCAGCTGGATCTGATGGAACTGGAAGCCTCCATGACCGGCGGCACCGCCCTCGTCACCACCATGTACGCCAATAACGAAACCGGAGTAATTTTCCCGGTTGAAGAGATTGGGGCGATCGCCCATGAATACGGCGCCACTTTCCACGTTGACGCCGTGCAGGCAGTGGGCAAAGTCGCGATTGACCTGAGCACCAGCAACATCGACTTGCTCACGCTCTCTGGTCACAAACTGCATGCCCCGAAAGGGATTGGCGCACTGTATGTGCGACGGGGCTTCCGGTTCCGGCCCTTCCTGCTCGGTGGCCACCAAGAACGCGGTCGTCGCGCCGGGACGCAAAACGTACCGGCCATCGTCGCCCTGGGCAAAGCGGCTGAGCTCGCCCAACGTGACCTGCGCAATGCCCCCAAGGAAGCCTGGCTGCGCGACTGCCTAGAGCGCGAACTGCTGGCCAACATTCCCGATTGTGAGGTCAACGGCGGCGGCTCGCCCCGGTTGCCCAACACCACCAACATTGGCTTCAAATACATCGAAGGCGAAGCCATTCTCTACATGCTCAACCGCGAAGGCATCTGCGCTTCCTCCGGTTCGGCCTGTACGTCGGGTTCCCTCGATCCGTCCCATGTGCTGACGGCGATGGGTCTGCCTTACACCATCTTGCACGGCTCGATTCGCTTTAGCCTGTCGCGCTTCACTACCGAAAGCGATGTGCAGCATGTGCTGGCGGTGATGCCCGGCATTGTTGAAAAACTACGGGCGATGTCGCCTTTCAACAACGATCAGGCCGAATGGCTGCAAGAACGCGACGTGGCTGTCGCCACCTAGTAAGGGTGAGGCATTGTCGAGAAAACCTTCGGACATCTAGCGAAACGTCATTCCGACAATGCCTTGCCCCTGCCCCCCCGAATTCCCCGAAGTCTCCCCGCTACGTTCCCTCCTCCTGACCCCTTACCCCCTGAAACTGCCATGTGGGACTACTCAGAAAAAGTACTTGACCTGTTCTATAACCCCCTCAACCAGGGGGCGATTGAAAATCCTGATCAGCCTGATGTAGCAGTGTTCTATGGCGAAGTGGGCAGCATTGCCTGCGGGGATGCCTTGAGACTGCACCTCAAGGTTCAGGTGTCAGCGGATGAGATTTTGGATGCCCGGTTCCAAACCTTTGGCTGCACGAGCGCGATCGCCTCTTCCTCGGCCCTAACGGAAATCATCAAAGGCAAAACCCTAGACGAAGCGCTCAACATCTCAAATCACGACATTGCGGATTTTCTCGGCGGCCTGCCGGAAGCCAAGATGCACTGCTCGGTGATGGGCCAAGAAGCGTTAGAAGCTGCCATCTACAAATATCGCGGTATTGAAGTCAAGCACGATGACGATGACGAAGGTAGCCTGATTTGCCAGTGCTACGGCATCACCGAGCCGAAAATTCGCCGCGTCATCATCGAAAACGACCTCGCCGATGTTGAGCAAGTCACCAACTACATCAAGGCGGGTGGCGGCTGTGGCTCTTGCCTCGCGGGCATTGAAGACATCCTGATCGAAGTGCAGCAAGAGCGGGACGCCGTCCCTGGTCGGGTCGCCGCCGAAATCGCGATCGCCCAGATTGACGACACCGCCGCGCCGCGCCATCTCACCACCGTGCAAAAAATCAAGCTGATTCAGCAGGTGCTGGATACCGAGATTCGGCCCATTCTCATGGCCGACGGCGGTGATGTCGAACTGTTTGACGTCGCGGGCGATCGCGTTCAGGTCACGCTCAAAGGTGCTTGCGGCGGCTGCGCCAGCAGCACTGCCACCCTTAAAAATTCCATCGAGGCCAAGTTAAAGGATCTGGTTTTGCCCAGCCTCACGGTTGAAGAAGTTCCCGTCCTTTAATTTCGCCTGCCCCCGTACGGGCGAGGCATTTCGGTTGTCACTGACTGGACTATCAAGCAACGTCATTCACGAAATGCCTCGCCCCTACCCCCACCCTCCCCACCCCCTACTCCCCACTTCCCCACCCATGAACACACTTTCGACAGCCCTGCACTTCGGGCGATCGCCACCCGCCTGACCCCGAAGTTGTCAGAAATCAACCTTTCACTTACCCGCTCCTGATTTCTGATGCCTCACCTGCGAATTCCGAACTCCGAGTTCCGAACTCTCAATTCCGAATTCTGACTTCTGAACTCCCTTCTCACCTTTGTTCACTACACACCACGGAGAATTCTCCCCATGAGACAGATTGCATTTTACGGAAAAGGCGGTATCGGCAAATCCACCACCTCACAAAACACCATCGCCGGGATGGCCGATCGCCAACGGATCATGATCGTCGGCTGTGACCCCAAAGCTGATTCCACCCGTTTGATGCTCCACAGCAAAGCTCAGACCACCATTCTGCACTTGGCTGCTGAGCGCGGCGCGGTGGAAGATCTCGAACTCGAAGAAGTGCTCCTCACCGGTTACAAAGACGTCAAGTGTGTTGAGTCAGGTGGTCCTGAGCCGGGTGTCGGTTGCGCCGGTCGGGGCATCATCACCGCCATCAACTTCCTCGAAGAAGAAGGCGCTTACGAGGATCTCGATTTCGTTTCCTACGACGTACTAGGTGACGTAGTTTGCGGCGGTTTTGCCATGCCTATTCGGGAAGGCAAAGCTCAAGAAATCTACATCGTTTGTTCCGGTGAAATGATGGCCATGTATGCGGCCAACAACATTGCCCGAGGCATTCTCAAGTACGCTCACTCCGGTGGGGTGCGCCTCGGCGGCCTGATCTGCAACAGCCGTAATGTTGACCAAGAAGTTGAGCTGATCGAAGCCCTAGCGGCGAAACTCAACACCAAGATGATTCACTTTGTGCCCCGCGACAACATCGTGCAGCACGCTGAACTCCGCCGCATGACAGTGATTGAGTATGCGCCCGAAAGCAATCAAGCCGAAGAGTATCGCACGCTGGCGCAGAAGATCGAAGACAACAAAGACTTGACCATTCCGACGCCCATCACCATGGACGAACTGGAAGAGCTCTTGGTTGAGTTCGGCCTCTTGAACGGTGACGAAGAGTACCAGAAGGCACTCGAAGCTGACAAGGCCGCTGCCACTGTCTAGACCGTTTTGCTGAAGAAATCGGGTCGCGCTGAGCGGCCTCTAACCCAGCGTTTACCCCGTTCAGGTGGGGCCAAACAGCGCCCCGATTTCTGACTTCCTCTCCACTCACTCACCCTACCTAAGAGGTCACCATGGCCACCGTAGAAGATCGCAAAGCGCTCGTCCAGGAAGTCCTGGAAGCGTATCCCGCCAAAGCTAAAAAGAGCCGCTCCAAGCACCTGAACGTGACCGAAGCAGACGCCTCCGACTGCGGTGTCAAGTCCAATAAAAAGTCCGTTCCTGGCGTCATGACCACCCGTGGCTGTGCCTATGCCGGGGCTAAGGGTGTGGTCTGGGGGCCGGTTAAAGACATGATTCACATTAGCCACGGCCCGGTGGGCTGCGGCTACTACTCCTGGTCTGGTCGGCGTAACTATTACATCGGCACCACGGGGGTTGATACCTTCGGCACGATGCAGTTCACCTCTGATTTCCAAGAGCGTGACATCGTGTTTGGGGGTGACAAAAAGCTCGACAAGCTGATTGATGAACTCGAAGTGCTCTTTCCCCTCAGCAAAGGCACCACGATTGAATCAGAATGTCCGGTGGGCTTGATTGGTGATGACATTGAAGCCGTCGCCCGTAAGCAAGCCAAGAAAACGGGCAAGCCAGTGGTTCCTGTGCGGTGTGAAGGCTTCCGCGGCGTGTCGCAATCGCTGGGTCACCACATTGCCAACGACACTGTGCGGGATTGGGTGCTGCCCAAGGCCGACGAGTATCGGCAACTCCCCGAAGGCTATGAGCCTGGCCCCTACGACGTCAACATCATTGGTGACTACAACATTGGTGGTGATGCTTGGCCCAGCCGCTTATTGCTGGAGGCGATCGGCCTGCGCGTGATCTGTCAGTTCTCGGGTGATGGCACCTTTAATGAAGTGGTGATGACGCCCCTGGCGAAGATGAACCTGATCCACTGCTATCGCTCGATGAACTACATCTGTCGCTTCATGGAAGAGAAGTATCAGATTCCCTGGTTGGAGTACAACTTCTTTGGCCCCACCCAAATCGCCAAGTCACTGCGCAAAATTGCGGCTCAGTTTGACGAAACCATCCAAGCGAAAGCGGAAGAAGTCATCGCCAGCTTCCAGCCCCGGATGGACGCCATTCTGGATAAGTATCGCGCTCGTCTCGAAGGTAAGGAAGTGATGATGATGGTGGGTGGCCTGCGGCCGCGCCACGTTGTCCCCGCTTTTGAAGACTTAGGGATGAAGGTGATCGGCACCGGCTATGAATTCGGTCACGGCGATGACTACAAGCGGACTGCTGACTACGTCGGCGAAGGCACCGTCATCTATGACGACGTCAGTGGCTTTGAGTTTGAAGAACTTGCCAAGAAGATGAAGCCCGACCTAATCGCCGCTGGCATTAAAGAGAAGTACGTCTTCCAGAAGATGGCGCTACCTTTCCGCCAGATGCACTCCTGGGATTATTCCGGCCCGTATCACGGCTACGAAGGCTTTGAAGTCTTTGCCCGCGACATGGATATGGCGATCAATAACCCCACCTGGAGTTTAGTTAACGCCCCTTGGGCTGAGTAGGGGAGTCGGGAGTCGAGGGCAGAGAGTCGCGGGCACGCCCGGATTTCCTACCCTCCTCCCCCTACCCATCCACTCCCCACCCTCTACCCTCCACTCATCCACTCTTCACCCCCCTCACTCATTCACCGCTCCCGAGGAGAACCCCATGACTGAGAACACCAATCCCCAAGTGCCGGCGAACCCGTCTGAGCCTGGCAAGATTCAAGACCACTTCGATCTGTTCCATACCGATACGTACCAAGACCTATTTGAGTACAAGCGTCAGTTTGAAGGGGCGCACGATCGCGACCTCGTCACCGAAACTGCTGAATGGACCAAAAGCTGGGAGTATCGTGAAAAGAATTTTTCGCGGGAAGCGCTGACGATCAACCCGGCTAAAGCCTGTCAACCTTTGGGTTCGCTGTTTGTCGCTTCTGGGTTTGAAGGCACGCTGCCCTACAGCCATGGTTCACAAGGCTGCGTAGCGTACTTCCGCACCCACCTAACCAGAAACTACAAAGAGCCCTTCCAGGCCGTCTCCTCTTCTATGACTGAGGATGCTGCGGTATTTGGTGGTCTCAATAACCTCAAGAATGGCTTGCAGAACTCTTACGAACTCTATAAGCCCAAGATGATTGCCCTCTGCACCACCTGTATGGCTGAGGTGATTGGGGATGACATCGGCGCGTTCATTCAGACGGCCAAAAACGAGGAACTGATTCCTCAGGAGTTGCCGGTTCCTGCTGCTCACACGCCCAGCTTTGTGGGTTCTCACATCACTGGCTATGACAACATGCTGGTGAGCATTCTCAAAACGCTGACCGCCGGCAAAAAAGCCGAAACCACTAACGGCAAGTTCAACTTCAACCTGGGTTTTGACCCCTACATTGGCAACCTGCGCGAACTGAAGCGGATTCTCGGCCTGTTTGGCATCGATTACACCATCCTCTCGGACAACTCCGATACGTTTGATTCGCCTAACACCGGCGAGTTCAAGATGTACAACGGGTTGACCACGCTCGAAGAGGCCGGTGATTCGATTAATGCCGAAGGCAGCTTCTTCTTCCAGAAGTACACCACGCCCAAAACTCAGGACTACATCACGAAGGAATGGGCGCAAAAGACCTATAACTTCCGTCCCTTCGGCATCAAAGGCACCGATGAGTTCTTGATGGCGCTGTCTGCCGTCACGGGCAAGGCGATTCCTCAGGAACTGCAGCAAGAGCGGGGCCGGGCGGTTGATGCGATGACTGACTCGCAAGCCTGGATTCACGGCAAGCGCGTAGCCCTTTACGGCGACCCGGATCATGTGTTTGGCATCACTCAGTTCTTACTGGAAATGGGCGCTGAGCCCGTCCACATCGTGGTCACCAACAGCAACCCCGACTTCGAGGCCGAACTCCGGGAAGTGCTGACCAACAGCCCTTACGGCCAAGAGGCCACCATCTGGGGCAAGAAGGATCTGTGGCACCTGCGTTCCCTGATGTTCACTGAGCCGGTTGACCTGCTAATTGGTAACTCCTACGGCAAGTACCTCTGGCGTGATACCCATACGCCTCTGGTGCGCATTGGTTACCCGATCTTCGATCGCCACCACATGCACCGTTACGCCACCTTGGGCTACCAGGGCGCGATCAACCAGTTCAACTGGATCGTCAACACCATCTTGGATGAACTCGATCGCAAGACGATCATCCCGTCGAAGACGGACATCTCCTTTGACTTGATCCGTTAGGGAGCCAGGGCGCAGGGGGGGCAAGGCGCAGACAGTGGCCTCTCCCCTGCCCCTCATCTTCCCCTCTCCCCTGCCTTCTCTCCCTGCTCCACCCTCCACTCCTCCCCTGCTATGAAACTCAGCGAAGAAGTCGAACTTGACGGTCCCCCCCTTTACGACATGGGTAGCCGCGTCCGCGTCAAAAAGGTCATTCGCAACGATGGCACTTTTCCGGGCAAAGACATCGGCTTCCACCTCGCCAAAAAGGGCGACGTTGGCTACATCGTGGGCATTGGCACCTACCTGCAGCGCGCCTACATTTATTCCGTTCACTTTATTGAAAGCAACTATGTCGTTGGTTGCCTCAGCCGCGAACTCGAACTGACCGACGACGACTACAAGCCGTTGATTCAACAAGAAGACTGGTAAGACCGATGAATACCTTCACCGCTCACCCTCACTCCCATCCGCCCCTGGCCCCGCGCCAACCCCGCCTCGGCCTTTTGAATCCCTTGCGCCGCTGGATTGATCAGATTGAAGTTCGCGATCGCACCTTTGCCCACCGGGTTTGCCAGGTGATTCCCTGCTGTTGCCCGTTTGAACGCACCTTTACGGCGCTGGGTCGCGAAATTCATATTCCGGCCCTCTGCGAACTCAACCCGATTTACGACGAACTCGTGGGCCTGCGGTTTCGCTCGTTGAGCTATCTCGCTGATGTCTGCGAAGAAGATATCACCCGCTATATCTGCGATTGATGGGGGCGATCGCTCCCCACCCCCATACGGGCGAGGCATTTCGAATCACACGCACATTCCGTACGGGCGAGGCATTTCGTGAATGACGTTGCTTGATAGTCCAGTCAGTGACAACCGAAATGCCTCGCCCCTGCAGCCCCTGCACCACCGGCCTCGCCCCTGCCGCCTCGCTACCCTCCCCGCCCCTTACCTGCCCGCCGCCATGAAAATGACCTCTGGGAAAATTAACGAGCTTCTGACCCAGCCGGGTTGCGAGCACAATCACAAAAAAGAAGGCAAGGGTAAAAACAAAGCCTGTCAGCAACAAGCTCAGCCCGGTGCCGCCCAGGGTGGCTGTGCCTTTGATGGCGCCAGCATTGCCCTCGTCCCCATTACTGACGTCGCGCACCTGGTGCACGGCCCGATCGCCTGTGCAGGCAACTCTTGGGGCAGCCGGGGCAGCCTATCCTCTGGCCCCATGATCTACAAGATGGGGTTCACCACTGACCTGAGCGAAAACGACATCATCTTTGGCGGGGAAAAGAAGCTCTACAAAGCGGTGCGGGAAGTCAAGGAACGCTATAACCCCGCCGCCGTGTTTGTCTACCTCACCTGCGTCACGGCGCTGATTGGGGATGATTTGGATGCGGTGTGTAAGGCCGCCAGTGAGAAATTTGAGATTCCCGTCGTGCCCGTCAGCTCGCCGGGCTTTGTCGGCAGCAAGAACCTCGGCAACCGCATTGGCGGTGAGGCCCTGCTGGAGTATGTCGTGGGCACCGGCGAACCGGAAACCACCACCCCCTATGACATCAACTTGATTGGCGAATACAACATCGCGGGCGAGATGTGGGGCGTTACACCGCTGCTAGAAAAAGTGGGCATTCGGGTGCTCTCGAAAATCACGGGTGACGCTCGCTATCAAGAAATTACCTACGCGCATCGGGCCAAGCTCAACGTGATGATCTGCTCGAAAGCGCTGATCAACATGGCCCACAAAATGCAGGAGCGCTACGACATTCCCTATATTGAAGCGTCCATCTACGGCGTCGAGGATATCAATAACCTGCTGCGGACGATCGCTGCTCACTTCAATGACGAGGCTTTGCAAGCCCGCGTTGAAGCCCTCATTGCAGAAGAGACTGCTCGACTCACCGACGCCTTAGCCCCCTACCGTCAACGCCTGCAGGGCAAGCGTGTAGTGCTATACACCGGTGGCGTTAAGAGCTGGTCAATCATTTCGGCGGCCCATGACCTGGGCATTGATGTCGTGGCGACGAGCACCAAAAAGAGCACCGAAGAAGACAAAGCCCGCATCAAAAATCTGCTCGGCAAAGACGGCATGATGCTGCAAAAGGGCAATGCTCAAGAGCTGCTGAAGGTGATCGCTAAAACTAAAGCCGACATGCTGATCGCGGGGGGACGCAACCAGTACACCGCCCTCAAAGCGCGCATTCCTTTCCTCGACATCAATCAAGAACGTCACCATCCTTATGCCGGGTATATCGGCATGATTGAGATGGCCAAGGAACTGGACGAAGCGCTGCACAGCCCGATTTGGGAGCAGGTGCGCCGGGTAGCGCCTTGGGAGCAAACAGACGATGGCTTAGGCGAGCCGGTGCTCGGAGTGGGGCAGAACGTCCTCGAACCCCACGCTGCCGAGCAAGATCACCGCGCCCCGGCCCCCACCAAAGTGGTCTCGCGTCGCAAAGGCGTGGCGGTCAACCCGCTGAAGCAAAGCCAACCTCTCGGGGCGGCCCTGGCTTATCTGGGCGTCAAAGGCATCATGCCGCTGTTCCATGGGTCGCAAGGGTGTACGGCCTTTGCCAAGGTGATGCTGGTGCGCCACTTTCGGGAAGCGATTCCGCTCTCTACCACGGCGATGACCGAGGTCTCGACCATTCTCGGCGGCGAGGACAACGTGGAAACGGCGCTCCTGACGCTGATCGAAAAGTCTCAGCCCGAAATCGTCGGGCTCTGTACCACCGGCCTGACGGAAACGCGGGGCGATGACATGGAGGGCATTTTGCGCACGATTCGCAAGCGTCGTACTGAACTCGCAAAACTGCCGATCGCCTTTGCCTCCACCCCTGACTTTAAGGGTGCCTTGCAAGATGGTTTTGCCGCCGCCGTTGAAGCCCTAGTGCGGGACATTCCCATCGAGCATGATGACAGTGTCGATGTCGATGCTCTGCACGCTGACCCTTACTATCCCTATCCTGCCGACGAAACCCACACTCAGGTGACGGTGCTTGCGGGGCCGTCCCTCGCCCCAGGCGATGTGCAAGCAGTCAAAGATATGGTGACAGCCTTTGGCCTTACCGCCGTGATGGTGCCCGACTTGTCGATGTCGCTCGACGGTCATCTGTCTGACGAATACAGTGCGGTGACCAGTGGTGGCACCACCGTTGATGAACTGAAGACGCTGTATCAGTCGCGCTACACGATCGCGATCGGTCACATCATGACCACCGCCGCTGAGATCTTGCAGCAGCGCTTTGGCACTGAGTTCACCGTCTTCAGCAGTTTGACGGGCTTAGGCGAAGTCGATGTCTTCTTGCAAAAGCTGTCAGACCTTAGCGGCCAGCCCGTGCCCGCCAAATATCAGCACCAGCGGCAGCAACTGCAAGACGCCATTCTCGACACCCATTTCTTTTTTGGTCGCAAGCGGGTGGCTCTGGCGCTAGAGCCTGATTTGCTGCACACCGTGGCTTGGTGGCTCAAGACGACCGGGGCAGAAGTCCACGCTGCCGTCACCACCACCAAATCCAAGCTGCTGAAGGACTTGCCCATTGACACAGTCACCATTGGCGATTTGGAAGACTTTGCCGAACTGGCTCAAGGGGCCGACCTGCTGATTGGCAACTCCAACGCCAAAGCCATTGCGAAAAAGCTGGACGTGCCGCTTTATCGCTTGGGCTTCCCCGTGTTCGATCGCCTGGGCAATGGCCGCCGCACCACCGTGGGCTACGACGGTACGACCCAGCTGTTGTTTGATGTCGGCAACTTGTTTTTAGAAGCCGATGAGGAGAATGCCCACGCGCTGGTGCATAGCTGGCGAGAAGGCCAGGGGGAAATGAGTCACGAGTTGTTGGTATAGCTGCCTGCGCTGGTGCTGCCACCACTCCTCTATTCCTCGCCGCTTGATTTTCCACAAGGAGACCCCTGATGAAAGTTGCATTCACAACCCGAGACTCAGAAACCATTAATGCCCACTTTGGCTCGGCCCAGCGAGTGGATGTCTATGAGGTGGACACCGCTGGCTACGCCTTTTTAGAGACGCTGGAATTTGGCGGCAATCTCAAAGAAGACGGCAACGAAGACAAGCTAGAGCCCAAAGTCAAAGCGTTGGACGGCTGCACCCTGGTCTATGTCTCTGCCATTGGCGGCAGTGCGGCAGCGCGACTGATTCGCAAAAATATTACCCCCGTTAAGGCCCAGACAGAGGCAGATGATATTCAAGATGTGCTGACCCGGTTGGTGGAAACCCTCAACGGCAGTCCGCCCCCCTGGTTACGCAAGGCGCTGCAAAAGAGTCAGCCCCGCAACTTTGAAGACGACTTTGACACTATCGAGGAGGAAGTACTCGTATGAGCCCCGCACCTGTCGCCGCTGCCCTTGACGCAGCCCTGATTGTTGATAACTCGCCTTTCCTAAAGGCGATCGTGCAGCAAATTCGCGCTAACGACCCCTACGGCACCTACCGCAATTGGGCGGATGAGCTGCTGCTCAAGCCCTATGTGCTCAGCAAAGCCCAAAAGCGCGAAATTTCTGTAGAGGGAGAAGTTGACCTCATTACCCAGAGCCGGGTGATGGCTTTTTATCGAGCGGTGGCCTACCGCATCGAAGAAGAGTCGGGCCTGCTATCCCAAGTGGTCATTGACTTGAGCCACGAAGGCTTTGGGTGGGCGCTGGTGTTCTCCGGACGGCTCTTGCTCGTTTCCAAAACCTTACGAGATGCCCAACGCTTTGGCTTTGCCTCCCTCGAAAAGCTCAACGACGAAGGCGAAAAGCTGGTCAACAGAGGGATTGAGCTAGCGCAGCGGTTTCCCGAAGTCGCTGATGTTTAGCGGTTGAGGGGAGCGGGGGCGCAATGCCGAGAGGGTCGCCTCAATGAACTCCCCGCCTGGCCCCACCTCTACCTATCTATCCACTGACCCATCCACCCTGAGCCGCCTATGACTATAGCCACCCCTACTCCCACCGATATCGAGGCGCTGAAAAAGCAAATCAAGCGGCTCAACAGCAAAGCCGGTCAGATGAAGATGGATCTGCACGATATCGCCGAAGGACTGCCTAACGACCTGGAACAGCTGCCCGAGGCGGCAGCTCGCACCTACGACATCTACTGCCAACTGCGCGAACTCAAGCAACAACTCAAAACTTTGGAGGCCCAGTCATGACCACCTCACCGCTTTCCCTTTCTCAGTTCAACCAGTTGAAAGACGCCGAAGAATATTTTCAGTTTTTTGGCTTGAGCTACGACCCCCAGGTCGTCAACGTCAATCGCCTGCACATTCTGCGCAAGTTTTCGCAGTTTGTGCAGGCGGTTGACAAAAACCAAAGCGAAGCGGAACTCCTCGCGGCCTACAGCCAGGAACTGCGCAACGCCTACGACCTGTTTTTGACCTCTAATTCAGTTGAGCAAAAGCTGTTTAAGGTGTTCCAAGACCGGCCCAGTAACGTGGTCATGGTTTCCGACATTGAGGTGGAATAAACCTCACCTCGATTCCCCTTGGTCAGGACGAGGCATCCCGTAAGGGCGAGGCATTGGGGCTGCGCTTATCGGACATGACCACTGCGTGATTCCCGTAAGGGCGAGGTATTGGGGCTGCGCTTATCGGACATGACCACTGCGTGACTTCCCCAATGCCTCGCCCCTATCCGTACACCCTCCACTTTCCCCAACGACCATGCTGCCTACCCTGACCCCCACTGAATGCGATCGCTACCGCCGCCAAATGATGCTGCCCGGTTTGGGTGAAACTGGCCAGCGACAGCTCAAAAACACGACGGCCTTAGTCACTGGGGTGGGGGGACTCGGGGGCACGGCGGCGCTCTATTTGGCCGTCGCGGGGGTGGGCAAATTGATTCTTGTGCGGGGTGGTGACCTGCAGCGCGATGATCTCAACCGCCAGGTGTTGATGACCGATGACTGGGTGGGCCAGCCCCGTGTCTTTAAGGCTCAGGCCACGCTGCAGGCGTTAAACCCCGACATTGAAATTGAGGCCGTGTGCGAATACGTGGATGCTGACAACATTGACGCCCTCGTACAGCGAGCTGATATTGCCCTCGACTGCGCCTTTGATTTCAAAGAACGGGATTTGCTGAATGCGGCCTGTGTGCGCTGGGGCAAGCCGATGGTGGAGGCCGCCATGAACAGCATGGAAGCCTATCTCACCACCATCGTGCCGGGGCAAACGCCCTGCCTCTCCTGCCTGTTTCCCGAAAAGCCCCAATGGGATCGCTGGGGTTTTGGGGTCTTGGGTGCGGTGTCGGGGACCCTGGCCTGCCTCGCCGCCCTGGAAGCGGTCAAGCTGCTGACCGGCCTGGGGGAACCGCTGACGGGACAACTGCTCACGATGGATTTGGCCCGCGCCGAATTCGCCAAGCGGCGGCCCTACCACGATCCCAACTGTGTGGTGTGCGGCCCGCTGTCGCGTGAACGGCTGCCCGATCGCCTGACCGATGTCACCCCAATTGCGCTCTGTTGAGTTTGCCTGTTGTTCTATGACCTGGATTGCCCTGTGTTTGTTTGGTCTGGCGGTTATCCTCTGGCGTCAGAGTCATCCCCAAACCGATGAAGTCCATAAACTGCTGTACCTCACGACAGCCCTGCTCAGCCTTATGGTGGGCCTGGCGATCGCCCCGCTACTGCTCAAAATTTTGAGCCTGGCCACCTTGCTGGCCTATCCCGTTTGCACTAGCAATGATCGGGTGTTGAAGCCGAGTTGTTCTCGCTTCTGCCTATTACGCCATCAGTGCAAACCCCCGCGCCAAATGATCCCGTTACCGTTTTCCCTGCGCTAGTCCTTGAGCGCGCCCCGTCTGTTTTGATTGTCCTGATTCCAGTTATCTCAAAAGGAGACTCCCATGGCCGTCACCCTCACCGAACTTGCTGAACTGCGTCTCCGTACCTTTGTGCGCGGCACGCCCGACTATACCCCCGAGCGCGGCATTCGCCTCGCTGTCAAAGATGGTGGCTGCAACGGCTATGAATACGACATTAAAGTCGCTAACGCCCCCCACAGTGACGACGAAATTGTGAACTCTGGCACGCTCAAGGTATTTATCGATCCCAAAAGCGCGCCGCTGCTCGACGGGGTGGTGGTGGACTACATCGATAGCCTGCTCGAAAGCGGCTTTAAATTCACCAACCCCAACGCGGCTGATACCTGTGGGTGTGGCAAATCCTTCCAAGCGGCGGGTGACTGCAGCACCCCCGCTGGCGTGCCCTGCTCCTAAGCCCAGCCACGATGAGCGTTGAGCCAGCCTCGCCCCTCACTGCAAACTGGCTCCTCGGCTCCGCTTTTTCTCTGCCTTGCTACTGCCCTCCCCCCGGAGAAATTCCATGACAACTTACCAAGTCCGTCTGATCAACAAAAAGCGGCAAATCGACGTGACGATTCCCGTCGATGAAGACACCTACATTCTCGATGCCGCTGAAGAACAGGATCTTGATCTGCCGTTTTCCTGCCGGGCTGGCGCTTGTTCTAGCTGTGTGGGCAAAGTCGTTGAAGGCGAGGTCGATCAAGAAGACCAATCGTTCCTTGATGACGCCCAAATTGAGAAAGGCAACGTTTTGCTCTGTGTTGCCTATCCCCGCTCTGATCTGACCATCAAGACCCATATGGAAGCGTATTTGGTCTAAGCGACGCTGGCTGGCTAGGGCGATCGCTTCGTTCCTCTACGCTTTGCCCTAGCCCGGTCGATTCACCTATCCCCTCGCTTCAACAAGCGGGTCTCAATCTTGCACCCTAATAGGAGTCGAACCATGGCAAAAATTGGACTTTTTTACGGCAGCACCTCTGGCGTCACTGAAGAAATTGCCGAAAAGATACAGGCCGCGATCGGTGAAGATGTCTGCGACGTTTACAGCATGGAAGAAGACTTTGACGACGTTGACGATTTGCTGAAGTACGACTACCTGCTGCTCGGCTGCTCGACTTGGGGCGCGGGCGAAGTCCAAAACGATTGGCGCGAACCGCTGTTCGATATCGAGGTCGATAAGCCCGACTTTTCGGGTAAAACGATCGCGATTTTTGGCCCTGGCGATTGTGAATGCCACGGCAATCATTTTGTGGGGGCGCTCGGCACGCTGTATGAGCAATTTAAAGCGGTGGGTGCCACGCTGGTGGGTGCGGTCTCAGCGGCTGACTATCGGTTTGAAAAGTCAACGGCGATTCGCGATGATAAGTTTGTGGGCCTCCCCCTCGATGAGGTCAACGAAAGTGAAAAAACCGATCAGCGCATTGCTGATTGGCTAGAACTGCTCAAGGCCGATTTTCCGATTCCGGCAACCTGACCGGGCTGATTTGAGTCCCGGCGTATCCCCCGTCTGCCTTGGTGCTTTGATCCAACCAGGCAGGCGCGGGTTCGTCGCCCCTCGCAGGCTCCCTCGGATTGATAGATAGGTAGGTCGGCATTGACTGCGATAGCGGTGGTGCCTCAACCTCAGTCTGGGCTTCATCGCTGCCTCCCTTGAGAGACGGTCACTGGATGCGTGGTCGTCTCTCAGGACTACTCACCTCACGGCAGGACGAGCAAGCTCGTTGACACGACCATGTCTGATTTTTTGAAGCGATGGCCTCTCCCCACAGCGTCTGCGACCCCGGCGGATGCCGCCCACTTTCAGCGCCGCTGGACCGACTACTATCAGGCGGTCAAGGGACGGCCGCCGCGTGCCACCTTGGTGACCGCCCTCGATCATTTCGACTCAGCGGCGACGACCGCTCGCGCGGTGATAGGCAATGCCATTGACCTGGGCTGCGGCGATGGCCGCGATACGGTCGAACTGCTGCGGCGTAACTGGCGGGTGTTGGCGATTGATGGTGAGCCGGAAGCGATCGCCCAGCTGCGCCAGCGCCCCGACATCGATCGCACCTATCTCGAAACGCGGGTGCAAAAGTTTGAGGATATTGTGCTGCCGCCCGATGTCGATCTGATCAATGCCAGCTTCTGTCTTCCCTTCTGTGCGCCTGACCAGTTTGGTGAACTCTGGGAAGAAATTGTGCTGGCCCTCAAGGGCGGCGGCCGATTTTGCGGTCATCTCTTTGGCGATCGCGACTCTTGGGCCACCTATGACGATGTGAGCCATCACACGCGATCGCAGGTGGAAACCTTGCTACAGCCCTTTATCGTTGAACTGCTAGATGAAGAAGATCATCCCGGCAAAACCGCTCTGGGTGATGAAAAGCACTGGCACCTATTCAACATCGTGGCTCGCAAACGCTAGGGCGTTGAGGTCAGCCTGCTGCAACCCAACGAGATCGGCTACTTAAGCTGGATGGAGAAACAAAATTCAGCATGACTAAAATTTAGTTCCCCCTAGATTGCTGGATCAATTGCATCTTATCCAGTCAGCATCTTGAGCCGAGATGCGATCGCACGGCAAAATCTGTCCCTTGATCAGCCAACTGGAGAAAAGACGCGGTAAGATCTGAGACCGCTGGTATTTTGCTCAGGTCACCGCTCGCCATGTCTACTGCTGCTCGCCGTTATCACGTCACGACCTTTGGCTGCCAGATGAACAAAGCCGACTCTGAGCGCATGTCTGGCATTCTAGAAACCATGGGCATGACCTGGGAAGCCGACCCGCTGCAGGCTGACGTCGTGCTGTACAACACCTGCACCATTCGCGACAACGCTGAACAAAAGGTGTATTCCTATCTGGGACGACAGGCCAAACGCAAGCAGCAAGACCCGAATCTGATGCTGATTGTGGCGGGCTGTGTCGCTCAGCAAGAAGGGGAAGCGTTGCTGCGCCGAGTGCCCGAACTCGATCTGGTGATGGGGCCACAGCATGCCAACCGGTTAGAAGATTTACTGACGCAGGCGATGGCCGGCAGTCAGGTCGTGGCGACCGAAGCCGTCCACATTATGGAAGACATCACTCAACCCCGCCGCGACAGCGACGTCACCGCCTGGGTGAATGTGATCTACGGCTGCAATGAGCGCTGCACCTATTGCGTGGTGCCGGGTGTGCGCGGGGTGGAGCAGTCACGCACCCCGGAAGCAATTCGCGCCGAGATGGAAACGCTGGCCAGCCAAGGATTCAAAGAGGTGACGCTGCTAGGTCAAAACATCGATGCCTATGGCCGCGACCTGCCCGGCATCACCGCTGAGGGCCGGCGGCAAAACACACTCACCGATCTGCTCTACTTCGTTCACGACATTCCAGGTATTGAGCGGATTCGCTTTGCCACCAGTCACCCCCGCTACTTCACGGAGCGGCTGATTCAGGCCTGTGCCGAGCTGCCTAAGGTCTGCGAACATTTTCACATTCCCTTTCAGTCGGGCGACAATGACCTGCTCAAGGCGATGGCGCGGGGCTATACCCACGAAAAATATCGCCGCATTATCGAGACCATTCGCCGCTATATGCCCGATGCCTCGATTAGTGCCGATGCGATCGTGGGCTTTCCCGGTGAAACCGAAGCACAGTTTCAAAACACGCTGACGCTGGTGGAAGATCTGGAGTTTGACCTGATCAACACAGCGGCCTATTCACCGCGCCCGAACACCCCTGCGGCCCTGTGGAACTATCAGCTCAGCGAAACCGAGAAAAGCGATCGCCTGCAGCGGATCAACCATCTCGTCAACCAAAAAGCCGCCGAGCGATCGCAGCGCTACGCGGGTCGAGTCGAGGAGATCTTGGTCGAAGCGGTCAATCCTCGCGATCCGTCTCAGGTGATGGGCCGCACGCGGGGCAATCGTCTCACCTTTTTTGCCGGTGACATTGCTGAGCTCAAGGGCCAGCTGATCAAGGTGCGCATTACAGAAATCCGCGCCTTTAGTCTGACCGGGGAGCAGCTCACTCCTGTGCCCGCCTGATGTTTGCCCGCCCCGCCTGGCTCAGTCGTTGGGTTAGCTGCACTCGCTGCTCGTTCACCCAGATGATGTGCCGCTCTCCGTCTACAGACTGATATCCCAGGGGGCGATCGCCGGATTTGGTCAGCATTCGTTACGATCGCAAGCCAGACGGCACTCCAGTCAATATGCTAAAAACTAGCGAGAGTCCCTGCGGAGCCCTCCGAGGATGGGTGGATTCCCGCCGCGATTGGCCAGCGGGATTTGTCGGCTTTCGTTAAGAGGAATCATTTCATGCCGTGGTTCGTCAAAATTGAGCGAGGCATTATCGAAAAAGCCGCCTTTGATCGGCACGTGCCCGACCATGTAACCTATGTGAAATCACTCATCGCTGACGGTCACCAGGCGCGCACGGGCTATTGGGCCGAGCGGGGTGGCGGCATGCTGATCTTTGAGGCCGCCAACTTGGCAGCGGCTCAAGCGATTGTGCAGGCCGACCCGCTGATCGCTCACGGCTGTGTTGAGTACGAACTGCACGAATGGTGCATTGTGGTGGAGTAAGAGAAGGCTATGGCAGATTCGAGTGACGGCTACAAAATCCTGAGTGACAACCGTCAAGCCCGTTTTCAGTACGAAATTCTTGAAACGTTCGAGGCGGGTTTAGAGCTTAAAGGCACTGAGGTTAAATCAATTCGGGCAGGCAAAGCGAACCTGAGAGACGGCTTTGCGCAAGTGCGCGGCAATGAAGCCTGGCTGCACAACGTGCATATTTCGCCCCATAACACCACGATTCAGCAATACAATCACGACCCGCGCCGAGTTCGCAAGCTGCTGCTGCATAAGGGTGAAATTCGTAAGCTGATTGGTCAGGTTGAGCAAAAAGGTCTGACTTTGGTGCCGCTCAAAATCTATCTGACCCGCGGTTGGGTCAAAGTGACGATCGCCCTGGCAAAAGGCAAAAAACTGCACGACAAGCGCGATTCGCTGAAGCGTAAGCAAGAGAAACGCGAAGTTGAACGGGCACTCAAAAGCCGGGACTAAGGGATCTCATCGGTAGGGTGGCTTTTCAATCCGGAAAGAATCGAAAGCCGGGGCCGGTGGCGGCTGCACGGCGGCTTGGCGCGATCGCGACTGCGGAAAATAGCGATGCACCAACTTGTTGTACTGTCCGCCGAGCAGCAGGCCCATCGTGCAGCAATACAGCACCAGCTGACTCAACAGAACCACACTCATCACGCTGTAGAGCCAGTGGTGATTCATCACGCTACCCAGCTGCAGTCTAAACATCCCCGCAGTCAACAGCCAAATGCCCGTGGCAAACACCGTCCCCGGTAAGATCGGTGTCGCTCGGGCAGAAGACTTTTGACTCGTGCGATAGAGCAGTCCAAACACCAAGGCAATGGTGGATGCGGCCAAACACCACCGCAAGACTTGCGCAAACAGATGCTGCACAAAATTAAAGAGGGGAGACTCAGTCGCCCCCTGCAGGCTAACGGGCATGGCCATTAAGACGCAGCCTAAAGCCAACAGCGTCAGACTGGCGCTCACCCCGGCCACCAACACCGTCGTGAGTCGCTGTCGCAGTGATGGCACCAGATGTGAAGCCAAATCACCATCAGAGCGGATGATTTGCTGCGCTAGCCCCACGACTTTGAGCCACAGACTCAGGCCCAAACTGACAGTCACGATCAGCAATCCCCAGCGATGCCAGAGCTGCCATGCCGTTTGGGTTTGCGTGATGAGCGTGGTGATGGTGGGGGCGAGGTCAGGCAGCCATTGGTTCAGCCCCACTGTGATAAACAGACTCACGCTGTTGTTAAGGGTTGCCGCGGCGAGCACCGCTAAACCGCCAAACAAGCAACAACAGGCAATACCGTAGGCGATCGCGGCCCCTTTTAACCAGTAGCGATGCCGCGCCGCCTGCAGCAGCAAGGCCCGCCACAGCGATAGATGCAAATAGCTGCCGGCTGTGCGTTTGGCCGGTGGCGGCGGTGTTGCCGGGGGGAGCTGATAGGTCGTAGCGGGCGGGGGCTCTGGCGGCTGTGACGAAAACTGACGGGAAGGAGGCAGAGACATGGCAACCGAGCTGAGCAGGTTTGTCGCAGGATAACTATGCAGGCTGATTAAGCAGCACTGACGTTAGCCGTCATTATGCAACGACAGACAAAAACGTGCCTGGGTAGAGTGGGTATTCGTTCTCACTGCGACAGATTTTTAACATAGGGGATCGGCCATCAGCAGGCCGCCCCAAAGCCGGGAACCAACTTAATTAAGTCAGGCCGACAGGGAACTTCTAAACAAACTCAGGCAGAAAAAAGCGCAACTTCCGCAGATTATCAGGGAATTCTGCGCCATAGGTTGTAAAAAGGAACGTTGAGTCAGCCGATCAGGAGATTCTCATTCTCCTGATGAGTGGGGCTGGTTTAATAGTTGGAGATTTTGTGGTTTCCGGGTTCCTACCGGTTGATGATGTTGATTGGGCACATAGAGGCGCTCTGGTATGAGTAAGTTTGCAAAATTTGTGGTGTGGTTGGGCGTGGGTGTCTGCACGAGCGTATTGCTGGTCGGTGCGCCCGCCCTGTTTAAGGGGCATGGCGCGATCGCGACCACTCAGCGCTTGACGGCAACGGTGCCGGCTGCGGCGATCGCCCAACAAACGGGGGATCTCGGCATTCCTCAAGACTTTGAACCGTTAGCACCAGGGAATTTCCCTTCCCGCGATCTTCGCTTCCAGTCCGAAGATCCGGCTGATCAAATTGCCCCGCCGGGCCTACTGGTGCGTCCCGGTGACGCCCCTATTTCGCATTTCTTTGGCCTGCGCATGCAAAAGGAATTGGATAGCCTGGTGGGCCGATTTGAAAGTGCCCTCTTTTTAGCCAGCGCGGCCGATCAGCCTACCCAAGTACAGCTGCCCACGGTCAATGCTGCCGTTACCACCAGCGAAGACAAATCTTTGATCGCCAGTAGCGGTGGGGTCACCTCACCCGTGTTACAAGAAGCCCGACAGCTTCGACAAGACTGGCCCGGACTCCTCGAAAATCAGGCCTATGGTGAAGCCCGCACGCGGTGGCTGCAGGTGCGCGAAAACCTCTGGGCAAACTTTCCCCTCGATCGGCCCTTCGCGCAGCCCGAAATTCGGTCGATGTGGCTCGATCGCGGCAGCATTGTGCGGGCTGGTTCGCGCCCGCAGCTGGCAGCGCTGTTCGACAACATGCAGGCGTCGGGCATCAATACCGTCTTTTTTGAAACCGTAAATGCGGGCTACCCTATCTATCGCAGCCGCGTCGCCCCCCAGCAAAATCCGCTGACAGAAGGGTGGGATCCCCTGGCCGATGCGGTTGAACTGGCTCACGAGCGCGGCATGGAACTACACGCCTGGATCTGGGTCTTCGCCGCCGGTAATCAGCGCCATAACGCCATCATGAATAAGTCCGATGACTTTCTGGGGCCGTCGTTGGCAGGCAATCCGGACTGGGTCGGCTACGACCAAGACGGTCGGCCGATTCCGCTGGGGCAGACCAAGGCGTTTTATGACCCGGCCAATCCCGAAGTCCGCGAGTATTTGCTACAGCTCGTCGATGAAATCATCAGCGATTACGACGTTGATGGCTTGCAGCTCGACTACATTCGCTATCCCTTTCAAGATCCGTCGGCAGAGCGCAGCTACGGCTACGGCATTGCGGCCCGGCGCGAGTTTCGCCGCCAAACCGGCGTTGACCCGATTAACCTAACGCCCACGACCGATGCTTGGGCCCCTCGGGCGGAGCGCGAACGGCAGCGATCGCTCTGGGAAGCCTGGAATACCTTCCGGATTGAACAGGTGACCAGCTTTGTGGCCGAAACCTCGCAGCTGGTGCGCAGCAAGCGGCCCGACGTGGTTCTCTCGGCGGCCGTCTTTGCCATGCCCGAGCGCGAGCGGCTGCAAAAAATTCAGCAAGATTGGACGGCCTGGGCTCAAGACGGCCTCGTTGATTGGATTGTGCTGATGAGCTACGCCCAAGACGCCAATCGGTTTGCGGAAATGATTAATCCCTGGGTCGTGGAGCAAGACTACGGCTCGACCCTGGTGATTCCTGGCATGCGTCTGTTGGGCATGCCGGTGCCGGTCATGATTGACCAGCTGCAGACGCTGAGGGATATGCCCGCCACCGGCTATGCTCTGTTTGCCACTGACAACCTGGACAGCCGTATTCAAACGGTGCTCAACCAGACCCAAGGCAGCCATAACAGCACGGTGCCCCAAACTAATGCCTACGCGACTGCCGCAGCGCGTTTTGCCGCCCTGCAACAAGAGTGGAACTGGCTCTTGGCCAATGGTCAAATGACTCTCCAGCCGCGACTCGCTGATCGCTGGCTCGCCGACGTCAATACGGTGGGAGCCAGTTTGGCGACGCTGGCGAATGATCCGGCATTGGCCTCATCTGCCGTGCAGGCCCAAGTCAGCGACCTCAAGCGAAACGTTGGGGTCGGCGTTGAGTTAGAAACTGCTACCTCTACCGACTATCGGTTTACGACCTGGAAAAACCGCTTAGAAGCAATCAATCGCTTCTTGATTTACGGTGACGCGAAGCGGAGCTAATTGGCGATCGCGAGCAATCACGGACGCTAGTCAATGGGGTTGGCAGGGGGCCGCACTGCCACACCCGCCGCCGATAATTAGAAAGCTCTAAATTATCGGCGGCGGGTGTTATCGCCTAGCGTGACGCACCAAAGCCAAGCCTGGCGGTGCGTTGGGCTGTCGCTACAATACACCCTACAGCAATATTTATGGATGGCTACCGACTTATCAACGGCAGGTCAGGGGCAGATTGGCGACCCGCTCAGCATCCTCTTTAAGCCTCTGATCAGGCAACGGCAAAGCCTCATCCAGTCTTTTGCGGCAGTGCATCAGGCAGGATGGAAACGGCAGGCATTTCATACCGATTCTGCATGATAGTGCTACAGATCGAGGATCCCCCGCTGTCGCCGCCCCCTTGGGAAAGGGGCTATTCACCACCCGAATCTTGCTGCCCCCCTTTTTTCCAAGGGGGGTTGGGGGGATCGTTCCAGTACGGGCATCTGTAGTCCAGTTTTAGAGAATTGGTATTAGCCATCGGTTAAGGGCAGCGGCCCGGTGGCGGCCAACGGCTTGCGGAAGATCTGCCGGAGTTATGGTGGTTTGCTAGATAGCGCTAGCCACTTTGGCGCGCTCTGAATCCTTCGTGCATCAGCAAAGTGGCTGCAGTCTCGTTCTGAACCGGACTGGCGACTGTGATAGATTTGAGCCGATTTTAGGGAGTTGCTTAAAAATCGCCTTCCCAATCGCTGGGGTTGAGCACGTGTTGCAGCATTCAGCCTGTAGCGGTCGGAGTCCTCTGCGGCAAGGGCAAGCCTTCGACGGGGCTCAACTCGATGATCCGCGACCAGATCTCGTCGCCGGAGCCAGTGAATGAGTGCTGTGCTGCAATCGACTGAAAATGATTGAGTGGGCTACCAAAATCATTGCCTCCGAAGATTAGACAACCGCAAGGTTACTGATTTCTAAGTTTTGCAACGCCCACTGCCCATCAAGCGGGAAACCGCTTGATGGGCTCGAAAGCTTTAGAGACGAATACGTTAGGGTATCCGTTAAGGATGTTCTCCCCCGGTGCGATCGCGCTTCGCATTTCGGGAAATATACTGAGGACAGCGGCCAGTTTGTTAACTGGTCTCCGGCATATTTTAGGTAAACGTCGGCATCGGGGTTGAAGCATTTACATAGAGTCTTAAACCATTCACAAGGGGAGCGGCCTGTTGCCCCCGCCTTCCTGCCCATGAACCATCCACTGCCTGATAACTCTCAAGGACACAGTTCCCTCGCCGCGATCATCCTCACTGACGCGGTCGGGTTTAGCGCCCGCATGTCTACCGACGAAGAAGATACCCTGGGCTTGATTCACCGTGATCTCAAGCTGATGGAGACCCTCTGTCAGCAGTTTGAGGGGCAGGTCGTTAAATCGACGGGGGATGGTCTGCTGATGTGCTTTTCCAGTGCAGTGCAGGCTGTCAGCTGCAGCTTAGAAATTCAGCGTCAATTGGCTAGCCCCACTCAGACCTCCCAAAAACGACTAGAGCATCGCATCGGTGTGCATTTAGGCGATGTTTTCTTCAAAGATGATGATGTCATGGGCAACGGGGTCAATATTGCGGCTCGCCTGCAGACAGAGGCTCAGCCGGGGGGGATTTGCATTTCTCAGGTGGTCTATGAAGTAGTGAAATCGCGGCTGGCGCTCAACGCCTCCTATGCCGGGCCGCTACAGCTCAAAAATATTCAAGCGCCCCAACCCGCTTACCACGTCAATCATGACTTGGACGCGTTACCGCCGCCCGTGACTGCATCAGTGGAAGACGTGTCTGCGCAAGCGGTGACCGAAATCGAACCGCCGTCAGACGCCCCCAAGCCCGTTGGGTCGCCACGCGATAAGCTCCGCCCCGGCAGCAAAATTGGGGGGCGTTATGTGGTGCAGCGAGTGCTTGGGCAGGGGGGCTTTGGTCGCTCATACCTGGTGGAAGACTCGCAACGATTTGGCGAAGCCTGCGTGCTGAAGGAATTTTTTCCGCGCAATGCCTCGAAGCGATCGCTGCAAAAGGCGCTGGATTTGTTTAAGCGCGAGGCGAAGACGCTTTACCAAATCAGTCATCCTCAAGTCCCTAAATTTTTGGCCGGGTTTACCCAAGAACAGCGCCTGTTTATTGTGCAGGAATATGTCCACGGGGTGACCTATTCGCATCTGCTCAAAGAGCGCAAGCGCGAGGGGCAAGCCTTTGCTGAGCCTGAGGTCAAACGGTGGATGATTCACATGCTGCAGGTGTTGGAATATCTGCATAATCTCAACATCGTCCATCGCGATATTTCACCCGACAATGTGATGTATTGTCGCGATCGCGACCTGCCTGTGCTGATTGACTTTGGCCTGGTTAATGACGCCATGAGCGAGATCTTGTCCGGCGATTTGGATGAAGAAGACATGCCGCGATCGGCTACCGTCGTCGGCAAGTTTGGCTACTCTCCGCCCGAACAGATTCAGCTGGGCCAGTGCTTTCCCTGCAGCGATTTGTACGCCCTCGGGGTGACCGCGATCGTTCTGCTGACTGGTCGGTATCCGCGGGAGCTGATGAATCGCAACACGTTAGATTGGCAATGGCGACAGCATGTTGACCTGACCTATTCGTTCACTGCCGTGTTGCAACAGCTGATTCATCGCCAGCCTCAAGAGCGCTATCAGTCCGCCAGAGAAGTGTTAGAAGCCATCACGCCGCTACTCGATAGCGATGAGGTTAGCTCGCCGCTGCCGCAATCGATGATGACGACCACTCGCATTGATCTCTCGCCCGATCCGAACGCGGCACCCGTGTTTAATGCGCCGCTGCAGGTGGGCTCGGGGTCGGTTCTGCAAGAAGAAGCCTTTGTCGATGAATGTCGGCAAGCCCTGACGCGCTGTATTGGCCCCATGGCCACCCTCGTGCTCGAAGATGTTTTGGATCAATATCCCGACGCTAGCCCCCAAGAGCTGGTCGATATTCTCGCTGCCCAGCTCTCTGATGGTCAGCAGGCCAGTCAATTTGTCAGCAGCGTGCAGGTACCGAGGCCTTCGATAGTGTCTCAACCGCCCAGTGGCTTGCAGTCGATGGGCCAGTCGGGAGCGCAGAGTGCTGCTCAGCCGCTTAGCCGTACGTCAGCCGCCAGCACGTCGGCAGCTAGCCAGGCGACTAATCTCAGTGGGGCCAGTCAGTCATCGGCAGCCCCGCCAGAGGTCAGCTCTGAATTTGTCAGTCGCTGTCGGCAGGCGCTCAAGCGGTGTGTTGGCCCCATCGCCGATATGCTGCTCGAAGATACCTTGACTGATTACCCTAATCTGGGGCCACAGGAACTCGTCGCCCAGCTCGCGGCGGAAATCCCCAACCCAAATAAGGCTGAGGAATTTCAACAGCAGTTACGGTCATAAGTCGGTAGCCATCAATAAATATTGCTGCAGGGTGTGTTGTGACGATGGCCCAATGCACCGTCAGGGCTGGTTTTGGTGTGTCACTGGGTCGAATACATATCAGCCTGGTCGCTGATTTTGACTCTACTCAATTAGCTAGATTGCTGACCGGGCAAGAAGTTGAGGGTTGAGCGAAGTCGAAACCCGGCCACCAGATAATGATGCCTGCCTACTTGATCTGAGTTCAGGATAAGGACATCAGGCACGTTGACCCGCCGGTTGAAGCGACAATCCCTGCCGGGGCGGGATGCCCAAGGTGGGGTGGGTTGAACTCGAACTGGCTTTACCTAGAGTGCTTCTAGTTGGCTGTTAGGTTTGATTCTGTCGGTTGGGTAAGCGCTAGCGGAACCCAACGAGATCCTTGCTGGTGTTGGGCTTCACTTAATTTTATCCAACTGACACGAACCCCAACTTCTAGAATTGCAGAGCACTTAGGTGTTCTAAGCAAGGTGGCCAGCGCTACAGATCGTTTGCGATGTCCATTGCCCTTTGCGGTAGCGCTCTCAAGACTGCCTAACTTGCAGCGAAAATCCCCAACCCGAATCAGGTCGAGGATTTACAGGGGCAGTTACTGCTACTGTGACAAGTCGTTGGCTGAACTGCGCCGCCCTTCGCGATAGCGCTCTAAGCGCTGCATCGCCATTTGTAAACTAAGGCGCATACGGTTAAAGGCATCTGAGAGTTTGCCGACCTCGTCTTTCGAGTCGTGAGTAAACTCGGCAGCGGTATCGCCCATGCTGACCGCTTCAGCCACCTGGGCCATGCGATTCAAAGGCTTCACGACAAAGCGCTTGAGCCACAGGTTCACCAAAATCGTGGCGATCGCGAAGGCGATGATAAAGATGCCCAAAATCAACACGAGCGATTGACGGGCTCCCTGCACCACCTTCGCCGCTGGCACGGAAATCATTTGTGCCCCGACGATTTCATTCAGCTCCCAGTCGAAGCCGTTCGCCGAGCCGTAGCGCTCGATCATGCTGGCGGGAGCGGCAGCCGGGGTGCTGTGGCACTCTAAGCAGCTAGCATTGGTGATTTGAATGGGGCGTGCAATGTAATACAGCTTACCGGCGGGCGTCCGGCGAAAACCGCTCACTTCTGAGGCCTTGTCAGGGTTTTGCCGAAACTGACCCACCAGCTCAGCTTCAAAGTCGTCGGCTTTATCGCGCAGATTGGTCGGGTTCAGCGTTGCTTCTTTGTAAAAGAAATCGCTATACACCGGATTCAGCCGGAAGGTTTCAAACACTTCGCGAGCCGAGTAGGCCGGTACGCTCTCCGGCAAAAATTCCGCTTCGAGGCGATCGGCAATCTCTGGCTGCACGTGATCGTTGGTGTAGGTGCGGATGGCGTTCATGGTTTCCATCATCATCAACGCCTTGGTGGTGAGCTGGCCCTGGGTGCTGCGGTTGAGCACTGATGACAGCGCCACCCCACTGGCGAGTACACCACCAAGAAAAACCAGCACGAGCAATAGGGTGAATTTTTGGCCTAATTGGAGGTTTTTGAGCTTGAACATAATGGACAATTTGTGACGGGGCTATTAGTTTCAATACAGCTTGGGAGCGGCGATTTCGCACACTCCTAGAACCGCTGGCGCTAAGGGAGCGGTTCAATCGGCAAACTGATGAATTTGGATAGCGGCACCCTGAGTCAAGCGAAAAAAGTTGATGGTAGTTGGCTGCTTCTATGTTACGCATGCAGTGTGAGCCCCCCGGCAAAAGCGTTGCTTTATTTCACGCGATCGCCCACTACAGCAACCTTTCTACAAGTGCGATCGCCTGCGATGACAAATATCGGAAGCCACAGGGATACAGCGGATATAGTGAGGAAGAATTATTTGCGACCCTGGCATTGATGAGCGATCGCGCCCGACGATATCAACTCTTTCACCTACTCTCAAACTTGCCCCCAACACAGTTTGAAGGCTTGCTCTTTGCGCTGAATCTTCCTGCCGGAAACGTATCGGCTAGCAGTGCCGCCCAGTCGTATCGGGTGGGGGAGCTGTTGCAGTGGGCCGAAAGCCCCATCGGCTGCGGGTTACCGGAAGTCGCCATAGCCCTGAAGGATATGTTTGGTATCGATGTGCCCGACTTTATGCCGACGGAGCCACCGGCATCGATGACACAGACGCCAGAGCTGAAGGTGGAGGATGCTCAGCCGCCAGAATGGAAAGAGCATCTGGGCAACGGTGTGTATTTGGAAATGGTAAATATCCCAGCCGGTCGTTTTTGGATGGGCTCACCGGATAGCGAAGCGGAGCGCTCAGAAGACGAGGGGCCAGTGCATTCAGTCACTGTTCCAGCCTTGGCGATGGGCCAGTATCCGGTGACTCAGGCGGAGTGGAGCGAGGTGGCCGCCCTGCCCAAGGTCAACCAGGATCTGAAGCCGTTTCCATCTCATTTCAAAGGACAGCGCCGTCCGGTTGAACAAGTGAGTTGGGATGAGGCGGTGGAGTTTTGCGATCGGCTGTCTCGCTTTGCCCAGCGACTTTACCGCTTGCCCAGCGAGGCTGAATGGGAATATGCCTGTCGCGCCCGCACCCAAACGCCCTTCTATTTTGGGGAGACTCTCAGCACCGACCAAGCTAACTACGACGGTAGAGATACCTATGGCAAGGGTGTGAAGGGCGAATATCGTCAGCAAACCACAGATGTGGGCAGTTTTCCGGCCAATGGATTTGGCTTATACGACCTGCATGGCAATGTGTGGGAATGGTGCCAGGACGTGTGGCATAGCGACTATCAAGGAGCCCCAGCGGATGGCTCTGTGTGGATGACCGGGGGCGATCAGCAGTGGCGGGTGCAGCGGGGCGGCTGGAATTGCCGTTCTGCGCTTCGGCTCTGGGATACGCCCGCAAACCGCGCCGGCGGCGTCGGTTTGCGGGTGGTCTGTGCGCCTTTCAGGACTTAGTTACCCTCTACATCTTTTGCCCTCTTGTGCTTTGCATTTTCCCACGCGCAAAGCGCGTCAAATTTTTTTCAGCTTAGGCTACCTACCGTTGGCAAGCGTACGGTGCTGCTGACTCTGTCTAGTTGGGGATAAGTAGGTCGAGAGCCGAGCAGAGTGAATTTGAGGGCCGAGCGGAGTTGAGGCCGGTTCTTCTCGACTCCGCAAGTCGATCGCCTGCCCCCAGCGCTAGACTCAAACTATTGCCCTCACTCAAGATCATGGCTCACCTCAAAGATCGCCGCCCCCAAAACATTGATGGCGACATTTATGTCGACAGCTCCTGCATTGACTGTGATACCTGCCGCTGGATGGCCACCGATACCTTCACCCGCGAAGACGGCCAATCCGCCGTATCCCAGCAGCCCCAAACCGAGGCCGATCGCCTCGCGGCCCTACAAGCCCTGCTCGCGTGTCCCACCGCTTCCATCGGCACCGTCTCGCCGCCCCCTGATATGAAGTCGGCCCAGGCCAGTTTTCCCATTCCCATTGCCGACAACGTTTACCACTGCGGCTACCATTCCGAAAAATCCTACGGAGCCGCCAGCTACTTTATCCAGCGGCCTGAAGGCAACATCCTCATCGATTCGCCCCGCTTTGCCGCGCCTCTGGTGAAGCAGTTAGAGGCGCTCGGCGGTGTGCGATATCTGTATCTCACTCACCGTGATGACGTGGCCGACCATCAGCAGTTTCACGATCGCTTTGGCTGCGATCGCCTACTGCACCGCGATGACGTGACTGCTGGCACCGCCGCCGTCGAAATCATCCTCGAAGGCGCTGATCCCACGGCATTGGATGCTGACGTCAAAATCATTCCCGTGCCTGGTCATACGAAAGGCCATACCGTGCTGCTGTATCGCGATCGCTTCCTGTTCACGGGCGATCATCTAGCTTGGTCGGTACGGCTGCATCAGCTTTATGCGTTTCATCGCTTTTGCTGGTATTCCTGGCCGCAGCAAATTGAGTCGATGGCCCAGCTCACCGCCTACGACTTTGAGTGGGTGCTGCCGGGGCACGGTCGCCGCCACCATGTTGACCACACCACCATGGCTCAGCAGCTACAAAAGTGCGTGGACTGGATGAAGGCGCAATAGCGTCGCCGAACGATTTAATAGCGAGCCACCCCGACTGCCACCGCGTCGCTAGCCTGTTGGCCCTGACATGTTTTCATGGCCGACGAGATCGCCTGTAAAGCCTCATCGATATCCGCCTGACTCACCATCAGATTGGTGACCGCCCGCAGCGTGTTCGCGCCAGTCGGTAGCACGCCGACGCCGAGTTCCGCCAGTTGAGTGGCCAAGGTGGTTGCTGGAATGCTCTCCGGCGTGTGGAAATAGACGAGGTTGGTCTCGACTTCCTCTAGGGCGATCGCAATGCCGTCGATCTGCTGCAGTCCGGCAGCGAGGCGTTGGGCGTTGGCGTGATCATCGGCGAGGCGATCGCGGTGATGCTTGAGGGCATACAGTGCCCCCGCCGCAATGATGCCCGCCTGACGCATGCCGCCGCCAAACATTTTGCGAAACCGGCGGGCCCGCTGCATCAAATCCTTTGGCCCCGCTAGAGCTGAACCCACCGGTGCTCCCAGCCCCTTGGAAAAACATACGCTCACCGTGTCAAACGGGGCGGCGTAGGTCGCCTCAGAGTGTCCCGTCGCCACACAGGCATTCCAAAATCGCGCGCCGTCGAGATGCAGGCGGAGGTCATTGTCACGGCACACCGCCGCAATTTCCTGAATATCGGTTAGTGGAAAAATGCTGCCGCCACCGCGATTATGGGTGTTTTCCAGACATACCAGCTTCGTCCGGGGATAGTGCTCATTCCAGGGCCGCAGCGCCTTCTGCAGGTCAGCGGCGGTGAAGATGCCGCGCTGTCCTTCGATGAGCTTGCACATGACGCCCGATAGCGCCGCCGGGCCACCCGCTTCGTAAAAATAAATGTGGGCCTGACTTTCTAAAATGATTTCGTCGCCGGGTTCGGTATGGGTGCGCAGCGCCACCTGATTGGTCATGGTGCCCGATGGCATGTAAACTGCGGCTTCTTTGCCCAACAGGGCGGCGACGGTGTCCTCTAATTGGTTGACGGTGGGGTCGTCGCCCAGCACATCATCACCAACTGGGGTACGGGCGATCGCGGCGCGCATCTCGGCGGTGGGTTGAGTAACGGTGTCGCTACGCAGGTCAATCATAGGAAGGGGTGGATAGATGACAGGGCGGGTCGAGTCGGCATGACTCACTGATTCTAGGCTAGACCATTCGTCACGATCCAAACGAGTCATCTATCGCAGAATGTGATGGCAATGAGCTGCGCGATCGCGGTCGTTATACCGATTGGTAGCTCATGAAGTCTGGTGGAGAGACCTTACCCGCTGGATGAGTGTTCCTATAGCCGAGGCGCTCAAACCACCTGGATCTTGTCTTGACCAGTAGAGTTGATCGTCTCTGGCGGGGCTAACTTCATTACGGTCTGTGAGATTCGGAGGACACAACGCCGCCGTTTTTGACCGCGATCGCCTATCCTACGATTCAAGTTCGTTACTAAGGCAGACCGTGGTCGAGACTTCAACCGAGGCGCACCGACCAGGCTTAACGTTACCCGCAATGGGCTGCGGCACCTGGGCTTGGGGCAATCGTTTGCTGTGGGGCTATACCCCCGATATGGACGAGCAACTGCAGGCCGTGTTTGACCACTGCGTCAGTCACGGTGTCACCCTGTTTGACACCGGTGACTCTTACGGCACTGGGCGACTCAATGGCCGTAGTGAAACCCTGCTGGGGCAGTTTGCTAATGGCTATCAGGGTGACCACCGCGAACAGATTTGTTTGGCTACCAAGCTCGCTGCTTATCCCTGGCGGCTGACGCGGGGCGCCATGATTAATGCTTGCATTGCCTCATCGCGGCGGTTTGGCCGTGGCGTTGACTTAGCGCAGCTGCACTGGTCGACGGCCAACTATGCCCCCTGGCAGGAGGGCACGCTGTTAGATGGTCTGGCCGATCTCTATGAGCAACATCAGGTGCGCGGCGTGGGCCTGTCGAACTTTGGCCCCCAGCGCTTGAGAAAGATTTATCCTCAGTTTCGCGATCGCGGCGTGCCCATTACCACCCTGCAAGTGCAGTATTCGCTGCTGTCAACCTATCCAGTCACGCAGTTGGGCATTCAAGCGGTGTGTGATGAGCTGGGCATTCGTCTAATTGCCTATAGCCCGCTGGCGCTAGGATTGTTGACTGGCAAATATCAGATTGGCAGTGCCCTGCCTGCTGGGTTGCGCGGCGTGCTGTTTCGTCAGCTGCTGCCGGGGGTTAAACCGATTCTCGATACGGTTGAAGCGATCGCCCTATTTCGAGGGAAAACCATGGCTCAGGTGGCGCTCAACTGGTGCATCTGTAAAGGGTTTATCCCCATCCCTGGGGCCAAGACGCTGTCTCAAGCCCAGCAAAATACCGGAGCGCTGGGCTGGCAATTAGATGCGGGAGAAGTGCTTGAGCTAGACAACGCGGTGAACCGGAGCGACAAGCAGATGGTGCAAAACATCTTTCAAACCCAGTGAACCGTTCACGATCTAGGGATGCTCCGTACGTAACTTTGCGTAGCTCATGCCGTGACGAAATCGAAATAGAGACGTCATTATCTTGATCTCTGCTTCACAAAAGTCGCTGATTTAATGAAGTCTGATTAAACTTTCGGGAAAGCGATCGCGGTAGCCAATCGGGATTCCAATATTAGTAATACGAGCGTAAACCAACCTTCAGACGGTTTATGCCCTCGCCATCTATCGATACGGCCTTAAGTCATTCGCATCTACCCGGCAGTGACTTTGTGCCTGGCCGTTCACGCCGTATCGCACTCAAAACAACCACACCATCCATTACTCAACGTTTTGGGAGAAATTCTGCTATGCGCGTCTATACCAACTCAACCTTAAGAAGTCTTGTCGGCTACGGCAAGCTTTTAGCGGGCCTCGCCGTGCTGCTCGTCTTGCTATATCAAGGAGCTAGAATCCTGCAGGATGATCCGGCCCTGCAAGAACTCAGAAATTTACTGCAGATTGAAGAAGCTCAGTAAATTCAAGGCGGCATCACGCGAAGACGCCGATGATGGCCATCGTCTTGCCGGATTGTGAGGTAAACTTCAAACCCACAATGCCATCGATCAGCGATGAACAGGATGTCATGGTCTAAGACCTAACCACACTCGCCCAACGTTAACCCGTAAAGCCTGGCAGGCTCACCGCATCGCCCGCAAAACTGGGGAGATCAAGCTGTTGCGATCGCCGAGTGCGCACGGCTAGCCGATAACTTACACTCTGCAGTTCGGCTTGCAAACGGCGGTTCTCGGTTTGCAGGTCTTTCACCTTGCCGCGCACGGCATCCATGCGGGCTTCAAACTTTTGGCGGTAAACCTTCGGCAGCTCTTGCACCACCTGCTCTAACATCCGCGTGCGATCGGTCAGCTCTTGCACTGTTTGCCGTAGCTGCACCGTTTCGTCGTTACGTTCTTCGAGCTGGCCCTGATAAAAGGTGACCTGCTGTTCAACGCCCTGCAGCTGCTCACGCAACGCGCGCACCTCGGCCTGCTGCTGTTCAGACGATTCAGTTGTCGTGGGCGTTACTCCAGCATTGCCCTTGACGAGGCGAAACAGTTCTCGTGAGAGCTGTTGCACTAACTCATCTCGCATCTGCAACTCTTCTCGGAGACGAGCAACTTCAGCTTGCTGGGTGGAATATGAGGAATTTACTACTTGCGTCACACCGCTAACCCTAGTTCCCAAAAAATCTTCAGAAGTACCCTACTCGCAGCTTGTGCACCTGATGCCTCAAATCCTCAACACTCCGACTAAAGACCACGAAGGTTAAAAGCTCCAGGCTGATCTAGCCAGCGCAGGAAATGGCAGAAAAACTGCCCAAAACGCCACAGTTCGGCCATTTCGAATTTGATTGCTGATACTTTAGCACTTCATTTCATAAATGCAACCTATTTATCTAGGCAAATCTGCATTCAAGATGAAACGTTAGCCTTCTTTAAGCAAACGGCTGTTCAACTTGCTGATAGCTCAGGCAATGATCGATGCTGACAGAATCCGCCTGCTACGGCAGCAGCGCAGCAGGCGGAAACCAAAATTACGAATTGTCTGAAAATTTTGAGCGCAGTGAGTTGCCTGGCCTAAGCGGCACCAGGAGGTGGCGCAGAAGACCCTGCCGCAGTGGCTTCAGGAGCGGGCATATCATCGGCATCGGCGAGATCATCGGTTAGCTCTTGCTTGAGGGTCAGATACCGAATGACGTTTTCGCTGAGACGCATGGCTCGTTCCATCGGGGCCACGACATGCCCCAGCCCTTGGTAATTCATCTGAATGTAGATGCCTTCGCGATGATTCTGAATCTCATAGGCGAGGCGACGCTTACCCCGGTGCTGTGTTTCTAAAATTGTGGCTCCCTGCTCTTGCAGAATCTCTTGGTAGCGGGCAATTTCAGCATCTACGACCTCTTCGACAATGTCGGGCCGCAGGATATACATCGTCTCGTACATCAAATTTTTCATGAAGGCGCTCCTTGTGGACAAATGGCCTTTCCCGGTATAAATGGCTTCAGGCGACTTCTCAGCGAATCGCTCCTGGCCACTTGGGTAAAAGGCAAGGATCTACAATCATACCAGTATTCGAAGGAATCCATGGCGCAACGCTACGTTCGAGTTCAATCGCAGTCGCGACAACTGCACTACGGTTTGCTTCAGTCCGATCGCAGTGTTCATGTGCTGGATGCCCCGCCGTGGCTGCAGGGTGAGGTCACCGAGACCGTTCTCGAAGCCGATAGCTATCAGCTGCTGGCACCCTGCGCCCCGTCCAAAATTATTGCGGTCGGCAAAAACTATGCGAAACATGCTGCCGAGATGGGAGGGGAGCTGCCTCAAGAACCCCTCCTATTTATGAAACCTTCAACGGCAGTTATTGCCACCCACTCCCCGATTTTGTATCCCCCTCAGTCGCAGCGCGTCGATTACGAAGGGGAGCTGGCGCTAGTCATCGGGGCTCGGTGTCTCGATTGTGATGTCGCTGCCGCCCGCGACAAAATTTGGGGCTATACCATTGCCAATGATGTCACGGCTCGCGATCTGCAGGCCCGCGATCGCCAATGGATTCGCGCCAAGGGCTTTGACTCGTTTTGCCCACTAGGCCCGTGGATTGTCCGCGAGCTGAATCCGGAGGCGCGCATTCAGACGTTTTTAAACGAACAGCCGACGCCCGTGCAGCTTGGCGAAATTAGCGACATGATCTTCAAGCCCGCCGCGCTGGTGGCCTACATCAGTCAGGTGATGACCTTATTGCCCGGCGATGTAGTGTTGACGGGCACTCCCGCTGGCGTTGGCCCGCTGGCGCTGGGCGATCGCGTGCGGGTAGAGATTGAAGGCATCGGCTCGTTAGAAAATTCGGTGCAGGCGCGACCCGCGCTAGTGCCGTCGATGGATTCGATGGAATCCGAAGGTTAGCGCTGGGTCGATGCTCCTGACGAGTGGGCCTGTTCAGGCGGTTCCCTAAACAAAGAGCCGGGTTGCTTGAAGGAGAAACCCGGCTCTTTGCCCATTATTGATGAGTCGTGGCTCATGAAGGCAGGGCAAACTGCCTAGCGCACTTGCATGTACACCGCTTCGGAAAGAGTGGGGATCTCAGCGTATTGACCACGAACCGTTTGCACAACGGAATACACGATCGCGCCCAAAATACCCAGCAACACAACGTTCAAAATCGTATCGACAAAGAGCCCAGTACCCAGGGCTGGCACTAAGACCATATTCAAAATAATCTGGCCCAAAATCAAGACGATATCGAGCAAGATGGCCTGCATCGTATTAAAGCGAATGAAATGGCTGATGTTGGTGTTGCGCACCACCAGGGTCAGCAGCAGAATAAACACAATCAATCCGGCAAACGGGAAACCCGTGTAGATCCGAATCAGCGGACTCAGCGGCACCAAGATTAATTGCAGCGCCGGAAACTGAGCAAATAAACCAATGCCCGCTGCCAAGGCAAAGGACATCCCCAGCAGAGAAACCTCAACGAGGGGAAGAAGATAGGGCAAACAAGCAAAAAATCGGTCTTGTGCCGTTGTGGTGCCACGCCAAGTCATTGAGTCCGCTGAGCCTCTAAATGTTTGATAATTATTCAACATGCTAACTGAGAAAAAGGCGAAAACCGTCTCTGGCTTAAGACTTTCTCCCGATCCCATCGCTACGCGATTGCCCTGTGTTCAGCCAATATCCGCAATTTTGAAGCCCATTTGACATTCATATTGCTGAGGCTGACCCTCCTGCAGCTTCTCTAGAGAACGCCCACAGGTTAACCGCCCGTGATGGAAACGGGGTTGCCCCATCTGGTCGGCCATCAAACAAGTTTGGCAAACTGCGGTGGGAGACAAGAGCTGGTCATTCATCATGACAACCAACATAAGAATTCCCTTCCAACTATGTTCTTAAAACGTAGATTTCAATGTGCCTTTATTGTAAGTCAGCTCCCCCTGAGAGTTGTGTGCAAAAATACACACCTTAATAGCCATCAGGGGTTGGGCGCTGTCCATTCTCACAGCAGTCGTTGCTGTATTCGATCGCAGTCGCCCGTCCGGTGAGGATAAGACGGCGGAGTTACTTTGCTGATGCGCGAAGGATCAGAGCGCTCCTAGGTGCCCTAATCTTCAGAGCGTTTCTAGGTGCCCTCAGCCAAGTGGTCAGCGCGATCAAGGGGGCATTGCTCAAGCATGCTGCTCTGTGAGCCAGCGCGAAAAGTCTTGGGCGGGCGCGATCCGAATGCCGCCCTCACCGATGTAAGCCACCTCAGGCAAATAGGCTTGCGGCGGCGTTTCGGGCGGGCGGGCAACTTTGTCTGCGATGCGCAGCTGAGTCGGTTCCATATGCAGGGTCATGATGCGGCAGCGGCGGTTGCCCTGAGAGCCGGCATGGGCTAGCCCTTTGAGTCGGCCCCAAATCACAATATCGCCGGCAGCCACAATACTGCCGCCGGGGTTGATGTCGCCCAAAATGACGACGGTGCCATTGTGGCGAATCTCCATGCCAGAGCGAATGGTGCTTTGCAGATAGAGCGGCTCATCCAGTGACGAGCCCGCTTGGGGTGACGCTTGATTGAGCGGGGTGGCGGGTATGTGCTGCTCGACCGCATAGCCAGCCGTAGCGGCAGCGACTGCCGTTTGGCGACGGCTAGTATAGACTCGCTTTAGCTGCAGCTGCGCATCGGTCAGGGCGTTGGCAATTTCTTGCAGTTGACGGCTATCGAGCAGTCGATCGCGGGCGATCAGATGCACAATGCTTTGCGATTGCCAAAAGCGTTCGCCAGCGGTGAGGCGATGCTTGAGTTGCTCCCACACTTCGGGCCAGGGCGACAGCGTCGCCGAGGGTTCCGGCGGCAGCAGCAGCAAGACTTTGCCCGCCTGACTCTTGAACCGCACCTGAACGTTAGGATCGACTTCAGGGCTGGCGGCATCGGTCGCTGCCTCGGTGGGAGCGATATCGGCGTTAACAGGGGGAGAATCCAAGCTCATGAACGGCAGTCAACGTCGTAGACGTCACGCTAGTCATGCCATCTTAAATCAGGATGTCTGGACTGGCGCATGCGATCGGGCAGTTCTTGGGGATTGGCTCCCGGCCAGCCAGAGGCAGCGGCAAAGATGACCTGGAGTGCGTTGCATGCTCACTTGCATCAAACCCTGCGATCGCGCACCACCACCGTTCACACCGATCAGCCCCAATCGCTGCTACCGCCTCAAGCCCCCGTCCTGGTTGCCGTTTCGGGTGGGCAAGACTCGCAATGTTTATTGCGATTGCTGATTGATCTGCAGCCCAAATGGCACTGGCAACTCTACGGCATTCACTGCAACCATCGCTGGCGCGAGGATGCTGACGCCAACGCTGCTTTTGTTCATCAGCTTACTACCGATTGGGGCATCCCCTGTCAGGTAGAAACGGCAGTGCAGCCGCTAACCAGTGAGGCCGCCGCCCGACAGTGGCGCTATCAGGTTTTTGCTGAGGAGGCGCGCCGCACCGGCTGCACCCATGTCGTGACCGGACATACCGCCAGCGATCGCGCCGAGACGCTGCTGTTTAACTTGGTGCGGGGCAGCGGTTTAGACGGCTTGCAGGCGTTGACCTGGCACCGACCCCTGAGTGCCACCGCGACCGATCTCTCTTTAGTGCGTCCTTTATTAGACGTCACTCGCACCCAAACCCGACAGTTTTGCGACACCTGGCAGCTGCCAGTCTGGGAGGATGTAACCAACACTGACCGCACCTATCGCCGCAATCGGCTGCGCCTGGATGTGTTGCCGCCGCTGCGCGAGCACTTTAATCCGCAGGTCGATGCGACCCTCGCCCAAACGGCAGAAATTTTGACCGCCGAGGTGGCATATCTGACTGCCCAGACAGCGATCGCATTTACAGAGTGCGTGGTGCAGGGGCGGTTGCAGCGGCGATCGCTGCGCGCGATGCCCCTCGCTTTGCAGCGACGGGTAATTCGCCAGCTGCTAATGCAGCAGCTTCAGATCTCACCCCAGTTTGAGCAAGTCGAAAAAGTGGTGGCCCTCCTTGATGCCCCTAACCGCCGCCAGTCTGATCCGTTTCCGGGTGGGGCGATCGCGGTGGTTGATGACCCGTGGATTGTGTTGCAGCCGCCACTATGACGGCAAGGGTCAGCGCGATCGCCGTTCTCCGCCGTTACGCAGACGCGCCGAAGAGGGGCTCAAACACCCTCACTGCCACCGCTGTGATCTTCCTCAGCCCGCTATACTGACGGGGGACTCATAGGAGCACAGAAAGTTTTGGGCGTCGATCTGCGCAGCTACGTATACATTGACAGCCTGCAACCGCAGCACGCCGCTTATATGGGAACCGTAGCCGTCGGGTTTTTGCCACTACCGGGTGATTCATCGCTCTGGCTCGAAATTTCCCCCGGTATTGAAATCAATCGCCTGATGGATATCGCCCTCAAGTCAGCCGTGGTGCGCCCCGCTGTGCTGATGGTGGAGCGGCTTTATGGCAACCTAGAAATTCACGCCAGTAGTCAGGCTGAAGTGCATGCCGCCGGACGCGCGATGCTGGATGCGATCGGCGTCAGTCGGCGCGATTGTCTGCGGCCTCGGGTGATCTCTAGTCAGGTCATTCGCAACCTTGACCCGCACCACGTGCAGCTGATCAACCGCAGCCGCCGCGGCAACATGATTGTGGCCGGTCAAACCCTCTATGTCTTTGAGGTGGAGCCGGCAGCCTATGCTTCCCTTGCCGCCAACGAAGCCGAAAAAGCCGCCCTCATCAACATTCTGCAAATCAATGCCGTCGGCAGCTTTGGACGTCTCTATTTGGGCGGTGAAGAACGCGATATTTTGGCCGCGCAGCAGGCTGTCTTATCCGTGATGGAAAGCTTGCCAGGGCGCGACCAGACTGATTTGCGCAACGAATAACCGGGTTCACGGTGCTTTGGACAGGCAGTTTTTGTCAGGGTTTGGCGGTGTGCCAAACCCTGACAGTCGGTACAGATTGCTGAGCAATGCTCTAAGCTGACTGACTCATCGCTAAAGACGGATAGTCTGTATAGCCCCGCTCATCCCCCCCATAAAACGTGTTGGGGTCGGGCTCGTTGAGCGGCGCATTCAGCTTAAAGCGCTGGGGCAGGTCAGGGTTGGCAATAAACAGCTTGCCGTAGGAGACCAAATCCGCTGCGCCCGCCGCGATCGCGGCATTGCCCTTAGCCTGGTCATAATCCCAATTCGTCATCAGCTTGCCGTTATACAGCGGCCGAAATTCGCGGGTGGGAATTGGCGTGCCGCCATAACGCAAATCGGCTTCGCTGGGTTCTAGCAGATGCACATAAGCCAGATTGAACTCATTCAGCGCCTGCACCGCATAGCTAAACGTGGCCTTTGGATCAGAGTCGCTCATATCGTTAAATGTATTGCTGGGTGACAACCGCACGCCGACGCGGTCGCTGCCCCAGACTTCGACGACTGCTTGTGTGATTTCTCGCAAGAGGCGGGCGCGGTTCTCGACAGAGCCGCCGTAGGCATCGGTGCGATGGTTGCTGCCATCGCGCAAAAACTGATCGAGCAAATAGCCGTTAGCCCCATGGACTTCGACCCCATCAAAGCCTGCCGCCAGCGCATTTTTAGCGCCCTGCCGGAACTGTTCTACAATCTCGGGAATTTCATCCAGTTCTAACGCGCGAGGCGTCACGAAGAGCTGCATGCCCTCGTAGGTCATGGCTTCGCCCGCTGGCCGCAGGGCGCTAGGGGCGACAGGCAACTCGCCATTGTGAAAGGAGGGATGAGAAACCCGGCCCACATGCCACAACTGTAGAAAAATCCGACCCCCCTGCTGATGAACACTTTCGGTGACGCGAGACCAAGCTGCTACCTGTGCCTGCGAATAAATGCCAGGGGTGTGCGGATAGCCCTGACCTAATGGGGCCACTTGGGTCGCTTCGGTAATGATCAGGCCGGCAGACGCCCGCTGACGGTAATACTCCGCATGCATCGCGATGGGGGCATCATCAGCTCCGGCTCGATTGCGCGTGAGGGGAGCCATGACGATGCGATTAGGCAGCTCATAGCGCCCGAGCTGAATGGGGGTAAACAGATCTTTAGAGTGAGTCATCGGGGACCAAACCTGCGTAAAGAGGACAATCGGCAGCAGCAGCTGAGCTGGGGGCAAACCACCGCCCAACTCATCGCTGCCATCATGAAACGTCTTATCTAACCCGACATCCATCCTGGTGAAGCGGCTGGATGACAAGGTTGTAATTAAGGGAAATCGCGACTCACTTAAGGCAGAATCGCGATCGCGCTAACGGGGCTCGTCGCCAGGAATCAATGCCCCATTAGCAAGAAACGGTCTAGGCCAGCTAGGCCAGATAGCGATCGAGGGTCTGAGCCAGAGTGACTTTGGGCACCGCTCCTACCACTTGGTCAACCACCTGCCCGTCCTTGAAAACGATCAGGGTAGGAATGCTACGAATGCCGTACTGAGAAGCGATCGCAGCTTGGTCATCCGTGTTGACCTTGACGACCTTGGCCCGACCTTCATACTCTTGGGCGATTTCGTCAACCACGCCAGAGACGAGGCGACAAGGCCCACACCAGGGAGCCCAAAAGTCGACCAGCACGGGTAAGTCGTTGTTGAGAACGTCAGTGTCGAAAGTTGCTTGGGTAATTTCTGCAACGGCGGACATCGTCAATACCTCCGTTTACCTTAATAATGGATATGAGGCGAGAACAACAATTGTTCGATTTTTTCGAACAATCAAACTATAGCTCGTCCGGTAAGAGACTGCAACCATGAGACCGATTTATCATCCAGCCAAATCTGATCTGTCGCTAGCGGGGGTGTTGTACGCCCTCGGCGACCCGGTGCGGTTGGAAATTGTGAAGCGCTTGGCCGATGTGCCCGGTCTGCCCTGTGCGGCGATTGAGGTTTCGGTAGCCAAGTCAACCCTGTCCCATCACTTCAAGATTTTGCGCGAGGCGGGGGTGATTGCTTGCCAGAAGCAGGGTACTCAGCATCTGAATTCTTTGCGGATTGAGGATCTGAACGATCGCTTTCCCGGCTTGCTCGAAGCCGTACTGCAATCTGCCTGTGATTCAAGCAAGACGACGGTGCTGCCTTGATGATCGGAGCTTGTTCTGACCGGTCCGTTCACCGCCAGACTGTCCCCACTGAGCGGTTCCCATCGAGCAGGCTACAGGAGCTTCACTCGCTGACCATCCTGATTGAGTGATTGCGAAAGGGCTACTAGCGCGCTGACGAGGTCGGTGCCGATCTGGCCTGACGAAATCTCTGAATTTTGATTGTCGGCCACGCACTGGATGAAATGCTGGCAGACTGCTTTGAGCGGTTCACCCGGCGGTACCGTCACGACTTCGCGATCGAGGTCAGTGGGCACAAAGTACATGTCTTGTGGCTCAAACGCACCTCGCTGCAGCACGAGCGGTTCAGTGGGCTGCATTTCGTCAAAGACCAGGGTGCCGCGATCGCCCACCACACACAGCCGTCGTTGCTTGTCGGGATTGGCCCAGCTCACGTGAATCGTGGCTTCAAAGCCGCTGGGATAAAACAGCCGGAGCCACGCCACATCGGCTAAGCCCTTAGGGAAGTGCTCAGCCGATGTGCGATCGCCCTGCAGCCAGATTTGTCCTTGAGCAGAAACGGCGATCGGCGTCTCACCCAGCCAATGATTGAAGATGGCGATGTCGTGAATAGACAAGTCCCACAGGGCATCGACATCCGGCCGCACCGGCCCCAGGTTAGTGCGAGTTGCGTAGCCGTAGCGCAGTGGGCCGAGGGCGTCTTTGGCTAGTACTGACTGTCCGGCCTGCACAACGGGGTGAAACAAATACGTGTGGTCGATGACGAGCTGCAAATCGTTTTGCTCAGCCAGGGCGCAGAGTTCCTCACTTTCGGCGACGTTGAGGGTGAGGGGTTTTTCAGCTAGGACGTGTTTGCCCTGCTGTAGCGCGGTTTTGATCAGGGCGTAATGGGTCGCAGCGGGCGTGGCGATCGCGACGGCATCGATATCGGAGCGGGTTAAGACCGCCTCGGCTTCAGCCGTCAGCTCAACTGAGGCCGCCAGATCAAATTTGTCGCGAATCTCAGCGTGCTGCTCGGTGCGAGGTTCTACGACAGCGACGACCTCAACTGTCGGCAGGGCCAAAAAGTTTCTCAGCAGATGGTTGCCCCATCGCCCGACGCCAAACTGTGCTAACCGAATGCGATCGCCCGTCATAACTTCCGCCTCTAACCGATGTGTCAAGGCCACCGTCTCGGGTTGCCCTTACTTCAAAAATGCCCGTCTGGGGGGTGAAACCCCCACCCTGAGAATTGCTCTTTTTACCCGATCAAACGCCAACATCGATCAGTTTTGCCAGATGCAGTCCTGCTGCTGAGCTGTTGATCAAATGCCCTAGAGAGCGGCGTTCGGTCCGTTGCTAAGGACAAGTCAGAGAGTTTCACCGCAATCAGACCAAGAGCCATTCAAGCCGGTACCGGAACGCTGCCAAGCTACTTGCCCTAGCCGTCGCGATCGCCAACTCAGTACCGCGATTTACTCACTATCAGCAGGCGGCTTTTGGGCCAAGATTGCTCGATGTCGGGGATCTGTTTCTTGCGTGACAATGCGCTGAAAGCCAATCTCGGCGAGGGCAGCTTCAATGTTGAAGGTGTAATAATCGTCGCTCCAGGGTTCGGTGCTTTTCATCAGCGTAAACAGCACCGGTGGCAGCTTTTGAATCACCTCAGATTTGGGGTTGTTGTCAGCGATCGCCAACGTGCCCCCCGGCGTCAACAGTCGCAGCACTTCTTGAAAAATGGCGCGAGCCGCCACCCGAGGCAATTCGTGGGTGACAAACTGCAGCATGATCACGTCATAGGTGGCGGCTGGCAGTCCAGTATCTTCTGCCAGAGCGTGCCGCCATTGGGCAATTTCGTTTTGCGTATCCCGCATTTGAGCGACGGCGAGCATATAGGGCGACAGGTCTAAGCCGGTCGTGGCGATCGGGGCCGTCTGTCGCTGCTGCAAAAAGCGATGGGTGGTGAACGTCGAGATGCCCACCGAACAGCCCATGTCCAAAAGCTGAGTTACCGGCTCTGGCCGATAAGCGCCCAACACTTCGTGAAAGGTGCTTCTCAGCCGCGCTTGCGCCGCTTGCCAGGTCAACCCTTCATGCGGCCAGACGCGCAGCGCCATTGAGTAGGTGGCAGATTCGGCTTCAAAGGCCGCCTGCCAGCAGAGATTGCCCGCGTCATAGGCGTGAAACGGCACCTGATAGTACGCGGGATAGGTGATGGTCGCATTCTCAATGGCGGGTAACAGCGCCTTGATATCAGAGGCTTCAAACTCAACACAGCTTTGACGCCAGGGAATGCCATTTTTCTCAGCTGTCTTAATCAAGACTTGCCGCGCCTGACGCTTCATTAAGGCGTATAGGGGCTTGGTCTGAATCAATAAATTCACGACCTTAGACAAAAAGTCATCCCCGGCCCAAGCTGGTTTGTGCGTTCCCGTTGCCGTCATGGAATCAAGCCGCTTTACATGCGTCTTTCATCCTAAGGTACGCACCGGGCAGAATCAAAAGTTATCAGGATTTAGAGGACGACCGCTGTTGTTGTTCAGTCGGGTACCAGTGCCGCCATCTGCGGCATCGAGGAAGGGCTGTAGCTCAATGTTGCCGCTGCTGCCAGAACGACCAGACGGCAAGCCGAGCACATCCCCCAGGCCATCCAAGAGGTTGTCACCTTCTACAAAGGTGTTAACGCCGTCGGTGGTCTGACCTTGATCAGCCAGCACCAGATTGTCAAACACCATATCCCGAGTGATGACGGGGTCTTGACCCGGCGGTACCGTAAACACAATGCGACAGCTGGGGACCGATTCTGTTGTGACACACACGGTGTTGTAGCCGTTCTCTTGACCGGTTTGGAGCTCTAACAGGCCATCGGGACGATACTCTTCGAGCCGACGGCTGATTTCGGCACAGCGGCGGTCGGCGGGCCAGGCACTGCCCATGTCAGCCGGGGTCGCCCAAGCATACATTGCTCCTGGTTGACTGGTCGGCGCATACATCACGGTGTATTCACCATTTTGCAGCTGGCAGGTAAACCGCGCCTCATCCGACTCAGCCGTCGGTTCAGGCGTCTCAACCTCTTCCGTATCAGGATTTTCAGAGCCGGGCTCAGTTTGCGCCCCAGCCCGATCGCCCGCCGCGCCCATCGCGATCGCTAAGCTGCCCACTAATACTGCGGTCGTAAACCCTTGCCATCTATGCGCCATTGTTTTGTGTCTCCTGATGCGATCGCTGACCCGATTGTTCCTAGTCAGTCATTTATGACGGAGTGCTCATATCAGAAGTTTCCCCGCTGGTTACAAATCTACAAATCCCACGATGCCCTTTAAAGACTCACCGGCTGCGTTTCTGACGGTGGGGGCACGGTGGCTTCGAAACTTGTGGTCATGGGGCTGTCAACAGGTGAGGGCAGCTCAGCGATCGTCGAGCCGTCCTTCAAGGTTGCTTCAGTCATCCGCTCGACCGGTGCTTCCACCGGCCCCAGTTCGTCCAGCTTGTCCCAAATGGTTTGCAGCAGATCGTCCAGGTTTTGCCGTGCCACGGCTGAAATCGCAAACACCGGCTGCTGCGTCGCTTCTGCCATCAGTTCCGTCAATACCTGCGCATCATCAGCCGACATGGTATCAATTTTATTGAGCGCTAAAAACTGGGGGCGATCGCTCAACTCATGGCCATAGGCCGCTAGTTCCTCCTGAATGATGCGATAGTCACTGAGCGGGTCAGGCGCCGTCGCGTCGACTAAATGCAGCAGCAAGCGAGTCCGTTCAATGTGGCGCAAAAATTCATGGCCTAGGCCCAAACCGTCGTGAGCCCCGGCAATCAAGCCCGGAATATCAGCAAAGACCGTGCCATCGCCCGTCGGTTTGCGCACCACGCCGAGATTGGGCACCAGTGTGGTGAACGGATAATCAGCAATCTTGGGTCGCGCGGCGGACAGCGCTGAGATCAGCGTGGATTTGCCCGCATTCGGCAGGCCAATGATGCCCACCTCAGCTAACAGTTTTAGCTCTAAGCGGATGCGCCGCACGGCCCCCTCTAAACCGGGCAAAGCATATTCAGGCGCGCGGTTGCGGTTGCTCAAAAAGTGCTTATTGCCCAGGCCGCCTTTGCCCCCTGCCGCCACTTGCAGCGTCTGCTGCGCCAGCACCAAATCACCCAGCAGCTCATCGGTATCGGCGTCATACACCGTGGTGCCGCAGGGCACTTCGATATAGCGGTCTTCGCCGCAGGCCCCGGTGCGATTGCTCGGGCCGCCTCGCATACCTGGTTTCGCTTTAAATTCGTGGGCATAGCGAAAATCAAGCAGCGTCTGCAGGTTCGTTTCTGCAATCAAATAAACTGAGCCGCCATGACCGCCATTGCCCCCCGCCGGCCCCCCCGCCGGCACATATTTTTCGCGCCGAAAGGACACCATGCCGTCGCCCCCGTTGCCGCCAATCACAGTGACTTCGACTAAATCAACAAACTTCACGGCCGCCTCGCCTCCTAAAAACTGAAATGCAGGAGGGACGATTCGGCTATCACCCGAGAATCAACAATCAGCCTGCGCTAAGGATCTCTATCCTATAGCGTGTCTTCTCAAAATGGCAGTAATGACGGTGCGGCATACCGGAGTACGTCACAACTGGTTGGCAACAGACCCGCTTCGCCCATCTTGCCGGTAAGAAGTCTGCCGCTCCACAGCTTGAGGAAGGGCTCAAAAAAGCATCTTGATCAGAGGACTTTGACTGTGTCAAACCCTGGAGGCTGTCATCATTTAGCGGCTGAGTTCCTATGCTGAAAGTGGTTCAGCCTCTAGCCAGGCTTACGGGACGGGCGCGGTAATGCCCATACTGTCAGGCTTTCGAGTTTAATTGAGGACGTGCCCTCGGAATACAGTACCAACTCTGTGGTGCGTTACGCTCCGCTAACGGCACCCTACCAGGGGCTGATTTTATGGCAATCTCCTAAGCCTCTTGACTCAAAGGCAGCTCACCGGGCAGACAAATCAGACCATCGCCATGGGCAGCAATAATGCCTTGCTGGCGCAACTTACCCATTAGGCGGGTAACGGTCACTCGGGTGGAGCCAATGGCACTGCCAATTTGCGCGTGAGTCAGCGGAAAGGGGAGATAGTAGCCGTCAGCGGAAGCTTCGCCAAACTCTTCGATGAGCAGGGTGAGGAAACCGATTAGGCGATCGATGGTGCGGCGCTGGCCTAAGGTGCTGAGCCAAAGCAGCTTGCGCTGATGCTGATGCCGAAAGGCTTCTAACACTTCACGACGAAAATGTGGCCAGTTGTCTAAATCATGCCAGTACAGCCAAATGACTGCTGTTTGATCGACATGGGCAAAGCTTTGCAGGGAGAAAGGAGACTGCGCAATAATTTCAAAGGGTTGCCCAGGGCCGACAAAACCGAGAAACGCCTCTTCGTCTTGGGCCATCAAGGGCGTTGACGCCATATCTTCTTCGCTGTCACCCGCGACGCCGACGCTTAGCTGGGCACTGCCCGTGAGTCTGACCGCCCCGCGCTGGACTAAATAAAGCAGACCCGGTCGTGACGGAATCCGCTCGTCTTTGACAAAAGTACGGCAACGATAATGTTCTTGAGCCCAGTCTGAAATCCTTTGCCACGTGAGGAATGGGCGTGCCTGATTAGCCGAAGATGTTGGGTACATATGCGTACATTTTTAAAATTAGGACTACGTTGACCGTGCAGACTCAAACTGACCTAACCTGGTGGATGCTTTCTGATCGCTTTGACTAAAAATTCAGCCCAAAAGCCACAAATCAGAGCAGAAATAACAGCAAGAAATGAGTAATTGTACATAAAAGGTGGTTTACCTTATTTCATATTAAACCAAAGCCTACGTGTTATTTCTAGTAAATCGGATACTAAGTGATGCCGAACACACTACAAAAATGAGTAGGCTGCACTACTGGACTGAAACCCGACTAGATTTGTTGCCAGACCGATGAAACTATCTGACGATGTGGTGAATTGGGTAGCGAATCTTGCGCCTAGAATCCTGTTACAAAAAGCACTTCTGTACAACCTCACGGCGACAGCAGACTTTCAGACCTCGCTGATTGAGTCATTTCCACTCAGTGGGTTAATCGTTCCTGTGCCTGTAGGCTACCAATATCAGTCGGCGATCGCCCACTCATTGACGGCAACGGATACTCGCGATGCCGCTACTTTAGCGCATCATCTGGCACAAGCAATTGCTCAGAGCATTTCTACTCAGAGTGGCGGCGACCGTTCAGCGGTTGCCATCCTCATGCCGGGTCTGCAGCTGCAGGCCACCCGTCAAGGATATTTGTTGATCACCCTGGCTCCAGAGGCGATCACGCACTGGCTACAGCATGTGGGCAATGCTCCAGCCCCGCCGATGATTTGCGCTGAGGGATGCGAACCGCTCCCCATCTCAGGGGGGGGATCGTGGCCGCTATGCGATCGCCTGCACCTGTCGTTACCGATGTTGCTGCAGTGGGCCTATAGTCGCTGTGCCACCTGGTTGGGCCAGTTGGCATCCCCAGATGCCGATATCAAGCCAAATCAGACAACTCGTCGGCCCCCGGCGATCGACTTTACCCGAGTCCACAGCCACAATTCATTTTCAACCCATGACACTTTGACCGGGCATTTACTCTGGCCGACCCTCATGAGAGCCTTAGACCAGATGGCAGCGCGTCCACAGGTCAAAACAGGGCTGGGTCAAGGCTATGCGATCGCGGCGGCGGTCTATCAGTTTGATGCAGAGACCCGGTTGAGCCACCTACCCACGCTCCTCGAACCTGAACGGTTGCATCATGGGAGTACGCTGCGAGCGACTCAAAAGATCCTCGCGGTGATTATCACTCAGCTGTTGGGCCTTACGCCCACGAGCCATCTGTGACATCGAACGTTGCGGCGATCACAACTGATTATGTGTAAACCTGAGCCCTGCCAAAATCATGCTAGAGACCCTCGACCATCCTGATTTTTTAGCCAGGGTTGAACACCCAGAAAACCTGGCTCTTTATGCCGATCAGCTGCATAAATGTTTTGTGCTACATGCTCAAGGGGGCGTCCGGCTGCCCGTGCTAGAGGGGCGATCTTTGGCGGTGAGAGCCGGTGAGTGCGTGGCGCTGCAAGGAGCCTCGGGATCCGGTAAATCAACCTTTATGCGATCGCTCTATGCCAATTACCGCATTGATCAGGGCGCAATTTGGGTCAAGCATTTAGGTGGCTGGGTTAACTTGCCGACCTTACCGCCCCACGATTTGATGGCGGTGCGCCAGCAGACGATCGGCTATGTCAGTCAGTTTTTGCGCGTGATTCCCCGCGTTCCCGCTTGGGAGGTCGCGGCTGAACCGCTGATGAATTTGGGCGTTGACGCTGATGCGGCGCAAACGACCGTGCAGGCATTATTCAGCCGCTTGCAGCTACCAGAACGCCTGTGGCACCTATCGCCCACCACCTTTTCGGGGGGTGAAAAGCAGCGGGTGAATATCGCCTATGCCTTCTCCGTGGACTATCCTATTTTGTTGTTGGATGAACCGACCTCCGCGTTAGATGCCGCTAATCGGGAGGTGGTCATGCAGCTCATTGAAGAACGTAAGGCAAAAGGCTGTGCCATGGTGGGCATTTTTCACGATGACGAAGTGCGCAATCGGGTCTGTGATCGCGTCCTGCATTTCGCTTAAAACATCGACGCTCGTGATCGCAGCGGTTTGGCACTGTCAAACCGCTGTAAGAAACTCGGGGATCTGATTTGAGCGCCGCGCTTCTATTCTGCGTCTGCGTCGGCTGGCTCGTCAGGACTGGTCGTGTCCGATTCCACCGGGGTCACGTGGGTATCGACGGTGGTGACATCGGCATCCACTGCGACCACTGTCGCCACGCCTGCGGTATCTACCGCCGCCCCCTCTGTTTCGGCGTCTTCACCATCCACCTCATCTTCTTCCAGCTCCGCCGGCACGACGGCCACCGCCGCGATCGCGTCATCCTCATCGAGTCGCTGCAATCGCACGCCCTGTGCCGAGCGCGACTGAATCGAAATATCGTTCACCCGCTGGCGGATGATGATGCCGCGATTGGTCACCAGCATCAGCTCTTCTGACTCGTTAACGACTAACACCGCCACCAGTGAGTCATCGTCTAGGCGGAACTTGAGGGCTTTCAAGCCCATCCCCGCGCGATTTTGCAGGCGGAAGAGTTCAATCGGCACGCGCTTACCCATACCGCCCGCCGTAATCACCAAGATCCAAGGCCCTGGGCTGTTAGTCGCGGCTTCATCCGAGTCGTCGTCATCATCGGTGTCCGCAATTTCGGCTTCTGCCACCGCATCCGTGACCTGGGAGGGCAGGATGTCCATGCTGATCAGCTCATCCCCGTCGCGCAGGTTCATCGCCTTCACGCCTCGGGTCGGCCGACCCAAGGGGCGCAGCTGGTCGTCATCCGCCTTGAAATGAATGGTCATCCCCTTGTGGGAGCCGATGAGAATGCTATCACTGGTGCGCGCTAACCGCACCCAGCGGAGCTGATCACCCTCCGCCAGAGAAATCGCAATGAGGCCGTTGGCGCGAATGCTGCTGAAGGCTGACAGGGCAGTCTTTTTAACGTAACCGCTTTGGGTCAGCATCACCAGATATTCGTCATCGGTGAATGCTTCCACGGCAATCACCGAGGTGATTTTCTCCTCTTTGGGGATGGGCAGCATCTGCACAATCGGAATCCCCTGGGAGGTGCGAGACCCCTCTGGCAGCTGATAGGCGCGCAGGGAATAGGAGACGCCGCGATCGCTAAAGAACAAAATGTGATCGTGGCAGCCACAGGTAATAAAGTGCTGAATGCCGTCGTCCTCTTTAATGCGGGCGCCAGCCTTACCGCGCGTGGCCCGGCTCTGGGCCTCGAAGGTATCGACGGGCATACGCTTGATGTAGCCGTACTCCGTTACCAGAATCACGACCTGCTCGTTGGCAATCAGCGAAATATCGGTCAGGTCGCCCGTATCCGGTTCAATCACTGTGCGGCGGTCATCGCCGAAGCGATCACGCAGATTCTCTAGCTCGGACACGATGATGTCTAAAATCCGCTCGCGGCGGGCCAGGATATCCTGCAAGTCGGTAATGCGAGCCTGCAGCTCTTCGTGCTCACGCTGAATCTTGTCGGTTTCTAGCGCGGTCAACCGGCGCAGCTGCATCTGCAAAATGGCGTCCGCCTGCACCTCTGTTAGGCCGTAACCTTCAATCAGCCCCTGCTTGGCTGTCGGCGTGTCCGCCGCATGGCGAATCAGGGTGATGATGCCATCCATGTTGTCCATGGCAATCAAATAGCCCTGCAGGATATGATCCCGCTCTTCAGCCTTCCGCAGCTGATATTGGGTGCGGCGGGTAATGGTTTCTACCCGGAAGTCGACAAAGACTTCCAGCATGGGTTTCAGGCCCAGCAGTTGGGGTTCACCATTTACCAGGGACAGCATGTTGACGCCGAAGTTGCTTTGCAGTGGCGTTTGCTTGTACAGATTGTTCAACACCACCCGCGCATAGGCATCTCGCTTGAGCTCAATGACGATGCGCATGCCCTCGCGATCGCTCTCATCGCGGATGTCAGAGATGCCGTCTAACCGGCGCTCATTCACCATTTCAGCGATCTTTTCGATCATCGCCGCCTTGTTGGTTTGGTAAGGCAGCTCGGTGATGATAATGGCGTCGCGATCGGGGCGGCCCCGCTGTTCAATCGTTTCGATATTGGCCACACCGCGCATGGTGACCGACCCGCGTCCCGTGGTGTAGGCATCGCGAATGCCCCGTGTGCCCAGAATCTGCGCCCCGGTGGGAAAATCTGGCCCCGGAATCAGCTGCAGCAGCTCCTCGAAGGAGATCTCGGGATTGCGAATCAGGGCGATCGTCCCGGTCAGCAGTTCGCGCAGGTTGTGGGGTGGAATGTTGGTGGCCATGCCCACCGCAATGCCCGATGACCCGTTGAGCAACAGCTGGGGCACCCGGGCGGGCATCACAATCGGCTCTTGCTGCGACCCGTCGAAGTTATCGGCAAAGTCAACGGTCTCGGCTTCAATGTCTTGCAGTAGCGACTCACCGGTCAGCGCCTGCAGGCGACATTCGGTGTATCGCATGGCGGCGGGCGGGTCGTTGTCGATAGAGCCAAAGTTGCCGTGGCCGTTGATTAACGGTGCCCGCATCGAAAAGTCTTGGGCCATGCGCACCAGGGCGTCGTACACCGCCGTGTCCCCGTGGGGATGATACTTACCCAGCACTTCACCCACAACACGGGCGCACTTTCGAAACGGGCGGTCATAGGTTAACCCCAACTCGTGCATAGCGTAGAGAATGCGGCGATGTACCGGCTTCAGCCCGTCTCTCGAATCCGGCAGCGCCCGCCCCACAATGACGCTCATGGCGTATTCCAAATAAGACCGGGACATTTCGTTCCGTAAGTCTGTGGGGATAATTGTCATGGGGTTAGAAAGCTCCAAAATCGTAAAAATTTAGCCGCTATCACAGACTCGAATCGTCTGCCTGAGATCGCGGCTAAATTTATCGAAAAGTGTTTGACAGTATCACTTATTTTATCACGTTTTTTAGGTTCCAGAGAGGGGCGGTATGCTATAAGAACAGATGCTCAACACCGCAACAGCGGAGTTTTTCAGCCTATGGCTTCTCAGCTCACCGTGATCTATTCCGAGGCGTTTCTGCAGCACGAAACCGGCCCCCTTCATCCCGAAAATTCTGGCCGCTTGGGCGCGATCGCCCAAGCGCTCAAAGCCATGCCTTGGGCGGCTCAGTTACAGTGGCAACTACCCACGGCGATCGCTGATCGTGATCCTGATAGCTCCATTCGCGCGGTGCACCAGCCGCAGTACCTCAGGGCCTTGGCCCAGCTAGCGGCGAGGGGCGGCGGTCGCCTTGACCCCGATACGCCGGTCTCCTCCCAAAGCTTCGACGTGGCGCTGCTGGCGGTTAACGGCTGGCTCGATGGCGTCGATTGTGTGTTGCAACGGCAGTCGGCTTTTGTGCTGTCGCGTCCACCCGGTCACCATGCCATCAGCGATCGCGGCATGGGGTTTTGTCTATTAGGCAATGCGGCGATCGCCGCCCACTATGCCCTACAACAGCCCGGTATTGATCGCGTCGCCATTTTGGATTGGGATGTGCACCACGGCAACGGCACTCAAGCCCTGGTAGAACAAAACCCGCATATTGCCTACTGCTCGCTGCATCAGTCACCGGCCTACCCCGGCACGGGAGAGGCGAGCGAACGGGGCTTTCACCACAACGTGCTCAACATTCCCATGGCGCGGGGCAGCACTCTGGCGGAGTATCAGCCCCAATTCGAGCAGGCGGTACTGCCGTTTTTACGTGACTTCAATTCCGATTTGCTAATCGTCAGTGCGGGCTATGACGCCAACCACGCTGATCCGCTGGCGGGGGTCTCGTTGCAGCCCTCAGACTACGGTCTGTTCACCCAATATTGTCTGCAGATTCAGCCCCATCTACTCTTTGGCTTAGAAGGCGGGTATGACTACGAGGCGCTGGCGCAATCGGTGGTTGCCACCATCGCTGCCTGCCTAGAAACGGAAGCCGTCCAAATGCGGTAGCGATCGCCTGAGCGCCACCGCCGCCGATTATTCTGAGTTGCCGGGTAACTGCTGCGGCTCGACGGACAATAGCCGTAACGGTTTTGCCATCCCACATCCCGGCGATCAAGACGCGATCTTTGCGCCATGCCCTGAACCTCATCACCGATATGCTCAGGAATCCGGCGATTTGCGGCTTGGTTCTGGGGGAAACCGGCGGCTATGATGGGGACACATTCAGGGGATTCCTGATCCAGGAGGGGAGGCGTTTGAGGCGTTGTCCCGCTGCCGAAATCCGACTGGTGGTTTCTGACGCTCTACCTGACCCAGCTGGTTGATCTGCCGTTGCCCAGCCCGATCACCGCTGGTGGACGACTGTCGTTTCCCCCATCGCACCCATGACATTTTTTCTGACCGCTCCGCAATCAGGATTGGCGCTGACGTTGGCACTGGCGGGGGCCACCCTGCTCAGCGCCGCCGAGATCGCCGCGAACCCAGCCGATATTCAGCAGCTGCTACAAACCAACCTCTGTGAAAACTGTGATCTGTCAGGGGCAAACCTCCGTGGTTTAAATCTGCAGGAAGCTCAGTTGCAGGGGGCCAATTTGCAGGGCGCTCGGCTCAATTTTTCCGACTTGAGCCGAGCGAATTTGCGCCAGGCCAATCTGCAAGGCGCAGAAATTTCCGGTACCCGCTTTCAAGGCACCAATCTGCAGTCAGCAGATTTGACCGATGCGATCGTCACCAACATCTGTCCTGCCGTTTCTAGTGATTCCGACTGGTTCATGACCTCCGACTGTGTCGCTTTAGATCTGGTGACAACCCTTGGTACGGAACTGTGTGACCCGGTTTACGACCTGCAGGGCGTCGTTCCTGATCTGGATGAATGGCTAGACATCTGTTCTGCCGATTGGGAAGTGTATGCCTATCTGTTCTACGGCTATCCCGGTAGTCTAGACGGCATCCAGCTTGGGGTTGATCTCCTGGGAGCTGACCTCACCGCCGCTCGTCTCACGGGCGTCGATCTCAGCGGTGCTGATCTACGCTACGCCCGACTCGACCAGACCGATCTGACCGGAGTCACGTTCGACTATGCTCTGCTGTGGGATGCCGATATTGTTGATGTCCAGAATGCCAACTTTGACGGGGCAATACTGACCCAGGCCGATGTGAGCACGACCCTGGGCAGCCTGTATGAACAAAGTGAGATGCAGGTCTGGCAGGTTGAGGCCCAATCGTATTTAGGGGCGATGAATCGGGCACAGCAGGCTTATTATTTGGAGGCTAGCGAATTTGCTCGCGAACTGTCGCTGCTACAAGTGGGCATTCCTCAGATTACCGAGGGCTATCGCTATGGTGTGGCCCAAATTGCCGATGATCATGTGATTAATCGCGCTGTGCCCCTGCAAGAAAACTTGGTTGCCTACATGGGGATTGCCTATCTCACCACAACCACGAATGGTGAAGTGTTCTCTACAGCGCTCCTCTGCGAAGCCGAGCCCGACAGTCCCAATCCGAATATAGCGATCACCTTTACTCCCCCGGCCCAAGCGGATATTGTCGCGACTTGTCCTGACGGCTGGCAAGACGTAGATTTTTAACGCTCTGACCGTACCGAGTACGTAAGTAGAGTGTGAGAGTAGAGAGTTTCTCAAAACCAGCGTCCTGGCAATGCAGGGGAGTGGAAGAGCATGGGGCCAGATTGGTCGTCTTGCTTTCAGAAGAGCGGGATTAGCGGCTTGGTAGAAAGGGGCGGGCCGTGATCGCCCATAGCCGTTGCAAAAGCTCACTCTAGCTCTGGTTGATAAGTTGCCACCAGGTCTTGAAAGGCCAGCAGCACCTGCTGATGGCGATCGCCCGCCACCCAGGGAAAATCGTTGTGGCCCGCCGCTTCGACCCAGAGTGATAGCTTGGGTTCGGGCAAGGCGTCGTACAGAGTCTGGCTGTGCTCAAAGGGAATGACGCGATCGGCTTGACCATGCATCACCAGTACCGGCACCTGAATCTCTGGTAGTTTGTCGAGATTCGGAAACTTGTCAAAGGGCAGTAGCGGAAAGGGCACCACCACTCGAAACACCGACGTAAACGTGCTCTCTAAGATCAAGCCTGCGATCGCCTGTTGGGTGGCTAATTCGACAGCGGGGCCGCCGCCAATGGATCGCCCGTAGACGATAATCTGCTCAGCTGGAATGTTGAGCTGCTGAGTGAGATAGGTATAGGCCGCGTCGGCCTCTTCATAGGCATTCCTCTCGCTGGGGCGACCATCGCTGGTGCCATAGCCCCGGTAGTCATAGGCAAAAACGCTAAACCCGAAACTGTGCAACCGTTCTAAAACCGGACGCACCGTGCCCAAATCTTCGGCATTGCCGTGAATGTAGAGCAGTGTATAAGTGGCTTGCTCGTTGAATCGGTAGGTGCCAGAAATTGCTTCGGTCTCATTGACCGGAATTTTGAGAATCGCCTCGGTATCTTGATAGCTGGCCGGTGGCGGCAAAAAAATCATGCTGTCGGCTCGAAAAAAGACGTAGACCGCAAAAAAGGTGTAGATAAAAATGACAGAGCGTAGCAGTCTTTGCCAACTCAATTCGCCAATTAGCAGCTGTTTTAATCGAGAATCTGACATGAGTACGCGTCGTGAACGGCAGATTTCAGCTTGACTTAGATGACGTTGGGAATGTGATCGCGGTGTCCGCCGTTTAACAGTCTGGCCGAGCGCGGCGGCAATCGCACTGAATCAGAGCAGCCGGGAGGCCCAATGCTGAAGGCTGCCAGTCTTTGAATGGCATGGAATGCTCTCAAGGGGGCTGGGCGATGTCCGACTCAACCACAGACTCCAGCGAATAAGTTGTATCATTCACATCCATACAGACTTCCCAGCGTCTCGTCTGGCCCCCGGTATTGAGCAGGGGCTGATCTCGTTCAGATTGTGGGCACTGACGCCCAACATTGACACTCTTGTGACCCTTTAAGGAGCAGCTTCTATGTGTGGCATTGTCGGTTATATCGGAACCCGTCCCGCTAGCGACATTTTGATGGAAGGGCTGCAAAAGTTGGAATATCGCGGCTATGACTCAGCTGGCGTCGCCACCGTGCTCGAAGGTGAGCTGCACTGTGTGCGGGCTAAGGGCAAGCTGCAAAATCTGGCAGAAAAAATCGAAGGTCAAGAAAATCCGGCTCGGCTCGGCATTGGCCACACACGCTGGGCCACCCACGGCAAACCCGAAGAACACAACGCCCACCCCCACACCGACACCTATCGTCGCATCGCGGTGGTGCAAAACGGCATTATTGAAAACTATCGCGAACTGCGAGCCACCCTGAAGGAAAAAGGGCACGAGTTTCGCTCCGATACTGACACAGAGGTGATTCCCCATCTGATTGCGGAACACCTCAAGCATCTAACGGCGGCAGGCGCAATTGAAGCTGATCCCTTTTTTGAAGCGGTGCGGCTGAGCGTCAAGCAGTTAGAAGGGGCCTTTGCCCTAGCCGTGATCAATGCCGACTATCCGGACGATTTAATTGTGGTGCGGCAGCAGGCGCCCTTGATCATTGGCTTAGGTCAAGGGGAGTTTTTCTGCGCGTCGGATACTCCGGCGATCGTGCCCCACACCCGCGCCGTTTTGCCGTTAGAAAATGGGGAGTTAGCGCGGCTGACGCCAACCGGTGTTGAAGTCTATACCTTTGAGGGCGATCGCCTCAAAAAGCGACCCTTCTCGCTGAACTGGAACCCCATCATGGTCGAGAAGCAGGGCTTCAAGCATTTCATGCTGAAGGAAATCTATGAGCAGCCAGGGGTCGTGCGAACCGGGTTAGAAACCTATTTAGACACCGCTTGGACGAGCGATCGCGCGACCAAGCCGGTTCACTTGGGCTTGCCCGACAACGTTTTGGATGACCTTGAGCAGGTGCAAATCGTGGCCTGCGGCACCAGTTGGCATGCCAGTCTAGTGGGCCAATATTTAATCGAGCAGCTGGCAGGCATTCCCACCAGGGTGCAGTACGCCTCAGAGTTCCGATATTCGCCCTCACCGCTAACCCGCCACACCTTGACCATTGGCGTGACGCAATCGGGCGAAACTGCCGATACGTTAGCCGCACTCGAAATGGAACAGGCGCGTCGCGCCGAAGCTGCTGATTCAGCGCTCATGCCCCGCATGTTGGGCATCACCAATCGACCCGAAAGTTCCCTATCCCGCCTTGTGCCCCACATCATCGACACCCACGCGGGCATTGAGATCGGCGTCGCCGCGACCAAGACCTTTACTGCTCAGGTGATGGCGTTTTACTTTTTGGCGCTGGATCTGGCCTATCGCCGTCAAACGCTGACTCCTGAAGCGATCGAACAGCTGATCGAAGATCTGCGTCTGTTGCCCGCCCAAATTGAATCGGTGCTCGAAAGTCAGGAACGCTACATCGAAGAGCTGGCACACAACTTTAGTGATACGCAAGACTTCATCTATCTGGGTCGGGGCATCAACTTCCCCATTGCCCTAGAAGGTGCTCTGAAGCTGAAGGAGATCAGCTACATTCATGCCGAAGGCTACCCCGCTGGCGAAATGAAGCACGGCCCGATCGCGCTGTTGGATGCCAAAGTACCGGTGGTGGCGATCGCTATGCCGGGCAATGTCTACGAAAAGGTGCTCTCCAACGCGCAGGAAGCCAAAGCGCGGGATGCCCAATTGATTGGCGTAGTGCCGATGAATGATGAGGAAGCGGAGTTTACCTTTGACTCGCTACTGCCGGTGCCGGTGGTGGATGAATTGCTTTCGCCGGTGCTGACGGTGATTCCTCTACAGCTGTTGGCCTATCACATCGCCGCGCGACGGGGACTAGACGTCGATCAGCCCCGCAACCTGGCTAAGAGCGTGACGGTGGAATAGGCAACCATCACTCTGTGTAAAGAAACTTGCGTAATCTTAGGGGTTAGCTTTAGACCCTGAATTCGCTTGGCTAGACTGCAGTCAAAAGCTTTCAATCGTCAAGTCTACGTGTTGCTTCGAGATCTAGCCTTACGTAATCGGTACCGCAGCGGTCGACAAAACTTGCTGCGGGATTTTTACATTCCTTGTCTGGAGCGATCGCTCACCTACTATCGGGCGGTCGGGTTCTTTTCGAGCAGCTCGCTGGCCTTAGCCGCTCAGGGGCTAACGACGTTTATCAAAGCCGGCGGGCGGATGCGATTGGTCGCGTCGCCGCACCTGTCAAAGGGAGATATTGAGGCAATCGAATCAGGGCTACGTCGCCGAGAAGAGGTGATTTCGGATGCACTGACCCGTGAGCTATCCCAACAGTTTGACGGGGTGGTTAGCGATCGCTTGGCTTGCTTGTCCTGGTTGCTGGCTCACAATCGCTTAGAGATCAAAATCGCGGTCGTGCCGGAACTTTTGCAGGCCGGCATCTATCACGAAAAGCTCGGAATTTTTATCGATGAAGCCGGCAACCAGGTGGCTTTTGGCGGCTCAGCGAACGAGAGTGATCGGGCTTATCGGCGCAATTTTGAGTGTATTGATGTCTTTCGATCTTGGTGCGCTGGGGACGATGAGCGGATTGACGAGAAGCTGGCGGATTTTGAAGGACTTTGGCAAAATCAAACGCCCGAGCTGGACGTGTTGGAGTTTCCTGAAGCGGCGAAGCGTCAGCTGCTGAAGCGCTGCCCCGAGTATCCGCCAACCGGAGAGGAGCAGGAGACGAAGCGCCAGGTTGCCATGCCCACTGGAGACTATGACCCCGTCTCAAACGGGCCAGTGCTGCCCGAGGCTTTAGTGCTACGAAATTATCAGCAGCAGGCGATCGCCAATTGGTTTGCCAACCAGGGGCGCGGCACGCTGAAGATGGCGACGGGCAGCGGCAAGACCATCACGGCATTAGCCGTAGCGGCGGCGCTATACCAGAAAATTGAGCTGCAAGCCTTAGTGGTGGTGTGTCCCTATCGGCACCTGGTACAGCAGTGGGCGCGGGAATGTGAAAAGTTTGGGCTCAGGCCAGTTCTCGCTTTTGATCGGGTGCAATCTTGGCAAAGTGAGCTGTCGCGGCAGCTCTATACGCTGCGGAGCGATCGCCACGCTTTTGTCGCAGTTATCACCACTAACGCCACGCTCATGGGGACAGCCCTGCAATCTCAACTGCCGTACTTTCCCGAAAAGACGCTGATCATCGGGGATGAAGCGCATAATTTTGGGTCCCCTAAACTGGCTGCCAGCTTGCCCCACACCATTGGCTTACGACTAGCCCTGTCGGCTACGCCGGAACGCTACTTCGACGACATTGGCACTCAACTTCTGCTCGATTACTTTGGCCCGGTGCTCCAGCCCGAATTTACCCTGTCAGAGGCCTTGCAGGCAGGTGCTCTGGTGCGCTATCGCTACTATCCGCTGCTGGTAGAGCTAACGGAAGCAGAAGCGCAGCGCTATCGCGAACTGACGACCAAAATTGGTCAGGCGCTCTCCATTGATGACGATACCGAATCGAATTCAGCCCTATCGGCGCTCTCTATGCGGCGGGCGAAGCTCATTGCCAATGCGGCGCACAAGCTGACGGCGCTGCGATCGCTGATGCAGCAACGGCTTCATACGACCCACACGCTGTTCTACTGTGGCGATGGCAAGGTTGAAGAGGCAGTCTCTTCAGAAACTATGCGTCAGGTGGATGCGGTGACGGCGTTGCTTGGCAAGGAGTTGGGCTATCGCGTCAATACCTACACTGCCAACACGGCTTTGGTAGAGCGAGAAATGCTGCGCCAGCAGTTTGAGTCGGGAGAGTTGCAGGGACTCGTCGCCATTCGCTGTTTGGATGAAGGCGTCGACATTCCCGCCACACGGACAGCCGTCATTCTCGCTAGCAGCCACAATCCCCGCCAGTTTATTCAGCGACGAGGCCGAGTGCTGCGTCCTGCCCCTGGTAAGGAACGGGCCGAAATTTTTGACATGATCGTATTGCCTCCTGATTTGGAACGAAAAACGCTGGATGCGGAGCGATCGCTCTTGCGAAAAGAACTTCAGCGCTTTCTGGAATTTGCCGATTTAGCAGATAACGGTGGCGAGGCCCGCATCCAACTGCTCGACTTGCAAAAGCGCTATGGCCTATTGGATATGTGAGATTCTCCGGTTTATTCCGAGTCAGGATCGAGCCCCATCTCTCTCAGTCGCGTTGCTAAGCGATCGGCTCTTTGCTGCGCCTGTGCTGCCTGCTGTTGTGCCGTTTGTGCCGCTTCTGTCGGAGTCGGAGCGAGCAATCCTGCAGGCGTAAAAAATCGCAGCTGCGACTCGTGAATTCCTAAATAAAGATCTAATTGTCGGCTCCACAACCGCCCAGCATCGTTCGGTTCGATAGGCTGATATGCTCCCGCCATTAAGACAAATCCGACGAACTCTTGAGTGTCAGGATCAACCCAAAAGTATTCTGGGGTCCGAAAGATATCCTGATAGATCTGCTTTTTGGTTGTGCGATCTTCTCGGGCGGTACTGTCGGACAAGACCTCAACAATGACGTTCGGATACTTGCCGCCTTCTTGCCACACGACCCAACTTTTCCGGGGACGGCGTTCGGTATCCAACACCACAAAAAAGTCTGGCCCTCTGAAATCTTGGGACTTGATCTGTTTGGGGCTGAAGTAGATGGTCAGGTTGCCAGACGTGTAGAAGTCTTGTCGATCTTGCCAGAGCCATTCCAGACTGGTGATCAGCGCCAGCATTTGTCGCAGATGAAGATCTGTTTCCAAGGTCGGTTCATCACTGTATAAGTCGCCGGGGGGAACGACAATTTCTGCTGACTCAGCGGCAGCCAATGATCGCTTGTCCTTTGCAGTCACCATGGCGAACAAGTATCCATTCTGACAAGATAAATCTATTCTAAGCTAATTGCGATCGCAGACATTTTGGCCACAATGAACAGCAGATAGAGGTCACCAGCAGCATGAGTGAGCTAACGGCAAAAGATGTGCAAGCCCCCATTGAGACAGCTTCGCCAGAGGTGCAGCGTATTATTCAGCAAGTTTTGGAAATTGAAAAAGATCGGCTTGATCGCAACGATCGCGGCCTCGTGAATGCCGACATCTTGCAGATTGTGAAGGCCGCAGTGCAATGAAGCTGTTGGGCTTGAAACTCTACAATTTTCGCCCCTTTTGTGGGGAGCATGCGCTGACGTTTGCGAAGACGCGCGATCGCAACATTACCGTCATTCACGGCAACAACGGCTCAGGCAAAACAGCCTTGCTAAACGCCTTTACTTGGGCGCTATACGAACGCTTTACCGCAGCCCTGGCTTCACCGGAGCAATTGGTTAATCGACGGGCGCTAGCGGCAGCGGCTGCACAAGAACGGGTGGACTGCTGGGTCGAAGTCGCCTTTGACCATGACGGTAAGCACTATCGGGTACGGCGATCGTGTCAGGCCTATAAGCAAGGCGAAGCGGTGGTTCAAACTGCTAGCGACGTGACGATGCAGTTTGTCGGCGATGATGGCCGCTGGTCAACGCTGCCAACGGCTAAAAATCCCGATGATGTGATTGGCCGCATGTTGCCCAAAAGCCTGCACCAGTATTTTTTCTTTGACGGGGAACGGATTGAGCAGCTTGTGCGGACAGACAACCGGGCAGAAATTGCTGAAGCGACCCAAAAGCTGCTAGGGGTCAAAGTGCTGGACAATGCCATCAAACATTTGAACCTTGCCCGCAAAACGCTAGAAGATGAATACGCCAGCGTGGGCGACGCGGAAACCAAAAGTCTGCTGGCGGCGCGCCGGGAGCAGGAAACCACACGGGAAGCTTTGGAAACCCGACAGGAAGAAATCGATCGCGAGCTAGACCATCACGCCACCCTAAAGCAGGAAACCAGTCGAAAGCTACGGGAATCAGGAGAGTTTGAATCCTTACAACGCCGCCGCGACCAGCTGGAAGAGCAGGAAAAGGAACTCCGCGATCGCCTACAAGATGCCAAGCAAATCCTCAAGCGAGCGATCTCAAACCGGGGCTATACGGTGTTTTTGCCGTCAGTGGTGGAGAAATTTCGGGCGATCGTGCGAGACCAGGAAGATAAAGGACAGCTGCCCGCAGACGTGAAGCCCAAATTTGTGCAGGAATTGCTAGAGATGCAGCGCTGCATTTGCGGCATGGAGCTGCACCCCGGCACGGCTCATCGGGCCGCAGTAGAAGCGTGGCTGCAAAAATCAGGACTGGCGGATGTACAGTCCACCGTTTATCGCCTGGAGGGTTGGGTCGATGAGCAGGCTGATCAGGAGACAGACTTTTGGCGAGAGGTCGATCAAGAGCAGGTCACCATCAACCACTGCAAGCAAAAGCTGTCGCAGATTGAAATCGATCTCGAAGATATTCGTGACCAGCTGCGGGCTAGCCCCCGTGAGGAGGTGCGCCAGCTACAGGAACGGTTGGATGAGATCGATCGCACCACCGAACGTCTGATCATGGAGAAAGGCGCCAATCAAGAGCGCATCGGCAGACTCAGCCATGAGCTTACGCAGCTTCGCAAGCAGGTGCGCGATCGCCGCCAAAACCAAAGCAGACAAAAGCTCGCGCTGAAACGGATGGAGGCGGCCCAAGACGCGAGCGATCGCCTGAAGGAACTGAAGCAAAATCAGGACATTCTGTTCCGTCAGGAACTGCAGGAAACCCTGAGTAACCTCTATGGCGAAATCTCGTTTAAGGCCTACATTCCCCGCATCAGTGACAAATATGAGCTGAACTTGGTCGAGCGAGTCGGCAACCAGGAGCTGCTAGTCGGTGCCTCCACCGGAGAAAACCAGATTCTGAGCCTGTCGTTTATCGGCAGCGTGGTGGAGCGCATTCGTCAGTGGAGCCAAGACAAGCTCGTGATGGGACCCGACAGCAGCACCTTTCCCCTCGTGATGGATTCGCCCTTTGGCAGTTTAGATGAGATTTATCGACGGCAGGTGGCGAAGCTGTTGCCCGAGCTAGCCGATCAGCTCATGGTGATGGCAAGCAAAACCCAGTGGCGCGGCGAGGTTGAAGAAGAAATGCGCGATCGCATCGGACGAGAATATGTGCTGATCTACAATTCACCGAAGGATGAGGTGCAGACAGACTCGATACCCATTGGCGGTGAGACGTATCCGCTGATTCGGCAAAGCCCCGACGAGTTTGAATTCACTGAGGTTGTGGAGGTGCGTCGGCATGGCTGAGGTCAAGATTCCCATTTCAAAGTCAGACTTGATGGACTTTTGCCAGCGCCACCACATTCGCAAACTGGCAATTTTTGGTTCTGCTTTGCGAGATGATTTTGGCCCCGACAGCGATGTCGATTTTTTAGTGGAATTTTATCCAGAACACATTCCCGGCCTGATCCGACTAGCCGGGATGGAATTAGAGTTGTCTAACTTGATTCAATGTAAAGCTGATCTACGCACGTCCAAAGATTTGAGCCGATATTTTAGGGATAAGGTTTTACAAATAGCGGTGGTGTAATATGACGCAACCGGATGATGAGTCGCGATTGAGGCACATGTGGATGCCGCCAAGCAGGCTCAATTTTTTATGGCAGGGCGAACACAGAGAGCACTAGATACTGACTCGATGTTGTTGTTGGCAGTTTTAAAGGCGATTGAGATAGTAGGAGAAGCGGCCTCTAAAATTAGCAGAGCACGCCAGTCAGCAATCTCGCAAATTCCTTGGCCACAAATCATGAGGATGCGAAACCGACTGACCCATACATATTTCGATATTGATACGGATATTCTCTGGCAGACGGTTATCGAAGATTTGCCGCCTTTGATAAAAGAATTGGAAGATGTTGTGTCGCGCGGTTGAGTTCAGCAAACTTAACAGGAATAACAATGACAGATAGTCGAATTCGGATTGTGAAGGATAAGGCGGAACCGGTGATGGCACTGCGGGATGGCAGTGATGTGAACCCCTTAATTTGAAATTCTGGTTGTAAGATTAACGGTGATTTTTAACTGTTTGAATTATGGCGATCACGCGAGTTTACGTTTCAGAAGACAAGGCCGAATTGGTCAGAAACTTGCGGGCCATGCCAGGCAACACGGGGCCGTTTCGCACCTATGCCGACGTTGTAACATTTGCCGCCGTCGTGGGCTTTAACGGCTCACGAAAAGTACCGTTAGATAGCTACTCTCGAAAGGAACCTGATCCAGTGCCTCAAGAACAATTTCGCAATGCTGGCATTATTGGCCTAGTGGCACTGGCAGATGCTCAAGATCCGGCAATTTTGAGAGATGACGATGACAGCGATCGCCGTCGGGTCGAGATTTTTCAAGAGTACGTGAATGGCGGGCTAGAAATTTTGGCAGCGGCACTCAGCGGTACGGTGGATTACGCTGAACAGTTGTTGCTGATGCTGAAGTTGCAGAAGGAAACGGGGCAGGGTGATCGTGAGTTTGACTTATCTCGTTTTCTGTAGCGTTGTAGAGAACCCTATCCTGTATGGATAACTTTGCGTACCCCTACAACGCTTCTGCTAAATGTCGTTCAATTTGCCAGAGCTGATCTGCCGTCAGCCAACGCTTGTCTACCTGAAATAGATCAACAATGTGCCGATCCGAGTCGATGTTTCTTAGATAGGACTTACGCAGAAGGGCACCTCGAAGAATAGTTTATAGCAGTCTTAATGTGAGATCATGATGCTGTTGAACATCAGTTAGTCAGAGATATGGGTCAGCCCGGATTCTGGGATTTGGAAGCCCGGCAACAGAAGTTGGAGCAGAAGAAAGACTTTTTAAGTCGTCTCAATCGTTTGGTGCCTTGGGAGACCTTTCGTCCTGTGCTCGAGGAAATCCGTGTTAAACCGCGCAAAAGTCAGGCCGGTCGAAAGCCCCTGGATGTGCTGTTGCTCTTCAAGATGTTGGTCCTGCAAAAGCTCTACACCATCAGTGATGAGGATTTGGAATATCAAGTCAACGACCGTTTGTCGTTCATGCAATTTCTGGACTTGGGCTTAGAGGACCGGGTTCCCGATGCGACCACGGTGTGGCTGTTCCGCGACCAATTACAGAAGCAGGGTCTGGCTGAAGAACTCTTTGAGACCTTTGCCAGCTACCTGCAAGCCTCCGGTTATCAGGCTCAGGATGGCCAAATTATCGATGCCACCTTAATTCCAGTGCCCAAGCAGCGCAATCGCAAGGACGAAAACAAGCAAGTCAAACAAGGCCAAGTGCCCGAGGCATGGCAACAGCAGCCTCATAAGCTGTCCCAAAAAGATGTCGATGCGCGTTGGACTAAGAAGGGCGGCGTGTCCTACTACGGCTACAAGAATCACATCAGTAGTGATGTGCGCTTTGGCTTTATTCGTCAGTTTGTAGTCACCGATGCCTCGGTTCACGATTCCCAAGTCTTGGGGCACCTGCTGGACCTCGAGAATCCCGATGACCGGGTTTGTGCCGATAGCGCCTATCGCTCGGAGGAGATTGTTGAAGTCTTAGAACTGATGGGCTTTGAGCCACCGATTAACGAACGAGCTTATCGGAACCGTCCCTTGAGCGAAGCTCAAAAAGCGGCTAACCGAGAGCGCTCTCGGACCCGCGCCAAGGTAGAGCATGTCTTTGGCTGTTGGGTGATGGCATTAGGGGGGAAACTTGTCCGAACCATTGGCTTGGCCCATGCCCAGACGAACCTGACATTGAAGAACTTGGTCTACAACTTAAAGCGGTTCGTCTTTTGGCAAAGTCAGCCCACCCACTCAGAGATGGCAGGATAATCCGCTCTTGAACCAGTTCATTCCCGCCATGCCAAGCAGAATTTCAGGGCTGGTCTCGATTTTCAATCGTTGACTCAGGGTTTCAGGACTGGTCTCTGCAACTGGGGAATGGTTGCTGGTCTCATATGAGACTTGATACCGACAAAAATGCTATTTTTCGAAGTGCCCAGAAGCCATTTTAAGAGAAGGATGCTTGAGCTGCTGACAAAGATAGTGGTCAAGTAACCCATGCTT
>ERZ1740060.49-NODE-49-length-118398-cov-11.792349_pt1 | contig 118398 bp, 109 predicted proteins | sample MGYA00581743_ERZ1740060 | MGnify/ENA primary metagenome ERZ1740060 (study PRJEB43018, sample SAMN04849235) | marine metagenome | isolation source: floating plastic debris | place: Pacific Ocean | collected 2008-08-27 | study: EMG produced TPA metagenomics...
CTTTCTGCCAACTACCGTCTTTAGTCCACTTCCTGAAGTGATGGTAGACTACCCCTGACCCTTTACTGAATTTCGGACCGCCGAAAAGTAGAAAATCGGCCGTTATGATCTATGCACAATGTACCTCATCGGGTGTTTTGTAATCAATAGAACTATGGGGCCTAAACTGATTATATTCCTGCCGCCAAGCTTCAATCTTTTCATGGGCATCTTCCAATGATAAGAACCAATTGACGTTCAAACATTCATCCCGAAAACTCCCATTGAATGACCGCGGCGGCGGACCGCTCAATATAGGGATTATCCGTGGGTTTTCCTGGCCGAGAGAAATCTAATATGACTTTGTTATCGTAGGCCCATTTATCCAAGGCTTTTGAGATGAATCCGACATGGAATGTTCACTCCCGTTATCTACTTGGATACGATCGGGAATAGCATTGTTAAGGCAAGTAATATGCTCCATAATAGAAACAACTTCTTCCCCCTTTATGGATTTGCCAGGATAAATACCCAGACATTTTCTACTAAAATTATCCACCACAGTTAAAGCCCGAAATCTTCTGCCGTCAAATAGCTGGTCAGCTACGAAATCCATACTCCAACATTGATTGATACTAGAGACATCTATCCTATCTAGACGATGTGAACCACTTCTACTTCTTCGTGGCCTTTTACTACGTAAATTAAGCCCCTCTAACTTGTAGAGCCTATAAACACGGTTTCTACTATCTCGCCATCCTTCCCTTCGAAGCAGAATATGAACCCTATCTAAACCGTATCTCACTCTAGTCATCGCTATCTCTCGCATTCGCCTTCGGATGGTCTGCTCATCCCTAGCTTGCGATTGATAGTACCACATGGATCTATGTAGTAAAACAAGTTTGCAAGCTCGCCGAATGGTGATCCGATAATCATCCATCATTTGTTGGGCTAATTCTTTGCTCTTAACAGGCTTTAAAGCTTTTTTTTGATGACATCCTGAAGCATCTGTTTATCCAGAGACAGGTCAGCTACTAGTTTCTTCAATTGTGCATTTTCCTCCTTCAATTGCCGGAGTTCACGTAGTTCACTGATCCCCAAACCACCAAACTTCTTTTTCCAATTGTAGAAAGTCGCTTCGCTAATTCCCATCTTACGACAGACTTCTTCAACCTTGGTTCCTGTTTCCGCCTGCTTAAGGGCAAACACAATCTGTGATTCTGTAAATTTTGACTTTTTCATCGTTATCTGCTTTGGTTAATACTACGATTTAAAAGCCAATTTTCTCTAATTATCCGTGTCCGATTTTTTAGTAAGAGGTCACAGGCATTATCGTCAAAAGAACAGATGCTCCTAAAAAAGATATTAAAAGATCTGTGTCCATAGTAACAAATTTAGATTTTAAGAATTGTAGTTAACGTAGGTATAAACAAACCCATTTAATATTTTATAAGAATGCCATTCTATTTAAATTGTATAAACCAACCTTTTCGCACTTCATCGTATAACTCAACTAAATGTAGGTTATGCAAACCTTTTTAGGCTGTATTATTAGCATAAAATATGTATTATTTTCTCTGTGCGAAAGAAACAAAAAAAGAGCAACCCAGTATGAGTTGCTCTTTTGAATTTACAGTCTAGTGTGGACTGGCTGATTACATCATGCCACCCATTCCGCCAGGCATTCCGCCACCACCCATTGGAGGTGCAGCAGCTTCATCTTCTGGCTCATCGGCAATTACGCACTCAGTAGTCAGTAACAGACCAGCAATTGAGGAGGCATTCTCTAATGCTAAACGAGTTACTTTAGTAGGGTCAATAACTCCCGCTTGCACTAAGTTCTCATATTCCTCAGTGCGAGCGTTAAAGCCATAATCACCTTCGCCTTCTCGCACTTTCTGAATAACTACTGAACCTTCTTGTCCAGCGTTTTCAACAATCACTCGGAGTGGTGACTCTAGCGCTAAGCGAACGATGTTTACACCAGTTTCCTGATCTTTATTTTCAGTCTCAACGCTATCTAAGGCAGAAATGGCGCGTACTAAAGCTACACCACCACCAGCTACTACACCTTCTTCAACCGCAGCGCGAGTAGCGTGCAAGGCATCGTCTACGCGATCTTTCTTCTCTTTCATTTCTACTTCAGTAGCTGCACCAATGTACAGGATAGCTACCCCACCAGAAAGCTTCGCTAAGCGCTCTTGAAGTTTCTCACGATCGTAATCAGAAGTAGTGGTTTCAATTTGAGATTTGATTTGACCTACGCGAGCTTGGATTTGCTCTTTTTCGCCAGCTCCGTTTACAACGGTGGTGTTATCTTTATCAATGTTTACTTTCTCAGCAGTACCTAGGTAATCTAAAGTAGCATTTTCTAGCTTATAGCCACGCTCTTCCGAGATTACAGTACCACCAGTCAGGATAGCGATGTCTTCCAACATAGCTTTACGACGGTCGCCAAAGCCAGGAGCTTTTACTGCCGCAATTTTTAGTGAGCCACGGATTTTGTTCACTACCAAAGTAGCTAGGGCTTCGCCTTCTACATCTTCAGCAATAATCAATAGAGGCTTACCAGTCTGAGCTACACCTTCTAGCACCGGAAGTAATTCTTTCATCGCTGAGATCTTCTTATCGTAGATCAGGATGTAAGGATTATCCATTTCAGCCTCCATTCGCTCAGTGTTAGTCACAAAGTAAGGAGATAGGTAACCGCGGTCAAACTGCATACCTTCTACTAGCTTCACCTCAGTTTCGGTACCTTTAGCCTCTTCTACGGTAATTACTCCGTCTTTACCAACTTTTTCCATGGCATTGGCAATCATGGTACCAATCTCTTCATCGTTGTTAGCCGAGATAGAAGCTACTTGCGTAATTTCGTTAGAGCTGTCGATGATCTTAGACTGACCACCAAGCGCTTCAACAATTTTGTCAACTGCTTTCTCAATACCTCGTTTCAAATCCATTGGGTTAGCACCTGCTGCTACGTTTTTGATACCGTGAGCAAAGATTGCTTGAGCAAGTACAGTAGCGGTAGTAGTACCATCACCAGCACTATCAGCCGTTTTGGAAGCAACTTCTTTTACTAGTTGAGCTCCCATATTCTCGATAGCATCTTTCAGTTCAATTTCTTTCGCAACTGAAACACCATCTTTGGTTACGGTAGGTGCACCGAATTTTTTGTCAATTACCACATTGCGTCCCTTAGGTCCTAAGGTAACTTTTACCGCGTTTGCTAAGGTATCTACCCCTTTTTTTACTTTATCGCGGGCTTTGGTGTCAAAAAAGATTTCTTTAGCCATAATTCTAATGTTTTTGAATTTTTAGGTTCTGTTGAATGATTTAGACAATTGCAAAGATGTCAGACTCTCGCATCATTAGGTAGTCTTTTCCATCCACAGTAATTTCAGTTCCGGCGTACTTTCCGTAAAGTACTTGATCGCCTACCTTTACTGTAAGTGGCTCATCTTTTTTTCCAGTACCAATTGCTACAATTGATCCCTTCTGCGGCTTTTCTTTAGCAGTATCAGGGATAATGATACCAGAAGCAGTTTTTTCTTCAGCTGCCGCAGGTTCTACCAGAACGCGATCAGCCAATGGCTTGATGTTCACTTGTGACATGTTTTAAACGGTTTTGATTAATTTAACCATGTTGTGTTACTAACTGCTAAAAAATGGTAGCAGTGTATACTAAGTAATACAGTTCTTATGCCAAGCGTTCTATAAGTGAAATTCGCCTGCCTACCCTGCCAAATTTGCAGACTTATGACTTTTCTTACCTATGCCAGAAAAAGCTGTCACTGACAAAGTTTCACACTTGCACCGTTTACTTTGAATCTTTATATTTTGTCGCAAAACCAAACCCCTCATATATGGATACCCTTCACCAAGACTGGCTCACCCGGGACTTGCTAGATTTTGAGTACAAAAAGTATGTACTGTTGGCCTATATGCAGAATGTAAAAAGTAAGTTTACCGACCGAGAACTGTACCCTTTTATGTCGGACTTAGTCTTTCATTACAACAACTTGCTAGCCCTGCAAAAGAATAAGCAACTCATTTACGAAAACTTTCCCAAAGAAGTATCCCGAGCCGATTTTGAGAAACTGAAGATCCATTACCGTAAAATTATTCAGGATGGCGAGCTTATGAATACCATTGAAGAAATCGTCAGCTTTGCTCTGCCCCAGTTTAAGGAGCGAGTAGAAGAAGGCGCAGAGATTTACGAGGATATTGCCCAACATATTCGCATTGAGCCCATCGGAATTACTCCCTTATATAAAAACGAAGGGTATCTGCTGCTGTCTACCCACTCACAAAAAGTGGTTTATGTTTATCACTATAAGATTACAGTTTTTCATCAGGCCGACGAGGCCTATCGAGCTATCCAAACACAAAAACTGGATACAGTGAGCTGGAGTCTGACCAACTCATTTGAGCAGATTAAGCGAGACCTGATTAGTAGCAATCAGGAGTTACCTAATCCAGCAACTTATCTGGCTATTTCTGAGCAAGTTTATCCGCTAGAACCTACTATGCTACCCATCACCAAGCGGCTACTGATTCAGCACATTGGCAAAGCAGCCTAACTAATGATGACTGATGACTGATGACTGATGACTGATGACTGATGACTGATGACTGATGACTGAAAATTAATCATTCAACATCACTCATTAATCATTACTCAACCGAGTCGGGCTCCGTTAGTCCCTCGAGGTCAGAAGCAGCACTATCGCCCGTGGCGGGAATGCTGGGATTTAAAGTAGGCGGAGCAATTCGATCTTGAGCACTCTCTATGTTAGGGCTGGTAAACCCTCCCTCAGCTCTCTGAGAATCAAGCAATAGACTAGATGACAGGGCTAACACCATCAGAGCAATGGCTAATGCCCAGGTTGCCTTTTCCAGGAAGTCAGCAGTACGCTTCACTCCAATCATCTGAGTAGAAGAACCTGACCCACCAAATTGACTTGATAGCCCTCCCCCTTTGGAGTTTTGAGCCAGCACCACTAAAACCAATAATACGGCAACTACAATGGTGAGTGTAATAACAAGAGTAAACATTTATGTCAGTTTAATTTTTCAATTTTTTCCGCAAAGTACGCCTTTTTATCCGGGAATTTCAACATTAGCTGTCGATAGATTTCAAGAGCCTTATTCTTTTTCCCTTGCTTCAACATAATTTCGGCTAAATTCTCCGTCACTAGATCAGTATCATACTCAGCACTTTTCTCGGACAGATCTAAGGTCTCGCTATCGTTATCTGGTAAAGAAGGGCGAGAACGACCAATTGAGCTGGTATCAGAATTGACAAATTTATTAATTAGCTCATTTTGCCTTTGCTGGTGGATGCCCAGCCGCTCAGATGAAATAGGTTCTATACCGTGCAGGTAGTCCAGTAATAGCGGAGATTGAGTGGCTGTCTCAGCATAATTTGCCTCTAGTGGGGCTTGGTTAACGTTCGCTATTTTTTTTTTACCCTCTGCTTCTTCATCTGCGTTAGCCTCTTCTTTTGCCTGACGCAGCTTTCGTAAATTTTCCTCTAACTCACGGTACACAATTTCCTCTTCCTGATCATGATTGGCCACCCCTAATGTTTCTGCTTCTGTCTCAGAGTTAGCTAAGTCTTCCTCTGACGTATCCGCCTCTATCGTACTAGAATCGTCTACTTCTGTTTCAACCGCTGCGGTTGGAGTTTCTTCAACTTTCTCCTCTAAATTTTCATTTATTTCTTGACTCACCTCTGATAGATCGGAAGTAGCCACCTCTTTTTTCTCAGCCATTTGGGGTTCTTCTTCGACTTGTTCAGTCGGTTGCCAATCAATATGGATATCTTCGTAGAAAACTTTACGTAGATGTCGACGGTCGGGAGCGTAAATGGCAGCAATTCCTAAGCTTTCGTATGCATCGGGAGCTTGCTGATCATGCTTGGCCTTGGCAACCAGCGTACGGGCTAATTGAAAGTAAGGGTATTCAGTAATGGCTTTTTCTAGCATTTCCTGATCCTCACTAGAAATACTCTGAGGATTAGCTAGTATCTTCAGTAATGTATCAGACAAGACTTCCATAATGTTGGTTAGTTATATAATGAGTAATGACAAATGATCAATGAAGAGTACTCCTACTAACATTAGTCATTAATCATTATTCATCATTCATTAGATATTACCAGTTAGCGACTGTTGCAGTAAATATATCGAAAATAATCTGATCGAAAATTTCTGCAATAAGTTCTTCTTCTACCGAAGATGGATCACGATCGGCACTAAAATCGGCAAAAAAGGTAAAACTTTTATTTTCAAAATTAAACTCATCGCTATAAGTATTTACATACGAAGCCGATACTGTAATGTTTAGCCGGACTAAACCAGCTACATCAGCAACATCATTACTTCCAGAAGCCTGGGGTGCTACTGGCACAAACTCGTAACGGGTAATGGAGCCCTCAAGTAGCAAATCGCCATTTTCTTGTACCAAAGCCAAGCTAGTGTTCGCTTGGTAATAATCCCGAATCTCTTCGGTAAAAATCTGGCTCATGTTGGGAGGCCCATTCCCAGCATCATTGTAAAAATTATCAATAGAGATTGTTTGCACCTCTGGCCCGAGCGCGGCTCCAGTAAAAGAATATACCCCACAGCCAGAGAAGGTTATAAAAACGAGCAGACTGATTATAGCCCACAGTCCACGGTCGATAGTCGACAGAATAGTTCTCAACTCAAACGCTCTGCGGACTGTGGACTGTGGACTATCGACTAAATTACTCATCAATTTCATACTGTTTGATCTTGCGGTAGAGCGTTCGCTCAGAGATTCCCAAATCCTGAGCCGCGTACTTACGCTTCTGACCATGTCGCTTCAGGGCTTTTAGAATCATCTCTTTTTCCTTTTTTTCCAACGAAAGGTCGTCATCTTCTTCAGACTCAGGCGAAATATCCTCAATGTTAGAGTATTCCACCGTAGGTTCCTCTTTCCGACTACTCGCTCCATTATTGATTAATAAACTCGGAGCAACCGACTCTTCAAACTCCTGCTCAAATGGCGGGGCTGATGACGGCTTACTGTATTCTGAATACCCAGCTGACGATTTTCGTAGGTCACTATGTACACCACTAAATAAGTCTGAATGCTCCCGTATAACGCGAGAGTCCAGGTTTTCGTCTTGCAGCATCTTTAGTACTAACTTTTTTAACTCGTTGAGATCGTGCCGCATTTCGAACAGTACTTTATAGAGCAAATCTCGTTCACTGAAATTTTCTTGCCCCTGTTCTTTCCGATACAATGCCGGAAGTGATGATTGGGTAGGTGGTAAAAAGTTACGTAGAGTCTCAGCATCAATTTCTCGCTTTTCCACCAGCAGCGACATTCGCTCTACATAGTTTTTCAGTTCCCGGATATTACCCGGAAAACGATGCTCCATCAGTACCACTTTGGCATCGGGCAATAACTGAATAGGTTTAGTACGATTACGTTCCGCAAAATCAGTAGCGAACTTACGGAACAATAACAGCAGGTCGTCGCCTCGCTCTCGCAAAGGTGGTACATAAATCGGCACTGAATTGAGGCGGTAGTAAAGGTCTTCACGGAACTTCCCATTCTGCACCGCTTCTACCAAATTCACATTAGTTGCTGCTACCACCCGCACATCCGATTTCTGCACCTTGGAAGAACCTACTCGGATAAACTCACCGTATTCCAGCACTCGCAGCAAGCGTGACTGGGTTCCCAAGGGCATCTCTCCGATTTCATCCAGAAAAATAGTACCACCATTAGTCACCTCAAAATAGCCTTTGCGGGTGTCTTGTGCCCCGGTAAATGCCCCTTTTTCGTGCCCGAAAAGTTCAGAGTCTATGGTTCCCTCAGGAATAGCTCCGCAATTGATAGCAATAAATTTACCATGCTTACGAATACTGAGCTGATGAATAATTTTAGAAAATGATTCTTTACCGCTGCCACTTTCCCCAGTAATTAGTACGGTCATGTCAGTAGGAGCTACCTGAGCAGCTACGGTAAGGGCATAGTTCAGACGTTGGGAATTTCCAATAATACCAAAACGCTGCTTAATGCTTCTGAGCTCTGATTGGTCTAGCATAAAAAAATTTCAGTCTAATCTACAACTTCACCCAGCAGTGTAGCTGCAGTGCAATCGTGTACTCGTACATTGACGTACTCGCCTTTTTGGTATTGCTTCTTAGGAAAAACAATGACCTTATTGGCAGTATTTCTACCTTGCAAATCATCGTTAGAACGTTTGGAGTAACCTTCAGCTAATACTTTAAAGGTTTTTCCTACATCCCGTTGGTTGCGAGTTAGAGAAATGGTTTGTTGTTTTTCAATAATTTCCCGCAATCGTCGCTTTTTTACTTCTAGCGGAATATCATCTTCGTACTTGCGTGCGGCAAGAGTTCCAGGTCGTTCAGAGTAGTAGAACATGTACGAGAAATCGTACTGTACATAGTCCATCAAGCTGAGTGTTTCTTGATGCTCTTCCTCCGTTTCTGTGCAGAAACCTGCAATCATATCAGATGAAATACCGCAGTCTTCGCCCAGAATACGCCGAATAGCATCTACCCGATCCATATACCACTCGCGGGAGTAAGTGCGATTCATGAGCTCGAGTACCCGGCTGTTACCACTTTGCGCCGGAAGGTGAATATACTTACAGATATTTTCGTACCGCTTCATGGTGTACAGCACCTCGTCGGTAATATCCTTGGGATGAGACGTTGAGAAGCGAACTCGTAAGTCAGGGTGTACTTGGGCTACCATTTCTAGTAGCTTGGCAAAATTGACTATATCGGTTTCCCCAGCTTTTTCAATCTGGGCTTTTCCTTTCAGTTCAGTATTGTTTGACCACTTGTATGAATCTACATTTTGCCCAAGTAGCGTCACTTCGCGGTAGCCTTTATCAAACAAATCCTGAGCTTCATGTACAATTGAATGAGGATCACGGCTACGCTCTCGCCCTCGGGTGAAGGGTACTACACAGAATGAGCACATATTATCGCACCCTCGCATAATCGATATGAAAGCCGTTACCCCGTTAGAATTTAAGCGTACCGGATTAATATCCGCGTAGGTTTCCTCCCGCGACAAAAAGGTATTGACTGATTTAGAACCGTCGTCTACTTGTTTTACCAGGTTGGGTAAATCACGGTAGGCATCAGGACCAGCCACTAAATCTACAATTTGCTCTTCTTCCAGCAACTGGCTTTTTAAGCGCTCTGCCATACAACCCAGCACTCCTACTAATAGCTCTGGTTTTTCTTCTTTTAAATTATTGAACTGCCCCAGACGTTTGCGTACCGTTTGTTCGGCCTTGTCGCGAATGGAACAAGTATTCAGGAAGATTACATCTGCCTTTTCATAACTATCAGTGGTATCAAAACCTTCTTGCTGCATAATTGCAGTGACAATCTCGCTATCGGAGAAATTCATCTGGCAGCCGTAACTTTCAATGTATAATTTGCGCTGCTTTCCAGTATTCTGTTCCACGGTTGTTTTTACCGCACACTGATCCTCAGCTTTCGCTTCGGGAGTAAGAATATCCAACGCTTCAATAATCTGACTCATATTTAATATACTATAGCTTAATGAGGCTGCAAAGTTAGAAAAACTAATGAGAAACAATGACAAAATGTCAGGGTATTTGGTTCCAATAACAATCTGATACTCTCTGGCGTTAAAATTGAAACAAGCCTTTATGGTTATTTCTTACATCTTTCGTATTTTTGCGGAAATGTAATATTGTAAAAAGTTTAAGGGTTTAATTATAAATAAATCAGTGGGTGAGACTTTTTTTATGAGAAGAGGGGTAAAAACTGCTTTTTTAGCGATTTATTTTCCATAAAACTTGCAAATCTGCCTTATTTACCCGTTATTTCTTGTTTAAATCACTTTTATTATCAAAAAAACCATACGTTTATTTAAATTCTACTGAAATGAAAAAATTACTTTTAGCTTCTTTCTTCCTATCTGCGTTGTTTGTTAAGCCTGTGTTTGCTCAGGATGAAGTGACTAATGATGAACTATACAAATATGCAGTAGTACAAGAAACTTTAAGCCTATTTCAATCTGAGTTATCTGCTCAGGTAACTGAATATGTAGAAGCTCAAGATCCTGAGATTAAGAATCGCTATAACGAGCTAGCGGGCGGTGAAGCACCTGCCAATGATGCTGAGAAGACTTTTATTGATGCGGTAAACAATATGAAGAGCGAGCGTACTTCAGAGTTCACCGATGCCTATAAAACACTTATTAAGCGAGTACTAGGAGCCAAGTCATATTCCAAAGTGAAAAAAGCTGTTGCTAATGACAGTGATGTGAAGCAGCGCTTCAGTGGTATTGTTCAGGCAATGCACGCAGCCAAGGAAGAAGCTAGCGTTTCAGCCGGACAATAATTATTAGATACCACTACACTATACGCCTTACTAGCCTCGCAAATGCGAGGCTTTTTTTGTTTGGAGAAGATTGAGGAGCTAGGCAAATAGACAATGAAAAACGGAAGCAGCTCTCTGCCTGGATCGAAGATAGAAGTCGAAAGAAACTAGAATCGATTCGCGCGACTAGGAGTGGTATTTTGCATAAGCCGGACGCTTGCGCTAGTGATAGGGATCAGAAGCTGAGCAAATGACTGTATGATGACCGCTAATGATAATTTAGCGATCTGATCATAGAACCATTCTATCAAATCAAAAAGTTGAAGAACTCAAATTTGTCATTGAGCAACTCGTAAGCTATGTTTTTCTCCCGCATTCGCTTAAGTAAGGGCTCAAAATCTTCGGGATATTGAAGCTCAATCCCCACCAAAGCAGGGCCTTTCTCACGACTAGTTTTTTTAGTGTACTCAAAGTGGGTGATATCATCATTAGGCCCCATTACCTCTGCAACAAACTCTTTCAACGCTCCTGCTCGCTGGGGAAACTGAATAATGAAGTAATGCTTCAACCCTCTAAAAAGTAAGGCTTGTTCTTTAATCTCTTCCATGCGAGTGATGTCATTATTACCCCCACTGACGATACAAACCACATGTTTTCCCTTAATTTCTTCGCGATACTGCTCCAATACCGCTACTGCTAGTGCCCCCGCAGGTTCTACTACGATGGCTTCTTCGTTATAGAGCTTCAAAATAGTATCACAGACTTGTCCTTCAGGTACTAGCGCTACTTCGTCTAGTACATCCTGGCAAATGGAAAAGGTTAACTCGCCCACTCGCTGCACAGCAGCCCCATCTACAAACTTATTGATACTTGGTAGAGTGACAATCTTGCCTTTCTCCAGAGATTGCTGCATGGCAGGTGCGCCCTCAGGTTCAATTCCGATAATTTTAGTATCAGGACTGATCTGTTTAAAATAGCTGCCAACCCCAGCTGATAGTCCACCTCCACCCACAGGCAGAAATAAATAATCAATAGGCTCGTGCGAGTCTAGCAGAATTTCGTAGCCGACTGTGCCCTGCCCCTCAATCACTTTCTCATCATTGAAGGGGGGAATAAACGGAGCCTTTTGCTCTTCGCTAAACTTCAGCGCTTCGGCACAAGCATCATCAAAGGTATCTCCGGTTAGAATAATTTCTACAGCATCTTTACCGAACATTTGTACCTGATTCACCTTTTGCTTAGGCGTAGGGTTTGGCATGTAGATATAACCCCGAATGCCTAGTCGCTGGCAGGCATAGGCTACCCCTTGCGCGTGGTTTCCGGCACTAGCGCAAACTACCCCGTTAGCCATAGCTTTACGAGGCAAGCTGGATATTTTGTTGTATGCCCCCCTAATTTTATAGGAACGCACTACTTGCAAATCTTCCCGTTTTAGGTGGATTTGAGCCTCGTACTGCTCCGATAGATTCAGGCTAGGCATGAATGGTGTATGCTGCACAATTCCCTTCAATCGTCGGGCAGCATTGATAATATTCTTAACTGGAAGCATTGTTTTCTGTACTACTGTATCCATTCGCTATACTTTTACCGCCAATATTCTTAGACGTTTATAATCTGCGTACCAGGTACCTTCGTGGTACAGAGCTGCCCGCAATGATTCTTGAGTTGCTTCAAGCAATTCTTCATACTGATCCGCCTCAACGTCAGCCATCCACCTTTCGGCAAACATTTTAATCCACACTTTTATTCCATCTTTAGCTAATGCCGTATCTCGATGAAAATACTGCACTTGCTGTACTTCAAACCCTACTAACTCTAACAAGTTACTATACTCCCCTACCGAAGGGAAAAACCACTGCTCACTAGTATCAATGACTGGATACCCTAATTTAGCTCGTTGTCGATTTAATGCCGAAATAATCTGAGCAATGTTCCCCTTTCCTCCCAGTTCGGCTACCAACCGGCCGGCCGGTTTCAGATGTTGATAAACCTGCTTTAGTACTGCCTGAGCATCTTTCATCCAATGCAATGCTGCATTAGAAAAGACGGCATCAAACTGAGGTAAATCACTGAGCTGAGTAGCATCCTGTGTATAAAACGTAATTATAGGATACTGACGCTTAGCCTGCTCCACCATTTCTTCTGACTGATCAACGCCAATTACTTTTGCTCCCGATTGAGCGATTTGTTCAGTCAGTTCACCCGTACCACAGCCCAAATCCAAAATCTCTTCCCCAGCCTTTGGCACCAGCCAGTCAACCAGACTACTTCCATATTGATAAACAAAAGCGTGCTTTTGCTGATACAAGTTAGCATTCCACTGATACGCCATTTTTTTAGTTGGAAAAGGATACCGGGTCGCCGGGCGATGGACAGTTGAAAGTGGTACAATACCTAGAGGTTAATTTTAGTAACCTCTAGGTAAAATTGAAGTATGAAAATCCCCCTTGCCCAGTTCCACTACGGCCCTTTAAGAAAAGGGGAAGGTCAGAGATGATTTTTACGGACGTAACTCACGAACTTTGCTACCGGCTTGCCACATTTCAGATTCTTTCAACTCGTCAAGTTCTACCTGAAGTTTCTCGCGATAGTCAGGCTGGCTATTGCGCTCAATGGTGATACGAGCCTCATTACCCGTGGCAACGCTTTCGTACAGATCATTAAATACTGGTTTTACAGCATCGCGGAAGCGATCTTTCCAATCTAGAGCACCTCGCTGGGCAGTAGTAGAACAGTTGGCGTACATCCAGTCCATACCGTTCTCGCCTACTAGTCGGATTAAACTCTGAGTTAACTCTTCTACCGTTTCGTTGAAAGATTCGCTAGGAGAATGGCCTTTGCTGCGGAGCAAATTGTACTGTGCTTCCATCACGCCAGCTAAAGCACCCATCAGAATGCCGCGCTCGCCCGTTAAATCACTGTAAACCTCTTTTCTAAAGGTAGTCTCAAATAAATAGCCCGAACCTACGCCAATACCCACTGCTAGGATACGATCTTTGGCATTTCCCGTCACATCTTGGAAAATAGCGTAGCTAGAATTGATTCCTTTTCCCTCGAGGAATAAACGTCGTACACTAGTTCCCGACCCTTTGGGCGCTACCAACATAACGTCCACGTTATCAGGGGGGATAATACCAGTTTCTTCGTGATAAGTTACCCCAAAACCGTGCGAGAAGACTAGGGCTTTACCATCAGTTAAGTACTTCTTCATAGTAGGCCAAACGGCAATTTGTCCAGCATCAGAAAGAAGGTTGCAGATGATGGTACCCCGCTCGCAGGCTTCTTCAATAGAAAATAAGGTTTCGCCTTCTACCCAGCCGTCTTCAATGGCTTTCTGGTAAGTTTTAGACTCTTTACGCTGACCAACGATTACGTTAAAGCCATTGTCGCGCATGTTCAGTCCTTGCGCTGGCCCCTGTACACCGTAGCCAATAATGGCAATAGTTTCGTCTTTTAACGTATCTAAAGCTTTGGAAAGTGGATATTCATCTCGGGTGATTACGTTTTCGTCAACGCCACCAAAATTAATGGTTGCCATGTGTTTTGTTTCTTTTTAGTAGTTATGGGAAATGAAAAATTGAAAATTGCTTAATTACTGATTCTGATCGGAAAACGGCTAAGGGAAAACGGAAAATATCAATACGTTTGTACTCTACTCTATCCTCCGTTCTCCATTTTCCTGTCCCCATTAATAGCTCACCCCCGCACTGCGTTCAGGGTCTTTTAGTTCGTGAAATTCTTCATCGGAGTACCAGCCTTCGGGACCAATATTTTTGGCATACTGACTAAACCGGTACTGGTCTTTGACTAGAGCGATCCGCCCCGACTTTACAAATTCTAGCAGACCATGTGGTTCTAGCAGGTGCAACATCGTAATAACATCTTCTTTTTTACCGGTCTTCTCAATAATGATATACTCTTCGGCTGAGTAGGCCACTCTCGCCTGATGACGATGGGCAATTGCCATCACTTCCTCCCGCTCCTGGAGGTTCTCGGTCGCTACCTTGTAGTAGGCAATCTGCCCATAAAAGACCTGCTCATCTTCATTATGAAAGACAAACAGCACCCCAATGATTTTACGAATCTGCTGAATGAGTTTCTGGATTTTATTTTCATCGTAGTCAATTACGATTGTGAATCGGGAAATACCTTTCCGTTCCGTTTCTGAGACGGTAAGACTCTCTATATTAGTTCTACGACGCGAAAAGATAATGGTAATGCGATTCAGCAGTCCAAAATTGTTTTCAGTAAATACGATGATGGTATAGCGTCTTTTCATAAGGATTGCAGATTGGAATATTGCAAATAAAAAATTGTAGGTAGGTAATAGGTTACTCTAATCGTATCTGATCTACCCCAGCCCCGGAAGGAACCATGGGAAATACGTTGGTTTCTTTTTCTACCATCATTTCTAGCAAGTACGATTTTTCGGAATTGATCAATGTATCTAGCGAAGTAGACAGGTCATCAGCGTGGGAGCAACGGTGCCCGTCAATACCGAAACCTCTGGCAATGGTAATAAAATCAGGGTTAGTCAGCTCTACGAAAGAGTAGCGATTATCAAAAAACAGCTCCTGCCACTGACGTACCATACCCAGATAATTATTGTTCATCACAATAATCTTCACAGGCTGCCCAGTCTGAGCAATCGTTCCTAGCTCCTGAATCGTCATCTGGAAGCAGCCATCACCAATAATTGCGTAGATATCACGATCAGGGGCCCCCATTTTGGCTCCTAAAGCCGAAGGCAAAGCATAACCCATGGTACCTAAACCACCAGAAGTAAGCCAGCTATCTGTCTTGTTAAATTTGGAGTAACGAGCGGCTGACATTTGGTGCTGCCCGACATCCGCGACAATCACTCCCTCGCCATTGGTTTTTTCAGACAGCATCCGCACTACCTCTCCCATCTTGATTCGCTCAGCTTCTGCGGTAAAATCATGCTGAATTACTTTCTGATATTCTTCCTCGTGACACTTAGCAAATTCAGCTAACCAGTCATCATGCTGGCGTTCTTCTACTTTCTCTATTAGCTCAGTCAGTGCCGCTTTAGCATCGGCGATAATACCTACCTCAGCTGGTACATTTTTACCGATTTCCGCATGGTCAATATCAATATGAATCACTTTCGCTTGCTTTGCGTAGCGTTCCAGATTTCCAGTAACCCGATCATCGAAACGCATTCCAACCGCAACAATTACATCAGCCTGGTTTGTCAAGATATTAGGTCCGTAGTTGCCGTGCATGCCTAGCATTCCTACATAAAGAGGATGCTCCGAAGGAAATGCGGATAATCCTAGCAAAGTGCTAGCAACTGGAATTCCGGTTTTTTCCACGAATGTTTTCAATTGCTCTTGAGCTTCGGAAAGCAAGATTCCGTGTCCGGCAAATAAAAAGGGACGCTGGGCAGTGCTTAGGATTTCAGCTGCTTTCACAATGTCTTTTTCCCGCGGGGCGCTAGCGGGCTTGTACCCTTTGATTTGCTTTCGCTTCTCGTAAGTGAACGGTATGCTCATATTTTTAAACTGAGCATCCTTAGTAATATCAACTAGTACCGGGCCGGGTCGACCAGATTGGGCAATGTAAAAGGCCTTAGCAATAATGTAAGGAATCTCGTCTGGGTTAGCAATCTGGTAGCACCACTTAGTGATAGGCATAGCCAGACTCATCACATCGGTCTCCTGAAAAGCATCAGTTCCCAAGTAAGGCTCAGCTACCTGTCCGGTAATACAGACAATCGGTACAGAATCTAGCATAGCGTCGGCAATACCTGTTACTAAATTAGTTGCTCCAGGTCCAGAGGTGGCAAAGCAAACTCCAGGTTTCTTCGCCATTTGGGCGTAACCTTCTGCCGCATGGGTTGCACCTTGTTCATGACGTACCAACACATGGTTTAGCTGTTCCCGATGATGAAACAGAGCATCGTAGATTGGCATAATCGCTCCACCAGGATAACCGAAAATTGTATCTACCCCTTCTTCAATCAGAGAAAGTATTACTGCTTCCGAACCACTCACCACCTGGTCAGTCTCTTTAATCAGAATATTTTCCGCCTCATGATCATGGTGTAATGGATGATCATATAATTTCTTCACTGCTTTTTCTGTCACTAATGCCATACCTAATTAATTGAAATTTGAAAATTATTAATAAGCTTAGGGAAGAGAGGTTGGAGTTATTAATACGTAGTTTTACCCCCCTGCCTCTCGCGCCTTGCTCCTTATGTTTCATCGGTAACACAACCTTGAGAGGCTGATGCCACTAATTTTAAATATTTGTAGAGTGTCCCTGACGTTTCTGGCGGTGGAGGTTGCTTCCATTGACTTTTTCGCTCGGCTAGTTCTTCATCGCTCAGGTGTACAGTGAGTTGATTGTTCTCAGTATCAATCAGGATAGAGTCTCCATCTTGCAGCAACCCAATTGCGCCACCTTCGTAGGCCTCGGGGGTAATATGTCCTACTACAAAACCGTGTGTCCCACCAGAAAAACGGCCATCAGTAATCAAAGCCACTTTTTTACCCAGCCCAGCTCCCATAATAGCTGAGGTCGGCTTTAGCATCTCTCGCATACCCGGCCCACCTTTAGGCCCTTCGTACCGAATAACGATTACATCTCCCGCCTGCACTTTTCTTTGGTCAATCGCTTCGTTAGCTGCATCCTCACTGTCAAATACCCGCGCAGTACCTTCAAACTTTAGCCCCTCCTTACCCGTGATTTTAGCTACTGAACCTTCGGGAGCCAGATTTCCAAATAGCATTTGTAAGTGTCCCGTCTTCTTGATAGGCTGATTCACAGGATAAATAATCTTTTGACTTTCAGCTAAACCAGGAAGTTCATCTAAATTCTCAGCCACAGACTTTCCAGTTACGGTTAGGCAATCACCGTGGATGTACCCTTCCTTTAATAATAGTTTCATTGCTGCCGGGATTCCACCCACATTATGTAAATCCTCCATCAGGTATTTACCACTGGGCTTAAGATCAGCAATATACGGAGTGCGATCACTTACCTCCTGAAAATCTTTCAACGTAAGCTGAATGCCTACACTCTTAGCTACTGCAATTAAGTGTAGCACTGCATTGGTTGAACCACCCATCGCCATCACCAAAGTCATGGCATTGTCAAATGACTTACGACTCAATATATCTGAAGGCTTCAGATCCTGTTCCAGCAGATAGCGAATAGCCGCCCCAACTTGCTTCAGTTCTTCTTTTTTGTTGGCACTGGTTGCTGGGTTAGAAGAACTATAAGGCAAGCTCATCCCCATTGCTTCAATGGCTGATGCCATAGTATTAGCGGTATACATACCACCACACGCTCCCGCTGTTGGGCACGATCGTTTTACTACCTCTTTAAAATCTTCGGGAGTAATATCACCTGTAATTTTCTTACCGTAAGCTTCAAAAGCCGAAACAATATTTAAATCCTCACCTTGATAATGTCCGGGACTAATGGTGCCGCCGTAAACTAAAATAGCCGGACGATTTAGTCGCCCCATCGCTATCATGGCTCCAGGCATATTCTTATCACAGCCTACTACAGGTACTACCGCATCGTAGCACTGGGCCTGCACTACCGTCTCGATAGAATCGGCAATAATGTCACGAGAAGGGAGGGAATAACGCATACCAGGTGTACCCATTGACATGCCATCGCTCACTCCAATGGTATGGAAAACCAAGCCGATCAGATCGTGCTGTTGCACCGATTCTTTTATATCTGATGCAAAGCCGTTTAGGTGCATATTGCAAGTGTTACCCTCGTAACCCGTGCTGGCAATACCTACCTGAGCCTTGGAGAAATCCTCATCTTTCAGGCCTACTCCATAGAGCATAGCCTGAGCGGCAGGTAATGATTCATCCTGTGTGATAGTTGCGCTGTACTTGTTTAGTTGCTTGCTCATAGTGCATAAAAAAAGCTCTTCTCAGGGTGAGAAGAGCTTCTTAGTTATAACATACCTCTATTCTCACCCCGTTGTTGGCATAATAATGACTAGGACCACCACGATAATGACAATAGAAAACATCGTTTGCTAATTGAATTTGAAAATCAAACATACTGAGCGTTAGTGAGTATTGCAATATTTTGATAAATTATTTACGCACTAACTTTGGCTTGAGAGTAAACTAATGTGGCAATCTTATCGCCCACCTCATCAGTTGAATGTGGGTTATCATGATTGATATCTTCCGTTACCTCACCTTTATCTAGCACCTGTTGCACCGCTGCTTTGATAGCATTGCTTTCCTCTACCATATCAAAAGCATAATTTAGCATCATTGCTGCTGAAAGAATCGCCCCGATTGGATTAGCCCGTAGTTGCCCGGCCACCTCGGGATATGAACCGTGAATTGGCTCGAACAAAGCTGCTTTTTCACCCATAGATGCCGATGGCAACATTCCCAACGATCCCGTGATTACAGAAGCCGCATCGGTTAGAATATCGCCGAACATATTTTCAGTTAATACTACATCGAACACCCCTGGATTCTGGATGAGTTTCATGGCAGCGTTGTCGATATACATGTAGTCCAACTTGATTTCTGGAAAATCCTGGCTGTACTCCCGCACGGTTTCTCGCCATAGACGCGATGTAGCCAATACATTGGCTTTATCAACCAACGTAACTTTTTTCTTTCGCTTCATGGCTGCCTCAAAAGCCAGTTTGGTAATCCGACGAATCTCTTCCTTGCTGTATAGGCAAGTGTCAAAAGCTACATCACCACTTTCATTGCGCCCTCGGGGCTCTCCAAAGTAAATGCCCCCGGTCAGCTCTCGAAATACTACAAAGTCAACTTCATTGATAATGTCTGCTTTGAGGGGTGAAATACCACTGATGGCCGGATAACTTTTGATTGGACGTACATTACTGAACAACCCAAGCTTTTTACGCATTGCTAGTAGCCCCTGCTCAGGGCGTACTTTTGCGTTAGGGTCATTGTCGTATTTAGGGTGACCGATGGCACCAAAGAGAATTGCATCGGCTTTGATACACAACTCTTCCGTTGCTTTTGGGAAAGGGTCTCCTGTTCCATCAATGGCTGCAGCCCCAACTAGCCCCTCCTCATAGGTAAAGTTGTGGTCGAACGCTCGCTCTATGGCGCGTAATACTTTTAGTGCTTGTTTGGTTACTTCTGGTCCAATACCATCGCCAGCTAATACCGCTATGTTTTTTTCCATGGTTTAGTCGTTTAGTTAGAGGGCATAATTATAGAGTTTACACCGAATAAACTGCCCCCTCTTCAAATTTCTCTATTTTTTCTCGTTGACTTAATAAATAATCTATATCATCGTACCCCTGCTCTAAGCAATACTTTTTATATGGATTGATATCAAACGATTCAGCATCATCCGTATCAACCAGCGTAATAGTTTGTTTAGTCAGATTGATTCGGAGCTGCATATCTAGGTGCTCATCATAGTAATAAAATATCTTCTGAAGAAAGCTTTCGCTTATCTGTACCGGAAGCAAACCATTGTTTAGAGCGTTATTCTTGAAAATATCGGCAAAGAAACTAGAAACCACTGCTTTGAAACCGTAATCGTAAATGGCCCAAGCAGCGTGTTCGCGGCTGGAACCACTACCGAAGTTCTTTCCAGCTACTAGTACTTCACCCTTTACTTTCGGATCGTTTAATATAAAATCATCTTTAGGATTACCTTGCTCATCGTAGCGCCAGTCGCGAAACAAATTATCTCCGAAACCATCGCGCGTGGTAGCCTTCAGGAACCGAGCTGGAATAATCTGATCAGTATCCACATTCTGCGATGGCAGAGGAACGATAGTAGATGTTAGTGTTTTGAATTTGTCCATTTTTTCTCGTTGAGGCGCAAAATTTTGCGTCTGTACATTAGATCTTAGTAGCGATAATAATTCCTGTTGAGCAATTTATTTTGGTTAGATGCAAATCCTCTCTATTTTCTAGATAATCAATTAGCGCCTCCGCCTTTTGCTGATGCCCATCTGGCCAACCAGCCTGGGGAAGCATATCATCAATCACATAAAAGCCGCCCGGTTTTAGCAGATTCAGTGTTTTATCAACCGCACAGTATTTTCCTGGCCAGGAGTCCGCAAATATTAGATCAAATTTTTCGCCATTATACTGCTCAAGCCATTGCTCACCATCAGCACAAACTAACTGAACTCGATTATCTCCTTGAAAAGCTTCAACAGCCACTTCTAGAAGCTTGGGGTCATTATCGATCGAGATAATTTTTGAGTTGGTATCCATACCATCCACGACCCAAGCTAAAGCTAAGCCCGTTCCAGTACCTATCTCAAGAAAGTTTCCAGTCGGTTTGGATGCTGATAGATTTTTTAATAGAGACCCAATAAACTTATCAGACGACATGCTAAACCCTACTTGGCTTGTCTTTTCCTCTATTTTGAGGTATGTAGAGGGTATATCTAAGACTAAATCATTCATCATTAAACTAATTCAGGCTCAGTCAATAACTCTCGTACATCGGTAATATAGCCTTTGATGGCCGTAGCTGCCGCCGTCAACGGACTAGCTAAAAAGGTTCGGGCACCTGGTCCCTGTCGCCCTTCGAAGTTTCGATTAGAGGTAGACACACAATATTCACCCTTGGGTACTTTGTCTTCATTCATGCCTAGACAAGCCGAGCAGCCAGGCTGACGCAGCTCAAAGCCTGCCTCCTCAAAGATTTTGTCTAACCCTTCTTGGCGGGCTTGTTGTTCAACTTGTTTTGAGCCGGGAATAATCATGGCGTTAACGTGAAGGGCTCTCTGTTGCCCTTTTACTAAGTCAGCTACTTTTCGTAAATCTTCAATGCGGGAATTGGTACAACTTCCGATGAATACATAATTTACCCTTTTTCCTAAAAGAGATTGCCCAGGCTCTAAGCCCATGTATTTCAGTGACTTAGTAAAAGAACTTTGTTCTTCTTCGGGAATATCTTCTAACGCGGGTACACTATCAGTAATTTTAATACCCATCCCTGGGTTGGTACCGTAAGTGATAAACGGAGTAATATCGGCAGCATCAAAAGTCAGCACTTGATCGTACTCAGCATCTGGGTCGCTCGGCAGGGTTTGCCAATACTCTACCAACCGATCAAATTCTTCACCTTTAGGGGCAAATTCTCGTCCTTGGATATACTCAAACGTAGTTTCATCCGGGGCAATCATTCCTCCTCGGGCTCCCATTTCAATGCTCATATTGCAGATTGTCATTCGGGCTTCCATAGAAAGACTACGAATAGCTGATCCCGCAAACTCCACAAAATAACCTGTACCCCCACTAGCAGTGATCTGAGCGATGATGTATAAAACAATATCTTTGGAAGATACCCCTTCGCCCAGCTCACCGTTTACCTCAATCTTCATTTTTTTGGGCTTGGTCTGTAAGATGCACTGGGTAGCCAGCACCTGCTCTACTTCGCTGGTACCAATACCAAACGCTACTGAGCCAAATGCCCCATGAGTAGACGTATGGCTATCACCGCATACGATGGTCATACCAGGCAGTGTGATACCTAGTTCAGGGCCAATTACGTGGACAATTCCTTGGAACGGGTGACCTAAACCATATAGTTCAACCCCAAACTTTTCGCAGTTCTCAGTCAGTTTGTTTACCTGAGTTCGCGAAAGGGCTTCCTGGATCGGAAGATGCTGATTGATAGTAGGTACATTATGATCAGCCGTAGCAATGGTCTGTTTAGGGCGCGCAACTCCAATATCTCGCTGAGTTAGTCCATTGAACGCCTGAGGACTGGTTACTTCGTGAATAAAATGACGGTCGATGTACAAAACATCAGGTCCATTCTCGATACTACTCACTACGTGGGCGTCCCAAATTTTATCAAATAGTGTTCGTCCTGACATGAATTTAATTGATTGATGATTAGTGATTAATGACTAATGAAGTTTGCTATTCATTAATCATCTGCGCGGCATCCGCAGTCATTAATCATTGAGTTAATAGGCCTTCCATCATATCTTTTAACGCAGTATCGCTCACCTCTTTTTGCTGATCGGCTAGTTCTAAAAACTGTTGGTAGACATCATTTACTTCTTCTTTGTCTACTTCGTAGCCCAAAGCACGTAACTTGTATAGTAGGGCATGACGACCACTTCGGGCGGTGAGTACAATAGCGGACCCCTCCGCTCCTACCGTAGCCGGATCAATGATTTCAAAGTTCTCCCGCATCTTAATGATACCATCCTGATGAATACCAGATGAGTGAGCAAAAGCATTGGCTCCTACTATCGCTTTATTAGCCTGAACCGGAAGATGCATGGTTGAAGAAACCATTCGGCTAGTGGGCACTAGCTCCTGCGTATTAATTCCGGTTTCAAAGCGATCTTTGTAGCGACTATTTATAATCATCACCACTTCTTCTAATGAGCAGTTCCCAGCCCGTTCGCCTACTCCGTTGAGCGTACACTCAATTTGCCGAGCACCGTTGGTAATTCCGGCAATCGCATTGGCAGTGGCTAGTCCCAGGTCGTCGTGAGTATGCATACTCATGATAACCTCGTCCTTAAATGCCGGAATTTCTTCTACCAGGCGTTTGCACATAGCCCCCCACTCTTCCGGTACCGCGTAACCTACCGTATCGGGTAAATTAATTGTGGTAGCTCCAGCATCAATCGCTACCTTGGTGAATTTAATCAGATAGTCAATATCAGCTCGGGAAGCATCCATTGGCGAAAACTCTACGTTGTCGCAATACTTCTTTGCTCGGCTTACCGCATGTTCCACCATTTTTAGTACCTCATCGCGAGTTTTCCGCATCTGGTACTTAATATGAATATCTGATACTGAGATAAAAGTATGAATCCGGGGATTAGCCGCATTCTCAACTGCCCGGGCGGCGGTATCTATGTCAGCATCTAGCCCACGAGCCAAAGCACAAACGGTCGATTTCTTTAGGGTTTCGGCAATTGTTTTTACAGCATTAAAGTCCTTAGGCGATGAAATGGGAAAACCTGCTTCAATAATATCCACCCCAAGCTTTTCCAGTTGCTGAGCTAAAATGATCTTTTCTTCCGGATTCAACTTAGCTCCGGGTACCTGCTCACCATCGCGTAGTGTTGTGTCAAATATGTAAACTCGTTGCTTCATAACAAGAAACCTAGATTTTTTAATATTCTATGGGCGAAAGTGTATAGTTAGAACTTATGATTCAAAACAAAAAAAGCAGATATTACGATGGCTAAATTAGTTTTTATTATTATTACATTTAATATTAGCTTATAGGAAAGCTTTTTACAAAATATAAATACGATGGCTAAGCCAAAATCGACTGATCTGCAAGTTCTCCTCGCATCTTTAAGTAAAAGTGAAAAGCGGTACATGACTTTAGAGTTGCAAAAGCTGGGCGACAACTTGAAGATACATTCTCTGTTTGAAGCCTACACGCTGCATCAAATTACCGATGAAGATGATATTGCGATCCATTGCCCAGAGATAAAAGCTGAACAGTTATCTAACCTCAAAGCTCATCTTTATTATAAGACCCTTCATTTCTTACGAGATTTCCATGTATCGCACAGCAAAGATATTCAGCTTAGAGAGTGTATTGATCATGCTCAACTATTGCTGGATCGAGGATTGTATCGTCAATGTACCAAAGTATTGAACAAAGCCAAACGACTAGCTTCCCAAAACGATAATCTTGAGCTGAACCTGGAAATTATGAAACTGCAAAAACAAGTTTTTGCCCAAGGTATCGGTGCTGAAAGTCAGCAAAAAGTAAATAATATTATTCAGGAGGTGCAAGATGTAACTCAAAAGATTAGCAATGTCAATCTGCTATCAAACATTCAGGTTCGCTTAAATAATTGGTACGTCCGCAAAGGGTTTGTCCGGCAAGAGACTTACTCTACCGAGATTGATCGTTATATTCAAGAGCACCTCCCCACCCTAGATGAATCCACCCTCTCGTTTCACGAACGGTTACACTTATATGAAGTATATGTTACCTACTTTATGTTTACCCAGAACTTCAGCGACGCTTACGCTTACGCCTACAAGTGGGCTAAACTATTTGAGGATTATCCGGAATTTATCCCTCTACAACCAATGGCTTACATCCGAGGACTGCACAAACTACTAATTACCCAACAGAGACTGTACCGCTACGAGGAATTTCTAGAAACGATGCAGCGGCTGAAGAGTGTAGATAAAACCCCCAAACTGAAACTGAATGAAAATCTGCGAGCCATGTTGTTCAAGTACATTACGATTCACGAATTAAACGCTTACTTTCTAACCGGGAGTTTTCAAGAAGGAACCGAACTGGTAGCTCAAAAGGCGCAGGAGCTAAACCAGTTTGTTGATCAGTTAGGCAAACATGCAACCATTACTTTTTACTATAAAATTGCCTGCATGTACTTCGGGGCTAGTGACTATCGACAAGCTGGCCTATGGCTACAAAAAATTATTAATGAGCAGCAAGTTGATCTTCGGGAAGATATTCACTGTTTTGCCCGGATTCTTAATCTTATTAGCCACTATGAACAGGGTAATACCGACATCATAGAATATTTGATTAAATCCACATACCGCTTTCTGCTACTACGGGATGATTTACAACAGTACCAAGCGTACATTTTGGGGTTTCTGAGAAACTTAGCCTACGGAACTACCGAAGCTGAACTCATCGGACGATTTGACAAACTACGCAAGCAATTACTCACCTTAATTGATAACCCTTACGAGAGTCGGGCTTTTATTTACTTTGACATTATCTCCTGGCTGGAAAGTAAAATCAGTAAGCGGAGTGTAGAAGAGGTGATTCAGGAAAAAGCTCTGAAGCGGATGAAGCAAAAGGGTGCTTTAGTTGGCTAAAGATGCAAGTTGCTGTGGAATGGCGTTCAAGAATTCAAAATTACTAACCTGACAAAGAAGAAGGCATTTGAAACGGTTTGGCTTCGGTTTGTTTCATTTGTTGTTTTAACTGCTGACGTGCCGAGTAGTACCGTTGCGCTCGATTACCCAGCAATTGCCGGAGTTGCTTGAATCCTAGCAATGGAGCAGCCAACCAGGCATCAGGTAACGATGTTCGGGGTAAATCAAGTATATCGGCAACAGTATCACCTAACAAAAAGCGCATGTAGCGAGCCGCAATCTCTTTCCCGTCAACTGCGGTATTATCAGGTACAACTTTCAATAATGATTTTGTCAGCTCCTTCCCTGCTTCGCTAGGAGCATGTTGCCGATCTGAAATTTTCTTCACTAGCCAAAAAGCTTCTTTGGTGGTATCGGGCAGCAATGGTTCATCTACTCCCATTATATGATTTGTCACATTCCAAAGGTGAATATACGCCTGGGCTTCTTCCTGTGATACTTCTACCCCTATCTTTCGTAAACCCCGAATGGGTAGTACTGAAAACGACAGGTTGGTTCCCGCCATATCTTCCTGGTTAATCGGTTGCCCCCAAGCCGAGTTCCAGTCATTACCTTGCCGGATATGATAACGAATGGTCGCGTGCGTTAAGCGAACTTTCTGGGCACTACATATTGCTTTTCCCTGAGAACTGAATCCATTCTTCTCACCTACGTCTAATAGATATTGTCCCGTTTCAGCCAAACGTTTAGCCGGATTTTTTCGCAATCGCTCTGATCGATGCAAAACCTGTGCTCCGTTGGCAGCAGCATAGTCAAAAGGTAAGGAGAGCAAGCCTAGCATTAGTAGCAAATCTGAGATATGCTTTTCTAAAAACTGCTGTCCTTGCTGCAACAGTTTTGGATTAGCCCAAGAGGGAAGCTGACGAGTAATCTCAAAAAAATGCACTACTTCTTCAGGAAGTCCATTCGGAAGTTGATAAGAATTATTGGTCAATGCTTGAATAATTTCCCGATACTGTAATGAGCGTTTATTTTTTATCAGAGCAGCAACAGCCTCATCAGCTATCGGATCCGTTTTCAGGCGAATTTCATCTAAAAACGCATCATTATATAAAGAAATCTTGCTCATTGCCTTCATTTCTTTACATAACAATCATCATTCAACTTAGTTCTGCTTATGTTCAGGTGTTCAGATTAATAATCTGTGAACTCTAGATATCATAAGCCTACTAATCAGGTTTATAAACTCCGCAAATATTCGCTGCTTTTGGCAATATCGGCAAGCGGATCATCCGAAGCATCTTGCTCAACAAATACGTGCTGAACGTTAGCTTCTTGGGCAGCCTTGAGGATCTCAGCAAAATTAAGTACTCCACTGCCTACGGGCTGAAAACTATCGGGTGGCATAGTGATAGCGCGGTACGTTTGAGGAGCTCCTTCTTTCTTGTCTTTGAAGTGTAGCAGTTGGATACGATCAGCATGACTGCGAATGTACTCGGCAGGGTCATGCCCCGCAACCGATATCCAAAATACGTCTAACTCAAAGCATACCAATGCTGGATCAGTTTCGGCCAAGAGCGTTTTCATGGGTGAGCTTCCATCCATCGGTTGAAGCTCAAACGAGTGGTTGTGGTAGCCAAGTTGAATACCCACTTCTTGACATAACTCACCAGTTTGATTTAATTGTTCGGCTAAAGCCTTATAAGAATCTAATCCACCCCTTTCTTCTGGGAAAAGAAACGGAAAGATAAAATAAGAAACTTCGTATTCAGCCGCTTGGTCGATGGCTTTCTGTAAGGTATAATCCGCTGGGGGACGGCTCAGGCCAAAAGCTTCCATGGGTTCCCAATTTCCGGTGAGTAATGGCGAAAGAAAATGAGTACTATTTACCGCAATACCCAATCCCTTTAATACCGAGTGTAGTTGAGGAAGCAATTGGCTATCAAACAATTCTATTTGCTTATAGCCAGCATTTCGAATCGCTTCTAGTGTCTCTTGAGGCTTCTCAGCCAAGGTTTCCCGCACCGTGTACAGTTGTAAACCTAGCTGGCTAAGTAAGTCATCAGAAGGATAAGAATTACTGAGTAAATCAAACGGAAGAACCGATGCTGAGGCAAATAGCCCGGTCTTCTTCAGGAAAGTTCGTCGGGTGAAATCACACTTATTCATAGCATTTAATATACGAGACCATAGCTACAGAAGTATCTCTAGAACGAGAAAATTACCCGAGAAGTAATACTACTTGCGGTGTTTTATCTTCTTAGTAGATTTACCTCGCCTCATTCCAAATATGTCAATCGGGATAACATACGCAGTAGAAAATTGTAAAGCGTTGTATTTAAAACCCAAATACTCTTCTATTTCGGTAGTACCAATTTCAATACTTTCGTTTCCTCCCATATTGGTAGTGCCCGAAACATAACGAAAGTTGACTGCTACTTCGTGCCCTTTGCGGTTCACTGGAACACTAAAACCACCACCAGCCGCTAGAGCAAACTGAAGCCGATTAGCCCCTTCAACCGTTAGTACCCCATCTGTAAGTTCACGCTCAGAAAAGCTAATGTTGTAGTCAATTTGGGTCAGTTGATCACTACCGAAAAATTCATAAGCAGTTATTTCTCCACGTCCACCTAGCCAATAACTAATTTGCGGCCCCGCATTAATAAACCAACGAACTTTACCCTTTCGGGATGGAATAGTAAAACGTAACATAATTGGGGCATCGAGAAAGTTAGCGTAAGCTCGGTGGGTCACAATCCGGGTGGAAGTTGAGTTATAGCGCTGTACTTTTCCTTTTCTACTGTACACCAACTCGCTGTAAAATGCCAGATTATCACTTACCGAATAGGCGTAACTCCAGCCACCCAAGTAACTGAAAGAAAAATCCTGCTGAAAATCCACCCCATCGTACTGTGAGCTGTAGCCAGCCATAGTGGCTTGCCCTCCTAATATCGGTCCCGTAAGAATTTGTGCCTTTACCTCTGAAAAGATGATAACTGCCCACAATATTAGCACTCCATTTTTCAACTTCATCACTATATTTTTGACGTCAAATTACGAAAGAGTCTTTCGCTAAATGTCTCAGATTAACTTTGGAACCTACAAAGTAAGTTTTCAAATAAGAATAGCGTTTGAAATAAGAAAGGCATCAGCTAACAGCTAATGCCTTTACTACTATAAGTTGGTAAACCTTAATTTCCTTTAAAGCTAGGTTGCTAGAGCTTAGCTGCTAATTTCAGTAGTGATATGGGGTAGGTAAATACTTACCTCAGTACCTAGAAAAGGTTGGCTTTTTAAAGTGATCTCCCCCCCTATCTTTTCAACAGCATCTTTAGCAATATATAGGCCTAAACCACTACCCTTTACGTGTCCATGTCCACGGTAAAACATATCAAATGCCCGCTTTTGCATTGCCCGATCCATACCTAACCCATTGTCTTTCACTTTGATCTTAACCCCTTCTTTGTAAGGTCGTACTGAAACCTTAATAACTGTATCGTTTGCATTAGTCTTTCTGAATTTGATGCTATTCTCTATAATTCCCCTTAGAACATTAGTGAGCATATGCTCGTCAGTGGTTGTAGTGTGTTCAGGGTTGGCGGTTAGGTGAATAAGCACTTCTTCCCGTCCAGGATAATTATCCAGTTCATCAATCACTGACTCAATAAGGTAACGAAGAGAAACCTTGGTATTGACTGTATCTTCATTTTCCTCGTACTGAAGTTTTGTTAACCCATCTAGCGTATATTTAAGCTTATCGGTACTGGATCGGATATGAGTAAGATAAGTATTAATATCTTGGGAGTCTGACACTTTCATTTTAGTCAGTTCCAGTAGCCCCTGAATAGAAGCCAGTGGTCCCTGTAAATCGTGCGACATACGGTAGAACAGTCGGGCTAGTTGCTCATTTTTCTGCTTTAGAGCATCAGTAGCTTGCATTAAATGACGATTATCTTTCGCTACTAACATATAGCCCTCTAAATCATCATCCACTGATAAAGTAGAAAATGAGACCGATACTGGTATCTTTTCCCCACCTTCAAATTGAAACAGTGTGCTTCGATTATACACATGCTCCTTTTCCATAGTTTCCTGAAGCAATGCTTGCAGAAACTCGAATTGTTTTTTAGGAAAGAACTCGTAAATATCGAAGCCGACTAGATCCTCGGGGGCAGTTTCTAAAAGATGTCCTGCCTTTTGATTAGCATAAACTACCTTACAGTTCTGGTCAAACACTAGTACCATATCGGCTATTCCCTTTAGTAAGCTGGCTACATATTTGCCTGGAGCTAGAACTTTCGCTTTATCTGTTATTGTATTGGATGAAATCTGATACATAATACACGCTTTTTTAAATATTAGTAGGCGAGGTAGTGCGTGTAGTTGCGGGTAAAGTTTTTTAGAAGTAAGAGTGACACCTTTTTGAGTAAGGAATGCGATAGCTCAGCATTAACTCATGAGAGCCATTGGAGTAAGCTCCAATATCAGATAGTGTATGGTCATAGCTGTAACCTGCACTGATATTGTCGCTAATCTCCAACTTCATGATACCGACTAGCGCATCCTCACTTCGGTAAGAAGCACCGACCGTCAGTACATCATTAAGGATTAGGTTAGCACCAAGCTCAGCTGAAGTGGCATTTCCTTCTTGTACTCGAAGTAAAACTGACGGAAGTATCTTCACTAGTGGGTTGAGAGTAAACACGCGACCTGCGGTAATAAAGTAGTAGCGTTTCTGCTGGCTTATTGACTCAAACTCTGCCCCATCTGATAATCTACTGTTCAGCAAATAGGGAATAGAAAGTCCGGCGAAGAAGTTAGAATTTGAATAATATACACCCGTACCAAAATTAGGATTGAAGGAATCACGAAAACCACTTACCAATACATCCTCTGTTTTCAGAGTCAACTTTGAGAAGTCAGACTGGATTCGGCTGAAACCAGCCTGTAACCCCATTGCTAGTGTTCCGTGCATCATCTTGATCTTATAAGCATAAGCTAGGTACACCCGTTGATCGCTATGTACACCAATCTTATCGTGAGAGGCAATAAGTCCTATTCCTACCTTCTTATTCTTGATAGCCTGGTGGGCAATAATGGTATTAGTAACCGGTGCCCCTTCAAAGTTATCCCACTGCCGACGATGTAAGGTCGTAAGCTGAAATTGCTCTTGGCTGCCCGCATAGGCTGGATTAATTGCCAAGCGATTAAAAACATACTGAGAATACAGCGTAGTTTGCTGACCGAAACCTACGGTAACAAACATAATTAGCAGAGCGAAAGAGAGAGAACCTCTTTTAAGCCAACGCTGCGGTATGTTTATAATAAATCGTTTCATTTTACCAACTTGTTTTCTGTTACTTGTGTAACTTTACCTTACAAATATGCAATTTATTTCTTGAAAAAGAAAAATTCAATATAAAAAAAATTATATTTTATGTTTTTTCTATTTGACTTTTCTTTAGAATAAATCTATATAAATGATCATCTTATCACTCAAAAAACAAAGCTAAAAAATATTAAAATATTGATAATCAGCATATTAACCCGAGTAGTATCTTAACCATGATACAATCATCTTCATTGAAATAGGGGTAAAACCTTACGTAAGGCTATTTTCACGTCTTGGTCGATGCCTTAGGTTAGAAATGAGAAATTACACGTAACATTTAGTACTAGTCCCGCAGTTTATCGCAGGCTTTCAATTAAAGGTGCTATTTGTATACTACTGTAATACTTTGTCATCGGGGCTATCCAGCTATGACTGGTTTTACTTAAAAAAGTCGATCAACGTAACGGAAAGCAGTAGCAATCTTCCTTATGTAAGATCAGCAAGGAAGTTAAATTTATAATGTACCGAGGCTAACGGATTTTTATGGCTCAATAAGTGTCACGACTCTTATTAATTATGAAATCACAAAGTATCTGGCTCAGCATCTTGCTAATGCTATGCCTTATTACATCTGTTCAAGCTCAAGAAACCAACTGTGCTAATGGTATTGACGATGATGGCGATGGTTTAGTTGATTGTTTTGATAATGATTGTGCTTTATCACCGCTATGCCAAAATAGGGAGAATAATTGTACTGATGGCCTAGACAATGACAGTGACGGTTTGCCAGATTGCCTGGATGATGATTGTAAAGGAACGTCATTTTGTCCTATTGAAACTAATTGCAGCAATGGAATAGACGACGACAATGACGGTTTCTTTGACTATTACGATGGCGATTGCTTGTCCGAACCTGACAACCCCAATGACTTTATTATTGATGTAGCTAATTGCGAAGTGAGGCCACAAGGCAACCTATTTGCAATTGAAAAAGCGTGGGACTCTCCTTTACAAACCAGTGCAACTCGTGGGTCATTTGCTCTAGCTGATCTAGATAAAGACGGAATAGCCGAGGTAGTTTCCTACAATGACGAAACAGGATATATGTACATCCTAAATGGTCAAGATGGTTCAATAGAGAATCAAATAAAAGTAACCGATAATGAAGAGTTTGCGTCTTATCCAGCGGTAGGAGATGTAGATGGAGATGGTTTTGGGGAAATTTTTCATGTTGACCGAGCAGGAAAAGTACGTGGTTATAACCACAATCTGACTTCTATGTGGACTACGAAAAGTGCTCCTGCAAGCCGTACCCGCCCCCCTTTACTTGCCGACTTCAATGAAGATGGAAAAGCAGAGCTGTACTACGTAAACGAGATTCGGGATGCTGCCACTGGTAACAAACTTATAGAAGGTAGTCATGGTAAAAATATATACTCTAGTGGTAATGACTGGAATAATCATCTTGCTGGGGTACCTGTCGCCGTAGATATCCTACCCCAAAATGGGGGCTGCCCTGATTGTGACGGACTTGAGCTAGCTCTGGGTCACGTGGTATATTCTGTTGATCTGGTAGCTAATCAGCTAACCGAGCGATTGAATATGGATGATGTTCTTACTAAAATTGGTCACTACCATACAGATGGCTACCGACCTAAGCAGCATAGTAATGGAGAGCACAATTGGAGTTCCACTTCAGTGGCTGATTTCAATCAAGACGGTCATTTGGATATTATCTGTAGTGGTACTACTGGAAGTTTAGGTGGCCCTACTACTATTTTCTTCTGGGATATCCATAACAACACGGTACGCTCATTTATTCCTACCCGCCCGGCTAGTACTATCCCAGCTGGCTTTATCAATGGTTATGGCGACTTCATGGGTACTAAGTTTTGGCAAAAAGGAGTAGGTGCCCTTAATATTGCTAACATTGACAATGATCCTGGCTTAGAATGCACCTTTATGTCTGGTTCTAGTTTGTATGCCCTAGATGACGATTGGAATCTCAAATGGGCAAATTATACTGACTATTGGGAAGGTTCGTCAGGATTCACCAGTACTGCAGTCTTCGATTTTGATGGAGATGGTGCATCTGAAATTATTTACCGCGATGAAATTAATCTCCATATTGTAGATGGATTTACCGGAGATCCCGTTACTGCCTATGCCAGCGCTGATTTTTGTAGTTCAAATACTCACGCCGAATATCCAATTGTAGCCGATGTGGATGGAGATGGTGAAACTGAAATTGTAGTTGTATGTGGTCGGGATCAGAACTTTCCAAACCAAGGAACGAGAACTGGAGGGAGTAACCAGAAGTTTGGGTTTGTACGAGCTTATAAGGCAGCACCCGGCACATTTTGGGTTCCCTCACGCAGTGTATGGAATCAATATGTTTACTTTAATGTAAATGTAAACGATGACTTAACGATTCCGCGTTACCAGCAACAACACCATGTAGGCTTTGCTCAAGAGTGTAACTTATTACCAGGAGGCACTCCGGGATTTTCACTTAACAAGTATCTTAATCAGTCTCCTAAAATCAATTATTGTGGTGAATTACAATTCCCTGCTCCGAATTTAGAGTTTACAACTCCACCCGAAGTTTTTCCGCCTACTTGTCCAAATACTCGCTTTCAGGTTCGCCTACGCTTTACCAACACTGGTGATGACGTAGTAGGCAAACCAATTCCTATCTCCTTTTACAGGAGCGACCCCCAATTAGCCTACAGCAATGGAGTAGCCAGTCCTTATCTGGAAACTGTTAATATTAATGTTCTGGGTGGCCTGATGCCGGGCGAATCTTTGGACACTCTCGTTTGGGTGAATGGTATCTCTGGGCCCTTTACTCTGTATACCTCTCTAAACGATATTGGTCCATTTGACCAAGTAACCGGAAGCAGCTTATCTAATTCGGCTTTTTATCCACTTGATGAACTAAATGGTACCATCCGAGAGTGTGATAATAATCCTGATGTATTAGCTACTCCTGTAAATCCTTTTCCATTTACTGTAACTGCTTCGGTAGTACAGGATAACTCCAAGTGTGCTGGATCATTCGATAGCGATGGTATTGTGACTGCTAATGTCGGTGGTGATACCATCAATTATGTATTTCGGTGGTACCAGGGTAATGTAGCTAAACCTACCCCTGACTATCTAGGGGCAACCCAAACTGGATTAACTGGGGGCACTTATTTAGTTGTAGCCGAAGCCCCTAGTTCAGGATGTAATTCTTCTTCCAGAACCGTAGAGGTAGACAACCTATCCGTTCCCCCGGTGGTAGTTGCCTCAGTCACCAACGACCAAGTCTCTTGTGATCCAGCTAATCCTACGGGAGCGCTGTCAGCTTACGTAGATGAAGGTGGTTCAGCCGTAACTGCTGGCTACTCATTCTTCTGGTACCGAGGCCTGAATGATGTCATCCCAGCGCGTTCAGGCTATTCCGGGGGACCCACAGTAGATCAATTACCTTCCGGCGACTATCGGTTGGTGGTTTCTGATGCTAACACTGGCTGTACTACTATTCAAGATATTTTTCTACCGGAAGACCAGATAACCCCACCCATTCGGTTGGATAATAAAGTAGATGTAACCGTCTGCGACCCAGCCTTTGCTGACGGCGAGGCAGAAGTATCTGTCGGTGGAAATACTGCTGATTACGACTTTTACTGGTATAATGGTAGCGTATCTTCTCCTGATACTACAACGAATATACTATTTCAAGGGGATCACCTACAAAATGTAATGGATGGGACGTACACGGTGTTTGCCGCTGATAAGACAACTCGTTGTTTATCCGACCCTTTAGTGGTTACGATTGACGATAATTCGGTTAACCCCATCGTGAATACTGAAGTAGTCGCACCTCAATCAGCTTGCGACCCGACTCTCTATAACGGTTCATTACGCGCTACAGTGGACGAAAGTACTACTGGAGGCAGTGCCAATGAAACTACTGGCTATACTTTTGATTGGTATCAGGGAAATGTCACGCTAACCACACTACCCGGTACATCTTACTCCAGTGGTAGTTTGCTAACCGATGCACCTCGTGGAAATTATTCAGTAGTAGTTACGAATACTGCAACTGGCTGCCAGACAATAGAGTATCGGTTTTTGCCCGAGCAAATTGTCCGCCCAGTGATTGATCTAAACGCTACCCTAGTGCATGCCGATAACTGTACTGACCCCTGGGGCAGTAGCATTACTGTTAGTGCAGATGGAGGAAATACTTTGGCAGATGGCTACACCTTTGAATGGCGCGATGCCAGCAATACGGTACTTCCTGAAACTAGCGAAACACTTAGTAATATTCCTCCGGGCATTTACACAGTGCTAGTAACTAGTCCGCTAGGCTGTACGGCTCAGAATACCGCTCAATACGAAGTTCTGGATCAAGCCCCTAAACCTACTGTTACTCTACAACGCTTCAACAATAGCAGTTGCGATGCTGGTCAGCCCAACGGAGTAATTGCTGCTATCGGGTTTACTGGATCAGTTGGTGATTACACTTTTGACTGGTTTGAAAACAGTCCTTCGGGAGTGCCCGTAAATCCTGCTAATTACTCTGCCAACGGTGATACAATTTTCAATCTAGCTGCCAATACCTACGCCCTCAGAATTACTGACAATACTACTCAATGCTTTTCTGTTGCCTACACCACTATTCAAGACGTATCGGTGCCTACCGCACTGATTGACACTGTGAGCGTAACTGCTACTACCGACTGCCGGGCAGTGTCAGCGGATGGGGAAGCTATCTTTGAAGTAGTAGGCGGCTCCCAGCCATTGCCCTACGATGCTTCTACTAATCGTACTTACACTTTCCGACTGTACATTGGAGCCACCGCGACAGGTGCACCCATTGCTACAAACGCTACCGGAGTATTCTCAGGCTTAAACTTTAATGACTATACTACCACGGTAGAAGATGATTATACTCGTTGTATTTCACCCCCCATGACCATTAGTATTGAGCAAGATCCTGATATTACCATTACTCGAGATCATTTAATCTCACCGGTCTCATGCGCCAGTGCCAATGGAGAAATCGGGGTAGAAGTTACTTCACCTAGCAATACTGCACCCACAGGAGCAGGTTATAACTTCACTTGGTACTCTCTAGGTAACTCCAAAAATGGACCAGCTACCATTAATCCTGGTGCCGACTTGCCAACTCCTGATAGCTTTAGCTCCCGACGACAAGGGCTTACCTCCGGCTACTATGTAGTGGAAGTATCAGATAACTTTACTAGTTGTACCGTATACGATACACTATTCTTGCCTCAGGCTAATCCGCCAATCATTAATGCGTCAACCACGCCTTCTGATCAATGTAGCCCAGGCAACGGAGATATAGATATCGCCTTGGATCCTAATGGGTTTTCATTGGATCGCTATCACGTTTATCTATACGTTGGTAACTCGCTTGATTTAGGCAATGAGATTGATACTCTGAACCCTTCCGGAACCGCAATTGTAAACCTCTCCTTTCCCGACTATGCTCCCCAACAATATACTATTGGTATTGTAGACACTATATCAGGTTGCCCAATTATTAGTGAGACAGTACGCATTGATATGAATAATCCCGATCCGACCATTTCGTTTACTGCTAATGCCGATTATAGCTGTAATACTGATGGTACTGGTTCGCTTGATGCATCGGTCGTTGGCGGCGGCGATGGTGACAACAATCAAGGAAACTTTACCTTCGAGTGGTTTGAGGGTGCTAATACTAATACGCCCCTGAATGTAGCTACCCAGATAGATCCTACTGATCCCTCTATCGCGATCAATCTACTGGAAGGATTCTACACACTACGGATCACCGATAACGATGGGGATGGTCAAGGTTGTTCTTACACTGAAACCTACTTCCTACCCAAGCAATACAAAACCATTGCTATCACTAGTACTACCACCCTACCCGATTCGGTCTGTGGTCCAAATCCTACAGGAAATATCTGGATTGAAGTGGTTGCTGAAGATGGGGTGGGAGTTGATACTACTGGAGTGTATACTTTTGAACTACTAGACAATACCAACAGTGCTCCCAGCTTCGCCTACGGCGGCACGGGTCATGCAAGTAATCCATTCACAGGTATTCCCGAAGGTGATTATTTTGTGCGGGCTATCAATCAGTTAACTGGTTGTGAATCGGCATTAGTTTCAGTACGTGTAGATAATGTATCTCAGAACCCAGCCATTGCTATAACTCAAGAAGAACCAGACTATAGCTGCAACGGTCGTCCTCCAACGGGAGAGCTGAACGCTACGGCTACCGGAGGTTCTGACGGCGATACAGATCAGGCAAACTTCACCTTTACCTGGTTCAGTGGAGCCAATAATACCAATCCCGCTGATCAACTTTCAGCTTTTAATATTGATGCAAGCGATCCTTCACGAGCGATTAACCTCCCCGCTGGAGACTACACCGTTTTAGTACAAGATATTTCCGGGCACAGTAATCGTTGTGAAGCAACTTTTACCTATACCGTAGATCCAGTGGACTTGCAAGTTGTGCTCACGCTAGACACTGATCCCCAACAAATCTGTGATCCCGTTGATGGTACAGCTTTCGTTACAGATACACGGGAGGAGTATTACTTTAATAACAGTATGCAAGTCATAAACACCGATCCGGTGGACTATACCTACCAACTTTACGATGATCAATTGATCGCTCAGACTAATGCCGGAACTGGCTTAGATACGGATAAGTTTCGGGAATTAGGCGAGGGTATCTACTATATTACCACTGATAGTACGAACAATTGTCTTGCTTCGCCTACATTGGTAGAAGTAGATGACATTAGTCGTGATCCTATTGTTAGCATTCAACTTATTGATTATCAGTATAGCCTCAATCGTACGGATACCAGTAGTTGGACGGGGGCTTTACAGGCGCAGGTACAAGTAGATCCTAATCAACCTTTTGACTCAATAAGCAATGCCTTTACCTATCAGTACCGATGGTACGAAGCCGATAATTATACCCCCGGTAACGAGCTGGGAACTTCTCCAGCCATTGCCCAGCTAGACTCAGGCGAATACCTGCTAGAAGTGACTAACTTAATTACTAGCTGCGTGAGTACGGCTACATTTTACCTGCCTTTTGTTGAGGTAGAACCTCAACTATTTGTACAAGCTAACCCACAGACAGTTTGCTTTGCTGACGGTAATCTTGCTTTGGATAGCATTACTTTCTTAGGTAAAGCTGACCGTACTGAGGATTATAAACTTTGGCTATACACCAATACCTACCCGAGTACCCCCATTGACTCAGTAGAGAATTTTAACGGAACTGTCCCATTTGACAGCCTGTTTGCGGGTAAATACTATGTGCGAGCCTACCACCAGACCCTTAACTTGACTTCAAACCTACTACAATTAGACATCAGAGATGAGTCTACTACTCCCAAGATTGACATTATAGACCTACAGGTACAGATTAGCTGTGATACTACTAGATTAGCAACTGGAGCCATCACTATTCAGGCGGTTGAAGCTGACGGACGTTACGACGATTATACCTACCGCTGGTTTAAGGGGCAAACGACCAATCCAATAACAGAGTTGGTGTTAGAAACTGAATCTGAGATCGATAGCATTCCTTCTGGCTTCTACACAGTATTAGTAGAAAATCAGCGAACCCGATGTAGTACCATTGAATCTATATTTGTTCCCGAAGACATTATTATTCCTGAAATTACGGCCAGTGCCACAGGCACTTCGGTTTGTGATCCGGTCTTGGCCGATGGAGTAGTACGGGTAGAACCACTTTCTGTAGGCGATTATCGTTACGATTGGTATGTAGGTGATACGCTGAAGCCCCAGCCTGATTTTGCTGGGCAGGTATGGGCAGGAGTAATGCCGGGCAATTACACAGTTACTGCAACTGATATTGCTACCAACACTTGTGTCTCTGAACCCATCACCGTTACTGTAGTGGACGAATCCACCTCCCCTACAGTATCGATAGAAATTGATAACCCTTATACCAGTTGTAACCCTCTACGTCCTAATGGAATATTACACGCCAGGGTGTCAGAATCACCTGCCAATTACAGTTACGTTTGGTACGACACTTTGAATAATATCGTCAGTGATCTTCCGCGAGCATACAACCTGACCGAACAGACCTACCGGGTAGAGGTAACTGATCGAGCCACTGGATGCATAACTGAGGCCTTTAGCACGATTGAACGAGAAGAGCAAATTGTTAGCTTACCTACTGTAGAAATCATTTCGCATATGACCCACTGCGCTCAGCCTGATGGAGCGGCAACGGTAACAGTTGATGGTGATATTGAAGGTTACACCCTCTCCTTCTATGACTCCGATGGCAACCCTTTGCCTGACTCCTTAATTAGCATAAACGAGTCTGACCTGCAAGCGTCTGTCTCTCAGCTCGCCGCCGGGACTTATCAGGTAACCGCTACTGATCTATTAACTGAGTGTGTATCAGACGTGACGCCATTTGAAATCAGGGACGAAGGCTATACGCCACCGTTCCGGGTAGAAACTGTTCCTGCGAGCTGCGACGCTAACAACGGTCAGGCTACTATTATCCCTGAAGAAGAGTTGAGAATTGTATCAGTAGAATGGGCTAGTCCAGAGACTAACGGCATTACTTCGCAAGGATACGTGACTAAAAATTTACCCGCCGGAATGCTCTCTGTACAAATAAATTGGGAAAACGGCTGCTCATACTATGGCACGGTAGAAATTGGTATAGACATCTGTGTGTATAACACCGTAACTCCAAATGGGGATGGCAACCACGACTATCTTGAAATTGAGTCTATTGAATTATATCCCAATAACTCGGTTAAGATTTTCAATCGCGCCGGGTCGCTTGTCTACGAAGCTGATCGATATAACAATGAGAATACTCGCTTTGAAGGTATGGGCAATCGGGGGCTGTACGTAGGAGGCCAACGCTTACCCGACGGCACTTACTTTTACGTGATTGAGAAGAACGACGGTTCTAAGCCTAAAACTGGGTACCTAGAATTAGTAAACTAAAAAAAGCACCTCAAAATGAAGTGCCTTTTCACCTAAACTATCTACCTATGATAAAACTTAAGGACTATCTCTTACTCAGCCCACACCAACTGAGCTTGGGTACTCCGGCCAGATATGAGCCAAAGGGTGAGTTACTATTGATATTTTGATAAGCTAAAGGTTTTACCTCTGAGGCAGCAAGCTCAATATCAGCGTATTGCCAGGCCTGCTCAAACCGATCTTTCACTTTCTCAGCCTCAGATAATTTTCGCTGTGCTTTCAGGCTTTGATAAAGTCCGTTAAGCGCCCAACCATTTTCGGGTAAGAAAAATAAATCATCCTGATATACCGCTTCAGCTTCAGCAAACTTTTCCATTTCTAGCAGAATTGTACCCAGTGGGTGGCGAACCGAAAAGAACCAATCAGGTGGTTCGTTATAATTCAGATGATCTTCGATTTCTACTGCCTCACGTAATAAAACTACCGCCGCATCACGATCATTCTGCTGGCGCAAAATCTCGGCTGCTAGCACCCGTTCGGCAATAGCTAATAATTGATCTACCGAATTTAATTCCCAAATCGTAATATTCTGTAAAGTAGGGTTTCCCACAATTCCTTTCAGAGCAACTAATTCTTCCTGAGCTTTTTCCGGTTGATTTTTTCCGGCGTAAGCCATTCCTCGGGCGTAGTGCCACACACCTTGGGGATACAGTAAAGTTGAATCCGGCTTACGAAGCGTTAGAATATGATCCCACTGAGCGAATTTTACCAATAAGTAATTAGGAATCATATGATAATGCTGCAAGGTTTCCCAGCCGGGTTCGCGCATCATTACTGTATCGGTATGCATTGCCGTACGGAACGCCGCATTGATGGCTAGCTCGCCCCGACCTTCCATCGCGGCGGTAGCAGCCAGAAAATGAATATTGTGCGGGTACAAAGCTAGCGGATACATACCTTGAATCTGGCATTCTTCCAGATACAAACTATCTACCACAATCGCTCGCTCATTCACCTCCGACCCTTTATGATAGTGTCCTGTTCGGATGTAAATATGGGAGGGCATATGCACTAGATGCCCAGCACCGGGAACCAAGTCTTGCAGTCGATCAGCACTGGCTAACCCTCGCTCGGGTGAATCAGAAGCCTCTACTGCGTGGATATATAAGTGATTGGCTCCAGGATGCTTCGGATTACGATCCATCACTGTTTCCAACAAATCAGTAATCTGAGGCGTCCAGGGCTTGGCTACTCCTTTTTTAGTGTATAAATCCCAAGGATGCAAGTTCATAAGTGCCTCGGCGTACCAAACGGTAATGTCATCGGAATTGGGAAACTGCTGGTATACCTTTGCTAAAGCATTAGCGTAATCCTGATCTAATGCAGCTTGATCGTCCGTTTTTTCGTAGTTATACCGTTGCCTTGAAGCTTCAATCAAAGCCTTTTCCCAATCAGAAGCCTCATTCATATTAGCGACAGCTAGTTGTGTAAGGTACAGGGCTTCAGCCTTCAACTCGTTTTCCATCGCTGCATTATAGTTGGTTCCGAGAACATGAGCAGTTCCCCAGTAGGCCATCGCAAAAGTAGAATCTAAGCGAATAGCCTCGCGAAACGAGCGCTCAGCCTCAGCATGATTGAAGCCATAAGTCAGATTTAGTCCTTGATTAAAATAGCGCTGAGCCAAGTCTGAATCAGTCGTCACTTTGAGCGTGTAATTTCCCAGATTGTTAAACAGTGGCGCCTGGAGCGATGCCGACCGTTGGGGCGATTGACATCGAGCTAACCCTAGTAACAGTACCAACACCCAAATAGCCGTACAGTACATAAGGTGGAAGTTAGAAATCTGCTGTCTCATTATCAGATTATTTAGAGGGAGATACGAGCCGGGCAGGCAGCACTTTTTGGTAGCGACGAGCAAAGAATGCGTATTGCCCAAGCAGCCAGCCGTAGCCTAACAAAAGCACTTGGTAAGCCGGAATGATAAATAGGATATACCACATCCAACGGGTAAATGTACTAGTCTCAGCGGTTACTCCTACCCATTCAAATACGAAGGGGCGAATCATAACGACGGTACTACCAGTAAGGCTGAACACGATTAAGATTAGTAGGACTTGGCGGATACCGTCCACTTTCCAGCGCGTCTGTAGTTTTTTCAGGAATTTCATAATACTATTATTTAATGATTAAAGTTGGGGGTTCAAAGAATTTAGGTGTTGGAGATTGGGTCTTAGGAGTTGGGGGTTTCTAAAACCGCGCGACGGTCGCCCAATACCTAATTCCCAAAACCTACATTTTAAAATACTCGAGATACGTTGAAGCCGAAATGAATATCTCCGGCAAAGAAGTTACCGTTCGTTTCTGCAATAAAACCTTTTTCAATCATCGCCCGACTGTTGGTCAGGTGAAGTTGAAAAACGTGTCCACCGGTTTCAATATCAAAGCCGATAGCCAGCGAGTTGAACAGTTGATTAAGATCACCTTCAGCGTACTCTTCTGCATTCAAACGGTAGTAGTATTCAGTATTGAGGGATACTCGCTGGGTCAGCTTTATGCGCCCACCAACGCCCAACGCATAAATATCATTCTCTCCCTCTCGTTCCTGAATGCGATTGCGGTGCACCAAAGTGGGCATAATTTGTAGAGACAAGGCCGAACCAAACTTACGGGCAATCAGGAGTTGCTGAGTATAAAACATCCGAGCCGTAATATCAGGAAACTCGCCTGGTGTTGATTCAGTCAGGGTATTGATGGCAGCGCTAGAGAATGATACTACCGAAACTGGCATCACCCGTTTGCCACTACTTTGGCGTAACAGTTTCAGTTTGGCGAAGCCATCGTAAGTCTTTTCAAACGAATTTCGGCCTACTCCGAGCGTAAGAAAATCGGCCACACCGTATTCTAGCCCTAAGCGGACATTAGCTGCATCTAGTCCAAAGAATTCGTAAGCCCCTGAGTTAAGCCGCCCAAAGCGGTGAGAGATTAAGAATTCCAGCTCACCCTGAGTACGGGTTTCTATTGTGTGGCCATTGATCAGCCGGCTTCCTTTGAAGGTAGCCTCCGTAAAAAGGATAGACTCTTCAGTATTAGCTTCAAGTAAATTCATCAAATCATCTTGAGCAGAAGCACTTAGCGATGAAAGAATACAGAAGCTAAATACAAATAGAATATGTTTTTTCATGATAGTAATTAGGTTTAAGATTGGGAAAAGAAGGATACAGTGACCCACCATCGGCAGGTCATTGTATGCATCAACAATACAACCTCGCTGGGTGTGACAAGGGGTCGCCCAACTACGTTGCTTTTCGCTTAGCTGTTAAGGGGGTCGTACTTCAAATCCACTGTTACTTCCACCTCTTCGGCAATATTGTGAAAGACAATCTTCGGAATATCAATATCGTGGTCAGCTACCTTTACCATAAACTTGGTTTGGGCATTTATTTTAGAGCCATTCACTATAATAGTTCCTTTGGTAGTAATCGGTTGAGTCACTCCGTGAATCGTCATTGTTCCCTCTACAGTTACGGCGTACTCTCCATCTTTAGTTGGGTCAATAGTACTACCATTACTAAAAGTACCTTTGAAAATAGCCTTGGGAAATTTCTCCGATTCTACGTAGTTTTCGTTGAAATGCTCTCTCATAAGCGACTTGTCAAACTCAAACGCTTTCATATCCATGCTTACTACTACTTCTTGCTTAGCAAAGTCAATAACACTCTGCACTTTGTTATTGTGGGCTTCAATATCCTCTAGAGGGGCACTAGAGAAGAATTTGGTGTACCCAGTTTGGGTAATAAACTTGTCTTGAGCTAGTAGCGAGTTGCTAATGAGCACTGCTAGGTAAATGAGGATTAAATTTTTCATGATAATTTGGTTTGTGAATTATTTATGGGTTAGTTTCAATACTGGCTCCATCTCCTACCCAGCAGGCAATATCCTGAATCTGCTGGTCAGTGAGTTCTCTTCCACTAGAAGCGGGAGGCATTGATCGGCTAGCAGTACGGGCTTCAATCCGAGCGGCGCGATCCTGAATAGTAACCGCCGTGCGAAAATCGGGTGAGATGGTACCGTCGTGGCAGTTAGAGAGCGCACAGTTATTCTTTACAATTGTTTCTACCGCTTCAAATTCCACTCCGCTGCTTAGTAGGGCAGTCTGCACGCTTTCACAACCGTTGGCATCTTGGGTAACCACTTCGTACTCACCTGGTGCCAATCCTGAAAACAAGTTGCTATTCTGGAAAGGTTGATCATTGATTCGGAACTGATACGGGGCAGCACCGCCTTCTGTAGTTACTTCAATTCGCCCGTTGGTTGAACCACAACTGGCATCAACTTTTGCTACAGTGGTGTTTACTCCGTCGCGGTTAGCGATCTGAACCTCAAGGCTACCTTCGCAACCGTTGGCGTCTTCTACTGTAATCGTATGGCTACCGGCACTTAACTCAGAGAAAGTTCCCTCAGTTTGTCCTGCCCCGCCATTGATGCTGAAGGTGTACGGTGCTACACCGCCACTTACTCCTACCTGCACTGCTCCTGAAGCTAGACCACAATCGGCGTCAGTAGCCTCTATGAGTTGAAGTGTAGGAGTGTCATCACAGTTCTGAGGTTCTGGCACCACCTCGTACGTACACGCCGAGATAAGTGCCAGAACTGAATAAGTGAGAGCTAGGGTATGAATTACTCTTCTCATTGCTATTACTGAGGTAATTGAGAGATTGTCCAGTTAGCTACTGTTGCTCCTCTAGTTTCACCTCGTTGTGCATCTTGAGCAAAGAAGTACATTGGTCGTCCAGCGTATGTCAATTGCTCAGCACCATCTACCCGGGTGATTACTGCAAATGCTCCGGCATTTAGCGTAGAAGGAAGCACAATGTTAGCTACTTCACTAAACGCTGGCCAAGCTTGCAAGCAACCATCGGTACATACACTTTCGTTATTCTGATCATTCAAGAAGTAGTATAGACTATTTCCTTCTGCGTCTACCAAGTAAGAAATTGGATCGGTCTCAACACCTTCTACTACTTTAGTACCTAGCATTAGGGTATAGTCAGGCTTGGCTACGAACCACACCGAGCCTACTCCTTCTCCATTGATCTGGTTAGGGCCAGTATCCGATGAATAGTAATATAAAGGCCATCCCTTGTAAGTAGTCTGTCGCTCACCATCGGCGCGAGTGATTGTACCAAAATCCGATTGATCTAGCCCACTACCTACTTCAAAACTGGCTTGGTAATATATAGGCCACGCATCTAAACAGCCATCTTCGCAGGCACTGCTCCCGTCTACGTCCCGAGTGAAAAAGTACAATGTACGACCATCCTGATTAACCAGGTATGAACCCAGATTACTGTCGGTAGCCAAATTGATCTGAGGGGCATCTGCTACTGGTGGGGTCGGCGTAGCATCTTCCTCTTCGTCGCAAGCCGAAAAGAGGAAAGCGAAACTTACTAAGGAAAAGATTAATGAAAGGGTTTTAAGAGATTTCATGATGTTTAAGAATTAATTTTGAACTTTGTTGTAATGATGATTTGATTAATAATTCAGGATATTTTCCTGACTGAAATAAAATGTAACGTTACTTAATTGAACCACTGAAGAAGGTTAAGCAAACCTGAAGATTTATGTACTCGCCGCACCGTTCTTTTTGGGTTACTGTCTGTGACAAATGTACGCGCTCTCTACCAGGTAGTTAAATTTTCGAGGTATACAGGAGGTGAACAATGGGAAAATATCAGGTAGACGAAAAGTGAACAAGATGTCACTACTGACACCCTTTTCAGTTTCAGTGCTACTAAGAGCAAGAAAAGAATACCTATTATAAGGTATTGATTATCAATTACTTGATTAGCTCGTACACTTATTGTCTACTAAAGTAGGCACGTGATTAATCACGTGCCTACATCTCTAAAAAGGTGTTCAAAAAAATTTCTGAAACTAGGTTGTCATCTCTACTTTGCCTAATTGTAGGTAGACAAAGACGTAATTTGACTGAGGGAAATTACTAGCTGGATGCTACCGGGTTATCTGAGTTTTGCTCCATATCGATAATGAAATCAAGCAGTTTTTCGTCTCGTTCCATTCCCAGTTTTTTGCGTAAGCGGTAGCGGGCGGTCTTTACACTATCGGGTGAAATGCCTAATACATTTGCCATCTCCTTCATACTCATGTTTAGCTTGAGTAAGGCACAAAGCTTTAGCTCGTTGGTAGATAGTTCCGGGCAACGGCTCTTCAGTTGAGTAAAAAAATCTTTATGTACCTCCTCAAAGTGTCGCTTAAAATCCTCCCACTCTCGATCAATGTGCAGGTTCTGCTCTACCATCCGACTGAGTGTATTTAATTGCTGCCGAACTTCGGGCTTGGCTTGCCGCTTCAGTTGCTGAATACCTGCTTTCAGTTCTTCCATCAATTCATTCTTTTGAATGAAATTAATTGTATAGCTGGTCAGCTCTTTGTTCTTATACTCTAGCTCATGGGTCAGTTCTTTTTGCTTCAGCTGAGCGTTTTCTAGTTCAGCTTGTGCCAATGCCTGACGCGACTGAAATACCTCCTGGTTTTTATCGAGCAACTCTTTATTTTTCTGAATTTTCAATCGTTGCCGACTGGTAATTAAGTATCCCATCAGACCAAGAGTAATCATACCAATCAGTAGCCCATTTCTTAGGAAGTTTTGTATTCGGGCTTCTTGCTGCATCAGTTCCATGGACTGTTGTTGTACTAGCAGTTGCTGCTCCTGCTTTTCCAACTCATAGCGGCTTTCCAGGCGCACTACCTCTCTAAGCTTTTCTGCATTGAGTAGACTATCTTGTAGGGCATAGAAATATTCGTGGTACTCAAGTGCTTGCTGGTAGCTTCCTTGCGCCTCGGCAACCTGTTTCAGAGCGAGATAAACATCGCGTCTATTTTGTCGGGATCTTACCTTCGTCGCCTTCTTGAGAGCATGCAACAAATGTTTTTCGGCTTTGGAATAATTACCCTTGCTCTGCTCAACACTACCGAGAGTAAAGTACGTTAGTGATTTCCCGTGGCCATCTTGCTGAGCCTCTTGATACGGTAAAGCTTGATAACAATAGTCTGATGCTTGATCTAATTTCCCGGTTGCCAGAGCAAGCTGCCCCAGGTGCAAGTAAGAAGTACCCAAACCATAGGTATAGTCTATAGAATCGCTGAGTTGGAGTGCCTGGTTAAAATATTGTCTGGCTTGAGTGTAATTTTGTTCAGCCTGATATAATTCACCAATGTGAATAGCCGTATGCATTTGTCGCTCCGGATTACCCAAGTTCTGAAAAGTATGGTAAGCCTCCTCGTAGTAAGTTAAAGCTTCTTCGTGGCTCTGCTGATCGCTGTAGATTAGCCCCATGTTTAACAGAACATTAGCAATTCCCAATGAATCTTCTAGGGACTGGTACTGAACTAGTGATTCCATCAGCAATGACAGACCATCCTCGTAATTGCCTTGCGCCCAATTAGCCACTCCCATCACACGCCGAGCCATTGCCAGTCCTGCAGGGTAATTCAGAGAGTCAGCCAGCACTAAGGCCTCTTTTCCGTATTGTACCGACTGATGAGGATCAACAATCCAGAATTCGTAGCCTAGCTTATTCAAAATATCTACCCGAACTGTGTCAGCAGCAGAATGCTGTTGTAGACGCTGTTGTAAGCTATCTAGTAGGTTTTTCTTATCATCAGCCAGGGTGACCGTTAGTAAGATCAGTTGCAGTCCAAGGGTTATTGTTAGGTACTTCATTAGGTTGTTCATCTTGCGTTCTCACACTACATGACTAAGGTACAAAATATAATATAAAACAATGGTTGATCACTGTCATTAGTAATTTAGTCCAAAACACTTAGTATTATATCTAACAGTTTGCTCCTGAAATATTTTTTCAACAAAAACTATAAGCATTTTTCAATAAAATGCACTATATTTAATTAGTATTTTTTGACCCTCTATCATTTTAGACTATGAAAAACCTTGAACTAAACTCGTCGACAGAACTGGATAGCCTACTCCAACAGCTATCGGCTCACACTGGTTATACCAGTCCGACCGATAATTATCGGCATCTTAAAATTATTTTTGATGTAATTCGGCAGTACTCTAGCTTTGAGGAAGCTATCAAGTTTAACGAGATCCTTCCGTTGCCCTTTAAGGCTATTTTTTTAGACGCTTGGCATATACCTTCCGGTGATAGGCAGTCATTTGAAAGCATAGAACAGTTGGCCGAAGTTATTGCCCAACACGAATACTCCGACCTCTCTACCGCTGATGCACGTCAACTACTCCGCAAGGTATTTACTTTTCTAGGGTACTTTACTCCTCCAAAGCGCATGCAAGAGGGGTTATCATTCTTACCTAGCGAATTTCGATCATTACTTCTACACGACCCTAGTTTAAGATACGCATATTCTGATACTTGTATCTGGCTATCTTAAGCGTTATTCATTTGCGATAAACTGCTGGATGTTTTGAAATACCTGGTCAATGAGCAGGGTTCGAGATTCTATGCTAGCCCAGCCAACATGCGGAGTAAGTAGAAGTCTTTCTTTATGTTTCACTTGTAAGTAGGGATGAGATAATGGAAACGGCTCATTCTGGTAAACATCAATAGCTGCCCCTCCAATTATTTTTTCATCAATTGCTCGTGCCAGATCAATTTCATTGATAATACCACCGCGCCCGGTATTTACTAGCAAACTATGCGGCATCATTTTACACAGCTGTTCGTAATTCAGCAAGTTGTGCGTATTCTCATTCAAGGGGGCGTGAACTGAAACCACATCTGAAGTCTGAAGCAACTCGTCTAACGATAGCTGGGGGTAGACAGCATGACTATTTTTACCTGATGTAGAGTAATAAACAACCCGAGTACCTAGTGCTTCCGCAATCTTAGCAACTTGCTTTCCAATATTACCCAGCCCGATAATTCCAAACTGCCGTCCTTTCAGCTGCCAAAAGCTAGGCCCTAAGTGAGTAAAGAGAGGCTGCTGACTATACTGGCCGGAATAGACATACTCATTGTAGTAATCGTGCCTATGCAGTAGGTGTAACAGTACCCCGACCGTTAGTTGAGCAACACTGTAGGTAGAGTAATCTTCCACATTCTTCACTACAATATTTTGCTGCTTGGCTGCCTCTAAATCTACGTTATTCATACCCGTAGCCGCTACACAGATAAGGCGCAAGTTTTTTGCAGAACGCATTGCCGTCTTGCTAATCACTACCTTATTAGTAATTACAATTTCCTGATCAGCAATTCGGGTTACTACCTCCTCCGGGCGGGTCTGAGAGTACGTTTTATACTCACCTAAATCGGAAAAACAGTTCAAATTAAGCACATTCCCCAAAGTGTCAGTATCTAAAAATACAATACGGTATTTAGACATAAAGAAGCTTGTTTTACCTCATCTCAAAATAATCTAACCAACAAAACTCTATCCGATAAAAACATATTAATTGGTTGGACATAGCAAGATGGAAAATACATGGAATAGTAGTTAAAACCGTGAAGTGACACAAATATTTATAAAATTCCGAACAAAATATTAGCTTTGAGAAAACCGCAGCCTATGACTGATAAAAACAACTTCTTTGTAGTAGGTATTGGAGCTTCTGCCGGTGGACTTCAAGCTCTTCAAGCGTTCTTTTCGGCACTACCTGATCAAAACCCGGCTGCTTTCGTAGTGATTCAGCATCTGTCGCCTGATTTTAAAAGTATGATGGATGAATTATTAGCCAAGTACACCAAAATGACCATCATTAAGGTAACTAAACCCGTTCAGGTACAGCCTAACCACGTGTACGTAATGAGCCCCAAGCGGAACCTGGAACTGGTGAATGGCTCACTTACACCGGTTCCCCCCGACGCCTACGAAAAACCTAACCTGCCGATTGACCTGTTCTTTAAATCATTAGGCCGAGAGTGGCGGAATAATTCGGTGGGCATCATACTCACGGGTACAGGAACCGATGGCAGTCGGGGTATTAACGCTATTAAAGAACAAGGAGGCATTGTGATGGCGCAAAACCCTAACTCTGCCAAGTTTGACGGTATGCCCAATGCTGCCGTGCATACCGGCTTAACCGATTTTGTACTGGAGCTGCCTCAATTAGCACAAGAAACTCAACGAGTGATCAATCGTCTTCCTCGATTTTCCGAAAATGGAGATACCCTCTCTTTCACTGACCGGGGTCACCTTGCCCATATTCTTAACCTCATTGCCAAGAAAACTCGGCTAGATTTTAGCTTTTACAAGGAAGCCACCATCCTACGGAGAATACAGAAACGGATGCATATCGTAAATGCCGATATTCTGGAAGATTATTACAATATCCTTCTTTCTAATGCGGCCGAGGTGGAACAATTGGGAAATGAAATTCTGATTGGTGTTTCTAGCTTTTTCCGGGATGGAAAGCCGTGGAAAGCATTTCAGGAAAAAGTAATGCCAGCTTTAGCGCAGAAAATTCGGGATGGTGATTCTCTTCGGGTATGGGTAGCGGGATGCTCTACCGGAGAAGAAGCATATACTATCGGGATGATCATTGACGACTATCTGGCCAAGCATCAACTTAAACCTGATTATAAGATTTTTGGCTCGGACATTGACAAACGAGCCATTCAAACTGCGGGACTAGGTGTATACAGCCATAGTATTGCTGATAGTATTCCGGAGGAGTATCTAGCGTACTATTTCAGTCGATCAGCTAAGACCTACCGGGTTAAGAAATTTTTCCGTGATCATTTTGTGTTTGCTTCTCATAACATCATCTCTGATCCGCCCTTTATCAGAATGGATGTAGTTTCTTGCCGTAATGTACTGATTTATTTTAATAATGATGTTCAGCAAAAGGTAATGTCCCACTTTCACTTCTCGCTTAGCCAAGATGGTTTTCTAATATTGGGAAAAAGCGAGAGTATTGGGCACTTGCAACGTTTTTTTACCACTCCCCTTAAGAATGTCAACATTTTCCAGAATCAGGTAGCCTCATCGGGTAAGCAGCTTTCGGTTGCCCCCCGCGAACTTAATACTGAGCCTGGTGGCCAATACGCCACTGGAATCAGAAAAAGTGCTCCGCTTACTACTGTTGCCATTAAGACCATGATTGCTGATTCCTACGATGAAGCAGGCGTACTAGTAAATGCAGATTGTTACATTCTCTATACACTTGGCAATGTGGTCAACTATTTTCATTTTCCTAAAAAGGATTTGAGAATGCACTTGGAGGATGTGATGGATACTGACGAGTATCTGTTAGTGAAAAGTGGGGTACGAGAAGCACTGAAAGATAAAAAGGCAGTATACCACCAAGATGTATTATTTGTGAAAGGGCGCAGTAAGCATGTTGTCACCCTGCGGTTTAAGTCACTCTCTTCTTCCTTCTTTGACAAAGAAGTGGTTTACATTGAATTCCAGAACCCTCGTAAACCCGACCAGAATGACAAAAAGATTATCAGCCAATCTAAAAATACTGACCGCCGGGTTGCCTTACTTGAAAAGGAGGTAGATGAGAAGCAACGTTTACTTCAAACTCTTCGTGAAGAGCTAGATACCCACAGTGAAGAGCTACAGACCACCAACGAGGAATTACTGGCTTCTAACGAAGAGCTACAAAGCTCTAATGAAGAACTACAATCTGTAAATGAAGAACTATACTCGCTCAACTCAGAACTAGAAGACAAAATAAAAGAGGTAACTGAGGCCAACAACGACGTAGTTAACCTATTTAACAGTACCCAGATTGCTACGGTTTTTATTGACCAAGATCTGAAGATTCGTCGGATGACCTCAAACATCTCAAACATTATTAATATTAATGATAAAGATATTGGTCGATCCCTTGAGCATTTCACTACGAACCTCGTCGATATTTCGTTGGTTGATTTAGCTCGGCAAGCTACCAGCGACGGAAATACCGTAGAACAAGAAGTTAGTATTCACTTTAACGATCGTTACTACCTGATGCGAATGCTCCCCTACTACGAAGCAGAAGGTAAAGCTAATGGGTTGGTAATTACTTTTGTTGACATTACTGAAAAAGAACGGAGCCGCCAACAGATGAAAGAAATTGCCGAGCGGCTTAATCTCGTGCTTCATTCATCTAATGTTGGTACCTGGGAGTATGATTTACAAACTGAAGAAGTAAAAGGCGACTCCCGTTTGTACGAACTGTTTGACCTACCTGAAGGAAAACTCAAATTTGAGCAAATAGTCTCTCGTATTCATCCTGAAGATTATCCGCAAGTATCTGATGCCTTAGACCAAGCCATCAAAAAGAACCAAATGTACAAGACTGAATTTAGGGTAGTACGCAGCAACGGTGAAATTACCCATTTAATTGGACAAGGAAGTTTAGTTGACAGCAAGGGTGAGAAATCTCACAAAATATTAGGTATCAACCTAGATATTACCAAACAAAAGCAAAATGAGGAAGATAAAATCCAGTATGGCAAACTTCTAGAAGAATCATACAATGAGATTTACATCTTTGATGCACAAAGTCTGAACTTTATTAATGTCAACCAGGGTGCCTTGTATAACCTAGGATACTCTATGCCGGAAATGCAACAACTAACGCCGATTGATCTAAAAGATGAGTTTACGGCCGAATCCTTTTCAGACTTAATCACCCCTCTCCGCAATGGTGAAGAAGAAGTACTTACCTATGAAACCACCCATAAACGCAAAGATGGTAGTCACTATGATGTACTGGTAAACTTACAGCTATCAACCTTCCGGCACCAGAAAATATTTGTAGCAATTGTACAAGATATCACCATAATCAATCAAGCGTACGAGCAACTTCGCCAAAGTGAAGAACGCTTAGCTTTTGCTATTAGTGGTACCTCCGATGGTATCTGGGATTGGGAAGATATGCAGAAAGATAGTGCTTGGTGGTCACCTCGCCTTTACGACCTACTGGGCTATGAAGATGGTGAGATAGAGACTAATAATAAGAGTTTTCAGGCTATCAGCCATCCTGACGATGTAGATGCCTGGCAACCAGTATTGGAGAAACACCTGAAGGAGGGTACACCTTATGATGTAACTATGCGCCTCAAGCATAAGATCAAAGGTTACCGATGGTTCCGATCGCGAGGGAAAGCCATTTACAATAACCAAGGCCAGCCAGTTCGGCTAAGTGGGGTAATTTCTGATGTGCATGATCAAAAAACAGCGGAACGAAAACTGAAGAAATCCAACCGAGAGCTACGCGTAGCCAATGAATATCTGGACAATTTTGTATTCACAGCAGCTCATGATCTCCGGGCACCAGTGGCTAACCTTAAATCGCTCTCTAGTTTACTAGAGTCTGAAAATGGGCATGATAGCCGGGTAGTTAAAAAAATCAACCAATCTCTCAATCGCCTGGAAAACACCCTTCAGGGCATTATTCGTATTCTAGATATTCAGCAGTCTGATGATGAAGAATACCAATTACTCCGATTTGATGAAGCTCTAGCAACCGCCCGAGACGAGATTGAATTAGAAATTGAGTTTACTGATGTTACTATTGAGCGTGATTTTGCTGTAAAAACTGTTCAGTACGTAGAATATTATTTAGTTACTATTCTCAAAAACCTGTTAACCAATGCTATAAAGTACCACGCCGAAGGTCGCCCCCCTCATATCCACATCAGAACCAAAAAAACAGACGGTTATATTCTTTTAGAAATACAAGATAACGGTGCCGGATTTGATGTGGAACGGTACGGTAATAAAATTTTTAAGCCCTTTAAAAGAGTGAACCCCTCTGGAAATGGATCGGGGGTTGGCCTGCATATTGTTAAAACTATTGTTGAAAAGAATGGCGGAAAAATTGAAGTACAGAGCCAGCTCGATAAAGGTACTATTTTTTTTGTTTACCTAATGCCCTATCCTGATGTTGAGAAGAATACTTCTGATTGATGATGACGAGATCAATAATTTCATCGCTGAAGAATGGTTAAAGTCTAATTATCAAGGCACAACGTTTCATGCCTTCCTCAATGTGGAAAATGCCCTGACCTACTTGCGCTCGTGTACATCTACCGAGTTTCCTGAACTAATACTGTGTGACCTTAAAATGCCCATGTACAATGGCTTTGAGTTTATTGAGCTATACGAAAACGAGTTCTATGCCGAACACCCCGACACCAAACTCATTGTTGTGAGTTCTTCTTTACGAAAACAAGACATTGGCAAAGCTAAAGCGTACAAATCTGTAAGTGACTTTGTAGCTAAGCATTCTATTCAGGAAAATTTCCGGTTCATTCTTGAGCAACATTTCTAGAATGGAAGAATATTCCTATTAAACCCTTCATTTCACCGTCTACCACAAATCGAAAAGGACATCGGCACTATTTGCGAGCTACTACTAAGAAAGAGGGTACTTGGTACGATATTATTCGCCATCCTGAATGCTACGCTGATGATGAACTACTACTGCAGCTACCCCGCGGCTTTGAATTTTATGAATGCCCTTTTGGTGCCCGGGTTGTACTGAGAAAAGTACTAAAAAGTAAAATCACTGACGGTGAAATCAACATCATAGAGCAGGTGATGCAACAACATGAGAGCGTAAAAGATTACTTACTCAACCGGGATGAGTAAAGTATTTTTGTATATCAGACTGGACATACCGAAGCAGATACCTTGTATGATAAAGAACTGTTTCGTCAGATTCAGTAGTACGATGCCAAATTGCAATTTCGTAAGACTAAGGAAGAAACCTACCAGGCTCAGTGCTTCTGTCACTTGAATCGCTACCACAGATAGATTACTCTGGAAACCAGTCTTCACCTAGGTGACCTCGCCCAAAAGCTCTGTTACTATATTGATAAAGAAAGCTTACTGGAGTTTTGGATCGAGGGCGAGGAAAATTGGTGATCAGCTAGCCTCGGAAAAGTCTGTAAATAGTGACTCTATAATTTCTTCCTCTAACGGTTCATCCGCCCCGTAAATCACGATGCGGTAGCGAAATGTAACTGATTCTTGGGGTTCTAACATGAAGTTTAGCTCTTCTTTTCCTTCAGAAAACACTTTTTGCCCCAGCGGATTAGCCGCAAACAGACCGTAGCCTCGGGCGTGCCAATACGTAGGATAGCCTACGTTATTTGGATGATCCATCATTACAACTGAGACTGCTTCATCGCCAATCTTTCCCGCTAGATTTACCCACTTGGCACGGGTGCCCCACACCTCAGTTCCACTTACTCCCACACTGCTATGGTACTGACCACTTACCCCTTCGTTTTCTAGTATCGCCTCATCGGCAGGATTTCCATTGGCACCCGTAAGCTTTACAGGTTTGTCTGAGGGATGTTCTAATGTTCGGGTTACTCGGATAGCCATCATTCCCTCTTTATTATCGTCAAAACTCACAGGTTGATCTTTTGCTTGTAGGGTAGTAACCCGGTCTATAATGTAGGCTTCGTCCTTTTGGGAGAAATAGAAAGTAGTAATCTCGTCTAATAGTTTTTCTTGGTCAGGGGTCAGCCAATCGGCTGCTACTTTTAGCTTCCCTACCTCCCCTCCTTCTACCTCCAAAATCTTACGGTGATGGATAGTACCGTAATGATCTCGCTTGTCTTCAGAGATTGCCTCCGAATTATTCCAAAAGTCTAGCCCATTGACTTTACCATAGTTAAGCCATATACCCACATGGTGCGGATGGTCTACTCGCTCCCCTTCTTTAGAAATTAGTGGATAGGCTCTGGTTACAATCGTTCCCTGAGGCGTTGCAACCGGAAACAATACGGGCTTTTTAATCTCTTCTGGGTAGATATACGAGGTAAACAACTTACCATTGATTGTAATGGACACTGATTTCTCAGCCGGATTTTCGGTAACCTTTACCTGAGCCTGAAGGGAGTATAACTGAGTAGTAATCAGTACAAAAACCAAAAGCCCGCAAAAAGCAGGCTCTGGCGATAGTTTAGGTAGTCGCATAGTATTAGCTAGAAATAATCTCTTGGTCTTTGGAATTGAAGGTTACCCGTTTACCGGTATGCAGTGCTTGAGTAGTCATCAAATTAGCTACTGAGTGGTTGTAACCTACCCGAACCGGGGCATGGGTCTCTTTACGACTCCGAACACAATCCATCCAGTTTCGCATATGGTTAGAAGTCATGTTATCAGCTCCAGTGTTCGCGCTAGTTACCACCTTATCTCCCTTCAGTTCTTGCTCTTCTAAAAGGTTGGGTTCCATGCCCATTGCGGAGGCGTGGCGTTCGTTTAACCCTCCGTCGGGCGTAATCATATTGGTTTTGAGGTTGAGCGTTCCGGCATTTGAATAATAAATCTCCTTGGTTCCGCCTTCAGAGTTGGTAAAGCGAGACGAGTACACTACCTGGAAACCTTCGTTCGGATTATCATCCGGGCCGTAGTCAAATACCGCAGTCATAGTATCAGGATTTTCCCGGCCATCTTTCCAGAGATAAATACCGCCGTTGGCCGCTACGCTACGCGGATGGTCGTAGCCTGAGAACCAGTGAACGGTATCAATCTGGTGCGACATCCACTGACCAGGGATTCCGGAAGAATAAGGCCAGAACAAACGGTACTCTAAATACTTACGAGGATCCCACTCCACTTTAGGTCGGTTCATTAGATAACGATCCCAATCCGTATCTTCCTTTTTGATAGAAGCTACTAGATCAGGTAATCGCCAACGACCAGGTTGATTTACGTTCCAGGTCATATTTACCATTACGACGTCGCCAAACTTACCGGATTTTATGAATTTCTCCGCGGCGTGATAATTACTCCCACTTCGACGTTGGGAGCCAATCTGAATAATACGGTCAGATGCTTCGGCTGTCTCCAGAATTTTTTTATTGTCCTCCATTGACTCGGCCAGTGGTTTTTCAATGTAAGCATCGCAACCGTTTTCAATAGCTTCTACTCCGTGCAATGCGTGCTGAAAATCAGCCGTACTGATGATCACAGCATCTACTTTGCTCTTTTCGTACAACTCCTCGTTGTTACGCGCCAAATCTACTTTCTTGATCCCTTTCTCTTCCATGTAGGCTTGAGCCTCATCGCGCCGACGGTTCCAGATATCGGAAACTCCCACAATCTCAAAATTCATTTCTTCGGCGTGATTCATAAAGGCAGGAATCAGTGAGCCTCGGCAACGATTAGAGAACCCAACAATTCCGACTCGCACCCGATCATTTGCCCCGAGAATACGTCCGTAGCTTCGGGCTGAGAAAGCGGTACTTAAGCCTACGGCTCCCAAGGCTGATTTCTTGATAAAATCTCTACGATTGCTGTTTAAGTTATTCATGATCTATTTTTTGTTAGTTGTCAAAATTTGGTGTTGGTATATGCTCAGGTGTTCACGTGTTTTAGTATATATGAGTCGGTCATTACAAGAACACCCGAAGACATTAACACATGAACACATCGGTTATGAGGCTGGCAGTTCTCGAACTTTGATGTTTTTGAAATACACTAGGTCGCCGTGGTCTTGGAGCAAGATGTGACCACTTTCGGCCATACCAAAGTTCTCCCACTTCTCATATTTACTGTTTTGTACCAAATTGTTGTATTCATCACTGCCCCGCTCGTATTCTAGCACTTTTTCACCGTTCAGATAATGCTCTACCTTATTGCCTTGCACTACTAGGCGAGCGGTATTCCACTCACCAATACCTTTAAAAGGTTTGCTCTCAGGCGCCCCTTTTAGATCGTATAGAGAAGCTAAAGTGCGAGTGCCTCCCCCGTTATTACCTTTCTTAGCATCGGGATGCTTTTCATCATCCAATAGTTGGTATTCTAAACCGATAGCCGATGCTCCCGAATTATAGCCTTCAGTAACGAAGTATTTTATACCACTATTGGCTCCCTCAGTCAGCTTAAAATCCACCTGAAACTCAAAGTTGGAATATTCGTTCTCGGTCACAATATCGCCCCCATTCTGGGATTCGGCTCCGTCGGAAGCCAGAACCATTAACTCTCCGTCTTCAATTTTCCAGCCTTGCTCAGGAAAAGCATCTTTATGCGCCCCTCGCCAGTTCTCAGTGGATTGACCATCGAACAGTAATGTCCAACCTTCCTGCCGCTCCTGCTCAGTTAAGGTATTATCACTAGTCTCTTCTACCACTGTTGTCATCTCGGCAGTAGTAGTTTCTTCTTCAGTCGTTTCAGATGAGTTGTTAGAGGTAGGTCCGCAACTGTACAGAAAAAATAGTGCGATACCTAACATAAAAAAAGTTCTCATAGTCATTATGGTTAAATTGTTGATCCCAAATCACGTTTGGGATATGTTGATGATTGTTAAATTGCTGAATTGTTTTCCGGTCGAACGGATTACCGCCCAGCCGGAATGAAAGTTGTTGAAGTTATCGTTAATTTTCACCTTTTACCCCGCTACCTGCCCAAACAGTCCTTGATAATGATCCGACATCTGAAAAATACCTCCGCTCTTTTGGTAAAAATTTTCGCCTAATCTAAAGACTCCATCCTGCGCTTTTACCCAATCAGCATCTGCATACGGATGATAGGAAAGCATCTCCTGCCAATCACGATAGTTTTGGTGCCCGTTGTTTTCCATTAGCCCCATGCCCGGAAATTCATCCCAAGCGGCTAGTCGGGCGGCTACGTTTTTGTTCCAATCTACCAGAATTGGATTCACCGTCAGGTCAGCACATAGGCAAGGGATATTTTGCTCATGGGCAACCTTTGCCATTTTCAGCGTCATGCTTAGTGTTTTAGCAATTGGCTTCAACGCTACTGCACTGTACCCCATCTGAATACGAGTGATTACATCTTCTTCGGTATGCGCACTTTCATCGGCCGCCACTCTCACTTCCACATCATCTACATGAGATTCGTTTTCTTCCGGAAAAGGTTCTTCCACTACTACAATCTGATCAAAAGCACCGATTTTCTGGGCATGATCAAGCAACTCCAGTAGCGAATCCTTCTCTTCGTAACGCCCATTCATATCAAAGTAATAGGGAATTTTACCATCAGCCGTGTAGGCGGTTTCGCCCTGACCGATCGTCTGATGAATTTCAGTCAGTTTAGCTTTGTCCTTGTCCAGCATTTCCCGTTGGGTACCCGGATGCCCTAGTTTAATTTTCAGGAAAAAGTACCCTTCATCAGCGAGTTCTTTCATTTGCGATACCGGAGTAGCGAAAGAAAACGAAGGAACACTGACTACTCCTTCGTGTCGATGCGATAACGCTGGACGGTACGCTTCAGGAATCATAGTATCAAAGTCAGAAATGCCATTCTCATAAGCGTAAAGTAGCCAAGCAGCGTTGTCAACCGCTACTAATGCATTCAACGCAAATGTTTTTCGCAAATCTGGATTATCAGTAATCTTTTTACCGTAGGCGTAGACTTCTTCTAGAATATTTTCCTGAAGATCAATAGGAGTAGTAAAAGATTGCCCCTTAGCTAGTTGGACTCCCTTTTCGGTCATAGCATACATCAACGCATTACCACCGCTTTCGGAATGATTAAGAAATATCTGAGCATCCGACCAAAGCGTATTTTGTGTACCTAAGCCCACACTATGTTTTCCTGATGAACTCTGCATCCGAGCTACGGCTTGCCATACATCAGTCATGTAACCTCCTTTAAATCCGTAAGGAGTAGCGAGTGGTTCCCGCTCGAAAGTAGAGCTTACCTGATCTATCGTAATTTTTTTGGGAGATACCGACGAAAAAGTAGCAGGAGACATAGACGCAAAAGGAAGTAGACTAGCAGCAGCGGATGACTGCTGAAGAAACTGCCGACGGTTAAGTTGTATCATAAATAGGGAACTGTCCTCGAAAATACAAAACCCACCCTCATTGTCCAAATTCCTTATGCAATCCGTTGCAAAACTTCATAAAACAGACACTATTAGTACGTCTCTAATTATGTAGTGACTGTGATGCACCTACTCCAAACAGAAAGATAGAAAAAGATTACCCTGCATCTTTCACACAGCGAAAGCCAAGATGCTCCTGACCGGAATCTACCGCAGTAGCCATACGGGCGGAGGGTCTATAATTAGAGCAATACTGATCACTGCACAGATACGAACCACCTTTGATGACCCGCTTCGGAGTGAAAGGTTCTTGAGGATCGTAGCTTTGCTCAGGCCCAGTAGGGTTGCGACATATGGTGATTTTACTTTGTTGCGAATGGGTATCGGGGCGATACCAGTCAGAACTCCACTCCCACACGTTACCGATAATATCGTATAGCCCATACTTATTCGGTGGAAAGCTTTTAAAAGGAGACGCACTAGCAAAGCCATCAATGCTTACATTTTTATGCGGAAAATCTCCTTGAAAAAAGTTAGCTAAATACTTACCGGAAGGGGTCAGTTCATCACCCCAAGCAAAAGCTTGCCCAGTAGTACCTCCCTGAGCAGCAAATTCATACTCTGCCTCGGTAGGAAGTCGCTTACCAGCCCAGTCAGCGTAAGCCTGAGCGTCTTCATAGGCAATATGTGTGACCGGAAAATTATCTTTTCCTTTGATAGAACTGTCGGGGCCTTTGGGTTGTCGCCAGTTTGCCCCAATCTTCCACGACCACCACTGTGAGTAATCATGCAACGGAACAGCGTGGTTAGGCGGGTCAAAGATTAAAGAGCCAGGTTGCAGTACTTCGTCCGGCGGTTTAGGGGTACCGGGCGGTAATTGCTTCTTCATCTCTTCCCAATTGATGGGACGCTCGGCTACGGTTACATACCCGGTTGCTTCGGCAAACTCGCGAAATTCAGCGTTGGTCACTTCGTGGGTATCCATCCAGAAACCAGATACTTCTACTGTATAAGCTGGCCCTTCCACCTCAGTAGCTGTTTCGTGGTCGCTACCCATGATAAATTGCCCGCCTGGAATCCATACCATGCCTTCTGGAGCTTCTCCAGCAGGCTTAGCTGAAGTGAGCACACTGGTTTCAGAAACGGCTTTCTCGGTAGGCGAACTAGCCGACGTTTCACTTTGCTTTTTACTTTCGGTCTGGCAAGAGGATAAAAAAAGACTAATTAAAAAAACAAATAGGGCAGATAATTTCATTGTCGGTTGTTTTCGGTAGTATGGATCAGCAAGGTAGCAAATGTGGGAGCTTTACTCAAGGATATCGTTACCCTAACAGCAGTTTGTAAATGAAGCGTTCAATTTAATTGCTATCTCCTTATCAGAAACTAAATGGGAAATCATCTATCTTTATCAGTCTAGGTGGGCCACCTCCTTGTAGGTGTGATTCTAAGTATATCTCCACAAATTTTTCGTTTGTGTTTTGTCGATATAATAGGTGTACCAACTAACTTCATCAATTTTTACTACTTTAAGTTGCCTGATCCTTTCTTTAGCTTCTTTACCATAGTAATAGTCTTTGCTCATATTACCTATCTATATACTGTAAATACGTAATTGGTTTAGAAATCATCCTGTACAAAACTTGTAACTCAGACGAACACCCATTCCCCAATACGAGCCGATTCAAAGAGTGCATCCAGCACCCGCATATTGTTGATAGCATCAGAGGGAGGGGTTGGAACGGAGGTGTCTTCCCGGATAGCTCGGGCAAGAGCCTCGAACTCACAAATATACTGGTCAGTAGGTTCAGTCTGCACCTCACGGGTTCCTACACTAGTAGTCACGATTACTTTAGCCGGCATATCAGCCGGAGTATTGAAGGGGATTTCAATAGAAATGACTCCACTACTGCCGTGCACATCTACTCGCTGGTAAGGAAAAACCTGAGTGCCTACGGTAAACTGTGCCCGTGCTCCGCCAAAATCTAATGTACCTGATGACAGCACATCCGTTTTAAATGAATCATCTTCGCTAACCAGGCTAAGCACCCGCTGAGGTTCGCTCTGTAATAAAAAACGACTGACGGATACCGCATAACAACCAATATCATACAAAGCCCCTCCCCCCTTATTGGATTGGTTACGAATATTACCGGGGTCGGCATTATTGTAGCCGAAAAAGGTTTGTACGAGATGTACATTCCCAATTTCTCGCATCCTGATTAACTCTAGTACATGCTGCCACTGGGGGTGAAAGCGGTACATAAAAGCTTCCATCACTTTTACTCCCTTAGACTCGGCGTAGTCTACAGCTTCTTTAGCCTCGTTGGCCGATAGGGCGATGGGTTTTTCACAAAGAATATGCTTGCCAGCATCGGCAGCTTTCTTTATCCATTCGGCATGAACATGGTTAGGCAAAGGAATGTATACTGCCTTAATAGTTTCATCGGCCAGTAGTTCTTCGTAGGAACCATAAGCATTTGTAATTCCGTAAGTATCGGCTGCCTCTTGAGACCGTTCTAACGATCGTGAAGCAATTCCATCCCAACGTATCAGAGAAGATTTAGCGGTTGGGATAGCAATTTTCTTTTTAAAAAAGCCGGAGACTCCAAGTACTCCAAATGATACTGGTTGCATAGGTTTTGGTATTCTAAGTTTCAAGTTTGGAGTTACTCAAATTAACGCTAAACCCCAAACTGTGAACTCAAAACAAGGATACCTTAACACTATGACACAATAATACTATATTGCATTATGTCATTACACTACGTTAGCCAAAAGCCTCGCGTCGCTTCTAAAAACCCTCCATTGATGATACTGTTACACGGTTTAGGGAGTAACGAACAAGATTTATTTTCATTTGCCCCTTTGCTAGACCCTCGTTACTTGATTATCAGTGTGCGAGCGCCTCTCTCTTACGGCTACGGCGGATATGCCTGGTTTAATATTGATTTTTCTAAGGGTATTCCTCAGCCTAATATTGAAGAAGTTCAACAAGCCCAGCAACAGTTTTCTGGCTTTTTAGATGAGATCATGCAAGAATTTCAGCCTAACGTTGGCCATGTATACCTCGTAGGTTTTAGTCAGGGAGCTATTATGAGCTACGCTACGGCATTTACCTATCCCAAGAAGATTAGTGGACTCGTTGCCATGAGTGGTTATATCCTTCAGGAAACTACTCCCTCAGACGGGATAACTTCAGCCCATCACGATCTCAAGATTTTTGCTACTCATGGTACGCAAGACCCCGTGTTACCATTTTTTTTAGGTCGCTCAGCAGCTGATTATCTTCAGCAACACCAATTTAGCTACGAATTCAAAGAATATGCTATGGCTCATGAAGTGAATCAAGCCTGCTTTTCTGATGTGAAAAATTGGTTAGATCAACGAGTAGCAGATTTGTAAGGCGTTCAGAGCTACATGAATACAAAAGAACAATAGCATTAAATATATTCGCTTCCTTTCTGCTCTTTAGCCTGCTTCATAATATGTTTAAGGTGCTCTACCTCTGATTTAGGACAAATTAGTAGCACATCAGAACTATCGGCGACCAAATAGTTATGTAGACTGTGTACAATAATCAATTTCCCATCAGTACTCTTAATATAGCACCCTTTACTATTGAAATGCAGTGCATTAGCCTCAATTGTGTTGTCCCCATTACCCTGGGTTTTCAGTGAGAACAGCGAGTGCCAAGAATCGATAGACGACCAATCAAAGCTCCCAACTAACACATATTGGTGATCATATTTCTCTAAGATCCCGTAACTCAACGGAATATTTTTACACTGAGAGTAAGCTTTCTTTAAAAAGGCTAGTTCTTGTTCCGTATTATAGTGCTGTGCGCCAGGATAAAACACTTCAGCAACCTCAGGCAAATGCTTTTGTACTGCTGTAATAATTGCACTTACATGCCAAACGTAGATGTCGGTATTCCATACAAAATCACCACTATTAACAAATAAGTTAGCTATTTCAATCTGGGGTTTATCCGTGAGCGTTTTTACTTTTTTCACTACTCCGGCATTATCGTAGTGGTATTGAATGTAGCGATAGCGGGTTTCGGGCTGAGAAGGTTTAATGCCGATCATCAGTAATTTCTTTGGATCAACTGTTGCAACTTCAATCGCCTTACCCATATCGCGCAAGAAAGCTACCTCACCTAGGATGGCATGATCCGCCGGCATCATAATAATGACAGCGGAAGGATTGAGTTGCTCAATTCTATAAGCTGCGTAAGCCGCACAAACCGCAGCACCACGGTGGGTAGGCTCTACAAGTAGTTGCTGATCAGCTAATTGAGGTAATTGCTCTTTTACTAAGCTCGCATAAGGCTCAGTAGTGGCCACCATAATATGACTTTCGTCGCAGAGAGCTTGGCAACGTTCGTAGGTTAATTGTAACAATGACTTTCCAATACCCAGTAAGTCCAGAAAAGGCTTGGGCATATTTTTACGACTGAACGGCCAGAAATCCGAAGTTGAATGATTGCCCGTAGTGATAACCACAAAATTGCTATTCCTTGCCATAAGTAAGTGTAATCGCCCTCTAGCCCAATGGCGAATATAACTTTTGACGATTCACGAAACAACCTTCGTCCCCATCACGCTAAATTTTGTTTAAGAATATTTTAATGAAAGAACAAATTCAGTATATATTTTGTAATAACTCGGTAAAATATTATCTTCAAAAAAGTATTAACGATCCAGAAAGCCAACAGTCAAGCACGGCGTTGGTTTTTTTACGTAACCTATCTTCTTGACTAATGGTAGAGCAAACAGTTGATCTACAAGCTGCCCTTAAACAATATTTTGGTTTCAATCATTTTCGCGGGAATCAGGAGGCTATTATTCAGAATATCCTTAATCGCCGTAACACCTTCGTTATCATGCCTACTGGTGCAGGAAAATCCCTGTGCTACCAGCTTCCGGCACTGCTTCAGGAAGGAACAGCGATTGTAATTTCTCCGCTAATTGCCCTGATGAAAAATCAGGTAGACCAGTTAAACGGCTTTAATATTGATGCCCGGTTTTTGAACTCGACGCTGAGTAAAACTGAGATCAACCGGGTTAGGCATGACACTCTCAAGGGAAAGACCAAGTTGCTATACGTAGCTCCTGAGTCGTTGACCAAAGAGGATAACATCAAGTTTCTGCAAGAAGCTAACATTTCTTTCGTAGCGGTTGATGAAGCTCACTGTATCTCCGAATGGGGGCATGATTTTCGTCCGGAATACAGACGAATTAAGTTTATTATTTCCCAATTGAAAGACAACGTACCCATCATTGCCCTGACTGCCACAGCAACCCCTAAGGTGCAGTTAGACATTCAGCGCAACCTACAGATGGAAGAAGCTGATCTATTTAAATCTTCGTTTAACCGGGAAAATCTTTTCTATGAAGTCCGACCCAAGACGCAGATTAAAAAGCAGCTTGTGAAATTTGTTAAGCAGTATCCTGGCAAGTCAGGGATCATCTACTGCCTGAGTCGCAAAAAAGTTGAGGAGATCGCCGAATTCCTTCAAGTAAATGGCATTAAAGCAGCCCCTTACCATGCTGGACTTGATGCTAACGTCCGGGTGAAAAACCAGGATGCTTTCCTGAATGAGGATGTAGATGTAATTGTTGCCACTATCGCTTTCGGTATGGGTATCGACAAGCCCGATGTACGCTTTGTCATTCATTATAACGTACCCAAGTCGCTGGAAGGCTACTACCAAGAGACCGGGCGAGCCGGACGCGATAGTCGGGAAGCCACCTGCCTAATGTTCTACAGCTATAGCGATATTCTTAAACTAGAAAAGTTTAATAAAGATAAAACGGTAACCGAACGCGACAATGCTCGCCACTTGCTTGGTGAAATGATCGCCTACTCTGAATCGGCAGTCTGCCGAAAGAGACAGCTGTTGCATTACTTCGGCGAATATTTACCCGAAAACTGCGGTTTTTGCGATAACTGTAAGAATCCTAAGGAGCAATACGAGGGGAAAGAAATGGTGGAGACAGCCCTTCAGGCGGTACAACAAACCAACGAACGCTTCGGCATTAATCATCTGGTTGACGTAATCCGCGGTTCGGCTAACCAGTACGTAAAAAGCTATAAGCACGATGACCTCTCGGTTTACGGAAAGGGGAAAGAACATACGGCTGAGCAGTGGAGCTCCGTGCTGCGCCAAACCCTGATTGCTGAGTTATTAGAAAAAGATATTGAGAACATCGGCGTAATTAAATTGAACCGGAAAGGGGAAGAGTTTCTTCATAATCCTCACTCACTTATGCTTTCTAAGAATCATGTGTTTGAAGATGTGAGCGAAAGCGAGGAAAATGATGGCACACTTGGGCAAGGAAACTCAATGATGCACGGAAAGTCGTACGATGAAAATTTATTTGTACGGCTGAAACAACTTCGTAAAGACATTGCTAAACGTAAAAATGTACCTCCTTATGTAGTCTTTCAGGAGCCCTCGTTAGAGGAAATGGCAACGACCTACCCTACTACCAAAGAAGAAATGGCAAGTATCAACGGGGTAGGCATGGGAAAGGTACACAAGTACGGACTACCCTTTTTGAAAGTTATTGAAGAGTACGTTGCTGAGAATGATATTACTACGGCTTCGGACGTACTAATTAAGTCTACAGTCAACAAATCGAAAAATAAAATTGTCATTATCCAGCAGATTGACAAGAAAGTTGACTTTGAAGAGATTGCTGATGCACTGAGCCTCTCTATGGAAGAACTGGTCAGTGAAATTGAGCATATTTGCTACTCAGGTACTAAACTTAGTATTGATTACTACCTAGAGCAGTTTCTAGACGATGAGCATTTCGATGAGTTGCACGATTATTTCCTCAATGCTGAGACTGATCGTATCACTCATGCCTTGGATGAATTTGACGGTGACTATACCGAAGAAGAGTTACGTCTGTTCCGAGTTAAATTTCTATCCGAGTACGCCAACTGATTCAACAACTCGCTTCTTGAAAAGCTTAACATTTTCCTAATCTACATTTTTCTAATTACCCCAGAAAATTAGCTAGGTTGCTGGTTTACCTACCTAATTTTTGAATGGAAGATACAGCAAGTGCGCTAGATTGGCTTTCTATGAGCCTTGAATTGTTAGCGGGTTTAGTACTTTTTATCTATGCGGTCACTCTATTATCAGAAGCAGTAAAAGCAATTGCTGATGACCAGATTCGTACTTGGCTCGCCCGATTTACGACTAATCGTTTTACTGGAGTGCTTACCGGAACTGCGGCTACGGCTATTGTCGGTTCGTCTTCGGTAACCATCATCATGGTTATCACCTTGGTAAACGCAGGTTTGCTAACCTTTGTAGAATCTCTGGGCGTGGTAATGGGCTCGAATATTGGCACTACTTTCTCGAGTCAGCTCATCGCGTTTAATGTAGATGAATACGCTCCCATTGGGCTATTTGTTGGCTTTCTGCTTCTATCAGTAAGTAAATCAGATCGGTGGAGGAGTATTGGAAGAATTATTTTTGCGCTCGGGCTTATTTTCTTTGGTCTGCATCTAATGGGCGAAGCCATGAGTCCACTCAAAAACTACCAACCCTTTATTCAAGTCATCCAAGAACTGGAGAATCCCTGGTTAGGCGTACTAGTGGGCGCAGGATTTACCGTACTCATTCAATCTTCTTCGGCTACTATGGGTATTGTGATTACGCTAGCCAGTCAGGGAATGATGACGCTTCCAGCGGGGGTAGCCGTTATGCTAGGAGCTGAGATTGGCACCTGTGCCAATACACTGATTGCCTCCATAGGGCGCGACCGAGCGGCTATTCGCACTGGCATCTTTCATCTAGCATTTAATATCACAACCGTAGTTATCGGAGTACTTGTCGTTGATGAAATTATTCAGGCTGCCGAGTGGATATCGAATGGCGCTAGTTTAGAGCGAAAAGTAGCCAATGCTCACCTGATCTTTAACGTAGGCGGAGTAGCTGTATTTGTCGGACTGTTAGGAGTTATAGCGAAAGCACTTCATTGGCTAGTCCCTGATAAGAGAAAGGAACTCACTTCTGTGTAAATATTCGTCTGAGGCAGTACCTTGCCAGTTGGTTACACATAATTGTGATGAAATGAAGCGACCAGCATTTGAGGATATAAAAACGGGCCAAGAATTTAATCGGTGGTACTGGCTGAAAGCGGAAATGATTGAAATATGTAAACATTCCAATCTACCTACGCACGGTCGAAAGTTTGACCTGCGCGACCGAATAATGTATGCTTTGGATAACAATGGTGCTATCTTGGAAGAACCAGTCGAGAAAAAGGCAACATCAAAATTCAATTGGGCTAGGTCCGAACTCACTCCGGAAACCCTGATTACTGATAATGTTTCTTTCGGCCCCAACTTCAGAAAATTTATGAAAAGCCAGGTTGGAAATAAGTTTTCTTGCCACAGCGACTTTATGGATTGGGTAAAAGCTAATGAAGGAAAGACCTTGAAAGATGCGGTTGAACAATGGTATGCCCTAGAAGCCAGGAAGAATGATCCGGCATTTAGGCGGGAAATCGCCGATAATAATATGCTTAGTCAATATATTCGTGACTTCTTAGACGATAATGCCAGAAAAACGCTGAAAGACGCTAAGAAGTACTGGCAATTGAAAAAGCAACTTCCCACAGAAACCGGATTTGTACGATACGAAAGAACCGACTTAGAGCTTTGACTTTTTGCAGAGTCATCGGATACATTTTATCCCGAAAATTGACTACTCACAAAGAGCTAAAAGAATATCGATGAAAAAGTAAAACGTACTCTCAGGTAATTCTTACCTGTAACATTTATTCACTATGAAATACCTTACGCTTTTCTTTATACTTTTAGTGAGCTCGCTAAACTCATGGTCGCAGATTCCTTCAGTACCTCTATCAGCTTATCAATCACACGAAAAGTACCGCGAGACTAGCATTACCCACCGCCGGTTCAAGCATAGCGATTTAGAACCGCTGCTACTCAAGTTTCGGGATAGCCCATTATTTCAGGTCACTTTGCTAGGTAAGTCAATTGAAGGTCGTACTATCTACGATGTGTCTTTCGGAAACGGAAAAACTACTGTCTTGCTATGGTCGCAAATGCACGGCGATGAAACTACTGCTACCATGGCAGGACTCGATCTTTTCAACTTTTTTGCTCAGAGTGACGAGCTTAATCCACTGCGCCAGCAAATTTTAGATAAACTGAATATTCACTTCATCCCAATGCTTAACCCCGACGGTGCCGAGCAATTTCAGCGACACAATGCCATTGATATTGACCTCAACCGGGATGCCATACGACTGCAATCGCCTGAATCCCAGATACTAAAGCGAGTACGGGATAGCCTACAAGCTGACTTCGGATTTAATTTGCATGACCAAAGCACCTATTATACCGCTGGAGTTAGCCCCCATCCGGCAACTATTTCGTTTCTGGCTCCTGCCTATAATTACGAAAAAGAGGTAAACCAAGTACGAAATCAGGCTTTGCAACTAATCGTGCTACTGAATGATGCTATTCAGCCGTTCATTCCTAATCAAGTGGGACGATACAACGATGATTTTGAACCCCGTGCCTTTGGCGATAACATGCAAAAGTGGGGCACTAGTACCATTCTTATTGAGTCAGGAGGATATAAAGATGATCCTGAAAAGCAGCAAATTCGTAAGATCAATTTTGTACTGTTCCTTACCGGATTACACGCTATTGCTCAGCAAAATTATCAGAAAGCCAATATACAAGACTACTTTACCATTCCGGAAAACGAACGACGGTTATACGATTTGGTAATCCGCAATGCCAAACAAGAGAAAAATGGTCAAGAGTTTATAATCGACCTAGGTGTAAACCGTACCGAAATTGATATGGCTGACCACCGTCAGTTCTATCACCTTAGCCGAATTCAAAATATTGGTGATCTTTCTACTTACTTCGGATACCAAGAACTAGATGCCAATGGCCTAACTATTGAATCAGGAAAAACCTACCCCAAGGTTCAAAAAAATCTGCAAGCAGTAGCTGAGCTAAATACACAACGGTTACTAAAGCGAGGCTATACTACTGTACAGGTAAAAGATACTGAGAGTGATTCGCACCTTAGTAGTGCTTTACTACTTGATGTAGTACCAAGAGGGACAGAGCCTCGCAAAGCAATATTGCTAGGTCAGCGCGCCAACTTTATTCTAAAAAAGCGAAAGAGAGTGAAATATGCAGTAGTAAACGGAGTTATGATTGAACTTTAACATTTTTTTTCCTAGAATTTGCGTATATTACAGCAATTTTGACTTGCAAAAAGTAGTTATCCACTGCTCTGACATGAATATTACTATACGAGAAACCAAAGGGATAAAGAAGAAAGATATTCTTTCCCTCTACGAAGCTAACCAATGGTCATCTGCCCAAAAACCCGATGCACTCTACAATGCCCTTATGAATTCTGATACGCTGGTTTCAGCTTGGGATGGAAATACGCTAGTCGGTATCGGCAATGCTATTACAGATGGACATCTAGTCGTGTACTACCCCCACTTACTGGTACTGCCCGAGTATCAAGGGCACGGGGTTGGCAAAAAGCTGATGGAAGTGTTTCAGGAAAGGTACGCTGGATTTCATCAGCAGATTCTGGTGGCTGACGGACGGGCTATTGATTTTTACGAACGATGTGGTTTCAAACCTGCGGGAGAGACTCGAGCCATGTGGATTTACAACGGCCAAGAACATGAAGCGATAAAAACCGGGCAAGACTAAAGCCTTACCCCATTTTTACATCTGCTTACGCATTTACCTGAATACGCTGGTACACGTCCACTCCAATGCCATTGGGGTCTTTGATTACAAAGTGGCGATCGCCCCAAACTTCATCTTTAATTTCAGCTACAATTGATACCCCCGCTTGCTTCAATCGCTCGTATTCTCGCTGAGCATCATTAGTTTGAAAAGCTAACCAGCTACCCCCGCCAAAAGCCGGTTGAAACAGCGTGTTTTGCTGAGGAAGATTCGGTAGCATAAAACCTAGTTCATGCTCTCCTTTTTTAAGAAGGATAAACCAGTCATCTTCGAAAATCACTTCAAAGCCAAAATGCTCAGTGTAGAACGCTTTGGTTTCGGCTAATTTGGTGGTGTTAAATCCAGGATACATCATGGTGATAAAGGTTTTAGTGAAACAATACACCAAAGATCATAGCCGGGAGTGACAACCCTATGTCAGCAGAGTTCATTTTGTAATAGGCAATAAATAGTGAGTAATGATGCGTAACTGTACTGCCAGTATTAATCATTATTATCCCCGTAGTGCCGTATCAATTCGTGAACTAATTTTTGCATCATATCGCTCAGTGATGGAGGAGAAATAATTGTGACGCCATTACCGTACATTAGTAGCCAGCGAGCAAAGTGCTCGATATGAGACACCAGAAACCAATATTCGACACCATCTTCAACCTCCTTCTCTTGCACGAATCCATAACGGTAGCGGTCTTGCCCCACAAAGCGGATAACCACAGATTGAAATCGTACCTTCACCAATACAGTATCTGTCATCTGACTTTGCCGATCTAGATACTGCTCCAGGTTGAGTCGGTCACGTAAGTGATATTTCTGATTGGTGACATCTAGCTTGCTCATTCGGTCAAGGCGAAAATCACGATAATCCTGCCGGAGCTGGCAGTAGGCGATGATGTGCCAGGCATCACCGTAGTAAACCATACCAATGGGTTCAATACCCCGACGGGTAAACTGACCACTACTCGGTGAGAAATAGTCCATTTCTACTACTTGGCAATTAAGTAATGCTTGCTGGATTTTTTCCAGGTGCAGTTCATCGGGCTGTTGATTAGGAGGGTTAAGCACGGCTACTCTATTTTCTAAATCATTTAACATTTCTTGCTGCTCTGTTTTAAGCACCGATTTAATCTTAAACAAAGCGTTCTGATGATATTTTTGAACCGAAGCATCGGTTAGCTGACTCACTAACTTACCTGAAACTAGCATGGCACGAGCCTCTTCAGGAGTAAAGTGTACGGGTGGCAACCGATAACCATCCGCCAAAAAATAACCAATACCTGCTTCTTCCAACGCTCGGATGTCCCGATATACTGTTCGTAAACTAATCTCAAACCGATCCGCAATTTCCTGAGCCCGAATAATGCGTTGACTCTGTAGTTGGATCAGAATAGCCGTTAATCGGTCAATACGGTTCATAAAAATGAAATCAAATGTAACTCATGTAATATATGATTCAAAAATCCTGAATTAATCTGCATGATGATAATAATTTTGTATTTACGAATTAACATTATTCTGCTGAACATTAAATGTCCAATTTTTCGAGCTATCAGTCTGTAATCTATGATCCTGGAGGATTCTCTCTGAGAAAGTTTGTGCTGGGCGGTTGTTTGTTCGGCCTTCTTTTCCCAACAGGAGCTATCATTCTAGATATCTTTTTAAATAACCTGACCTTAAGCATAGCCTCTCTTGTTTATATCCACATCAATAATCCTATACATTATGTGGTGGATACGGCTCCTATAGTGTTAGCGATGACGACTTTCGTGATAGGACGAATGGTACAACAACAGGAGAGACTAGCCCGTCAACACATCGTAGATAGTGAAAAAAAGCTGTATGAAATATTACAGCACAACCCCGATGCTATCTTCCTAGTCCGCACCAACGATTCCTTCATTGAGCAGTACAATCGTATGGCTCTGCAAATATGCGACATCGAAAAAGAAAGTGACTTAAATACGTATGCCCCATTGTTCTTTACTTCACTTAGCAAATCGCTATCCATTTTAACCCAATTAAAGTCAGAAGGAGATACGTTTGTAACGGTAGAGCCTATCACTACTGCAAAAGGGCGAGCATTTTGGGGACAGATCTCAGTATATGTGTTTTCAATTCATAACTACCAGTATCAGCTTATTAGAATTACAGACATTAGCCCATCCAAGCAACGAGAATTAGAATTGGAGAAAATAAAAGTTGATTTGCAACAGCATAGTGAGGAGCTTGAGTCAGCCAATGAAGAAATAACTGCTATTAACAATAATCTGGAGTACATGATCAAGGAACGTACGAATCTATTAAGCCGCCGGAATGACCAGCTTAAGGAGTATGCGTTTCTAAACGCTCATAAAATTAGGGGACCGCTCACTCGTATTATGGGTTCAGCTTATGCATTAGAGCACGCCAGTCACGAAAAAGAATACCGAGAATTTATCCATTATGTTGTAGCATCAGCGAAAGAGCTAGATCATGTCGTTCATCAAATTGCTAAAACACTCAATGTAGCTAATGATGAACAGATAGAGGAAATGCTTAATGAAATACCTTACCCCTCTTCTCAGATTGAAGAAGAGGGCGAGAACGAAAAATAAGTAGAAAGCCTAATATCAGCTGGTCGCGATTAATACTACATTTTACTTTATAGCTCGCCTACCTACTCTTACACAAATCTCAGTTTTCTGCGAACTCTTCCAGTAAATTCTCCATTGCACTTATCCGAGCCTGGTAAAGATGCTTGATATAGAAGTGGATGCCCAACAAGCAGCCAACAACAAACACGGTAGTTCCTATTAGAAAAGCAGTTGGATAAGTATCTACAAGTATGTTCAAGCCTGAGCTCGAATCTGACTCATTTTTCGCGGCTAAATACCCAACCGGAAAACCTAATAATCCACTTGCCCAACAAATAATTTTATAGTGGTGGACATAAGATTTTAAGAAGCGTAGAGATCGTTGCAGATACGTTTGCAAATTATCTTCGTAATGGATATTGTCAAATTGCTGCAGCGACCGCTGATAGAAGTAGATCAAATAACCAAAAAATATAGCCAAAGGAATGGTTATCATAAGATAATCTGGCAGCCACAGTATCCCCAAAACGGTTGCAAATAGCACTGGCCAGGTAAGCATATACTCACTCTTAATTACCTGACGGAATTTTGCCAACTCGTCGGAAGAGCGATGGCTAATGGCTGCTTCTAGTTCAGACTGACTGACTGACTCTGTTTCTTGTACTGAAGCCTTACGCCACAGAGCTTGTAGTTCGTCCATGAATCAGTTTATTTAATTGTTTTTTAATCCGGTTAATACGCACTCCGACATTACTCTGGCTTATTCCCAAAATCGCAGCCATTTCATCGTAACTTCGTTCTTCTAAATAGAGTAAGATAATTGCCCGGTCGAGTTCTTTAAGTTGGCGGATAGCAGCGTATAATTGTTGAATCTGTTCTTCTTCGGTAGAATCGTAGGGTTCATCGGCCCAAAGCTGGGCAGCTTCTGCGTTAATAGCGGTGCTGTCAACCCGCCGCTTCCTTAGCTTTAGCTGCGATAAGCAGACATTTAACGCTACCCGGTATACCCAAGTAGATGCTTTAGACTCTCCCCGAAATGAGCCAAACGATTTCCATAACTGAAGAACGACCTCTTGAAAATAATCATGAAAATCAGTTGGATTATCCGTATACAGCCGACATACCTTACGGATCACCGAAGTATTTTCGTTCAAAAAGGATAGAAATTTCTGCGTCTGCGGCATACTTTCTCAATTTACGCCCAGTTAGTTAGCCATTGTACTCGTTTCTTACAAAATAGGGTGGATTTTTTTTACACTCGAGCTTAAGTTACCTCAGAAACGCAAGCGGCAGCATAAGAGAAATAGACGCAATCGCATCTGTACAGATACTAGCAGTCTCAGAAAAAATAAAGTGAGATTTGCACCGTACCACGGCGGCTCTGAACCTAACCTAACTCATTTGTTCGGAGATATTGTTAGAGATTTCGTGGAGGATGACCGGCATTTTAACGAGATCCCGAAAATCTTCGCCCGATTCTTTCATATCATCATCTTCAGTTTCAAAATACCAATGTACTTCAACCTGAGTACTTTGATCGTGGAGTTTTTCCAGCCGTCGAAAAATATCAATCAAGCACTTGGAAGAAGAAGTGTTAAAGTACTCTAGCTTTACGCTAAGAAGAGTAGTCTCATTAGGGGCTTTCTCGTACTCGTCGAGCCATTGCATTACCTGAGAGTAAAAATCTACCGAGTTTTCAGGAATTGACCGTCCCTTAATCTCAAAGTTTCCCATCTCCAGATCAAAAAAAATGTCTGGGGTTTTGGTAGTGCGGGGAATATACAGGTTTGTCATCACTAGCATAAGATAATCAAACAGAAATAAACAAAAACATTGCCATAGCGTAAACACATTACGCTTCATTTCTTTTTAGTGTAAGCTAACTATGAAACGTCAACTATAATTTATTTTTTTTGGTAATTTCTGCTCCAAAACCTTTAGGTGCAATTACCGTTTATCCTTTGTCTTAATAATGTTAAATATTTTTTTGTTAAAAGTTAAACAAAACTCATCAAAAGGTTTTTTATGAATAAAGTTACGGTTTGTCGAAAAGAGCACTTCAATGCCGCTCATCGGCTTTTTAATCCTGAGTGGACGGACGAACAAAACGAACAAATGTTCGGAAAGTGTAGCCTGCCTAACTATCACGGGCATAATTATGATTTGATTGTGAAAGTAAGTGGTTACCCTAATCCTCAGACAGGTTATGTATACGATATGAAAAAACTTAAGGATATCATTCGGGAAGAAGTTACTTCAAGGTTTGATCATAAAAACCTAAACTTGGATACTGAAGAATTCCGAAAAGTAAATCCTACGGCTGAAAATATCGCCGTAGTTATATGGAACTTGTTGCGCCCTCGGTTAGAAGAAGAACTAGATTTAAAAGTTGTATTATTTGAAACTGAACGAAATTTTGTTGAATACCCCTCTTAATTAATAAATACTAATGATTAAAGATTCTGCGCAAAGTAATAATGGAGCTCATCTAAATGGGCACAGTAATAATGGTCATCAACTCGCTGATGAAATAGGTGAAAATCATGTAGGCACTTCTTATGATACCCCACTACGACCTGATGCTTTTGAAAAGGACGATGACCTGAAAATTGAATTGATTGCCAAGCATTTTAAAGAAATTATGCTAATTCTCGGGTTGGATCTAGAAGATGACAGCCTAAAGGGAACCCCGGGTCGGGTAGCTAAAATGTACGTACAAGAAATATTCAGTGGGTTGAAGCCCGAGAATAAGCCCAGCATCACCTTGTTTGAAAACAAGTATAAGTACAATGAAATGCTGGTAGAGAAAAATATTACATTTTATTCCAACTGCGAACACCATTTTGTCCCTATCCACGGTAAAGCTCATGTGGCTTACATTTCTAATGGTAATGTGATTGGCCTGTCTAAGATTAATCGGATTGTACAATACTATGCCAAGCGACCGCAGGTGCAGGAGCGTATGACAATGCAGATCGCCAATGAACTTAAAGAAGTGCTTCAAACTGATGACGTGGCAGTATTAGTTGATGCAACCCATCTGTGCGTTTCGTCCCGAGGGGTGCAAGATGTCAATAGCCAAACGGTGACTTCGCACTATTGTGGTATTTTTCAGGAAGATGAATCCAAAAGAAAAGAATTTATAAACTACATAAGTTTAAACAGTAAGAATGAAATTTAGGGGAAAGAATATTTTGATAATTGGTGGAACCTCAGGCATCGGTAAGTCCACATTAGAAACATTACTAGAAGAAGGGGCATCAGTAATCGTGGCTTCTCGCCAGGAGCCACCTGCTCATGATAACGTTACGCACATTTCCTTAGATGTGCTAAATATGACTGACGAACTAGATACCTTGCCCGACCAACTACATGGTGTAGTGTATACTCCTGGAACTATTACCCTTAAACCATTCCAGTCACTAAAGCCAGCTGATTTTCAGAAGGAAATAGAGTTAAATGCAATTGGTGCTGTAAAGGTAATTCAGGCAGCTCTAAAAAGTCTGAGGGCTGCGAAAGGAGCTAGTATCGTATTGTTTAGCACAGTAGCCGTGAAGGTCGGTCTTAACTTTCATACGGCAGTAGCCATGGCTAAGGGAGCCGTGGAAGGGTTAGGGCGATCGTTAGCGGCAGAGCTGGCTAACAAACATATTCGGGTTAATGTAGTAGCTCCCTCACTAACCGATACGCCTTTAGCAGAAAACTTGCTCTCTACCGAAGAGAAAAAAGAGGCTTCTAATAAACGGCATCCCCTCGGACGATACGGTAAGCCCCAAGATGTTGCCCAAGCCGTAACCTATCTGCTTTCTGATGATAGTAGCTGGGTAACTGGTCAGGTCTTCCATGTAGATGGAGGACTCTCAGCAGTCAAACATCTCTAAGTACTGGCATAGAATCCGTTAAATTATATTGCAATCAGTTAGCATGCCCGTCAACTAAGGAGCGATTTTTGTTTAATATTACCTAAACAAAACAAAACTTTAGCGACCTACAATCTGTTATTATGTTATTCATAGGCATTTCACTGCTCTTACCCAGGCGATGAAGAAATATTGAAAATGATATGGGTACATAGGAAAATACTGAAATGGCAGATTTAATGAAAAATCCCCCCGAAGCATACTTAATCTTCAAGGAAGAGCTTAGGAAAGCTGAGATTGAAAAAGAACGGTTAAAGAAAGAATATCAGGATAAACTTCGGAACATGGATGTGGAACTTTCGTACCTTAAAGAGCAAATTTCTTCTCAGCAGCAAATGATGAAAACAACTTTAAATTATGCTAGCCGTTTAGAAAATGAGATAAATGGCTTACAAAAAACAATTGAAGAAGATAAAAATCGAAGGAAAGGAAGTTTTCATTAATTTTAGGGTGACAATTTTTTATTCATGAAAGATTCTACTTTGACTCAATTACCTGAACTTGCTCAGTTTGAAGACTTCTTTGATGCTAGGTTTGCTAGGGTAGCATACCACGAAAAATCAGGTATTATCATCTGTGAGCTTAAATCAGAATATGTACCCATCGAGCATTTCAAAGATATATTCTTGAGAATTTCAGAGTTGGTTGGAAAGGGTATTAACCAGAAGTTTATTTTCGATAAGCGTGCGCTTCGGGCATTCCATCAGCCTTCTATGGAATGGTATTTTATCGTGTGGAAGAAAGATATGTACCAACACGGATTAAGTGTACATCGTAAGATACTTCCTGATGAACCATGGTTCCGAAAATCGGTAGAAATTGCAAAAAGTCAGATTATTCAAAATTATCCTGATAACATCGTTGATAAGCTAGACATCCGCTACTGTGGTTCAATTGAGGAGGCGATAGAAGTGTAGTAATGAGTCAAAAAGCTTTTTCTCGCTTAGATATTGATGGTCTTGAGAAACGCTTCCGTACTAACCTAATCAATTCGCTAACCGGATTTAAAAGTGTTTCCCTGATAGCAACCGCTTCTTTAGAAGGAACCACCAATCTATCAATCTTTTCTCAAATCATTCATGTGGGGGCTAATCCACCGCTAGTTGGTGTTTTATTTCGTCCTCATACCGTGCCCCGGCATACGCTAGAAAATATTCTGGCAACTCAGCATTTTACGATCAATCATATTCGCGATAGTTTTGTGGTTAAGGCTCACCACACCAGTGCCCGTTGGGACCAATCGGAGTTTGAAGCTTGTGAATTAACACCGGAGTATGATAAGGAAGTTTCTGCCCCTTTTGTAGCTGAAGCCTCAGTCAAGATAGGTTTATCTTATGTAGAACATTACACGTTGAAATGTAACGAAACGGTATTCCTGGTTGGGGAGATCCAGAAAATTTTACTGCCAGACGATTCACTGGGCTCAGATGGTTTTATAGATCTAGTGAAGGCAGGCACAATGACTTGTAGTGGTTTAGACGCTTACCATAAGGTGCAAGAGCCCACTCGCTTCGCTTACGCTAAGCCTAATCAGCCTCTGGAGCGTATTGATAAAGGGGTTAACTAAAACATTTTCTTCTGCCGCTTGTCGTAAGGTAGAATGAAGTCTCTGATAGAATTTACTAACGAAGGACTATACTGCCCACCTGCCGATATTTACATTGATCCGTGGCGCCCGGTTAAGAAAGCTATTGTCACTCATGCTCACTCCGACCACGCTCGCTGGGGAATGAAGCACTATCTAGCCCACCATGACTCCGAGAATATTTTGCGGCTGAGGCTAGGTCAAGATATTTCTCTGGAAACGTTAGCTTACAATCAGGTGATTGATATTGCCGGAGTGAAAGTTTCGTTGCATCCGGCAGGTCATATATACGGTTCATCGCAAGTTCGCCTAGAACATAAGGGACAGGTTTGGGTGATTTCGGGAGATTATAAACTAGAAGACGATGGTTTTAGCGGACAGTTTGAGCCAGTTCGTTGTCATTCGTTTGTAACGGAATCTACCTTCGGACTACCGATTTATTCCTGGAAGCCACAGCCTTCTGTAATGGAAGAAATTCATCAGTGGTGGCAGAATAATCAATCTCAGCAGAAAGCGTCTCTACTTATTGCTTACTCTTTGGGAAAAGCCCAGCGGATTGTTCACCAACTCGATCGTTCTATCGGTCCAGTGTATCTGCATGGTGCAGTTTTTAACGTCCACAATGCCTTAATAGCTGGCGGAGCTGCTTTACCCGAATTACCGAAAGTCACCTCTGATGTTTCTAAAGAAGATCTCCGCAAGTCATTAATCATTGCTCCCTCATCAGCACTGAATGGCCCTTGGGTCAATCGCTTTAAGCCGTTCAGTACTGGAGTAGCCTCAGGTTGGATGATGGTACGGGGAGCCAAACGCCGTCGGGCGGCTGATCGGGGCTTCGTTTTATCCGATCATGCTGATTGGCAGGGACTGAATCAGGCAGTAGCAGCGACTGGAGCCGATAGCGTATATGTAACTCATGGGTTTACTTCCGTATTTAGCCGATGGTTGCAAGAACAGGGCAAGCAGGCTTATGAGGTAGAGACACTCTATGCTGGAGAGTTGGAGGAAAATGTAGAAGCTTCGGCAAATGTAGTCCCAGAAAGTAAATAATAGAGGCTTTAGTAGTTGGAATTAACGAAGTTTTCGCTTAATGAGAAATACTGCCCCATCTAATAGAGCCGTGAGTAAATAATTTCGAATAGGTCGCACTGTGATAATACGAAAGGCAATTACACTGGCTACTATGCTGAGTAATATTCTAAGTAATGAGTTATTCATAGTGTGGCTCGTTTGCTAAATAACCCCGCTCTCTTTTGAATTGTTTGGTTTAAAGTCGGCTGTTCGTCCGATGCAAACAAGCATCACTAACAAAGCTCCGAAAGAGTTTTTTATACGAAAAGCAACCCCTATATTTGCACCGCAATTTATCTAGGTATCAAAAAATTCAATTTATGCATAGTTTAGTCTATCTCGTTCCTGTCTTCGGAATCGTATCGTTGATTTTTATGGCCATTCGTTCGGCCTGGATTTCTAAGCAGGATGCTGGGGACGAAAATATGAAGGAGTTAGCAACCTACATTGCAGAAGGTGCAATGGCGTTTTTGAAAGCTGAGTGGAAAGTCCTAACGTATTTTGCCATCATTGCCGCTATTTTATTAGCTTGGTCGGGTACCACTGTAGAAACTTCCAGTCCAGTAATTGCCATTTCATTTCTTATCGGAGCTGTTTTTTCTGCTACTGCGGGGTACATTGGAATGCGAGTAGCTACCAAGGCTAATGTACGTACTACCCAAGCCGCCCGTACTAGTCTAGCCAAAGCACTGAAAGTATCATTTGCCGGAGGAACGGTGATGGGACTAGGTGTAGCCGGATTGGCTGTTTTAGGTCTAGGAAGCCTATTTATCGTCTTCTATCAAATGTACGTGCTGAATGTAGCCGGAGCAGGGGTGAACGGTATAGAAATGGAAAAAGCACTGGAGGTGTTAGCCGGATTTTCTCTGGGGGCTGAAAGTATTGCCTTATTTGCTCGGGTTGGTGGTGGAATTTACACCAAAGCGGCTGACGTAGGAGCAGATTTAGTAGGAAAGGTGGAAGCTGGAATTCCCGAAGACGATGTACGTAATCCCGCGACAATCGCGGATAATGTGGGGGATAACGTAGGAGACGTAGCGGGTATGGGAGCTGACTTATTCGGTTCTTACGTAGCTACTATTTTGGCTACGATGGTGCTCGGAAGAGAGATTGTTTCAAATGATGCTTTTGGTGGTATTGCTCCAATATTGCTTCCTATGCTGATTGCGGGCATTGGTTTAGTTTTCTCAATCGTAGGTTCATTTCTAGTTCGGATCAGTAAAGAGACAGACAGCGTTCAGAACGCCCTGAACTTAGGAAACTGGTCTTCCATTATTCTGACCGTCATTGCTTCGTTCTTCGTAGTAGATTATTTGCTTCCGGAAAATATGGAAATCCGAGGAGTAGCATTCACAAGCCTGGATGTGTTTTGGGCAATCTTTATCGGATTGATTGTAGGGGCACTGATGAGTATCATTACTGAGTACTACACAGCCATGGGACGCCGTCCGGTGAATAGCATTATCCGCCAGTCTTCCACCGGGCACGCTACCAATATTATCGGTGGGCTTTCTGTGGGGATGGAATCTACTGTAATGCCAACCATTGTTTTAGCTATAGGAATTATTATGTCGTATTCCTTTGCTGGGCTATATGGGGTAGCGATTGCCGCTGCCGGAATGATGGCTACTACTGCTATGCAGCTTGCTATTGATGCTTTTGGGCCAATTGCCGACAACGCCGGAGGAATTGCTGAAATGAGCGGCCTACCCGAAGAAGTACGCGGGCGAACTGATAATCTGGATGCAGTAGGGAACACTACTGCGGCTACTGGTAAAGGCTTTGCCATCGCTTCGGCAGCATTGACTGCGTTAGCTTTGTTTGCAGCTTTCGTAGGAGTAGCAGGCATTGATTCTATAGACTTATACAAAGCCCCGGTACTAGGGGCTTTATTCATCGGAGCCATGATTCCTTTCATTTTCTCTTCATTGGCAATTGCGGCAGTAGGCAAAGCGGCTATGGACATGGTGCAGGAAGTGCGTCGGCAGTTCCGGGAAATCCCGGGAATTATGGAGCATAAAGCCAAGCCAGAGTATCAAAAATGCGTAGAGATTTCTACTAAAGCTTCTATCCGCGAGATGATTATGCCTGGTGCAATCGCGCTATTGGCTCCCATTCTGGTTGGCTTTGGTCTTCAGGGTGTCTTTGAGAATACTTCGTCAGCTGAGATTCTAGGAGGGTTATTAGCAGGGATTACCGTTTCGGGTGTATTGATGGGAATGTTCCAGAACAATGCGGGGGGAGCTTGGGATAACGCCAAAAAGTCATTTGAAAAAGGCGCCGAGATCGACGGCAAGATGGAGTACAAAGGGTCTGATGCCCACAAAGCATCGGTAACAGGCGATACCGTCGGTGACCCTTTCAAAGATACGTCGGGACCATCAATGAATATTCTAATTAAACTAACCTCTATTGTTGCCTTGATTATTGCTCCTCATATTGCAGTGGATGGCGTTCATTCCGGTCAAACTGGAGTGGATTCAGAAATGGACAAGGTAGAGAAGCAAGAAGTTCAGGTAAAACAATCAGTTGAGGGTGAATCAAACAAGGTGGTTGAGGTACGCTAAAGTACCTCAATCTTTTTCTAATCGATTCCAGATACTTTCGGCCTTCCGGCCAATCAGCCAGAATGATAAGGCCAACAAACTGAAGAATACCACCTGGTGCAAGCTATCCCAGCCGTACTCAAAGTAACGGGTGTAAATATTCAGTAATAAAAATACAATACCGATTTCGGTTGTCAACCGCTCTTGCTGTCGCAAACCCCACCAAATAGTAACCAAGGAAGCCAAAGCTAACAAGATAACCGCGTACCAGAACTGATACTGAGGAGCTTCACTCCAAGTAGATAAACTACCGTGGTTGCCAAACATGGAAACTAGCCATAAGGAAAATAGTAATCCGAGTAGCCCCGAGTAGTAGGTGATTGGGTAGAAAGTATGGGTTTTCTCCTTTCGCAATAGCAGAGGACTGATGGCTAATAATATCCCCCCAAGTACGGTATAGCGCATCGGGAAATTCATTCCTAAAAAATACGACTGTTCGTTTACCAAATAAAATGTTTCTAACCCGTACCAAATAGCTAAAGCAGTCAGACTGATTCCCCACAACAATTTGCTTTGTAAATAGATGGATAAGACTCCATAAATGATAGTAGCTACTCCGACAAATAGTGCAAAGTGCCCTTCAGCCATACCCAAAGCTTCACTTAGATAGGTAAGGGCAAATGCGATGAAAATTGCCCCAAAGATTAATAAAGCTTCGTTGCTGTAACGTTGCCGTGGATACTTTCTTCGTCGGTATACTCCTCCTACAAATGTAATTACTGCCAGAAATGCGAAAAGAAAGGATTTGGTAAGATCAGAAGTGCCTAACAGAGAAGATAGAAGCTTGAGTAGCCATTCATCCAGCAGAAATAGCACAGTCGCTAGAATGATACAAGCAATGGCAAAGAAAAACGCAATCAGTGATAGGTTCTTCCAGTCAAAGCGGGCTTTCGTTTTCTTTACTTCGTAGGACTTACGAAGGGTTTCAGCAGTGGCTACGCTAATAATTTGCTCTTTCTCCCAGTGCTGAAGTGCTTTCTGCAATGTTTGGTGTTCCTCTTCAGTAACTCGCATACTGCAATATACAAATCCTGAACAATGCCTATCTTCTGCTAGTCGGACAAAAAGAACCCACCCGAGCATTCAGAACTGAATCTGACGAGCTCGGGTGGGTAGGTGGAAGGGCAACTAATAAATCTTATTAATTAGGTCGATTTCTGCTAGACCCGCTACTTCTCGATGAACTAGAACGTTTCGCGCTAGAACGGTTCACGCTGGAACGAGACGAACTAGACTTAGACCGGCTTACACTTGAGCGGGAACTAGGACTACTATTCCGTGATGAACTAGAACGACTGACGCTAGATCGGGGACTACTACTGCGAGAAGAACTAGATCGGGTCACGCTTGATCGGCTCGATGGTGATGAAGTACGAGCTGAATTAGCGGATGACCGATTACTTGATCTAGTTACTGAACTACTAGAACGTGCTCTTGACGATGGCTGCGAAGAACTTCTGTTGTACTGTGGCGTGCTACGCTGAGTACGGCTATTCACTGACGATCGTTCTTTAGAGCGAGTATAGTTACTACGGCTATCTGAACCTCGAGCGTTCTCATTACGGCTGTAATTAGAGTAATCTGTTCGGCTGCGAGTATTAGGCGCAGTATAGTTTCTACTTCCCGACGAACGAGTAGCTGACGAGCGACTATCTCGCTGGTAAGTAGAACGTTGGGTAGTAGCAGTCCGACCGTTTCTCTGGTTCGTATACAAACTGCCAGAGCTTACGCTGGATCGAGAACCTCGGTTACCTCGGGCACGAGGTTGATACATTGTAACTGATCCTTGACGGAGTGCGGGAGTTCCCGGGCGACTCGCTGGTCGTACCTGACGAACAGCTACACGACGACGAGTTACCCGCTCGATTTCCCGAACCTGCGGACCACTGTAATAATGATGATTATTATTGTATACGTAGGTATTGTTAATTATCGTAGTCTGACGATAGACATTTCTTATCCGACGACGCGGTAGACAATAATCGTAAATCCGAGGACTAGTAATGTAACGTTGAGGAACAAATGCCCAATAATTATTAGGAATACGGCGACCAATATTGATAGAAACATTGACATTTAGCCCGGGCGAAAGCGGTGCCCAACCGTAGTGACCACCTCCTGAACGCCAAGCTACCCAAGCTGGTCCCCACTCGTAGCCTGGAACCCAAGCCCAACCGTAAAAATCATCCAGATACCAACGACCATAGTGGAACGGTGCCCAACCCCAATCATAATCGGATACCCAAGTATTACCGTAATCAGTCATAACCCAGTGCCCTCGCGTAACGTAAGGTCGGAAACCCCGACGAACCCGAGGAACCCACACCTGACCGTGACGGGTATCGTATACCCAGTCGCCGTAAGGTGAAAGCTCTTGGTAAAACGTTTCAAAAGTAACGTAAGCTTGAGCCTCACTGGTCGAGGGACTCAGTAGAAAACTGAATCCAATAAGCAATAGCCCAGCCAGATTGAATTTATATGGAGCTTTCATAATCAGAGAAATTAAATTGCACATAGAAGTATTTTACCAAAAAGCAGTAAATACTTACATTCTCTTAATAAAGAGGCTAAAATCATGCCTACATTAAAAATTTTTCAAGAAAAGCTCGTTAAATTCAAACAGGCAGTTTACGTATTTAGCTGATTATCAGAAATTTACAGTTTCAGGAAAAAATTATAATTTTTTGTTCCTCAGGCCATTAAACATCAAAAAATTGCACAAATTAGCTTAGCTATTTGGCGTCTAAAATCAAAAACTTACGAGAGAACAAGAGACAAATCCCAGGACTGATCGGGAAGGTAATGCAGGTTGCCCTGCTGGATATGGAGTGGGGATGGAACATTGTTATGGTAGAGTTTTCCAGTGCCTAAACCTTGGGGCATAGTTACTTGCTTATACGCCGCAAATTGAGCGATAGCATTCAGCCCAATATTAGATTCCAGGGCAGAAGTCATCCACCAGCCAATATTTCGCGCTTCGGCTAGTTGAATCCACTGCTCAGTAGCCGCCAATCCTCCCAAAAGCGTAGGCTTCAAAATAATGTACTGAGGCTGAGTGTGATCTAAAAGCTTAGCCTGGCTCTCAAGAGAGGTAACCCCAATAAGTTCTTCGTCTAAGGCAATAGGCAGCGGAGTAACTTTGCAAAGCTTTTGCATTTCTTCAAGCTGTCCAGTAGCAATGGGTTGCTCAATAGAATGTAAGTCGTATTCAGCCAACTGTTGAAGTTTCGCTAAGGCTTCACCAGGTGAAAAAGCCCCGTTGGCATCTACCCGAATAGTGATTCTATCGGCTGAATAATTTTCCCGGATATAGACTAGCAGTGATAGTTCGGTAGTAAAGTCAATCGCCCCGATTTTCAGTTTAATACAGTTGAATCCCTGCACTAGCTTTTCATCAATTTGTCTCTTCATAAAATCCCGATCCCCCATCCAAACTAGGCCATTAATCGGAATAGGGGGAAAGCTATTACTCTGAAAAACCGAAGGAAATATTTTCCGTTCGCCTCCCTGGAGCAAATCCCGTAAAGCTGTTTCAACCCCAAATCTGAGTGCCGGAAAGTTAGTAGAAATATGCTTATCAATAAAATCAGTAATCCCTTCTTCATCTTCTGGGAAAGGTGCGTTTTCTATTTTACTTAAAACATCCTGAATCTTTTCTGCCAAATCAGGACGATAGTCGGGACTCAGCCCTTTTAGTGGGGCGCATTCCCCGATGCCAACCGCGTCGTTACTTTTCAAAAGTATGAAGTAAGTATCATGTTCGGTAAGTGTTCCCCGGGACGTTCCGGCTACAAAGGTGAATTTTAGGGTATGCTTAGTATAGTCAGCTTTTAATCTCATGAGATTGGAAAATTGCAGATTAAAAATTGCAAATTGAAGATTACTTCCCGTTTTTTATTTTCTATTTAGGACTTTATATTTTTTAGCTTAACTATCAACCTTTCTCTATGGAAACCACTGAAGACTTTACTTTTGATGTTATTGTAGAAATTCCGAAAGGAAGTCGCAATAAATACGAATATGACCCCGAAAAGAAGATGATTCGCTACGACCGGATGATCTTTTCTTCTATGTTTTACCCTAGCGACTACGGCTTCATTCCCGAAACGCTAGCGGGTGATGGTGATGCACTGGATGCCCTAGTGCTAGTAACTGAACCAACTTTCCCCGGTTGCTTGATCGAGGTGAAACCGATTGGACTGTTTCGAATGCGGGATGAAAAGGGCCCCGATGCTAAAGTGCTCTGCGTTCCAGTGAGTGATCCGATTTGGAACAAGGTGAATACACTAGATGAGATTAACCCGCACCTCAAAAGAGAAATTGAGCACTTCTTCCAGGTGTACAAAGACTTAGAAAAGAAAAAAGTAGGTATTGATGGTTGGGAAGATAGAGAAGCGGCTATTGCGGTGTACCGCGAATCAAAACAGCGTTATCTCGATGAGAACTAGCACCCATAGTGATACCGATTGAAGTATGATGATAACGTACCACAGCAGCTTTTCCTCAAAAATATCCTCTAGACCATTGCTGTTAATAGCAGTTCTTGGGTTTTGTATCGTACTGTATTTTTATCAAACTGCCCGGGTGACTACATCTCCCGCCGACCTAAATGAGCTGATTATGAATTCTTATGCAGAATCAGTCATTTCCGACGCCAAACACCGTACTTACGTTAATCTGGTTCTTTTTTTGCAGGCGGGAATCGGAATGACTTTCATCGTAGTTCCTTTTGTTATAAGCATTTACCGCAATCGCGCGGTACTAAAGCGAATGAACAATCGGGCCAAATACATTCAGTCAATTCAGGGAAAGCTTCACGCTCAAAAATCGTGGGCGGTAGGCGAAAGCGAGAGTTTTGAAGATCAATTACTCAGAGGGTTTCCTCATTTGACCGCTCACGATTTAAAGATTTGCGCTCTATTGCATCAGAATTATTCATCTAAAGAAATTGCCGAACAACTCAATATCACGCCCGGCAGCGTTAACACTGCCCGCTACCGTCTTCGCAAAAAACTAAACCTTCATAAAGAGGCTGATCTGATTGTTTACCTAAACAAAATAGCCTAAAAAGCGCGGTGTTGATTCGTTGTCTATCACTCTGATTTGCCAGTATGGGGTTTAATTCTGGTTCTTTACTGGGAAAAAAGACCATGCACCTATCAACAAAAAAACTCCGCCTATCCAGCCTCATTTTTCTCTTTTTCATTGGAACCATTCAAATCATCTTCGCTCAGAATGATTCTAGTCAGCTAGAAGTAAGTCAGAGACAAGATACACTTGACTCTGAAACCGTTACACTCAAAGATGGGGAGGAAGCTCCACCTGAAGGAGAAGCGGTGCCTAATTTGCATCAAGTCATTCGTGAGCAATTCATTAATGGCGACTGGAGGTTTATGACTCCAGTACTACTGTGCCTAATTCTTGGACTGCTAATCGCTATAGAGCGAATTGTCCGCCTTAATCTAGCTATGTCAAACGTAGACCACACACTTACTCATCTACGGGATGATCTACAAAATGGCGGGGTTAATCAGGCACTAGGCCGACTGCAAAAGCAAAGAAGCTCGGTAGCGATGATTTTTCGGCAAAGCTTAGAAAAGTGGGAGGACGGTATTGAGGTCGTAGAAAAAGCTATTATCTCTTATGGCTCGGTAGAAATGGGTAAACTAGAGAAAGGCTTGGTTTGGATTTCTCTGTTTATCTCTATTGCGCCCATGCTAGGTTTTATGGGAACCGTCATTGGCATGATTAACGCCTTTGACGCTATTGAAGCGGCGGGTGATATTTCGCCTACTTTGGTAGCTAGTGGGATTAAGACAGCTCTGCTAACCACTGTGGCAGGACTGATTGTAGCGATTATCCTTCAATTATTCTACAACTATTGTGTAGCCAAAATCGACAGTATCGTGAACGACATGGAGCGGGCTTCCATCGCTTTTGTAGACGTATTGGTAGATTTCAGGAGTGAAAGTTAGAACAAAACGATACATAACAAGTAGGTTTAAATGAATAGCAATAAAGCTTTGATAATCAATAATTTAAACAGTATTATTTTATTTATTACTTCATGTATGAGTTGTACATCAGATGGTCATTACGAGCGATTGGTTGGGAAGTGGACTATTGTGGAAATAACATCTAGAGCCGAACGAATAGATTTAGATGAAGTACTAGGTAGCCGCTCGGTGATATTTACCAGTTGGGGAAAATTTCAGCAAGGAAGCAGACAAACTGGGATTCGTGGTAAATGGAAAATTGTAGGTGACCGATTACGGTTAATCCAACCAGAAACAACAGATGTACGAGGAAAAATTCTTTTTGAAGAAGTACAACAGGAATGGGAATTAACCTTTTCTGAAGAATGGATGATCTGGCGAGGTACTGCTTTAAATGAGACTCAACATTTAAAAATTATGTTGCGAAAGCAGCTGAAGAGAAACGAAACAACAAATCATCTCTAGATTTTTTTGTAAATGTTTGCATACGAAACCTACTATAAAGAAACCGCATTACCCGGAAAGTACTAAATCTTAGAACGCCTTAGTTTCTCCTTTTTCTCCTGTTCTTTCTCTCGGTTTTGTGGATCGGGGAATACCAAATCAGTACTGGAATAGGTGGTTCCGAAAGTGGAGTAAGCATTGTAAACCTGTGAGACCGCACTTATAACCTGATCCTTAGAAAGTTCTTTAAGAGGATGAATAAAAGCTGCCCACACGAGATCGTTGGAAATGGCATATTTCACATCAAGTGCCGAATGGAAATTGGCAGCCATTGCCTCTTTAAGTTGGTCATCAGAAACATCTTTCATTTCACGAACCGGGGCGATAATCCTCATCCGATTGTTCACCTGGTCGGTAATACAAAGCATGGGGAGGCCATTTACCGAAAATTCCCAGCCGCCATTCTCTCCGGCAATAGTATCAGAAACTACGTAGAGAATTTTTTCCGGCTTTTCGTTATCCATGTTCTGAGAATACGCTGGAGAAAGCAATAGAAAAGTGAAAAGGTAAAAACAAATAATTTTCAGGAAGCCCATAGTCTTCAATGTGGATTGCTTATTACTTCATTATGACTGAATAAAGTTAATTCATTTAGTAATGGTAATGCATACTAAATGGATTTATAAGGTACAATCAGGAAGAAAATTTAAGATTGTGAAGGAAAGAAGTTACCTCACAGAAATATACCAGTTTCCCACTTAAATGAGCCCTCAAACGCTGATCCTATTTTTTTAAGATCAATCGAAAAAAAGAGGCGCAAAAAGCTCCTCTCTTAAGATAATCATGAAGAATTATTTAGCTTGAACTTCAGTTTTGCAAAATACTATTTCCGATACTCGGAAGAAAAACGCAAACAAAATCGACCAGTGGCTCACATTGGCTTTCAAACCAATAGAAGCCATCTTTAGTTTCACTACTAACCAACATTGAACAGCAATATAAATTCTACTCCAGATGTTTACGGCCAGGCATTAGCGGATTTTTATTTTCGCGGAAAATTACCGTCGCCACTGTGGGTGCATACCAGCTATGGCACCCGGGAAGAAATGCCCCTCCCCTGGTTTTTCCGATTACCTAAAGAGTTTCCTGAGCTAGAGCAATACGCACTTTCGCTCTGCCAAGGCGAAATACTCGATATTGGTGCCGGAGTTGGCCCACACTCACTCTATTTACAACAACAAGGGTTTAGCGTCACTGCCCTGGAACAATCAACCCTTGCTGCAGAAATTATGACTGACCGAGGAGTACAACAAATTAGAAATATCACCTACCAAGACTACTCGGGAAACAAAATAGATACAATGCTGATGCTGATGAACGGCATTGGTTTAGTAGGAAATTTAGCCGGCTTATCCGACTTTTTGAGTTGGGCGAAGTATTACTTAAAACCAAACGGACAACTACTATTTGACTCTAGTGATATAGCTTATTTATTCCGTGATCAACCGTTACCTACTGATTACTACTACGGTGAGGTACAGTTTCAGTACGAATACCAAGATGAGTACAGTGAATGGTTTTCTTGGCTGTACGTTGATGCAACTACCTTAGAAAGAATGGCAACGTTATTAGGATGGAATACCCAAATGGTTTATCAGGATGACTCTGACCAATATTTATTCCGTTTATCGCTTAGTTCCCCATTCTAACTCATCTAGTGTGTACGAAGGTAAAACCTAAGGCTTACACAAAACTCAACGAAGAATAGCATAGCAGGAAATGCATTCTTTTGCTAACTTGGATAGCCTAACCTATTCCGTCATGATAAAGCATTCTTCTATTTTAATTCTGCTATACTTTTTTTCTATGTTTCCATCTGAACTTCCGGCTCAACCTGACTTTGTACCGAACTACGACGAAGGTCAAGTGCCTAATTATACCTTACCTGACCCACTGGTTTTTAAGAATGGCGTCGAAGTTAAAGGTGAGTTGGAGTGGCAGCAACGTCGTGCAGAGATTTTACAGTTTTTTTCTTCTCAGGTTTATGGGGTAACTCCAAGTCCCCCCCTGAATACCAAGAGCAAAGTGCTTTCTACTGATAATGATGCATTAAGCGGGAAAGCTACCCGAAAAGAAATCCGGCTTTTCTTGACTAATAAAAAAACCCGCCCCTATATTGATATTCTACTATTTACGCCTAATCAGGCAACTCGCCCAGTCCCGGCTTTCCTAGGACTAAACTTTTACGGAAACCATACAGTACATACCGCCCCTAATATTACACTCTCTGATCAATGGATGCGGGCTAACGAAGATTTTGGTATTGTGAATCATCGAGCGACAGAAAGCTCCAGGGGAGTAAGAGCCTCCCGTTGGCCAATAGAGATGATTATTGACCGAGGATACGCCCTAGCTACCGTCTATTGTGGTGATATCGATCCCGATAAAAACGATTTTCAAGATGGGGTTCATCCCCTATTTTATCAGTCCGGCCAGTCTATGCCAGAGTCTAATGAATGGGGAACGATTGGTGCCTGGGCTTGGGGGTTGAGCCGGGCGGCTGATCACTTGCAACAAGAAGAAGCTATCAACGATAATCAGATAGCTGTGATCGGACACTCTCGGCTGGGAAAAGCTGCCTTGTGGGCAGGCGCTCAGGATGCACGGTTTGCTTTGGTGATTTCTAATAACTCAGGTTGCGGGGGGGCGGCTCTATCTAAGCGAGCCTACGGAGAAACTGTTGGTCGGATTAACCATTCGTTTCCCCACTGGTTCTGCAACAATTTTGAGCAGTACAACAAAAACGAAGCGGGACTTCCGGTTGACCAACATCAGTTACTAGCACTAATTGCCCCTCGCCCACTCTACGTAGCCAGTGCCGAAGAAGACCAGTGGGCTGACCCCAGAGGCGAATTTCTCTCTGCGGTTCACGCTACCCCAGTGTATAAGCTGCTCGGAAAAGAAGGATTACCTGTTTCCGAAATGCCTGAGATAGACCAACCCGTTATGGGAACCATTGGCTACCACATTCGTCACGGTGGTCACGACATAAACGCTTACGATTGGCAACAGTATCTCGATTTTGCCGATAAACATTTTGGTAGCTCCGCACCCTAGCCCGAACGAGTACTTTTCACCTTGAAATTAATACTGTATAGATTCAAATTTGCTTATCAATATCATTTTTGAACCAATGAACACACCTGATATTCGTCTGATTGTCTTCGACATGGCGGGAACTGTGGTAGACGAGAAAAATATCGTCTATAAAACCCCAAAAAAAGCCTTGGAGATAGGTGATTATCCGTTCTCATTATAACAAGTTTAGCCTCCGCCGGGGGAAAAAAGTTTCAAACGATCAAGACTGTACGTCCCTGGTATAGGTTGACCACTTATAGTTAATTTGGAAAATGACAGAGTTTAAACTTTGGTTGGAATTTGAAGAAATCGACCAGGATAACTGGAACAAAAAAAATGAATTTACCAATATTCATGTCGACTTATCAGATGGTCAAAACTATGGAATAAACGTTTGGACTTACAAATTCTTAGCAACCTCAGTCAAGCAAGACATTGAAAATGAAGAAAACTTGAGCGGATTATACCAAACTCCACCTGATTTGTTTGTAAAGGAATTAGCCAGAGATTATATCGAGAGAACAATTGCTGACCTCTTGAAAAAAGGGGATTTAGAAGATCTTCTAAATCCTTCGGTAATAGGTGGTGGAAATAATGAAAACAGCTAAAATAAAGCCGAAACTGCACGAAAGCATCTTTTTACACATAACGTTTTGTTTAGTACAAAAAACCCAAAATGAAAGTGACCTATGACCAATACTATCAGACAGAAAACTTATTCGGTGAACCTTATCCCGAATTAATTGAGTTTTTTGCGAAATATCCTGAAAAGGGAAAAGTACTTGATTTAGGCTGTGGACAAGGACGAGATGCCATCGCTTTAGCTCGCCTTGGTTACTCTGTAACGGGAATTGATAATTCTGAAGTTGGCATTGAGCAGATGAATCACGTCTCTCGAGCTGGAAGCTTAAATTTGGTTGGGCAGGTCGGTGATATTTATGCCCTCGAAAATTTTGATGAATTCGATTTTATACTGCTCAATAGTATGTTCCATTTCGCTAAAAAGGACGGAGCAAGAGAAGTTGGACTCATCAGAAAAATAATCTTGAGAATCAAAAATGGTTGCTTGGTAGTCGTTTGTATCCAAGATACGGGAAATAAGGTTCAAACCCTGAATCAAGCAATTGACTACAAACGAAAACTTAATCGACTTGCTGACAAGAAATTCAAGTACGTTTTTGAAGATGCAGAAAGCGGACATAAATCCGAATCTGACTATCGAATAATAATAGTCAAAAAATAAAATAATAGCTATTTACTCATCACGAGAGCAAGATTTCTCGTTTATCACCAATAGGTAGCCTAAATTTTTTATGAGAGTAGTAGACTTTGAAAAGATTATTAAACGTGCTTGGGAGAATTACGATGCCTCCCGAAGTATTATATCTGTCACTGATATCAGTGCGAAGGTATCCACGAATCATGTGTTTCGTGTCAAGCTAGAGAACGATGATATGGTTATTGCCAAGCTCTCATATTTCGGAAAATATGAGCACTTCGTAGAAGATCATACCCTAATTAACGCGTTGGCAAATAACCTAAACACCCCTTACGATGGCTTTCTGGCTCGCTCTCTGATGAAAGGCAATAGCTTGTATACTTACCAATACTCGAGGAATAAGCTGAATGCCTGGGTAGTTTTCTATAATCCTATTGATGTACAGCAGAGACTACCTAAAGTATTAAATGAGTTTCAGATCAGGCGATTAGGGCAAGAGGTAGCCAAGTTTCATAAAGCCTGCTTTAAACTAAAAAACATTCTTCCCGATTGGTCAAAAACAATGGCGATTGATATTGAGCACTTGCTGAAGATACTCCACTCAGAAGAGGGGCGCTTTGAACACCGAATGCACATCGATAATATTCGTCAGCAGTGTGATCTTCTTTTTCAAAATATGGATGCACTGAGTGCTAATAATTTGCCCGCCATTCCGGTATTTGTGGATTGGAATATTGGCAACTTTTCGGTGGATACTGATCTAAACTTTTATTCCCGCTGGGATTATGACTGGTTTCGGATGAGCTCTCGGATAATGGATTTTTACTTTTTTAGTCGAGTTTGCTCTTCTATTGGTGACCGAACTAGTTTCAGTTACCTGATTGACCCGATAATGGAAGAACGCTTTCTGTGGTTTTTAGAGGAATATCATCAAGTGTATCCGCTCTCACAAGTAGAAGTATTATTCATGAAAGAAGCTTATCGGTTCTTTATTCTAAATTATGTGATTAAAAATGGGCGATACTTCTTCCACGAGATCTATGCCTCTCGCCTGCAACAAGAAGCCCACACTGTATACTTCCCCGAACTGGATCAAAAATTTGATGCGGATAAGATTCTTCAAAGGTTGAATTTATGAATTGCTGATTGGTTTAAAAGTTATAGGTTTGGAAAGTTTCAAGTTATCTTTGCAGACGTCTTAGCTTATAACCTTCAACTTCTCGAACCGCGCGGCATCCGCCCGTAACCACTAACTTTCAATTAAACTTCATGAACATTCAGTCATTCAAGGCGATTGCCGATCAATATAAGGTTATTTTTTTTGACGCATTTGGAGTGTTGAAAAATTATGAAGGGTTGATTGATGGTGTAAAGGAGACTATGGATTATTTGCACGAACGAGATATTGGGTTTTACGTGCTTACGAATGATGCCTCTCGCAGCCCGTCTGAGCTTTCCGAGAGTTTTCAGCAACTGGGACTCACCGAGGTAACCTCTGATAAAATTATCTCTTCCGGCATGTTAGCTCGGGAATATTTAAGTTACAAGGTGAAGCAAGGCACGGTAGCATACTTGGGCACACCCGAATCAGCTCATTATCTAGAAAGCCAAAAGCTAAAAACGGTTTCCCTGAAAAATCTGGAACTTTCGCAGTCGGAAGAAATTGAGGTTGTAGTATTTATGGATGATGAAGGTTTTGACTGGAATGAAGACTTAAACAAACTACTCAACCTGCTGCGCCGACGTAATATTCCGGTAGTTGTCGCTAACTCGGACTATACCTACCCGGTATCTAAGAGTCGCGTTGCTATTGCTATTGGAGCCATTGCCGATATGATGGAAAGTTTAATTGGAAAACGATTTCTACATTTTGGCAAGCCCGATGCCCAAATGTTTGTCTTTGCTTACGATCATGTACAGCCCTTTCATCCAGCCGATAAAAATGAAATTTTGATGGTGGGCGATACCTTAGAAACCGATATTATTGGAGGCAATAAATTTGGGTTGGATACCGTGCTGGTACTTTCGGGAAATACCGCCCCGCATTTAGCCGAACAGGCTATACTTTCTACCGGAATCACTCCAACTTATGTGTGTGACTCAATTGCTCTTAGGTAACGATTTTTTCCAGCACATCCCCGACCCAGTAAGCTAATACGGCGGCTGAAGCTCCTAATCCCAAGGTTTCTAGTATTCCCTTCCAGCGATTAGTTTGGGTTACCACTGCTTTTAGCCAGCCAATACCGATAAACGCCAGCGAAGTAAAAATGCAGGCGATCAGAAAATTTTGGGATACAGCATCATCGGTGAGGTAATCGTACACGTAAACCAACAGAGGAATAAAACCGATCACAATAAAGGAAATAAAGGTGACCAACCCCATTGCCAACGGTGACTTTTGTTCTTTCATCATTTCCAGCTCCTCCTTCATCATCACGTCAACCCAACGGTCGCGGTCTTCGGTAATTTTGGCTACTACTTGTTCCAGCAGCTCACCTTCAAAACCCTTCGCCTGATAAATTTCTCGAACTTCCTGCCGCTCAGCTTCAGGTAAATTATCTACTTCCCAATATTCTACTTTCTGGTGCTTACGATAATTATCCCGCTCCGATTTGGTAGAAAGATAACTGCCGATAGACATGGAAAACCCATCGGCAAAGAGATTGGCAAAGCCCAGAATAATGACGACAGCCGAGCCAAGTTCGGCTCCGGCGGCTCCGGCTACCACTGCGAAAGTAGTAACACTGCCATCGATGCCGCCGTAAACAAACTCTCCTAAATGATCCTGAAAGCGATTCCAAATAGATTGAATACCGTGTGTCTTATTTTCATCATGTTGTGCAGCCTGAACCATCTTATCAGCAGTTGTTTGCCGACTAAAATAATGATTAATTCATCCACACCACACGAGTTCTACAGTTTGGAATTGGTCTAATCCTAAAGGTAAATACGAACCTTTATTACTGTTTCAGCTCTTCTTGCAAGAAGTCAATACATAGTGCAGCTGACCAGGAGAAGCGATGGCTACCGTAGCCCTGCTTTTCTTTACCTACTACATCTTTGATAGGATCAAAATACTCGTAAAAGCCGTAATGACTGATAAGCTCTAGTGATTCTTGCTTAAGCTGTTCTGCCAAATCAGTAAAGCCGTAGTGCTTCAGCCCGTGATGCAACATCCAGTTCATATTGATCCAAACGGGACCTCGCCAGTACTTTTTAGGATTGAATTTCGGACTAGTCGGATTATATGATGGACATAGATAGGTATTTTGATCTACCGAGCCACTAAAAGATTCACTTAACAATCGGTCAACAATTTGCTGCGCCTGTTCCTGATTAGGAATATGGGCATATACCGGAATTAGACCCGATGAGGCCTGCATTTCAATACGCTCATCGTTATGCAAGTCATAGGCGTCGTAAATCCCAGTTTTTGGGTTCCACAGCTTGTCGTTCATCGATTGTATCGACCGCTCATTCCACACCTCAAGTTGCTCGGTATCCTCATCAACTAGTTCAGCCAACTCAATTAAAGCCTGATTTGACTTTACCAGAATGCAGTTAAACAGTGGATCTTGAATCACAAACGGGCAACGTTCTAAAATAGCTTCTTCGTTATAATCGCACTTACGATAAATATCAATCAGATGAATATAGCGATTGTAATCGTAGTCAGTCGGACGATGCTCAGCGTGACCATTATCCAAATCCTTCCGCTTATACGGTGGGATTTTGATTTTCTCAAACGTAATTTTCTCCATCGGATCATCCCAGGTAGGTGAATTATCAGTACCTGACTCCCAGGGATGGCGGATGTATACCAACCCTTCATTGAAAGGATCGCGATGATCGTAGAAGTAACGGTGCATTTTGAGAATTTGTGGGTACATCTCCCGCACAAAATTCAGTGCTCGCTTTTTATCCTTCGCATTCTGGTAAATGTGCTGAAGTACAAAGCCGTGCACCGGAGGCATAGTGATACCCGATGTTTTCTTATTCTCAGGAGCATCAAACGACCGCCAGGTTTCCCAAAAATCAGAGCTTGGAAAATAGTTATAGTCAAACTCAGGGTTAAAAATAATCTGGGGCACCATACCATTAGCCCATTGTCCACTAAACAACGACCGAAGCTCTGATTCTGCCCGATCCATATTAAAGTGAGAGTAGCCAATAGCAATGAACCCAGCATCCCAATTCCACTGATGAGGATATAAATTGGGCGCGGGCTTGGTAAACTTTCCAGTCCAGTTGCCAGCCAGTATTTCTTTGGCTTCGGCCACTAAGGTCTTTATATCAATTAACTCCGTAGTATACATGGTTTTCTGACGTTTGTTGAGTTCAGGACAAACAGTTACTTAACTGACGCTATTAAGCCATAATTGTTTGGTAACAGTCACATTTTTACGTTTGCCCGACACTTTTAGGTTTTTCAATCCAATTTAGCAGAAATGATACCAACTTATCGGCAATAAATTGTATTCTTCATTGTAAACTCACTTCAATATTATTTGTAGATTTGAAATTAGTTAGCCAATACAACCCAACCTATGCCTATTTTTGACTTATCTGAACAAGTTGCTGTCATCACCGGAGGGGGAAGTGGCATTGGTCAGAGCATTGCTGAGGTATTTGCTCAACAAGGGGCGGAAGTTCATATCTTGGAAATTAACGAAGTTAGTGGACAGGAAACCCAAGCCAAAATTCGTCAAGCCGGAGGAAATGCCTTTGTGCATGCGTGTGATATTGCTCAGCAATCCAAGGTGATGGATGTGGCCGAGCGAATCTTTCAGCAAAGCCACGCAATCAATATTTGGGTAAACAATGCCGGAATTGCCCACATTGGCAACGTAGAAACCACTACCGAAGAAGACTTTGACCGAATTTATGCTGTAAATATTAAAGGTGTGTACAACGGAATCCGAGCGTGCGTACCTTACATGAAACAGCAAGGGAGCGGAGTAATTCTCAATATGGCTTCAGTAGCTTCCTTCATCGGCCTTACTGATCGCTTTGCTTATTCTACTAGCAAAGGGGCGGTATTTACCATGACCCTTTCGGTAGCCAAGGATTACATCCACGATAATATTCGTTGTAACTGCATTGGTCCAGGACGAGTGCATACCCCGTTTGTTGATGGTTTCCTGAAAAAGAATTATCCGGGGCAAGAGGTGGAAATGTTTGAAAAACTTTCTCAAACCCAGCCGATTGGCCGAATGGGGAACCCCGAAGAAATTGCTTACTTGGCGTTGTATCTTTGCTCCAAAGAGGCCGGGTTTATCACGGGTAGTTTCTATCCTATTGATGGCGGATTTATCACTTTAAACAGTTGAAAGTGGATAGTGACCGTCGCGCGCTTAAAAAGTGGTAATGAAAAGATTATAACCATTCTAAAGCAATGAAGCCCAATACCTAAAACCCAAATCCTAATCCCTAATGAACAAATACGGACTACACGGAAAACTAACTGCTACTGAGGGAAACGGAAAACAACTAGCCTCCATCCTGTTGGAGGCATCTCAATTAGTTGCTCCAATAAAAGGTTGTCATCTTTATATGGTTAGTCAGGACCAGGGATATCCTAATGATGTTTGGATTACTGAGGTTTGGGATAGTCAAGAAGACCACGATAATTCTTTGAAGGATGAAAAAGTACGGGCTCTGATTACCCAAGCCATGCCGCTACTCGCCGGGAAGCCTGTGAAGGGACAAGTGCTTGACATTCTGGGAGGAGCTGGAATTGATTAAACCTTATTTTTAAATATATAGAACTTACCTATTACCTACGCTATGAAACTATTCCGATTTGGAAATCCCTCATCCGAGAAACCAGGAGTTAACTATCAGGGAAAGAACCTGGATATTCAGGCTTTTGGCGAAGATTATACTCCCTCATTTTTTGCCAACGACGGATTAAACCGACTACACAACTGGCTAGATGATCACTCGGCTGAGTGTCCTGAAGTAAGTGATACCGAGCGAATGGCTCCTCCATTAGTACAATCAGGAAAGATAATTTGTGTGGGTCTTAACTATAAAGACCATGCTTCGGAAAGCAAGATGGAGCTTCCGAAAGAACCCATTATTTTCTTCAAAGCCACATCGGCAATTGTTGGTCCTAATGATGATTTAATTATCCCCAAGGGTAGTGAGAAAACCGACTGGGAGGTGGAATTAGCCATAGTGATTGGTAAAAAAGCGTCGTACGTCTCAGAAGATGAGGCGATGGATTATGTAGCCGGATACACTCTCCACAATGATTATAGCGAGCGCGCCTATCAACTAGAACGTTCTGGTCAGTGGGTGAAAGGAAAAAGCTGCGATACTTTCGCCCCAATCGGTCCATATCTGGTTACCAAAGATGAGATTGAAGATGTTCACAATTTAAACCTGTGGCTCAAAGTAAATAGCGAGACGAAGCAGCAGGGAAACACAACTGATCTGATTTTCAATGTACCTCATTTAGTAAGCTATCTCAGCCAGTTTATGAGCTTACATCCCGGTGATATCATCTCTACCGGTACCCCCGCCGGAGTAGGTCTAGGGTTTGATCCTCCAGTATTCTTAAAAGCTGGAGATGTAGTAGAACTGGGAATTGATGGACTAGGTAGTTCCCGTCAAGAAGCAAAAGCGTATCAAGGATAATAGCAGTCCACAGTCGACAGTCCACTTTAGTTGCTTCTAGATAAACTGTCGACTATGAACTGTTGTCTGTGGACTATTAACTGAAATTATGAAAGACTACGCACAAACTGTAAATCTCGAAGATGACCCGGAAGTGATCCGGCAGTATGAAGAGTACCATGCTAATGTATGGCCCGAAGTGCTCGCAGCACTTAAAGAGGTAGGCGTTATTGATATGAAAATCTACCGATTAGGTCGTCGCCTGTTTATGTTTATGCAAACTGAAGACGAATTTGACCTGAATGTAGATATGCCCCGCTACCTCACATTACATCCTCGTTGTCGGGAGTGGGAAGATCTGATGGGAACATTTCAGGAGAAAGTACCCGAAGCTCAGCCGCAAGAAAAGTGGGCGAACATGAAAAAAGTGTTTGAATTCTAGGCGATGCAAAAGATTGATTCCCACCAGCACTTTTGGCAGTACAGTCCTGAAACTCACGGATGGATTAGCGATGAAATGGCGGTACTCAAGCAAGACTTCCTACCTAACAATCTAGCTCCTTTGCTCAAGGCGAACAATTGTACGGGTTGTGTGGCAGTGCAGGCTAGCCAAACCCTAGCTGAAACCGACTGGTTACTCAGCCTGGCTGCCCAAAATGATTTTATTTTAGGAGTAGTTGGCTGGGTAGATTTACGAGACCCTCAACTTGCTAACACATTACATCGCTTATCTAAAAATCCCAAATTGAAAGGAGTACGTCACGTCATTCAGGATGAGCCGGATGATGAGTTTATGTTGCAAGCTAATTTTATTCGGGGAGTAAATCTACTGGCGGAATACGATCTAACTTACGATCTGCTCATCTTTGAAAAGCATCTGCCCTCTGCTTTATCGTTTGTGGAACAAGTATCTGGCGTACCTATCGTCGTCGACCATATTGCAAAACCCAACATTAGCGAAAGGGAACTACAGCCCTGGAAAAAGAATATTACTGCACTGGCTCAAAACTCATCAGCTTATTGTAAAATATCCGGAATAGTCACCGAAGCCAATTGGCAAAGCTGGAAATATGATGATTTACTCCCTTATTTAGATACGGTAGTAGAAGCCTTTGGAACTGATCGCCTAATGATTGGTTCTGATTGGCCAGTATGCTTGCTAGCCGCTGAGTACGAAGGAGTGATGGAGATCGTGAATCAGTACTTTGCACCTTTTTCTGAACAAGAACGCCAACATGTATTCTACCAAAACGCAGCGGATTTCTATCGTCTTTAGGCAATGAAGATATGAGATATAAAAAGTCAGAAGCTGGAAGACTGAAGTTAAAGAGGGTGGAGCAGGAGGCTCGGTGCATGAAGAATTGGAAACTGAAGGTTAGCAAATAGAGACCAGAAATTAGAAATTGATAGAAATTAAGACTTGCGGGGATGGTTAGAAGTCCGGAATTTCCGGTTTCCGGTCTCCAATACTTATTAGCAATCAACAATTTAACCATTTACTTCTTATGGATCTACAACTCACCAATAAAGTAATACTAGTTACCGGTGGAGCCAGTGGTATTGGCGAAGCCATCGTCCGCGGGGCAGCCCAAGAAGGAGCTATTCCGGTGATCGTAAACCGACGACGCGAACGAGGTCAAAAATTAGTGGCTGAACTTGAGCAAGCCGGAAATCAATGCCTCTTTGTTCAGGCCGATTTGAGTGAGATTGACCAGTGCCAACAAGCCATTACCCAAACTGTTAATCAGCTCGGCCGCCTTGATATCTTGGTTAATAATGCTGGAATTAACGATGGAGTTGGACTGGAAAGTGGCTTTCCCGAGGCGTTTATGCAGTCGCTCCAAAATAATTTGCAGCACTACTACTCACTAGCACACTACGCTCTACCCTATTTGAAGAAGACCAAAGGAAACATCGTCAATATAAGCTCTAAAACGGCAGTGACTGGTCAAGGCGGCACTTCGGGTTATATCGCCGCTAAAGGTGCCCAACTAGCCCTAACCCGAGAGTGGGCGGCTGAGCTACTCCCCTACGGAATCCGGGTAAACGCGGTACTTCCTGCCGAAGTGCTTACTCCCATGTACGAGAGTTGGCTAAAGAGCTTCAATAATCCTGATGAGAAGAAGGCTGAGATTGAGCGGCGTATTCCTTTGGAACAGCGCATGACTACCACTCAGGAAATCGCTGACACCGTACTATTCTTAGCTTCCGACCGGGCTTCCCACACCACTGGTCAACTTCTTTTTCCTGATGGTGGCTACACGCATCTAGACCGAGCAATTCATTCCTAAAGCGCACGCAATTGGTTGTGTAAGCTCTTCGGTGAGATTACTTATTCATCGTTGTAGCCTATTGATTCTGAAACAAACCCTCAGGCTGAATCACATCAACTCTGACTACTTTTCTATTCTCAAATGTGAAAACTTCTACTATATTTTGCCCAACCTTATCGGCTTCTTCGAGCCAAACTTTATCGTGCATAATCACTTTATCGTCTATTTCCACAAGATGCTGTATTTCTGAGCGAACATTGGGGTGACTCTCAAAGTGTTTAGCTCTGTTCTTGATTAAATTCTCCCTTCCGTCAACCTTTATTTCTGATTCTATAAATACTTGAACTTCATCGGCAAAACTCTTTACATATTTTTCAGCATCCCGTTCATTCACCGCATCTATCATTTCCTTTATAATTCTGCCTTGCTCTCCAGTAATCTCATATTTAGGTTGTTGTTCAGAGTTACATCCAACCATAATGTAAAAAGTCAGTACCGTAATTTGTATTATTCTCCTCACTGGTTCGTCACAATTAATAGTAACTGAAAAAAGGACTCTCTAATGAGTCCTTTATTAATGACAAAAAATTTCTTCACTAATCCTCCGCGATTGAAATCGCCATAGGGGCTTCTTTCTTAAGAGAAGAATACATTTCTGCGTATTCTTCATCCGTGTCCTTTTTTTCAATAACATCCCAATAACCTTCTCCGTACATTGCTTGGGTTCGCTCTTCGTATAGCTGATAAAAGGCTTTTTGGAGATGGTGTACATTCGTTAGGTACTCACCGTAGGTATTATCATCGCTAAAGCGAGCGCTTACCACGTAATTGTTTTTTTGCTGGGCCACCTGATCTTGTACAAAATCGTATACCTTTTGTTGATTATCCAGACCAGTATTTTCGCCCATCTCAACCTTAAACAGACTCAGATTATTTTTCTTAGCATATTCATCATCAATAGCGGGAACCTTCGTCTCTGAATTGTTTTCGGGATGAGGTGGAAGCTTTATGGGTACTTCCACACGCTGTCCATTTTGCGTTTGCCCCAAGTACAGTACTTTTAAACGATTAGCTTTTCTCACCTCTTGCTGTACCTTCTGAACTAACGACATAGGTTGGGTGCGATCAACTCGAAAGATTATTACATCATGTTCTTCCGATTCCTGCTGGAGCACTGAAGCAATATTGGCTATTTCAACAGTTTCGCCATCAATACTTATTTCATCCTCATTTAAAGCTACCGTTACCGTAGTGCTGGGATCACCTTTAAACCTAAACTCTGATTCTGGTAGTACCGGAATATCAATTTCCTGGCTAATATCAGTTGCAGGACCTTCAGTCTCAAGGAGCATCTGCTCATCAAGCTTAGAGTTACACTGCACAATTACTAAGTTGAAACCTAGTACTGCGAGTATGGTTAGGACTACTTTGACCTTGCCAATCCATCCTGATTTTTTTACGTTCATCATGGTTATTCTCTTTTTAATGAATGATAAATTGAAATGGTGTATCAACCCGTAAGAGTTGGTGCTGACCAATTGCCTCAAAAGCAAGGTTTGATACGCAACTAAGGAGTAACCTTGATCGATCGTTTTTTTGTCGGCTATGTATTCATGCGTTGTTTTTAGGGATTTTATCAGTTGCCAGACTACCGGATTAAACCAGAGAATCGCCGCTGAAAGTTGAACAAATAATAAATCTACGGAATGCCTCTCTCGGATATGCACTTTTTCGTGCGCGAGGATTTGACCAAAGTCTTCACTTGACACTACATCTTGATATACAAAAACAAAGTTTAGGAAAGAAAAAGGAGCAGTTGAATGTGAAACTTTTATCACTCTCACCCCATCAATCACTTTTTTCTCACTACGGCTCATGAGTCGGTGAACCCAAACGTACAGCCCAATAAGCCGAAAAATTACTACCACAAACCCAATTCCATAAATGGCAAGGGCGATGGTTACTAGTAAAGAGTGAAAACTGGTTTGTTCTTGAACCAATGCTTCTTCGCTGGCTGGTTCGGCAGCATGATCCTTTACGCTTGCTGACCAACTCTCAAATGCATCGTAGTAGAAAAATCGGACTTCACTCAGCCCCTCAATAGGCTTATTTATCGCACTGCTAATTGAGGATGATACATCAATACTCAACAACGGAAACAAGAAGGAGAACACCGGAATAGTTAGCAAGAAAAAGCGGTTGAGTCCGAAAAAGGTCTCCTTACGAAGCAATAGTAAATACAAAGCGTAAAGTACTATCAGTATCACACTAGCCTCTAGCAAATACACAATAAGGCTAGTCATCTTTCTTTCCCTTTAAGTCTTCTAGCATTTTCATAACTTCATCCAGCTCTTTTTCGTCCAGCTTTTTACTTTCCGAAAAGAAGTTGACGACTTGCTTTAGCGAATTATTGTAGTAATCCGATACCAGTCGGGAAAGCTGCCCTTTGCGGTACTCCTCCCTAGAAATTAGTGGGTAGTACTGGTATGATTTTCCGTAAGCTGTGTAGTCTACAATATTTTTCTGCACCAGTACTCTCACAATGGTTGAAACCGAATTATAAGGAGGTTTTGGATCGGGGTATTGCTCGATAATATCCTTGATAAAACCGCGCTCAATGTCCCAGAGAATTTTCATAATCTTCTCCTCTGCCTTAGTTAAAGTCGTCATCACTTGTTGAGTTTTATTGATCAGCAAGACAAGCTTACAACTTAATTTTAAGTTAATCAACTTATTTATAAATAATTTAACTTAATTTTAAGTTTGAATAAAACAAAGGCCCTGTAAATATATTTTTCAGATTTCACCAATAGAGCATCCATGATATCTATCTTAGTAGATTTCTATTAAAGAATGTAAGCACTTTTTCTTCCAACGGTTTGCTACATTTAGATGTCTTCATACTGATTGTAATCAACTTACTTCACCATGAAAAATGCTTGCTTCTTTGCGCTACTTTTTTGGTTTGGTGGTCTTATCTTTACTTACGGACAGAGCAGCTTAGACAACATTCCTCGTGAGTTACGATCTAAAATCCGGTGGATGGAACGACAAGGTTTTCCGGCTAGTAGCTATCGGTGGACTGAACCAAAGGTTAATCTTCACCTGCAAGAAGCTTTAAAATACCGCAACCGTTCTACGCTCTATTTTGCTAGCGGATCGGGATTGATATTTTCAGGAGGACTACTAACTTCAATCGGCTTTGTGGGATTGATATTCACCCCAGTTATTGCTGCTGTTTCATTGGGTACGCAGGAGTTTGATGTATCTCGCTACGGTGCGATGATTATTGTTGGCGGAGTTTCAACCGCTGGAGGGCTTACGCTGCTACTTACCAAAGGAACGTCCGATCGAAAAAAAGTAAGGATGCATATACAAAAAGCACAGAAGCTATATCCAGGACGGTAGTTATTACTGATATGAGGAGGTGTTAAAATAAACACTTGCTTCTCAGCATAAACTTTCCATACATTTACGCTATGAAATACTCAAAACTTTTCATACTAATTTTAGGTCTTACTTTCTTTTCTGTATCTGCCTTTGCTCAACATGAAGAAGCTACTCAGCAAGCCCAAGAGCAGGCCGAAGTTTGGCTACCTTTAGTAGATGAAGGCAACTACGCCGGAAGTTGGGAAGAAGCCGCTTCAGTTTTTCAGCAGAGTGTTACTAAAGAGCAATGGGGGCAGGCTGCCAAGCAAGTGCGAGAACCTCTGGGAAACGTAAAATCACGCGATTTACGAAAAGCTGAATACACTAACTCTCTACCCAATGCTCCCAAAGGTGAGTATGTCCTCATTGAGTACACCGCTTCTTTTGTCAACCAGCAAAATCTAGTTGAAACCGTAGTCATGAGTAAAACCGAATCAGAAGAATGGGCAACCATAGGATACTTTATTCAGCCTGGATAATAAATTTCCGCCTAATTCTCACTATTGGTAATTTTGCTTTTTAATACCCCACTTTTCTGCGAACTTTATCAGCTACTATTCGTGTTAGCATCGTTTGCTAACGCGTATTAACGCATTTTTTTGGTAATACTTTTTTTCCATGGTACCTACTCTTGGAGCTAACTATCAATCAGGTAAAACTACTTTTACGGTATGGTCACCCCAGGCAAACTCGTTAGAAGTAGTCATTAATAATCAGGATACTTATTCTTTAACTACTGACAACTTTGGTTACTGGACAAGCACTGAGTTTAATGACCTAAAGCCCGGCGACCGTTATCAGTACCGAATTGATGGAAAAACTTTACACCCTGACCCGGCCTCTCTGTCGCAACCCGATGGAGTTCACAATGCTTCGGCGGTAGTTGATCTACAAGCAGTTAGCTGGTCAGATGCCAACTGGAAAGGAATTACCTTGAAAGATATGGTGATCTACGAACTACACGTAGGCACTTTTACCGCTGAAGGCACTTTTGAGGCAATGATCGGTAAGCTAGATTACCTGAAAGATCTTGGTATCAATACCATTGAGTTGATGCCCGTTGCCCAGTTTCCGGGAAATCGTAACTGGGGCTACGATGGTGTTTACCCTTACGCTGTACAACACTCGTACGGTGGTGCGCTCGGTTTACAAAAACTGGTGAATGCTTGTCATCAACAAGGCATTGCGGTATTGCTAGACGTGGTATACAATCACCTCGGACCAGAAGGCAACTATCTCTCGGCATTTGGTCCGTACTTTACGGACAAACACGCTACTCCCTGGGGATTGGCTATCAATTTTGATGACGCTTACTGCGATGGGGTTCGTCATTATTTTTTACAGAATGCCTTAATGTGGCTCCAGGATTTTCACCTGGATGGTCTGCGGCTAGATGCTATCCACGCAATTAAAGATACTGGCGCTAAACATTTCCTGGCTGAACTAAGTCAGGCAAGCTCAGATCTCTCAGAACAGACTGGATGCAACTACGTACTAATCGGCGAATGTGATCTGAATGACCATAAATATATTAGTCCTCACAAAGTAGGTGGATACGGATTGGATGGGCAGTGGATTGACGAGTTTCATCACGCCCTGCATACTGTACTCACCGGAGAAAGCGACGGATATTATGCCGATTTCAGTGAGTTTTCCCACCTAATGAAGGCTTACGAAAAAACGTATGTGTACGATGGGGTTTATTCTCCTTACCGCAAACGCACGTTTGGCAACAGCGCCGAAGGTCGCCCGTATTCGCAGTTCGTAGTATTTTCTCAGAACCACGACCAAGTGGGTAATCGCATGTTGGGCGACCGTCTGACCGGAACCCTACCTTTTCCGGCACTAAAATTAGCTGCCGGAGCAGTATTAGTTTCACCCTATGTTCCAATGCTATTTATGGGCGAAGAATATGGCGAGACCCAACCGTTTCAGTATTTTGTCAGTCATACTGATCCTGAATTAGTGGAAGCGGTGTGCCAGGGACGCAAACGAGAGTTTGCCTATTTCCAAAAAGAAGAGCAAGAAGTACCCGACCCACAATCAGAGGAAACTTTCAATAACTCCAAACTATCGTGGAACTGGTCAGTACTAGAATCCCAGTTGCTATTTAAATACTATCAAGCACTCATCAAACTGCGAAAAGAGCTCCCTGCCTGGCAAGACGACAGCCGTCCGGCACTAGAAGTAAAAATCTTAGAGCCAAATATTATCTTATTAATCCGCCAACACACTTCTGATGAGTCGGTTAACCCTAGTATAATTGTGATGAACTTTTCCTCAGAATCTACGGTCTTTACTCTACCCATGAGTCAGGACGAAAGTTACGAGAAGATATTTGATTCAGAAGACACTGCCTGGGGTGGAGAGACTCCACAAGCGACATTAATAATGGATCACGAAACTCAAAGTCCGCTTCTTCCCTATAATCTAGTAATTTACCAACGAAGCACTGAATGATTACGAAGACCGGAGACGGGAAATAATGACTACACTTTGCAGTAAATGACCAATCTAATAGAGAACTACTGTGGACTGTCGTCTATGGACTATGAATAATCATCAATTCACATATCACCTTTCCGGTTTCCGGCATACGGACTCCGGTATCCTAATGAAGTTATGAGCAATAAGAATAAATACGTTTGTATTCACGGGCATTTTTACCAACCTCCTAGAGAAAACCCCTGGTTGAACCGGGTAGAAGTGCAAGACTCCTCCTACCCTTTCCACGATTGGAATGAGCGGATCACGGCTGAATGCTACTCTCGCAACTCAGCCGCCCGTATTTTAGATAATAAGGGGCGAATTCAGGATATTATTAACAACTACGCCAAAATCAGTTTCAACTTTGGTCCTACCCTTCTTCAATGGATGAAGCTCCAAGCTCCCGATGTGTACGAGGCTATTCTGGAAGCCGATCGTATTAGTCTGTCACAATTCAATGGTCATGGCTCGGCCATTGCTCAAGCATATAATCACCTGATTGTACCTCTAGCTAACTCTCGCGACCAAGAAACTCAAGTAATTTGGGGAATTCGGGATTTTGAATCTCGCTTCAACCGTTATCCCGAAGGTATGTGGTTGCCGGAAACGGCGGTAAATACCGATACCCTGGAAGTGTTGGCCAGACACGACATTAAGTTTACCATTCTATCTCCTTACCAGGCACTAAAAGTCCGTAAGATTGGGACGAAAGACTGGCACGATGCTACCGGAGCTAAAGTCGATCCACGTCGCCCCTACTTGTGCAAACTGCCTTCTGGTCGCTCCATCGCTCTGTTTTTCTACGATGGTCCGGTATCACAGGGGATTGCGTTTGAGGGATTACTAAACAACGGATCAGCTTTTGCCGAACGACTCATGGGGCAGCTCGATATGAGCAACGATGCTCCTCAAATTATGCATATTGCTACCGATGGCGAAAGCTATGGCCACCACCACCGCTACGGCGAGATGGGTCTCGCCTACTGTTTGCACCAAATTGAGAACGATGCGGAAGTATCACTAACCATCTATGGCGACTTTTTGGAGAAATACCCTCCTGAGCACGAAGCTCAGGTGATAGAAAACACTGCCTGGAGTAGTACTCCTCACCTAGAACGCTGGTCAGAAGATGGGGGCGGAAATACCGGAGGTAATCCTGAATGGCACCAACGTTGGCGTAAACCTCTACGAGCTGCCTTTAACTGGCTACGCGATACAGTAAATCCCATTTACGAACAGGAAACACGATCTTTTGGCCTAGATCCTTGGAAGCTTCGTAATGAATATATTGACGTGGTACTCGACCGTTCTCACGAAAATGTAGAACAGTTTATTGAGAAACATACCGAAACAACGCTCTCGAGTGAGCAAAAAATAAAGCTACTTAAACTGCTGGAGATTCAGCACCATGCTATGCTGATGTATACCAGTTGTGGCTGGTTCTTCGATGAAGTCACCGGCATTGAAACCATGCAGGATATTCTGTATGCTGCCCGGGTGCTACAACTTACTGAAGATATCACCGGAACTAACTATGAAAGTCAGTTTCTGAAACTACTAGCCGAAGCGGAGAGTAATATTCCCGAACACCAGAATGCTGCCGTGGCTTACGAACAGTTCGTTCGCCCGTCTATCGTTGATATGCCTAGGGTAGGCGCCCACTACGCTGTATCTTCCCTATTCTCCAAGTATCCGGAAGAAGCTCGGGTGTACAGCTACGCCGCTAAGACCAAAAACTTTGAATCGCTGGAGGCGGGGAAGTATAAACTGGCTATTGGCAAGGCTGAATTACGCTCGGAAGTTACGTTAGAAGAAGCCCAAATCACTTTCGCTATTTTGCACTTAGGCGATCATCACCTTTTTGGGGGAGTACGTGATTACTCAGGCGAGGAGTTTTTTCAAGCCATGCGAGAAGAAATTGTTCCAGCCTTCAGAAATAGTCGGGTACACGAAGCTATTGTGTTACTTGATAAACACTTTGGCACGCATAATTACTCGTTCTGGCACCTGTTTAAAGATGATCAGAAGAAAATACTAGATCAGGTACTGGAGCAGACCTTAACCTCAGTAGAAGGAACCTTCCGCAAGATTTACGAAGATAATTACTCCCTGTTACAAGCCATGAAAGCACTTAGCATTGATCCTCCCAAGCCTCTGAAGTTTCCGGGAGAATTTACAGTAAATGCCAATTTACGTCGATTGTTGCAAAGTGATGAGATCGATGACCGGGAGCTTAATATGTTAGCTGACAGTTTGGAAAACCTTTCAGTAGATATTGATAAAGTAGGACTAAACTACCTAGCGGCTGAACGCATCAACCAGTTCATGAAACTTTTCCAACACAGCCCGGAAAGCGATCAATTGATGAGGAGAGTAGTTCAGTTAATTCAAGTATGCCGTAAGGTACATCTTACTCCCGACTTGTGGGAAGCTCAGAATATTGCGTTTACTATTCACCGCAGAAACTATCACCAAAAATGTCAGCTACGCGATGAGAATGATCGGGAAGCCCAATCCTGGTGTAATACGTTTGAAACGCTATTTCAGGAACTCAATATTCACGTAGTTGAAAACAGCCCTGTACCCCAGGTCTAAAAACCAGTATGTTAGTCAGTCCGTTTATTTGAGGTAAACGGACTTTTTTTTGCTTCGGTACCAGGCTACTATCGTCTTCAATTTTTTTAGACCAAACCACAACTATGTATATTCCTCAATCAACGTACCGTTTGCAATTTCATGCGAACTTTAACTTAGGACAGCTATCGGAGATTTTAGATTATCTGCAACAACTGGGTATTTCTACCATCTACGCTTCGCCCATTCTGGAAGCCCGAATAGGCAGCACCCACGGCTACGATGTAATCAATCCGCTTAAAATCAACCCGGAGATTGGTGACCTGACATCACTCCAAAATGTAGCGCAGCAACTTCGGCAGCGAAATATGGGCTGGGTACAAGATATTGTGCCCAATCATATGGCGTTCAGCACCCTAAACCCCTGGATAGAAAGCCTGTTGGAACTCGGTCCTCGATCTCCGTTTTTTAAGCACTTCGATATTGACTGGTGGAGCGACCATCCCGATAATCACGGAAAATTGATGCTCCCGATTTTGGGCGACCCTTTGTCCGATATTATAGCTACCCAGCAAACTCAGCTCTCCTACAACAAGCGGGGGTTGGCGTTGCAGTATTACGAACACCAAATACCACTTAATAGCCGTTCGTATTTTGGCTTAATCAATCAGATTATTGACCAAGCCAGCCAAGTTGAGTATACCGCCCAGTTCACTCAACTACTATCGGTGTTAGAACGCTTTCCTCCTGGCCAGGAGGAAAAAGTGTCGCCGAAAGAGTGGCAGAACTTCAAAGACCAATGGCAAGAGCTCTTCCATCATGATACTTTTCGTTTGGCACTTACCCATACTGTTGAAAAGTTGAACCAAGATACCGAAGCCCTGGAGAAACTAATTAATCAGCAGTATTTCCGGTTAGTACACTGGAAAGAAACTGAGCGAGAAATTTACTACCGAAGATTTTTTACGGTAAATGACCTCATTTGCCTTAATATGCAAAGCCAAAAAGTGTTTGAGGATTATCACCAACTACTGCATAAGCTTATTCAGGAGAATGATATTCAAGGCTTACGGATTGACCATATTGACGGGCTATTTGATCCTACCCAATACGTAAAACGATTACGAAACCTGACTGGAACAGACACCTACATAGTAGTTGAAAAAATACTAGAAGGCCACGAAACTATCCCTAACGAATGGCCTATTCAGGGAACAACCGGTTATGATTTTTTAGTACAGGCCAACCAGTTTTTTAGTAGTAATTCAGCCGAGAGCGACCTGAACAAACTCTATGAGCAGTGGAACCCTGAGCAGAAAACTTACGAAGAGCTGGTCTACGAAAATAAGATGCTTATTCTCCGGCAGCGGATGCAAGGCGAATTAAGTAACCTCACTCGTCTGTTAGAAACACTCCAGATTATCCCCAAAACCAATACAGCTACTACCGACGAGTTACAAGAAGCGTTGGCTCATTTATTAGTAGTCTTTCCGGTATACCGCATTTATGATAATCAGTTGCCACTTTCTGAAACCTCACTAATTTTACTCGGTGAAATATTTAGTATCGCTGAAGAAAAAGCCCCCCACCTATCTGCAGCCTTTCAAACTCTCCGAGTTATTTTCAACGGTGTGCCTGATAATGACGATGAGACTAATCAGAATATGCTGTATTTTATTCAGCGATGCCAGCAATTTTCGGGACCACTCGCCGCCAAAGGCATTGAAGACACTACATTCTATCAATATAACCGCTTAGTTTCTAGAAACGAAGTGGGCGATAATCCGGCTCAGTTAGGCATGGCTACTGAAGAGATTCATCAGTGGTTACAATCCCGATCGTTACTAACAATGAATGCTACGGCAACCCACGATACCAAACGGGGCGAGGATGCTCGTTTGCGAATCAACCTACTGAGCGAGATGACTGAAGAATGGACTCAAGTGAGCCAGCGGTGGAAAGAACAACATCAGTCCTACCGTAGCGAAGTAACCGGAAAGCATTTTCCTACCGATAATGACATCTACTTTCTTTACCAGACCTTAGTGGGAACCTACCCTTTTCACCTATCCCCATTGGGGGATAACTACAATGAGCGATTGGTAGGTTATATGGAAAAAGTAGTGCGGGAAGCAAAGACTAATACCAGTTGGTCATCCCCCAATCAGGATTACGAAAAGAGCTTAACACAATTCATTCAAACTATACTCAGTGACTCCAGTTTTCTTGATGAATTTGCCGCATTTGCCCGACCAGTTGCCCAACAGGCAGTTACTTACTCACTAGGACAAGTAGTGCTAAAGACTATGGCTCCGGGTATTCCGGATATTTATCAGGGAACTGAGTTCTGGGATTTGAGCATGGTTGATCCTGATAACCGCCGTCCGGTGGACTATCCCGCCCGTCAGTACTGGATAGATCAATTTACCCAAACTACCGATGCATTAGCCCAAGTGCAGCAATTGGCGGCTAGCCCCGACGATCCGGCAATTAAGATGTATACGCTCTACCGTAGCTTACAATTACGAAAACGCTGGCCTGCCTTATTTGCCGAAAGCTTTTATCAGCCGTTGGTTGTCACCGGACGATACGCCGATCATATACTAGCTTTTCTGCGCCGACATCAAGACCGCTATGTGCTCACGATCATCCCTCGGGAAATTATAAAACTACTCCCTAAAGGGCAGAATTTTCCCCTGGGCGATTTGTGGGAAGATACTGCCATTACCCTACCCAATTTACCTCGGGATTTCTGGAAAAACGAGTTCACCGATGAGATCATTAGCTGTTCCGAAACATCTCTCCCAATTTCTACTATCTTGCAGCATTTTCCAGTAGCGATTTTAACCAACCAGCAACCATGATTACCCAACGGCGGAGCGGCGTCCTGCTTCATATTACTTCTTTACCTTCAGTGTACGGCATTGGTAACTTAGGCTCCGAAGCCTACCGCTTTGCCGACTTTATGAAACAGGCGGGGCTTACTTACTGGCAAATTCTTCCACTAAATCCGGTAGACGAGGCAAGTGGCTTTTCCCCTTACAGTGGGTTATCAGCTTTTGCCGGAAACCCTTTACTTATTAGTCCTGAGTTACTGGTGAAAGAGCGCCTTTTACGAAAAGAAGAAATAACGCCTACTTCCCGTTTTTCGGAAGACAAAGTGGATTTTGAAAAGGTAGTTCCCATTATACAAACCTGGTTGCAATTGGCTTTCACTCGGTTCTCACGTAGCCGTAGTAAACGCCTCCGCCAAGCTTACGAACAGTTTTGTATGTACGAAGCCGATTGGTTAGATGACTTTGCCGACTTTACCGCGTTTCGTCAGCACTTCGGAGGGAAACGATGGGATAAGTGGCCAACAGAAATCCGTGACCGCGATGTATTAGCCGTAGATGAACTGAGAAGCCAAGTGCAAGATCGCATTAGTCAAACTAAGTTTGAGCAGTTTATCTTTTTTCGTCAATGGAATGCGCTGAAAGCATACTGCCGGCGAAAGGGAGTGAAGTTTTTAGGCGACATTCCGTTTTACACTGGTTACGATAGTGCTGACGTTTGGGCGCATCAGGAAATCTTCAAACTCAAAAAATCGAAGCGACCCAAAGCGGTAGCGGGCGTACCGCCTGATTACTTTAGTAAAACAGGGCAACTGTGGGGAATGCCTATCTTCGATTGGAAGCAGTTGAAAGAGAAAAACTACCATTGGTGGATGCACCGGGTCAGCCACAACCTCAGCATGTTCGATCTGGTTCGACTCGACCATTTCCGGGCATTTTCAGCATTTTGGGAAGTAGATGCTGCTGAGAAAACAGCTATCAATGGGAAGTGGAAGAAAGGGCCGCAAAGCGAATTTTTCAAAAAGCTACGTAAGAAGCACAAGAAGTTACCCATCATTGCTGAAGACCTAGGCGATATTGACCAGCCTGTTCACGATCTGATGAGTGAGTTTGGCTTACCCGGAATGAAAGTCCTGCACTTTGCCTTTGGTGCCGACATGCCTAAGAGTAGCTATATTCTCCATCATCATGTATCCAACTCAGTAGTATACACCGGAACTCACGATAATAACACTACCCGAGGTTGGTTCAAACGGTTAAAAGTAACTGACCGTCGCCGACTGTCAGATTATCTTCAGCAGGAGGTGACCGAAAAAAATGTAGCCTACCTACTGAGTTGTCTGGCAATGCAATCAGTAGGTAAGCTATGCGTAGTGCCCATGCAGGATTTTCTAAACCTGGGCGAAGAGGCAATAATGAACCGTCCATCTACGGCTACCGGAAACTGGCTATGGCAGATGAAACCTGATGCCATTACTGCTCCGCTTGTCCGTCAAATTAAGAAGATGAACCAGATCTACGCCCGTTTACCAGAATCTCCTCCGTTGAAAAAGACCGCTAAAAAATCGGTAAAGAAAAAAGCTAAAACAGTCAGGCTAGCTAAGTCTCTGTAATTGTCCACTAAAGATTTTTTAGTGCTACTTTTTGCTATGCATCAATGTTTTCAGATATACAGCACCACCAGATTCTGATGATAATGGGCGACATACACGTTGTTAATGGTTAGATCTTTTAGCGCTCACTTCATTCAGCTTTCAGTTTCGCTATTAATAATGGCTTTCTCACTTGGCTGAGAGGTAAAGTTTCGCCGGAGTATAAAATAACCTGATAATGCCTGAATTCATCTTGCTGAATAGCTTTTATCAGAGATAAGCGTACAACTACTGAACGATGTATTCGGATAAAAACTTCGGGAGATAATTGTTTCTCAAGAGCGTCTAGACTTTGCCTAATCAGATATTTTTGATTCTCTACATAAACCTCAACATATTGGTCAGCCGATTTTATAAAAAGTATTTGGTTAGTATCTATGTACTCGGTGATGTTGCGATGTTTGTAGGGTAATCGTTGTAGATACGTATCTTCCCTTTTCAACTTAAATTGACCAATGAGTTGGTGGACAATTTCCTGAGTGATAGGGGTTGCCAGACGATTGGCAGCGCGTGATATGGCTTGATCAAATCTTTGTGTCGTAAACGGTTTCAACAAATAATCTACCGCATTCAACTCGAATGCTTTGACGGCAAAATCATCGTAGGCCGTTATAAAAATAACATGGGGAATCTCGACTACCCGTTTTAAGACTTCTACTCCATTGTAACCGGGCATTTGTATGTCCAAAAAAACTAGATCAGGATGTAGCTCATTCAATAAGTTTAGTGCTTTCGCTCCGTCTTCGGCTTCTCCAATTAGTTTTAAGTGACTGTGCCGATCCAGGTGAAGTTTCACTAGCGAACGAGCATCCAATTCGTCATCAATGATCACCACTGAAATAGTATCTGTCATGAAGCTGGAAGGTTTATTTGGGTATTCACCCCACCATTCAAATTATACAACTTTAGTTCAGCCGTGTCGCCATAGTGAGAATATAATCTTTGCCTTACGTTTTCAAGTCCAATTCCCCCCGTTTTTTGAACCAGTGATGGCCCTTCATTGTAAATATCAATTTGCAATTGGTCAACCGGAATGATCCGAATACTGATTTTTAACAGTTGTGCGCCTACACTTTTAGCTATACCGTGCTTCACAGCATTCTCCACGATAGGTTGTAAAAAGAAATTGGGTACCTCTACTTGAAGTGCTTCCTCTTGTATTTCGTACACAACTTTTGAGTTTTTAAACCGACGCTGTTCTATTTGCAGATATTTTTGAACGTAATTTAACTCTTCCGCTAAAGAGACAATAGGTCGTCCGTTTTCATTTAGTGAAATACGTAGTAACTCACTTAATCCCGTTGTCATCTCGCTAGCAACTTCGGTTTTTTGCTGGTGAATAGCGCTTACGATACTGTTCAACGTATTAAAAAGAAAATGGGGTTGTAGTTGCATTTTCAGCATCCGAAGTTGATTGCTAATCAAATCCTTTTCCAACTGAACGCCCCTGATTCTCTCAGCTTCCGAATCTTTATAGTACGTGTAGGCATGCACCACAGCGATAATGGCCATACAAATAAAAAAGTGCCAATGAAAAAGGTTGACAAAAAGAATCTGATACAAATTATTAAAGCTTTCCCAGCTTATAGTCCCCTGCATTGCCAGTAACCAAATATTAGTGTAGATACTCAAATACGCCAATACCAGCCCGACGGATGCAAGAAGTAAAACGAAGGAATTAGACAGGCTCACCTTTTCAACTCTGAATTTCGCAGCAAGCCTAAAAACGATGGGTGTAATCAAGGCCCACACCCACCATACGGCTAATTGTATCCAAAAAATGCTTAACCAACTACTGGATTGTCCTGATTGTAAGGATTTAAGATGCAGTTGGGTGGCTGTAAAAACGGAAACCACTGACCACAACAGCAAATTATAAAGCCAGAACTTTTGGTTAAACCTCACCATATTATTCTACATTGAATACAATTTTTTCGTGCCGCCTCATTCTAGAATGATGCTCAAACTCATCGTGGGTTGAGTAGGCTAATATTAGCCAAAATGGCTCTCCATTTTTCAACGGATAATCATATATATCTTCTCCTTTCCACAAGCGGCGAAATTTAATGTAGGTTTCATAGTTAGTCTCGCTAAAATCGACAATCTCAATATCGTGACTACCTCCTAACGATTCATCCGTTTTGGGATTGCCAAATCCTTTAACGTACATGTCTGTACTTTCTTCTTTACCATCAACCACATGAAACAAAAGCAAATCACTCTGCACGATGGCATTCTCTTGATTAAACCCAACCCCCACCCAGCCTCGGGTGGGAGCACGTAATTCCATCACTAAAAAATCGCCCTCCTTGTTGCATTTCCAACTCATGCCACCCAGAGACAATTCCATTTGAGCCTGAGTTGAATACGCAATACAAGAGGTCAATAAAAAAACAAGTATTCTCATTCTTTGATTGGTTTTATATCCGACAACACCGTTACTACCAACCATTTTTCGGCTTCCTTGGCTAAGGAAATTTGGTACATAAAATCGTACTCATGGCTAATTGCTTGCAGCATAACATCCACGGTTTCGCCTCGAATTACGTGGGCATTTTTTATGGTAATTTCTCGCGGAGTGCCGCCCAGTTTTTTGTCGGCAACCATCTGAATAAAGTCGCTTCTTTTGAAGGGCATCAACTTGTCACCAATTTTAGCAAACTGCATCATTTCGGGATGCAGGACTTGCTCCAGGCTGCTCGCATCATTTTCGTCTACAAGTGTTACAAAATCCTTGGCGGCTTGAATTGCATCCTTTGGTGCCTTCTCATTGGATGCACTGTAATTAGTCATCACTGCTACCAAAATCATTAACATCGTTTTCATAATACTAGAAATTTACAAGATTAAATAATTGATTTACCGATGCAAGATGAGACCAAATGCTGATGTATATCAGGGTGATGTTGTAGAACCAGGATTATTTGTTGTGAAACAAGTAAATATCGTATTGAAGCAAATCCACTTTTTTAGTTCTACGAGTTTCTGCTAAAGAAAACCTCCCGAAATGTTCTGTTAGCCCCGGTAATTCCCATGCATAAGTAGCTTGGGTAAAATGGCAAGTTTGGCGCTTGCTTGCCAAGCGGTGAATTCGTGTAACCAAGAAAGTAGAAAAGAGGCCGATTAAAAAGTTGATTTTTTTTCGGAAGAAGCAGTTACGTTCGGTCAGCCCACTGCGACATAGGGGCATTAAAAGCATTTTTAAAAAGTAAACCTGTTTCACTTAACAAGAACAACAAAATGAAATACTTTAAGCGCATTAAACAGAACATTCCTACCCAACCTTTTTTAGCCCAAATAGATTCTATCGAGGATGCCTGGGCTGGCTCAACCGGACGCCAAGATAAAATAAAAGTGCAACGCGAAGCACTTGCAATCCCTTTACGTGGCCTGAGAAAGTCTGCCATCGGCGACAGAAAACGCCGGGATGTACACGAAAGCCGCTGGACAACCGGTAGTCAACAGTATCCTATGTTTGTTGATTTCCTAAACGACTTTGCCGAGGAGCGAAACGAAATACTCGGACGAGCAAAAGTTGTCTGTTTACCCGCTGGTAAGCGCGTGTACCCGCATATTGATCGGGGTGAATACTATCGCGTTCGCAATCGTTATCATTTTGTCCTTCGCTCAAGTTTGGGTTCCTGGATGAAAACGGGCGATGAAGAGGTACGTATGCAGGAAGGTGAACTTTGGTGGTTTGATAATAACCAAATGCACGAAGCCCGCAACGATGGCGATGAGGATCGTATCCACGTAATTTTTGATATGCTACCGGCTGCACTGGAAGAGGAAGTATTGGGAGTGCAAAGCGTTCATTGAGCAACGGTTAGTCATCAGTTCAAATTCTTGATCGCATTGGAATGTTAAGCCTAGCCTAGCTACGTAGTCGTCCCTGATAAAAGCAGTTGATGGGATTAACTATTTGAAAGTCAGAATTA